>Ga0316188_10000516_pt1 | contig 16805 bp, 14 predicted proteins | sample Phiworburrow1_MG_FD_204933 | JGI IMG/M metagenome (GOLD analysis project Ga0316188, IMG submission 204933) | Coastal sediment microbial communities from Maine, United States - Phippsburg worm burrow 1 | ecosystem: Environmental > Aquatic > Marine > Coastal > Sediment | place: USA: Maine...
ATCGAGATCAACGTGACCAACCTCGCGGGCGTGCCGTCCATCGTCTACGGCCTGCTGGCGCTTGGGCTTTTCGTCTACAAGTTCGGTTTTGGCCAGAGCGTGCTCTCGGCCGGCCTCACGCTCGCATTGCTGATCCTGCCGATCATCATTGTGGGCACGCGCGAAGCCCTGCGAGCGGTGCCCAAGGCCATCCGTGAGGCAGCTTACGGACTCGGGGCAACGCGCTGGGAAGTGACCAAGGATCACGTGCTGCCGTACTCGACCGGCGGCATCCTGACGGGCCTCATCCTGGGCCTGTCACGCGCGATCGGCGAGACGGCGCCCATCATCACGATCGGCGCGCTGAGCTTCATCGCATTCCTGCCGGGCTCGCCCGTGACCGGCGAGTTCCCGTTCGTCAATTTCGAGTGGCTCAAGAGCGAGTTCACGGCGATGCCGATCCAGATCTTCAACTGGGTCTCACGCCCGGACCAGGCGTTCCAGCAGAACGCAGCCGCCGCGGCGGCCATCCTGCTCGCAATGACGCTGGCGATGAACGCGGTCGCCATCTGGATCCGCTATCGCTTCCGCAAGAAGATCAACTGGTGAGTGCCCCGACATGAACACTACCGTCGCCGAGAAGACCAACGCCAAGCCGACGCTCTCCATCGCAATGGAAGAACGCAAGGCGTTGCGCGCGAATCCGGCCAAGGCCGTCGCGGAGAAGCTCGACTTCTGGTACGGCGCCAACCAGGCGCTCAAGAACATCAACCTGGTGATCCCGGAGAACCAGGTGACGGCGCTGATCGGCCCTTCGGGCTGCGGCAAGAGCACGTTCCTGCGCTGCTTCAATCGCATGCACGACCTGCAGGCGGACACCCGCTACGCGGGCAGCATCATGCTGCACCCGGAGAACGTGAACCTGGTCGGCAGGGAAGTGGATCCGATCGAGGTCCGCATGCGGATCGGCATGGTGTTCCAGAAGGCGAACCCGTTCCCGAAGTCCGTGTTCGAGAACGTGGCCTATGGCTTGCGCCTGCGTGGATTCACCAACCGGACCGAGCTGGCGGAACGCGTCGAGAAGGCAATGCGCGGCGCGGCGATCTGGGACGAGGTCAAGGATCGGCTGACGGACTCGGCGCTGGCGCTCTCGGGCGGCCAGATGCAGCGCCTGTGCATCGCGCGCGCGCTGGCGACGGAGCCCGAAATCCTGTTGTTCGACGAGCCGACTTCGGCGCTCGATCCGATCGCGACGGCAAAGATCGAAGAGCTGATCAGCGAGCTGCGGCAGCGGGTCACGATCCTGATCGTCACGCACAACATGCAGCAGGCTGCGCGCGTGTCCGACTTCACGGCGTTCATGTACCTGGGCGAGCTGGTCGAGGTCGATGCGACGTCGAAGATCTTCACCAACCCGTCCAGGAAGGCGACGGAGGACTACATCACGGGCCGCTACGGCTGAGCCGGTGGTGCAGTCCGTGCTCACCCAGGCTTCAGATCCGACGGAGCCGCACACGTCGAGCATCGTCGACCAGTCAGTGGCGGGCCTGCGGCTGCACGCGCTCGAGATGGGTGCGCTCGTGATCGAACAGGTCGCCGGTGCGGTCAAGTCGCTGGTGGAACGCGATGCGACGCTGGCGCAGGCCGTGCTCGTGCGCGAGAACCGCGTTGACGAATATGAGAAGCAGCTCGACCGCGACAGCCTGACTTTCATCGCGCTGCAGCAGCCCGTCGCCAACGACCTGCGCCTGGCGCGGGCCATCGTCCGCATCGGGCGCGAGCTCGAGCGGGCGGGCGACGAGGCCAAGAAGATCGCGCGGTTTGCGCTGTCGCTGGAAAAAGCAAACGACGGCGATCCGGTGCTCGCCGTCGGGCGCCAGCTGCGTCACATGGCGGCGCTGTCCGGCTCGATGTTGCGCAGCGCGGTACGGGCGGCCGACGAGATGGATCCCGGGCTCGCGCGCAGCGTCCTGGAGCGCGATTCGGAACTCGATGCCGAGTTCGCCGCAGCGCTCCGCCTGGTGATGTCGTACGTCCTGCAAGACCACCGTTTTGTGCGCCCCACGATCGACACGATCTTCGCGCTGAAGGGGCTCGAGCGCATCGGCGACCACGCGACCAATATTGCAGAGCAGGTGCTCTACATGATGGGCCAGGAGAGCAGGCAGGCCGACGCGGCCTGAGCCGCGCCGTCGATGCGCGTGCCGGCTCAGTCGGTGCTGCGCAGCAGCTCGTTGATCCCGACCTTGGCGCGCGTCTGCGCATCGACACGCTTGACGATTACGGCGCACGCCAGCCCGTACTTGCCGTTGGCCGCCGGCAGCGTGCCCGGCACCACCACGGCGCCGGCCGGGATGCGGCCGTAACTCACTTCGTCGCGCTCGCGGTCGTAGACGCGGGTGCTCTGGCCCACGTAGACGCCCATCGACAGCACGGCGCCTTCCTCGACGATGACGCCCTCGACGACTTCCGAGCGCGCGCCGATGAAGCAGTTGTCCTCGATGATCGTCGGACCGGCCTGCAGCGGCTCGAGCACGCCGCCGATACCGACGCCCCCCGAGAGGTGCACGTTGCGGCCGATCTGGGCGCAGGACCCGACGGTGGCCCATGTATCCACCATCGTGCCTTCGCCCACGTGGGCGCCGATGTTGACGTAGCTCGGCATCAGCACGACGTTGCGGGAAATGTGCGCGCCGCGCCGGACGACGGCCGGCGGCACGACGCGCACGCCCTCAGCCCGGAAGCGCTCGGCGTCGTGCTGCAGATACTTGAGCGGTACCTTGTCGTAGAACCGGGTGTAGCCGGCGTCGATCGGCACGTTGTCGAACAGGCGGAACGACAGCAACACGGCCTTCTTCAGCCACTGATTGACCTGCCAGCGACCGGCGACCTTTTCGGCCACTCGAGCCGCGCCGGAATCGAGCAGGTCGATCGCCTGGCGAACGGCTTCGACGATGTCGGGCGGGGCGTTGGCGGGGGTCAGCGTCGACCGCTCGTCGAAGGCGGCGTCGATCTGGGCAGCGATGTGGGCGTGGGCGGCCTGGGGCGTCATGGGCATTCCGTAATGAAATGGCAGGGAAGCCGTCACACCGCAACAATCCGGTAACGGCGGCGGTAGATTCTATATGCTAAATGCCTGTTACAGCCGGATCACCGGCCGGCACGGGCGCCGGGGGACTCTCATCGAGATGGATGCAAAGCTGCGAGCACGGATGCTGAAGGAGGCGTGGTTCGACCGGGACCTCAGCTGGCTCGAATTCAACCGCCGGGTGCTGGCCGAAGCCGTCGACGAGCGCGTGCCGCTGCTCGAGCGGCTCAAGTTCCTCGCGATCTTCACCTCGAACCTCGACGAGTTCTTCATGAAACGCGTCGGTGCCATGCGCACCCGTGCCTACGCGAGCGGCAATGGCACGGTCGTCGAGGAGTTCAACGCGCACATCCATCGCTTGCGCGATGCGCTGTATCCGCTGCTGCTGCGCCGGGCCGGATGCTTCCAGGAGCTGCGCCAGCGGCTGGTGAAACACGGGGTGAGGCTCGCGACCTGGGACGAACTGTCGTCGGTCCAGCAGCGCGAGGCGAGCGAGTATTTCGAGCGCCATGTGTCGCCGGCGCTCACGCCGCTGAGCCTCGATCCATCGCACCCTTTCCCGTTCATGTCGAACCTGTCGACCTCCTGGGGCTTCGTCCTCAAGGAAGCGGATACGGGCGATCGCATCCTGGTGCGGGTCAAGGTGCCGTCACAGTTGCCGCAATGGCTGCCGTTGCGCACCGGTGTCGAGAGCGGTCAGCGATGCTTCATCTCGCTGCAGGAGCTGGTGCGGGTCAACGCCGCCTGCCTGTTCCCCGGCGTCGAGATCGAAGGCACGACCCTGTTCCGGGTCTCACGCAATGCCGACATCGCGATCGAGGAGGACAGCGACAACAGCATCAAGGAAATGGTCGAGGAGCAGGTGCGTCAGCGGCGTTTCCAGCCGGTCGTGCGGCTCGAATTCGGCGAGGGCTCGAGCAGGGAGATCCGCGACAGCCTTGCTGCGGGATTCGACCTGCGGGAAAGCGACGTCTACGAATTGCCGGACATGCTCGACTATTCGGGCCTGTTCGAGATCGCCTCGCTGCCCATCGGCGAACTGCGCGATCCGCCCTGGTCCCCGCAGCCCCCGCTCGGCATCGATGCCGACGCCGACATCTTTTCGGCGATCCGGGCGGGCGACGTGCTGGTGCATCACCCGTACGAGAGCTTCGATGCCTCGGTCGAGCGATTCATCCGCGACGCGGCCGACGACCCGGGCACGACCACGATCAAGATGACGGTGTATCGCCTCGGCGACGACACGCCGTTCGTCCGCTCGTTGATCAAGGCAGCGGAGAACGGCAAGCAGGTGGCCTGCCTGGTCGAACTCAAGGCGCGTTTCGACGAGGAACGCAACCTGCACTGGGCCGAGGAACTGCAGAAGGCCGGCGACCACGTGATCTACGGAATGCGTGGGCTCAAGACCCACACCAAGCTCGCGCTCGTCGTACGCAAGGAAGGGGACGGGTTGCGCAGCTATGTCCACGTCGGCACGGGCAATTACCACGTGAAAACGGCACGGATGTACACGGACTTCGGCCTGTTTACCTGCGACCCGGTGCTGACCCGCGACGTGGTCACCTTGTTTCACCACCTGACCGGGTACTCGCGCTCGCCGCGTTTCGAGAAGCTGCTGGTCGCGCCGCTCAACATGCGGACGCGTTTCGTCGACCTGATTGCGCGCGAAGCCGCCAATGCCCGTGCTGGCCGCCCGGCGCGGATCGTCGTCAAGGTGAACCAGCTCGAAGACGGCCCGATCTGCGAGGCGCTCTGCGATGCGTCGAACGCGGGCGTGCCGATCGACCTGATCGTGCGCGGTTTCTGCTGCCTGCGACCCGGCATTGCCGGTCTCACCGAGAATCTCCGGGTGCGCTCGATCGTCGGCCGATTCCTCGAGCACGGCCGGGTGTTCCATTTCGCGAACGGCAGCGACGATCCGCTCGCCGGCGACTTCCTGCTCGGCTCCGCGGACTGGATGGATCGTAACCTGTCGCGGCGCGTTGAAGCCGTCGCCCCGGTGGAAAACCGGCATCTGAAAGAACGGCTCTGGGAAGTGCTGCAGCTGCAGCTCGCGGACCTGCGCAACGCCTGGGTCATGCAGGCGGACGGCAGTTATGTGCAGTGCACCAGCAACAGCCGTGCAGCGAAAGTCGCCCGTGACGGCACGCACGTCACGTTGATGAAGCGGACTAAGCAGCGCCTGCGCCACTGACGCGGACTGCATGCCCGCAGTGGCCAGAGGGTGGGGCCAGGCCGCCACAAGAAAAACGCGTGCTCTGCATGGTCGACTCGATGCCAGAGACCGGCGGTCACCGGCGATGCCATGAGCACCTCCTGACAGACGCGGCTGGATTGCGCCTGCCTGCTGCACTCAGCGTAAGCAGCGGTTGCTGCCATGTCGTGACAGTCAGATTAAAAATTGGTTACATACATTGGCTTATGTCGAATTTCGAAAAAACTTCTGAACTCGACCGCGTGCAATCTGCGCCAGCGCCGCTGTCATGAAACGGTCACGCAATCGTCATGGTCCCGGGCAACAATCCCACGGTTAAGCCCCCGGTTCGAGGGGCCATGCCGCAGCACAAGAACCAGGTCGACGGGAACGTGCTTAACGACGGGAGCGCGCCTGACAATGCCCAACAACGGCAGCAGCTGGAACGCGATCATGCAGTACTCATTCCTGCACGTGTTCGCCAACGATGGCCTCATCGACCGCGACGAGTTGCAGATGCTCGAGCGTCTCGCTCTGCAGGACGGCACCGTTGATGACCAGGAAAGGGACGTGCTCATGCGCGTCTTCGCCCGCGTCAATCCGCAGACCGTCGACCCGGCCGTGTGGGACGAAATCCAGCGCTTCAAGACGAAGTTCGGCATTCCCTGAGGCCGGGCCGGCGCGGCCCCCGCTCGTTGAGTCGGCCTTGCCGGCGGCTGGGGGTGCGATACCTGGCGCCCGCTCGAGCGTCGGTCCCGGTACACTGTGGAGGTGGCGAAGCGGGCGCGAGCTCGGCGCAACGAGCTCCGTTTCATCACCAATCCAGGAACACGCAGTGCTTACCAGGACCTCAATCAGCCGACCCGTCCGGAGCATGGCCGCCGCGACGATGCTTTACCTGCTCGGGGCCGCGTTGTTTGCTGGATGTGTCCAGGCAAAGACCACGGTCAAGGGCGCCTGGGAGAAAGGGGCGCCGCGCAAGCAGTCGTTCACCCGGGTGCTGGTTGTCGGCGTCACCCCGAACGTCAATCAGCGCTGTGCCTTCGAGTTCTTCATGGCGTCGCAACTGAAGAGCGAGTCGGTCCAGGTGATCCGGAGCTGCGACGCGGTAGTGGAGAAGAACCCGCTGACGCTCGAGAGCATCGTGCAGGCGGTCGCAGCGGCTCAGGCCGACGCAGTACTGGCGACCAGCCTCGTTTCCGATGCAATCGTGGCGAAGGAAGGCGGCGGCAGGGACACGCGCGGCAACGCGTCGTACAAGGCCACGGACGCGGGATTCGCGACCGGCTACTACGGCGTGTATGGCGTACCGGTAATCTACGGTACGTTCGCGACCGCGCCTGCATTCACGGTTGCCGAGGGTGAGGCCCGGGTCGCGTCCAGGCTCTACCAGACGCGCGACAAGTCCCTGGTCTACACGCTGGACGTTCACGCGCGCAAACTCGAATCGACCGACGCTGCCTTGCACGACATTGCCGCCGCGATCGCCGACAAGCTGCGGCGGGAACGGCTGACCCGATAGAGGGCCTTGCCGGCGGCGCAATCGTGGCTGGGGCTGCGCTCAGCGACTGGGTTGCCCTGCGAATTCGGCGATGCGGCGCGCGGCCTCATCGCAGTCAGCGCGGCTGGCAACGAGCGAAATTCTGATGCGGCCAAGCCCGGGATTGCCGGACTCGGTTGCGCGCGCGAGGTAACGGCCCGGCAGCACCGTCACGTGTTGCTGCGCAAACAGGCCGCGCGTGAAGGCCTCGTCGTCAGCTACTCGAGGCCACAGGTAGAAGCCGCCCGCGGGAATCGCAACGTCCTGCTGCAGGGCTGTCGCGATCACGGGCGTGACGCGTGTGAACTTCTCGCGGTACAGGCGACGGTTTTCCACGACGTGCGTTTCGTCGTTCCAGGCCGGCAGGCTCGCGAGCTGGGTGTGCACTGGCACGGCGCAGCCGTGATAGGTGCGGTAGAGCCGGTAGCGCGCGAGGAACTGCGCGTCACCCGCGACGAACCCGGACCGCAGTCCCGGCACGCTCGAGCGCTTCGACAGGCTGTGGAACACGACGCAGCGTTCGAACGCGGTGTTGCCGGCGCGAAAAGCAGCCTGCAGCAGGCCGGTGGGCGGCGAAGCTTCATCGAAATACAATTCCGAATAGCACTCGTCCGATGCGATCACGAAACCGTGGCGGGACGAGAGTTCCAGCACGCGCTGCAGGTACGCGTCTGGCATGACCGCGCCGGTGGGGTTGCCGGGGGTGCACAGGAACAGCACCTGGCAGCGGTTCCAGGTGGCCGCGTCGACCGCGTCCAGGTCGGGCAGATAGGCATTCGCTTCCGTGCAGTTCAGGAACCGTGGCTCGGCCCCTGCCAGCACGGCCGCGCCTTCATAGATCTGGTAGAACGGGTTCGGCATCAGCACGAGCGGTCGCGCGCCACGGGCAGCGGATTCAGCATCGACCGCCGCCTGTACGAACGAGAACAGCGCCTCGCGGGTGCCGTTCACCGGCAACACCATGTCATCCGGGCGCACGGTCTGCGCGGGCAGGCGGAACCGTCGCTCCAGCCAGCGCGCGATCGCCTCGCGCAGTTGTGGCAGTCCGAGCGCCACCGGATAACTGCCGAGTGACTCGCGGAGCGCACCGACCAGCGCCTCGCCGATGAACGCTGGAGGGGCGTGCCTGGGTTCGCCGATGGACAGCGGGATGTGGCACAGCGCAGCCGGTGGGGCTGCGCCGGCGAGCAGCGCGCGCAGTTGCTCGAACGGATATGGCTGCAGCAGGTCGAGGCGAGGGTTCAAGGCAGGCGGCTCCAGCGTTCGGTCATGTCAGGCCGGGCGCAGTGCCTGGTCGCGCCGATCGAGCGCCTGCGAGATGCGTTCACGCAATTGATCGCAGGCTGCTGCCGTCAGCGGCCCGCCCTGTGCGTCGGTGATGTAGAAGACGTCCTCGGCGCGTTCGCCGATGGTCATGATCTTGGCGGTGTTGACGTCGATCTGTTCGGCGAGGAACACGCGGCCGATCTCCGACAGCAGGCCGGGCCGGTCGCCGGCGATGATCTCGAGCACCGTGCGGTTCTGCAGCGGGTCCTCGGTGAAGCTGATCTGCGTCGGGGTTGTGAACATGCGCACCTGGCGCGGTGCGCGACGCGTCACGACCGGCAGGTCGGCTTCGGTGCTGAGCAGGACCCGGCGCAACTGCTGCTCGATCTGATGGGCACGATGCCTGTCGGCGATCGGCAGGCCCGTGTCCTCGAGCACCAGGTAGGTGTCGAGCCCCAGTCCGCCGTCGAGCGGCGTAATGCGAGCGTCGACGATGTTGAGTCCCATCTGGTCGAGCAGGGCGGTGGTGCGGGCGAAGTTTTCCTGCCGATGCGGGCCGCAGGTAAGCACGGCGTTGCCGCCGCGCTCGACGGCCGTACGCACGGCCACGAGCAGCGAGACGTCCTCGGGCTCGGTGTCGGCGAGCAGCTTCGTGTGCCAGGCAACTTCAGCCGGCGTGTAGCGCAGGAAATAGATGTCGTTCATTCGCGCCCAGATGGACGCGGCGCGTTCGGGCTTCACGTCCTCTTGCGTCAGCAGTTCGAGGGCCTTGGCCTTGGTCTCCGCCACGAGCTCGTCGCGGTCGACGGGCGACTCGATGCCGCGGCGCAAGGCGCGGCGGACGCGCTGGTAGAAGTCGTGGAACAGCGAGGCTTTCCACGAGTTCCAGAGCTTCGGGTTGGTGCCGCGCACGTCGGCGACGGTCAGCAGGTACAGGTAGTCGAGATGGGTCTGGTCGCCGACGGTCCGCGCGAAATCCTGGATGACTTCCGGATCGGAGACGTCTTTCTTCTGCGCTGTCACGGAGAACAGCAGGTGATTGCGCACCAGCCAGGACACCAGGCGCGAGTCGTAACGCGTGAGCCCCTGTTCCAGGCAGAACGCCTCGGCGTCGACCGAACCCAGGTCGGAATGATCGCCGCCGCGGCCCTTGGCGATGTCGTGAAACAGCGCGGCGAGGTACGCGAGCTCCGGCCGTTGCAGCGTGGCGAACAGCCGTGACATCTCGGGCAGCTCGTGCTCGAAGCGCGGCAGTGCCATGCGGCGCAGGTTGCGCAGCACGAAGAGGATGTGCGCGTCGACCGTGTAGGCGTGAAACAGGTCGTACTGCATGCGGCCGACGACGCGGCCGAACGCCGGGATGTAGCGGCCGAGCACGCCGTACAGGTTCATGCGGCGCAGTTCGTGCGTGACGCCCGCCGGTGCGCGCAGCAGCTCGAGGAACAGCCGGTGATGCCGCGGGTTCTGGCGGAACTCCTCGTCGATCAGCCACAGGTGCCGGCCGAGCAGACGGATGGTCGTGGCGCGCACGCCGCGGATTTCCGGGTTTTCCTGCAGCAGCCGGAACAGTTCGAGGATGGCCGCCGGGCTGCGAACGAACGTGTCGTCGCTGGTCACTTCGAGGTAATCGTTGCGGATCTGGAAGCGCGGGTTGAGCGGGACGATCGTGTTCTCGCCCTCGTTCAGGATCGCCTCGCGGAACAGCTGCAGCAGCATTTCGTTGAGCAGGCTGACGTCCATGACGGTGCGGTAATACCGCTGCATGAACTGCTCGACAGCGAGCGTGTAGGTCGCGTCCTCGTAGCCGAACTGCTTCGCGATGCGGATCTGGTGATCGAACAGCAGGCGGTCTTCGCGCCGGCCGGTGATCGTGTGCAGCGCGAAGCGCACCTTCCAGAGGAAGGCCTGCGCCTGCCGCAGCTTGCGCAACTCGGCGGCCGTGAGAAAATCGTGGCCGATCAGTTCGTCGAGCGTTTCGGCGCCGAAATGGCGCTTGGCGACCCAGCCGATCGTCTGGATGTCGCGCAGGCCGCCCGGACTGGCCTTCACGTTCGGTTCGAGGTTGTAACCGGTGTCGTGGTAACGGTGATGGCGTGACTGCTGCTCGGCGACCTTCGCTTCGAAGAACGCCTTCGACGACCAGACTTTGTCCTGCGCGAGGGCGCGGCGCATCGACTGGAACAGGTGGTCCGGCCCGGACAGGAGGCGCGCTTCGATGAACGTGGTGGCCACGCTGACGTCCGCCGCGCTTTCGCGCTGGCAGTCGTCGATCGTGCGTACCGCGTGACCGACCTCGAGCCCGATGTCCCACAGGAACGTCAGGAAGCGCTCGATGCCGGCTTCGGCTGCGACGACTTCGCTCTTCGGCAGCAGGATCAGGACGTCGATGTCGGAGCAGGGGTGCAGTTCGCCGCGGCCATAGCCACCAACGGCGATCAGGTTCACTTCGCCCGCATGCTCACCCACGTGCAGATGCCAGGCGCTGCGCAGCACGATGTCCACCATGCGGGCGCGATCGCGCACGAGGCCTTCCACCGGTTCATCGTCGGCAAACCGCCGCTTGAGGCTGCTGTCGCCATCTGTCAGGGCGGTGCGAAATGCCGCGACCGGATCGCCTTTCGTGTCCAGTGCGCCGGGCAGCGTGTCCAGGAAGGGCCACGGCGCAGGCTCAAATGGGATCGGGCCCGTGTCCAGCTCATCGAGCGGAGCCAGCGGCGTGCTCACGCCGGGGGCTGCTCGTTGGCGCCAAGCGTCAGGACTTCATGGCCGGACGGGGTCACGAGGATCGTGTGTTCCCACTGTGCCGAGAGCGAATGGTCGCGCGTGATGACCGTCCAGGCATCCGGCAGCAGGCGCACGTCGCGCCGGCCCGCGTTGACCATTGGCTCGATGGTGAAGGTCATGCCGGCCTCGAGTTCGAGCCCGGTGCCGGCCGTGCCGTAATGCAGCACCTGCGGGTCCTCGTGAAAGCCGCGGCCGATGCCGTGACCGCAGTATTCGCGCACGACCGAGCAATGGTTCGCTTCGACGAACTGCTGGATCGTCGCGCCGATGTCGCCGAGACGGGCGCCGGGCCGCACCGTGCGGATACCGAGCCACATGGCCCGGTAGGTGAGGTCGCACAGGCGCACCGCGTGCGGCAGCGCCTTGCCGACGTGGAACATGCGGCTGGAGTCGCCGTGGAAGCCGTCCTTGATCACGGTGACGTCGATGTTGACGATGTCGCCGTGCTTCAGCTTCCTGTCGCCTGGAATGCCGTGACAGACGACGTGGTTCACCGAGGTGCAGATCGACTTCGGGAAGCCCCGGTAGCCGAGCGGGGCGGGGATCGCCTGCTGCTGGTCCACGATGTAGTCGTGGCAAATCTGGTTCAGTTCGTCCGTCGTGACGCCCGGGACGACCTGCGGACCGATCATGTCGAGCACATCGGCGGCGAGGCGGCCCGCGACGCGCATGGCGGCCTGTTCCGAGGGGCCCTTGATCAGCACATGCCCGGTGGCGTCCTTGGACGAAGCGGGCACCGGGGTCGGGGAATACTGCATTTGGGGCGCGTCCTGGCGTTCGAGGCCTCACTGCGGATCCTCCCCCGCGGCCCTATCCCGCTCTGGCGGGAGAGGTAAAGCGCAGCGGGCGAGGTGGGTAAATCGGGTGAGGGTGCTGTAAGTATTTGAAAATCCGAGGCCGCGATGGTATAAAGCGCGGCCTTTTTTGACAACGAAATCCGCACACACACCGTCACGTGTGGCTGGGTGCCCGGCAGGTCGTGAGACTTTCCTGGGTTGCCGCATGGGGTGTGTGGAGGTTCAACCCTACAAGGAGTTTGCTATGACCGGCATGTCCATGCGACAGATGCTGGAAGCGGGTGTTCATTTTGGACACCAGACCCGCTTCTGGAACCCGAAGATGTCCCAATTCATCTTCGGTGAACGTAACCGAATCCACATCATCAACCTCGAGCATTCGCTGCCCCTCTACAACGAGGCCGCGGGTTTCGTCCGCAATGTCGTTGCCGACGGCGGCAAGGTCCTCTTCGTCGGTACCAAGCGCTCCGCGCGGGAAGCGATCGCCCAGGAAGCTGCCCGCTGCGGCATGCCCTGGGTCAGCCATCGCTGGCTCGGCGGCATGCTGACGAACTTCAAGACGATCAAGCAGTCGATCCGCCGCCTCGCCGAAATCGACGAGATGCAGGCAAACGGCACGCTCGACCAGCGCAGCAAGCGCGAGGCGCAGATGGTGCGCCGCGAGCGCGAGAAGCTCGACCGCAGCCTGGGCGGCATCAAGGACATGGACGGCCTGCCGGACGTCATGTTCGTCATCGATGTCGGTCACGAGAAGATCGCGATCCACGAAGCGCAGAAGCTCGGCATCCCGGTGGTCGCCGTGGTCGACACGAACTGCTCGCCGGAAGGCATCAGCTACGTCATCCCGGGCAACGACGACGCCATGCGGGCGATCCAGCTCTACGCCTCGGGCATCGCCGATGCCGTCATTGAAGGCCGCTCGACGGTCCTGGAAATGCCGGTCGGTGAAGATGAATTCGTCGAACTCGACGAGGAAGGCAAGCCGCGTTCGCGCACCGGCGCGCCGAAGCCGTCCCGCAAGGCCCCGGCCCGCAAGAAGACCGCCGCCAGCCCCAGGCGCAAGCCGGCCGACGACACCGCGGCTGCCGACCAGCGTGCTGAAGAACTCGTCGAGGCAGATCCGGAAGAGAGCGCCGAGGCGTTCATGGCCCGTCGTGAGGCTGCCCGCAAGAAGCCGGCGGCTGCGGCGGCTCCTGCCGCTGCCGCTGCCCCTGCTGCCGACGCGGCCGAAGTTGTCCCGACTCCGACCGAAGGGGCCTGACCATGGCGGTTACCGCAGAAGCAGTCAAGGCGCTGCGTGAGCGCACCGGCGCCGGCATGATGGAGTGCAAGAAGGCGCTGGTCGAGACGAACGGCGACCTCGAAGCCGCCGCCGAGATCATGCGCAAGTCAGGTCTGGCAAAGGCCGACAAGAAGGCCGGCCGTGTGGCCGCCGAAGGCGTGGTCGTCGTCGAGCGTGCGGCTGACGGCAAGCAGGCTGCGATCGTCGAGGTCAACTCGGAGACGGACTTCGTCGCGCGCGAGAAGGACTTCCAGGCCTTCGCCACCGACGTAGCCAAGGCCGCGCTCGTCGCGCAGCCGGCCGACCTGGACGCACTGCTCGCCACGAAGCTCGCGTCGGGCAAGACCGTCGAGGAGACCCGCCGTGAACTGATCGCCCGGATCGGCGAGAACATCGGCGTGCGTCGCTTCGAGATAATCCGGTCGGACGCCCCGCTTGCCACCTACACCCACGGCACCCGCATCGGCGTGGTCGTGGCCCTGCAGGGCGGCGACGATGCGCTCGGCCGTGACCTGGCGATGCACATCGCCGCGATCAATCCGACGTACCTGTCGGCCGACGACGTGCCGGCTGACCAGGTCGCCAAGGAAAAGGAAATCTTCATCGCCCAGGTCGCACAGGACCCGAAGGCTGCCGGCAAGCCGGCGGAAATCGTGGCCAAGATGGTCGACGGCAAGATCCGCAAGTTCCTCGGCGAAATCACGCTGCTCGGCCAGCCGTTCGTGAAAGACGACAAGCAGGCGGTCGGCGACGTCCTGAAGAAGGCCAACGCCAGGGTCGCGCGCTTCGTGCGCTTCGAGGTTGGCGCCGGCATCGAGAAGAAACAGGAAAACTTCGCCGAGGAAGTCGCGGCCGCGGTCCGGGGCTCCTGAGTTCCGGGTCCGCCCGGCGATTTCGACCTACACGGAACCCCGCGCAAGCGGGGTTCCTTATAATGGCGGCCCGCAGATGGGCGCTGGCGAGGGACGATGGAACCGAAAGCAGATCCGCACCGGCGCAACCGCCGCATCCTCGTCAAGCTGTCGGGTGAGGCCCTCATGGGGGATTCCGACTACGGCATCGACCCGGCTTTCCTCCGGCGGCTCGCCACCGAGATCCGCAGCGTCCAGGAAACGGGTATCGAAATCGGCGTGGTCGTGGGCGGTGGCAACCTGTTCCGCGGCGCGGGTCTCGCGCGTGCCGGCATGGATCGCGTCACCGGCGACCACATGGGGATGCTCGCCACGGTCATGAACTCGCTGGCCCTGCAGGACGCTCTCGAATCCATGGCCGTGGCCACCCGCGTCATGTCGGCCGTGCGCATCAACCAGGTGTGCGAGGACTACATCCGCCGCCGCGCCGTTCGACATCTCGAGAAGGGGCGCGTGATCATTTTCGCCGCCGGCACCGGCAACCCGTTTTTCACGACCGACACGGCTGCCAGCCTGCGCGCCATCGAGATCGAGGCCGACCTGCTGCTGAAGGCCACCAAGGTGGACGGGGTCTACGACGCCGACCCGATGCTCAATCCAGCGGCAAAGCGGTACGATCGCCTGACGTACGACCAGGTGCTTGACCAGCGGCTCAACGTGATGGACCAGACGTCCATCGTTCTCTGCCGCGACCACCGCCTGCCGCTGCGCGTGTTCAACCTGAACGATCCGGGTGCCCTCGTGCGTGCCGCCGCCGGCGACGACGTGGGCACGCTGGTCACGAACTGAGACGGCCCGAGCCGTTCGACCGGGAGATTCCATGCTCGAAGAAGTCAAGAAAGACGCAGCCGAACGCATGGCCAAGTGCGTTGCTGCCTACAGGCACGAACTGAAACGACTGCGCACGGGTCGCGCCAGCGCGAGCCTGGTCGACCACATCCGGGTCGACTACTACGGCGCCGAATCGCCGCTGAACCAGGTCGCGAACGTCGCGGTCGAAGACGCGCGCACGCTCACGATCGTGCCGTACGACAAGCAGATGGTCGCGGTGATCGAGAAGGCCATCATGAAGTCGGACCTCGGCATCACCCCGAACACCGCCGGCAGCGTGATCCGGGTGCCGATGCCCGCGCTCACCGAAGAGCGCCGCCGCGACCTGACCAAGGTCGTGAAGCACGAAGCAGAGAACGCGCGCGTCGCGATCCGCAACGTGCGCCGCGACGTCATGCAGGACCTCAAGGAAATGCTGAAGGAGAAACTGGTCTCCGAGGACGACGACCGACGCGCCCAGGAAGACGTGCAGAAACTCACCGACAAGTACGTCGCCGAGGTCGACGTGGTCCTGCACGAGAAGGAAAAGGAACTGATGCAGGTCTGACGTCGTGTCGCAAGCCGCAGCAGGCGCGTCCGGCCTCCCACGCCACGTCGCCGTCATCATGGATGGCAACGGGCGCTGGGCCCAGCGCCGTGCATTGCCACGCCATCTCGGTCACCGGGCGGGTGCCAAGGCCGTGCGCGCGACCGTCGAAGGTTGTGCCCGGCGCGGCGTCGAGGCGCTCACCATCTTCGCGTTCTCCAGCGAGAACTGGCAGCGGCCGCAGGAAGAAGTCACGCGGCTCATGGAATTGTTCGTCGAATCGATCGACAAGGAAGTCGACGAACTGCACCGCAACGGCATTCGCGTGCGTTTCATCGGCGACCTGTCGCGATTGCGCGCAGGGCTCGGCGCAAAGATCGCCGCCGCTGAGTCGCGCACTGCTGCCAATCAGCGCATGTCCCTGTTCATCGCGATCTCGTACGGTGGGCGCTGGGACATCGTCGAGGCCGCACGCCGGCTGGCCGCACGCGCCGTCGCCGGCGAGATCAAGCCCGAAGCGATCGACGAGGCCCTGTTCGCGGAGCAGCTGCAGCTGGCGGGTGCGCCCGATCCGGACCTGTTCATCCGTACCGGCGGCGAGAGCCGCATCAGCAATTTCCTGCTCTGGAACCTGGCGTACTCCGAACTGTATTTCTGCGACACGCTGTGGCCCGACTTCGACGACGCCGCGCTCGACGCCGCGTTGCGTTTCTACGCCAGCCGTCAGCGACGCTTCGGCCTGACCGACGCGCAGGCCGCACGATGAACGCCGCCCTGCGCGCGCGAATCGTGACAGCGCTGCTGCTCGCAGCCCTGGTCATCGTCGTCCTGGTCTGGTTGTCGCCCGACGTGGCGGTGGCGATGATTGCGGTCGCGATCTTCGCGGGCGCTTACGAATGGGCCGGGTTCGCTCGGCTGCAGGCCGTGCCGGCCCGGCTCGCATATGCCGCCGCCATCCTGCTGGCGCTCACCGGCGCCGAGATGCTCGCAGCCGATCCACGCTGGCTTACGGGCATCCTGCGGATCGCCTGCATCTGGTGGCTGATCGCCTTCGTGTGGCTGGCGCTGCGGGCGCAGGCGGGCGGACGGCTCGCGGCCGCCCTGGTCGGATTCCCGGTGCTGGTGCCTGCAGGCGTAGGCCTGTCGCACCTCGTCACGTTGCAGCCGCACGGACAGCTGCTGCTGCTTTACCTGCTCGTGCTGATTGCCGCGGCCGACGTCGGCGCGTACTTCGGCGGTCGCACGTTCGGGCGCCGTAAGCTCGCGCCGCACGTCAGCCCGGGCAAGACGTGGGAAGGTTTCGCGGCCGGCATGCTGGCCGCAGCCTCGGTGGCCGTCGCCGGCGTGTTCATTTTCGACATGCCATTCTGGCCCTGGCTTTTCATCTGCGAGCTCGTCGCGCTGGTGTCGGTCGTCGGCGACCTGACCGAGAGCATGTTCAAGCGGCACGTCGGGCTGAAGGACAGCGGCAAGCTGCTGCCCGGTCACGGTGGCGTCCTCGACCGCATCGACAGCCTCACCGCGGCGGCGCCGACGTTCCTGCTCGGGTTGCTGGTGCTGGGCCTGGTCCCGTGAAGCGGGTCGCGGTCCTCGGCAGCACCGGCAGT
>Ga0316188_10000517_pt1 | contig 16757 bp, 11 predicted proteins | sample Phiworburrow1_MG_FD_204933 | JGI IMG/M metagenome (GOLD analysis project Ga0316188, IMG submission 204933) | Coastal sediment microbial communities from Maine, United States - Phippsburg worm burrow 1 | ecosystem: Environmental > Aquatic > Marine > Coastal > Sediment | place: USA: Maine...
TAAATACTTCACTCTGGACGCTTATAAGGAATACACCAATACGTTGCAAAACGATAGGGACGGGAACCTGATATATTTATATGCCCAAGATTCGGGCAAGCAACACTCCTTTATTGACCTAGCCAAACAAAAAGGTTATGATGTTTTAATAATGGATGGGGTTTTGGACAGTCATTTTATTGATACCCTAGAACGAAAATTGGAGAAAACTCAGTTTCGCAGAGTAGATAGCGACACCATTGACAACCTAATTGTTAAAGAGGAAAAATTGGAGAGTGCGATTAGCCAAGAAAATCAAGACAAATTGAAGTCCATTTACGAAAAGGCAATCAATAACCCAAATATGACAATAACCACACAACCTCAAGCCCCCGACCACTTGCCTGTAATCATAACTAAAAGCGAGTGGGCTCGCAGGATGAAGGAAATGGAAAAAGCCGGTGGGGGCGGAATGTTCGCGGCACTGGGAAATATGCCCGATCGGTATTCGGTGACTATTAATAGCAACCATAAAATTGCCCAGAAAATATTGGATGAAAGTGATGAAGAGAAACAACTTGTTATAGCAAAGCAATCATTTGACTTAGCTTTACTATCTCAAGGTATGCTAGAGGGGGCAGACTTGACCAATTTTATTAAAAGAAGTGTGGATTTTGTGGTCTAGAATAAATTTTCGATACCAACAACATTTACATTAGGTTATCGTTGAATAAACGACGATGAGTGTTTGCACATTCAATTAGTTCCATTAAGTTTAATTATTTTTGAATACTCATAAAAGTTGATAAGTTATAATATGCGGACAATTCTGTTTATTTCTCTATTTATATGTAGTCTATATGCAATAGCTCAAGAGAAAGAGCCTTTTGGAGTAGAAGATAAGTTTACGTTTGATACTGACAAGCCTTTCAAGCTATTGGAGTTGGATAACGCCGATTCTGAACCCATAGCCAAAAAAAAAAGAAGAAAGCGAAAAGTTTTTTATGGAATAAAGACCCGCAAAAAAAGGGTGGTAAAATTTGTAAGAGACAAGAAGATTTTTGAGATCTTCTACATCTTAAAAAAGCCCGAAAAGCCCAATCCTTTTATTAGAGATATTTATTGGTATAGTTTTGAACGCAAGTCTATTCAAAAGTCAAAGAGTTTTGACCCTGCTAAAGGGGTTCTGCTACATGGACCCTACAAGAAAACATTAGACGGTTTGATTGTCGAGGAAGGAATTTTCTTTAAAGGAACAAAGCATGGGAGATGGATGACCCACGACAACAACGATATTTTGGTGGACAAAAAGAAATATTATAAAGGCTATCCTAAAGAATCAATAATTACCTATTATGACCCTACCCAACGTACCAAGGTAAAAGAAATAATACCCATTGAAAATACTGAGAGAGAGGGTTATTACTGCCGTTACCATGAAAATGGAAATATTGCTGTGACCGGCGAATACCAATGGGATGAGAGGGTCGGGGAATGGGTTGAAAATTATCCTAACGGCAAAATAAAAAAGATAATATCTTACTCCTCAAATCCTTACGACAAAAAAAATTTACCCTTTGTGAAAAGAGAGTGGACTGATAAGGGAAAGGTAGTATTCTTTTCAAATCAGAAACAAAACAATTGACCCTTTGAACTACTCCAACCCAATTTGGCAGTAATCAATAAAAGGCGTCTTCGAAATGTTGAATGTCGGCGGGTGTAACGGATAAGTTGACACTAACGATATCGTATCGAACATTACCGGTCCATTTTTGTTCCTCAATGTAATGAAGTGCTCCCTCAAATATTTTTTCCTTTTGATTATGCCCAACAAATGTTTCGGGATAACCATAGTCGTCGGAAGTTCTTGTCTTAACCTCAGCAAAAATTAATATATTATTGCAGAGGGTAATAATGTCAATTTCTGACTTTTTAAATCGGTAGTTGCGGGCCAAAATATTGTGACCTTTATTCAACAAAAATTCTACGGCAAGCTCTTCACCGTATTTACCCATTTTGATATTGACAGACATACTATACCTTTGGAGAATGAAATATACGACAAGTTAATGAAAAAACTAATTCAAGGATTTACAACTCAATTGAAGGAAGCATTAAAAATAGGTAGAGCTGTCACTCTATTAGATAAAGACACTGACATCAGAAATGTGCTCATTACGGGAATGGGTGGTAGCGGCATTGGTGCCAATCTGATAAATTCATTTGCTTTTAATCAAATAATGGTACCAATTACAGTTTTCAAAGGATACGATATCCCTTCATTTGTAAACAATCATACCCTTTTTATTGCCTGTTCATACAGTGGCAATACCGAAGAAACGGTGGCCACACTACGAAAAGCTATGCATAAGCAAGCTCAAATTATTTGTATCACTTCAGGAGGTGAAATGCTCCAATTGGCAAAAGAAAACAATCATAGCTGCATTCAATTGCCCGCCGGTTACGATAGCCCCCGAGCTATGATTGGATTTATGATGGTAGCACTTCTATTCTCTCTACATGCTGTCAATTTGATTGAATCGGCATTTATAAAACAAATAGAGGATGCCATAAAATATCTTGATAGTCAGGCGGATAGCATTCAAGTCGAAGCCGAAGGAATAGCCAAAAAATTGGTTGGAAAACTTCCAATTATCTACTGTGACGTGCATTTGATTGGGGTTGCCACTCGTTTTCAGCAACAGCTAAATGAAAACGCAAAGCAAATTGCTCACGTAAATACTTTTCCGGAGATGAATCACAATGAAATTGAAGGGTGGAAATTCCCGGAAAATATAATAAAGCTTATTCAGGTTATATATTTACGCTCTAGCAACGAACACAAGAGAGTAAAGAAAAGATTGGAAATATGTAGAGAAATATTTGAAAAGTCTTCATGTTCAGTTATTGATATTAGTCCTCATGGGGTTTCTATTTTGGAACAGTATCTCTATTTAATTCACTTGACAGATTGGATTTCTTATTTCGTGGCTAAAAAAAATAATGTTGATCCTACCGAAATTGAGATCATCAATTATCTGAAGTCAGAACTTGATAAGATTGTATGAATGCGGTTATCGAAAAAAAAACGAATGTATTCAACCTTGGTCTCAAGGGATATGAAGAAGTATTGGACTTTCAGACCAAACTTTTTAACGAAATTCTAGAGGTTAAATCATGGAATAGAACAAATCAAAATGGCAACCCCAGACCTACAAAAAACTATCTTATAGTGTGCCAACATCCTCATATTTTTACCATTGGCAAGAGTGGAAATAAAAATAATTTGTTGATTAGACCGGAAAAATTAGAGTCAATCCAATCCAAATTTTTGGTGACCAATAGAGGTGGCGATATTACTTACCACGGACCAGGGCAAATTGTCCTTTATCCTGTTATTGATTTAGAGAACTTTATGACCGATATTCATCGCTACCTGCGATTGTTGGAAGAGGCTGTAATTCAAACTTTAAAAACCTTTTCTATAAATGGTTATCGGATTTCCGGACTAACAGGAGTATGGGTTGATTTAGAAAAAATACCACACAAAATTTGCGCCTTAGGCGTCAAAACCAGCCGTTGGGTGGCAATGCATGGATTAGCTTTAAATGTGAATACCGATATTTCCTATTTCGATTACATTGTTCCTTGCGGAATAGCCGATAAGGCCATCACTTCTATGAATAAAATATTAAATTCAAAGCAAGACATAAAAATAGTTCAGGAGGTATTGATTGAAACAATGGGGCGACTTTTCAATATGGAGTTAATAACCCAGCCGTTACAAAGTAAACTCTAATTTTACAAAAGAAGTATTGTCTTTTATACATGCTTTTCTTTAGAAATTCACCGAATTAGCCGACCTACATTGATTTCGTCGTTTCCAATATTGAATAGTAAAAATTTTGCTTTAGCTACAATTAAGATACTTCAAAAGAATTCAATTTGAAGGAAAAGGTGGCAAGTCGTGGTAATTCCACTGGATAAACAATTTATAATTAATTAAATGTAAACCCTGCATATTTTCAACACTTAATTGTGAAATCCGATAGCATATTTTTCTAACCAACCAAAGAGAATTTGTGTCCTAAAAAATAAAGCCTACCTAATATGGAGTTGACAAATCTAACGGTTGAGACTATCAGTTGCCGAAAATATCTCTTTATCTAAAAAATCTACTGCTTTAGGTTCAACTTTGAGAAAAAGGAACAATGTTTGAAATAGGTTCGTTAAAGGAGTCAAAACAAATTAAACAATCACTTCGATTTTAATAAACCGAAAAAATAATTGAAGAATGTGAGGCGTGAATAGAAATAGTGAGAAGAAATTTATGATAAGTGATTTCAAAGGTCAAGTGATACGCCAGAAATGAGGTGTTGGAGTTATAACAAATCCTCATCTCAATTGTTCAAGTTTTGTCTTTAAGGCTTATTCAAATTACATTTAAACTTTAGAGCATAAATTGTGTCTAACGAAATTTGAGTAAATGAAAAAACTAATATTATTGGTAATGGTTACGATGGTTGCTTTGGTGAGCAAGGCACAAAAAATTCGGGACAAAGATGTACCTAAAAAAGTTATGGTAGCTTTCCAAAAGAATTTCGGCAGTGCTAAAGTGAAAAAATGGGAAAAGGAAGGCAGTAATTTTGTGGTTGAATTGAGCCAAATGGCAAAATCTAATTTGTATGATATGCAAGGAACATTACTCAAAACTGAAATCAAAGGAATGGATTTAATTTTCAATAAAAACGGGGAGTTTATAAAGGAAATTAAAACTTAAACCAGTAATTACCCCTAATGCTAACAAAATCCTTTTTCACATTATTAATAGTGCTTTTCGTAGCTACCATTTCGGTCGGTCAAGGCAATTTGGTTACTATATCGGGCTTAATAAAAGACAAATCAAACAAAACAGCTTTGCCTTTTGTAAATGTAGTTTTGAAAACCGAAAAAGATAGTGCCTTCGTCACAGGAACCATAAGCAACGATGAAGGTCGGTTTTCAATCGCTAACATTAAACCCAACAACTATTATTTAGAAATTTCATTTGTCGGTTATGTGACCAAAAAGCAACCTCTGTTTGTGGGTAGCTTATCCAACTTTTTAGATATTGCTACTATTGAATTACAAGGAGATGTGACCGCATTGAATGAAGTGGTGATATCATCAAAGCAAGATGAGGTAGCCTATAAAATGGACAAAAAAACTTTTTCGGTCAAAGATAATATTAGCCAGAGCGGTGGCTCTGTTTTACAAGCAATGCAAAATCTTCCGGGGGTAACGGTGCAAGACGGAAAAGTTCAATTAAGAGGTAACAATAAGGTGACAGTACTAATTGATGAAAAACAAACTGCCTTAACCGGTTTTGGAAATCAATCGGGCTTAGACAATCTTCCGGCCTCGGCAATAGACAAAATTGAAATTATAAACAATCCTTCTTCTAAGTATGATGCCAATGGCAATGCCGGTATTATCAACATTATAATGAAGAAGAATAAGCAAGACGGATTTAGTGGAAAAGTTGGCATTTCTACCGGCGTTGGTTCATTGTGGATTAGGAAAGAAAACTTGCCTACAATAAGACCACAATATCAGTTTACACCTAAAATAAATCCTTCATTATCAATAAATTACCAAAAAAAGAAAATAAATTCATTTCTTCAAGTGGACAATCTTTACACTCATACCCTTAACAAAAACGAGTTTACCACTCGAACTTATGATGATGGAACCGTTATCAATCAACAACTAAAGCGTAACAGAAACACAAATTTTTTTACCTCAAAAGCCGGTTTTGATTGGAATATAAACGACATCAACACGCTTACTATTTCAGCTATTTTTGGAAGTGAAAAAATTATTGACCGTGGCGACGAACCTTTTTTTAACGGCGATAATTCGGAAAGGCAGAGATTATGGCAATTTTTAGAAGACGAATTAAAAACTACCATAATGGCTTCGACGGCATATCAACATAAATTCAAACAGGCTGGTCATTTATTAAAAATGGGTTTCAATTACACTTTTCATCGCGAAAATGAAAAATACTATTATGATAACTATTTACTTGCGTCAACGGGAACAGATGCTTTTAAACTATTGTCAGACGAGCAAGTTTATGACTTCAATTTTGATTATATAAAACCTTTGAAATATGGTCGAATTGAAACCGGAATTAAACTTCGCAACAGATATATTCCCACTAATATGAACTTTATTCCCGGCACAAATTCTGTTTTAGATGTCAATGCAGGTGGTTGGGCAACATACAAAGAATTAATTCCTGCCCTGTATGGGAACTACGTTTTTGAAAATAAAACTTGGGAAGCGGAGTTGGGATTTAGGGCAGAGTATGTGAAAATTCAATATGATGTCAATCCAAATCACAATACCTATAAAAGCAATGGATATAATTACACCCAACCGTTCCCGAATTTTCGGTTAGCTTATAAGATAAATGACAATAACAAGCTTTCTCTATTCTATAATCGCAGAGTGGACAGACCAAATGAAGTGGATATCAGAATTTTCCCCAAATACGATGATGCTGAAATTATCAAAGTTGGAAACCCTGCATTGAGACCACAATTCACAAATTCTGTTGAACTAGGCTATAAGACAAGTTGGAAAAACGGATATCTATACTCTGCTACCTATCACAAGTTTGCAACCGGAACTATCACCCGAATTTCAAGTATCATCCCAAATAGCACTTTAATTTATGCTATTTTCCAAAATGCAGGTAAAAGCTACAATTCAGGTCTTGAGATTGTTTTGACTCAGGAGGTAACAAAATGGTATTCTTATAATTTGAATCTCAATGGTTATCACAACCAAATTAATGCCTTTAGTGTAGAAAACAAATATCCTGCGCCAAACACTTTTTCCGTCAACCAACAAGAAATATTCTCGGGAACTATAAAACTGAATAACACTTTTCATTTTTCAAAAAACTTTGACGCACAATTATCGGTCATTTACTTAGCTCCGGATATCATCCCGCAAGGAAAAATTAATCAACGCTTCTCATTGGACGTAGGGATAAAAAAGAGAGTGCAAAAAGGCAAAGGCGAGCTTTTCTTAAATGCAACAGACCTTCTCAATAGCATGATTATAAAAAAGGAAATTAAAGGACAAGGGTTTAATTATATTAGTACTGACTATTATGAGACACAAGTAATCAGATTTGGATATAATTACAAGTTATGAGGTCAAACCACACAGCAAAGGTGCATTATCAATCAAATTTCGACCTGACCTAACAAGTCGCTAACTTACTAATAATGTAATCTGTGATAGTAACTCCTTCATTGCATAGAATACTGGCTTAGACTTTAGCAATCTTATGTCCCCCCTTGTCATCCTTTTTAGTAATAACTCTAAACCACTTACTATTATTGTCAAATTAATCTACATTTTAAGGGTAGGCATTGCCGCCATAAAATAAGTGCTAATTAGGTTGGTGAGTAAACGGCTATGGTGGGAAATTACTGGTCCATAGAAGTTTTGTTGAACAGCAAAAAACCGGCGTGAATTAAAAAACCAAATGGCGATTCTGACTCATCATAATAATTCATGCTAACACTTATCGGACCTATAGAAGAATGTAGCACGACGGCTAGATTAGCCACAAAGGGTAATAGGGAGTAATTCCTTTTTACTTCTGCCCTTTGATTTTCCCTTTCAGCGATATTCTCAAAGGCATAAAATAAATAACCTTCAGCTCTAATGTCCAAATTTTTTCTTACAGTAAAAATATTTTTGCAACCGGCTGCCACAAAATTGTAGGCTCTAAATTTTTTAAGCATCAAAGATCGAGTATCTTGGAGTGGGTAAAATCCCGGTGCATTTATTAAAGATGTGGTGTAATTTTGAAAGGAAGATTGGTTAGATAAGACACCTTGGAAATAATAACCAAAGGTGTAAAATTTCATATTAAAATATTGTTCTAAGTTAATCGAAAACCTTAGCCAATCTCTAGTCACTCCTACGGTGTCTTTTAAAACGGAAGTTGACCCCGGTGTATGAACCTCATATAAGTCATACCAATCCAAACCAATATTAAAAGACTTGCCCTTAGTTGGGTATTGTTTTCTATTTAGGTTACTACTAGCGATTCCAATTCCGTACTTTCCTCCGACGAGTGAGGTATGATCAAATGTGACCGGAGCACTAAACTTAAGCGTGTTAAGATACCTATCATCATTTGTGATTTGATGTAATCGAATAGTGGCTAAGTATTTTTTCCCTATTGGCAGACCCAAAGTAATACCAAATTTTCGATCAACTCTTTTCAAAGGTAAAGAAGAGAAACTTGAAGGTTTTGTAATATAATCACTACTTTGAGTAAAATTCCAACTGTTCACGGTTATCTCCGGTTCTAAAAAAAATTGAGTAAGAAATGAAAAATCTAACCGAGCGTTTAATTGAATGGCTTTAAAAAATCCGCCGGCGTAAAAATTGGCTTTTGCGTGGGTAAGCCAACGTGAGAAATGGTAATAATTTAAACCTAAATAAAGGTTACTAATTTCTCTTGTGGTAATGCAACCACCAAAGTCGATGTGAAAATTGTTGCTCGGTCGTTTGGTTAAAACAAGGTCAAAGGCTTGCAAAGAAGAATTAAATCTAAAGCTAGGATAAACATTTTCAAAGTACTTTTCACTTGTTAGTCTGTAATAATCAGATTTAACTCTTTCAAAATTAAAGGGACGTTTTTTATATATCTTTTGAAAAAATTGAGTTATATACCTCTTTTGATTTTTATTATAGCCGTTGATTTCTAACCCCTTAACTAATAAGTTCTTACTTCTACTCAAAAATTTATCTCTACCTTCTGATACATTTTCGGAAGATATTCGTTTTGCAATTTTAGACTTTAACTCAGGAATTTTTCTTATCGTCTGAAAGTAACCACTGTCAATTATTGATTTGGTGTCTTCAAAATCACGGCTTGTGTAATCCTTGAGGTCGGGGTGAATGTAAACGCCCGATTCAGGAACAGATTTAGGACTGGATTTATCTAACAGAAACAATAACATTGAATTATAAATCAGCTTCTCATCTTTGCCTGTCGGGTATTCGTCATATTCTTTGCCCGACACATCAGAGCCAATGATAACATCGGGCTTAAATTCTTTTTGAGCTACATCAACAGGAAAATTATTATACAGACCACCGTCGAATAAATACTTTCCATCTACACGAATAGGATTAAAAAAAAATGGCACGGTCATAGTAGATCTAACAGCATCTCCAACAATCCCACTTTTTAGAATTACTTGCTTTTGAGTAAAAATATCTGCCGACACAATTCTTAGTGGCACAAAGAGGCTGTCAAAATTTTCCTTAGCTATAGCAGTAGGGTTGGCAAATTTCTCTGCAATAGCAAAATTGATAGAAAAATCTTTTGCTAAAGTTGTGTTTAACTTAAAACTAAAGGTAGAGTCTAAATTGAGGTTTACTTTGATAAAGGAAGAATGGTCGTCGTCTTGGCTGTAGTGATAACTATATCCTTTTTCTAGCTTTCCATTTATCCAATTGAGCAGATTATCATGAACCATTACTTGCTCAATTTGTTCCGGACTCATCCCGCTGGCGTAGCAAGCTGCAATAATGCCACCCATCGAAGTTCCAACTATATAATCGATGGGTATTTCATTTTCTTCCAATGCTTTAAGAACACCAATGTGTGCCATCCCTTTAGCCCCACCCCCACTGAGTACTACTGCAACTTTTTGTGCAGAAACGGTAGTCGTAGAAAAAATAAAGATAAAAAAAATTATTTTTTTCATTCCATGATATGAGAGCACCTAATTTTTTACATACGACCAAGGTGGTTCCGGGAGGTATATTTGATCCAACTGATTGATTACTTTCATTTTTTCGAGTTCAAATTTGGTCATATTTTTTTCAGAAACCGGTGCCGAATCCGGAAGCCTTACTTTCATGGCATCTACCTGTCGGTCATTTTTCCAAAATCGATAACACAAATGTGGTCCTGTAGCAAGACCAGTACTACCTACAAACCCAATTATTTGCCCTTGCCTTAAGCGAACATTAGGTCTAATTCCTCTTGCAATTTTTGACATATGTAGATATTGCGTTGTATAGGTTGCATTATGCCTGATTTTAACAAAATTGCCATTTTTGGGGCTATAACGCGCACTAATAACCTTTCCATCCGCAGTTGCTCTGATTGGTGTGCCACGTGGGGCAGCAAAATCAGTACCTAAATGAGGTCTAAATACTTTATCGACCGGATGAAATCGGCGTTTTGAATACCTAGAACTTATACGAGTAAACTCAATGGGGTACTTTAACATATCCTTTTTGAGGCTTCTGCCTCTGTTGTCGAAGTATTCGACTCCCTTTCCTTGGTCATAAGGGATAGCGTAGTAAATGTTATTTCTGTGCTCAAAACTTATGCCACTAATGAACTCTATGTCCAACAATTCTCCCTTGACTTGAGATTGCCGGTATAATATTTTAAACCTATCGCCCTTTTCTAAATAAAAGAAATCAATTTCCCATCCTAGAATATCGACGATGCTGTTGGTTAAAGAGATTGGTAATTTAAGTTCTTCAATCGATTCCGAAAGCGTAGAAGAAATTACTCCGGCAGCTTGCTTTTCCAAAATTGTTACTTCTCTCTTGCATTTTTCCACCCACAAGGAGTCTTCAAGATGAAAAACAACATAGTCAACTGCATTTGGTTCATAAATGGCACTGCTTACCTTCATTGAATCATTATATGCAATTAAAGTAAATTTGCTTTGTGGCATAATTCTTCTAAAGTCAAAAGTAGCCTTATCAAAGGAGTTTAGCGAAGCCAATATATTCTGTGGAAGCTCATAAGGGTCAATTAAATCAATAAATCTATCATTGGAATTTACAGATTTTTCAATTACTTCCTTATCGGTAACGTCTATCCCCAAAAGATACCGAGTTTTTTTTTCGACCACAGCCCTAGCTACACTTTCGGTTTCAGTTTCAACGTCGGCCTGACGTGAGTAAACAGAAAGAAAAACCGATATAAAAACTCCGGATAGTACTAGCACTATCGAAATTAGTAGTAATATTTTATGTTTGCTAAAAAAATTCAATTCAGTAGTGGAATAGTTGCAAAAGAAACAATTAATCCAGAATATAACAAAATTATTTCAAGAACGACTTTTTTATTTTCGATACAACTCCCTATACTTACGCTTTCCACTTTCAAGGAAGGCCACAAATTTTTTGGGGTCTCTATCAAATGAGTAAGGCCAAGCCAAAACTCTTTCATCTTTTCCAACTAAAACATAAAACGGCTGGGCATTGTTTTCAAGATTGCGGATTTGAAGGTCTGCATTTTTCTTTCCAATAGTTTTCTTCCATTTCTGGTCGTATTTGGAAATGAACCACTCCGATTGTGGTAACTCAGTTTTATCGTCAACATATAATGCCACAACGACAAAATCATTTTTTAAAATCTGCAACACTTGTGGGTCGCTCCATACTACGGATTCCATCTCGCGGCAATTGGTGCACCCGTGTCCGGTAAAATCAATAAATAATGGTTTATTCTGCTGGCGTGAGCAAGCCAATGCTTGGTTGTAATCAAAATACCCTTTTAACCCATGTGGGAGATGTAGAAATTCTGAATATTTGGGTTTGTCGCAAATTGTATTAGAGTTTTCTTTCCCTGCTATAGATATCAAGTCAAAATCACTTGTATAGGTAGGCGGTAAATATCCGGCTAGCATTTTTAAAGGAGCACCCCACAAACCTGGTATTAAATATACAACAAATGAGAAGGTTGCTAATGACAGAAATAAGCGTGAAACACTAATACTCTCAATTGGGGTGTCCCCTTTCATCGGTAGTTTCCCTAATAGATAAAAGCCTAACATTCCAAAAATCACTATCCATAGTGTAATATTAAAATCTCGATCTAGAATACCCCAATGGTAGGCTTGGTCAGCAATACTAAAAAACTTCAAACACAAAGCCAATTCTATAAACCCCAAAGACACCTTTACCGAGTTGAGCCATCCGCCTGATTTGGGCAATCCTTTTATCCATTCAGGAAATACGGCAAAAACTGTAAACGGTATTGCAAAAGCAAAAGAATAAAAAAACAAGGAAAGCACAGGTTTAATAAATTCTCCACCTGCGGTTAGAAACAAAACACTACCCACCAATGGAACAGTACAACTAAATGAAACCAGAACTAAAGTAGCGGCTAAAAAGAAAATGCCTAACAATCCGCCCTTCTCAACTTGCCTATCAGTGGTGTTTACCAATTTATAAGGTGCATTGATTTCAAATAATCCGAAAAAGGAAAGAGCAAAAACGATGAAGATGGCAAATACAAAAAGGTTGGGTGCCCAATGTGTAGCCAAAGCATTTAACCCATCAGTACCCAAAAGGATTGCAAACAATGAGCCTGCAGAGGTATATATGATTATGATTGACAATCCAAAAATTAAAGCCTTTTTCAAAGCCCTGCTTTTCGATACGTTATCTTTTAAAAAGAAGGTAACTGTCATAGGAAGCATTGGGAAAACACAGGGCGTGATAAGTGAAGTAAGACCTAACAAAAACGCAAAAAACAAATAACCCAAAAATGACTCGCTATGCAAATCGGGTTTGCCCTCCGGAATAGATTTGTCTAAAATTGGACCTTGAACCGGCTTTGAAGCATCCCAATCTGTTTCTGAATTTGAGACCAATGGTAAGGATGAGTCTTTCTCCCCATTGCTTGTTTCTTGGTCGGGAGAATTAGGCAATTCTTCTTGTGAAGACTGTTCTTTTTTATTGTTTTTAGAGCCCCCCCTAGTTGATTCTAAAATATTTGAAAAAGAAAAATCTTCCCCACCTGGGATGCACTTTCCATCAACCTCCGAACATACTTGATACTCATAATCGCCTTCAATAACCAAATTGGTATTCAAAATTTTTATGGTTTGTCTAAACTCACCATAGTGTTTAAAAATGCTAACCTCACACTCAAATATGTCGTCGTACTTTAGAGTTGGCTTAACAGCCTTCAATTTCCCTTCTAGTTGGTAAGACGTATGTGGCTTGAAATTGATTGAAGTTTTAATTGGTCCATCCTCACAAGGAAATTCGTTTGAGTACAGATACCAATTGTCATCAATTTTTACCTTAAAAATCAACTCTATGGTTTGTCCGATTTTTATATCATCAGAAGAAGTTTGATATGTCCATTTAGCGGGTTGTAAGATTTGAGCGGTTGCACCAAATGTAAAGGCTAGTAGCACACTTAAAAATATATATTTCATCAAAACGGTTTTAAAGGTCAAAATTGTAACAAATCTTTAAATAATAAACTGGGTAAAATAAGGTCAAAGCTATACATATTATTTAATTTTTTGCTTTAACCATTTGGTTTCATTTTCTCTGTAAATAAATTTAATGGCTAATTATTTCTAAAATTAATTCAAATGATTGATTAACAAAAATTTCCTAGCATTTAAAAAAAATTTAAACTTTATGAGTACTCATTTTATTTTAAATTTTTACACTTATATTGCGTCAAAATTAAAACCTAATAAATATGAAATATTATCGCTTGACTATTGGGGCTATAGCCCTATTCTTAGTAGCATCTAATGTGAGTTACTCTCAGAAGAAAACGGTTGCTCTAGTGTCTTTTTATTGTGACAGATTTATTGAACATGGAGGTCCAAACATGGCCTCTTTTCTTAATGATCCAAAGTACGATTTGAAACCTCTTGTGGAAAAGGCTTATAATCAGTTCGTTAAGGATTATGCTAAAAATTTCCCTTTCACTATAGCTCCTCATTCTGAGTTGTTGGCCGTTCCTGAATACTCATTGTTTAAGACTAGGTTTCTTGCAGATTCAGCTAAAGCCAGTAAAACCTTGAATAAAATCCTAGGTATGAATCAATATGTTCTCCCCAAAGGATTTGTGTTAGCTTATGGAAGGTCAAGTGAAACTATTAAAAAGGAAAATTTTGATCCTTACATTTTGGCACAACTGCTAGGCAAGTTTGATGGTGTAATGGTTGTTTCCCTAGACTATGAGTTTAGAGAAAAGGCAATGGGTTTTGCGTGTGGTATGCTCGCATATATGACTATTGGATTATTTGATAAAGACGGAAACAAAGTATTTATGATTCGGGAATTTAGCACATCAAAAGGAAAGGTACCTGCTGTTGGTGGTGTCCCAATCTTAAAGACCGAAAAAGTAGTTCCCTTATGTCAAGATGCAACCAATGTTTTATTTTCGGAGTTAAAGGGGAAACTTCCAAAAATCATCAAAAAGACTGCTAAAAAGTTCTAAATTTAGATTTATCAACAAATTGGTTTCAACAAGTTGGGACCGTTTTTAAATCCAATTTCAAAGTGCTAACGTTAACGTTGGCACTTCTTTTTTAGCCAAATTTGATGTCTGAAATTTCAGTTACATAAAATAATTCTGCTCACTCAGGCAGAAATCCTATTTGCGGGTTGCAAAATAAACTTACAATTAACTATTAATTAAGCACTTAACTTTTGCTATTATTTTAGTAACAATAACATAACATTAAGCCCCAATACAGGTAATATAAGTCGCCGACTTTTGTGACAAAATAAATAAGTATGAAGTCATTTTATCGCAGGTCAGTGATTATATTCAATTTTTTGATATTCTCAGTTTCGGCATTTTCGCAGAATGGTATTCTGAAAGGAACTGTTACAGAAGAATTGAATGGTAGCGTCATTATTGGTGCCAATGTGGTTATCGCCGGAACAAATCAAGGTGTGAGTACCGACATTGAAGGTAAATTTGAGTTGCCCAATCTTAAAGCCGGAGAATATACAGTTCTAATTTCCGCCGTTGGTTTTGTAGATAAGTCATTAACTAATGTCGCCGTCCTTTCAAATAAAAGTACTCTTATAAAAGTAAGCTTAAAGGAAGATAATGAATTGCTAGAGGATATTCACGTGCTGGCTACAAGAAGTACAGACACCGAAATATCAGTAATCAACGAGATTAGAAAAGCCTCTGAAGTTGTAGTTGGCATTTCCTCAGAGCAAATTAAAATGTCGCAAGATAAGGATGCCGCCCAAGTGATTCGGAGGGTTCCCGGAATAACAATCTTGAGAGATCGATTTGTAAATGTTCGCGGGCTAAGTGAACGTTATAGTACAATATTACTAAATGGCGTAATGGCACCTAGTACGGAAGTTGACTCAAAAGCATTTGCCTTTGACCTTATCCCTAGCGATATGCTAGACAGAATGCTAGTGTATAAATCAGGGGCAGCAAAATTGCCTAGTGAAATGGCAGGGGCAGTAATCAATATCTTCACAAAAAATGTCGTGGATGAAAATTATTTTTCAGTTTCATTGTCAGGTGGCTACCGATTTGGTACCACCAATAGCAAAGGGTTTTTAAGTCAAGAAAAAGTAGGTCTGGATTGGGTTGGAATTGGGGATGTTAAGAGAGCCTTACCCAAAAGTTTCCCTGCCACCAATCTTGGGAATCTATTATCAAATGGTGACGGTCAAGCCGCCATTGAGGCCACTAAAAGCTTGCCTAATAATTGGGGACTCCGTACCTTCAATTCTAGCCCCAATTTTAGATTTAATTTTCTTTGGGCCCGTAAAATGAAAATTGGATCATTGGCATTGCAAAATATTACCTCTGCGGGGTATTCTAGGACAAACCAAAGACTACAAATCCATCAAAATTATTATGAAATATTTGACCCAAAGTTGGAAAAGAGTGGTATTAGATACGATTATAATGACGACCAATTTACTTTAACCAATAGGCTTGGGGCAATCAGCAATTTTGCTTTACAGATAAACCCAAAATCACGACTTGAGTGGAGAAACTTTTACAATCAGCAAGGCAATAACACTTCAACTCAAAGAACTGGAGTTGAACCTCTTCAAGGATTTGAAGTCAACAACAGAGCTCTAAATTACTATGCCCGCAGAATTTATAGCAGTCAACTCGCCGGACTACATAATTTTTCTGAAACCGTAGACTTTGATTGGGTCTTAGGCTATAACTTGACCCAAGCCAACCAACCCGATTACCGCAGAATTAGATCTCAGAAAAGAATAGGTCAAGATGAAGACTTTTCGATTGTCATCCCTTCTTCTTCAAGCTCTATTGATGCGGGCAGGTTTTTCTCTAAATTGAAAGAACAAACTTTTTCAGTTATTGCCAATGTCGGCGTAAAACTCAATCCCTCTCAACACGTTGAAAGTAAGCAAAGAAAGCTACTAGGTGGCATTTATATCGAAAAAAAGAACCGTTCCTTTAGTGCACGTTGGATGTCTTATAAATGGATTAATAATACTGCCGTAGATAACAGTCTAGTAAAAACTTCCTTTGACAAAATATTTGCCCTTAACAATATTGGGACACATTTTATACTTGATGAAGGAACAAATGAAACCGTTTCCAACAACGATAAATATGACGGTCATAACCAACTTATGTCCGCCTTTATTAGCTTTGAAAGTCCTTTGGGTGAGAAGTTTAAAATCTCTTCCGGTGTCAGGTTGGAGTATAATTTGCAAGAAATTGATGTATATGTTTTTGGTAATACCCGAAAACGTGTTGTAAGTAATTCTACCGTTATCCCTATGCCTTTCTTAAACTTGTCTTACAATTATTCTGAAAAAGGGTTGGTGCGATTTGCATATAGCAAAACTATAAATCGCCCTGTGTTTAGGGAATTGGCTCCTTTCAACTATTATGATTTTGATAGAAACAGCGATATATTCGGAAACCCGAAATTGAAGGCAGCCCT
>Ga0316188_10000518_pt1 | contig 16749 bp, 14 predicted proteins | sample Phiworburrow1_MG_FD_204933 | JGI IMG/M metagenome (GOLD analysis project Ga0316188, IMG submission 204933) | Coastal sediment microbial communities from Maine, United States - Phippsburg worm burrow 1 | ecosystem: Environmental > Aquatic > Marine > Coastal > Sediment | place: USA: Maine...
CTCGCTGTCCGACACCTCGGCCAGAAACGCTGCGGCCGTGTCCCGGATCATCTGTTGCTCTTCGGTAAACGCAAATTCCATGGCGGACTCCGTTATCAGTACCCCGTCGACGACCCGGCGGCTGCGCTCAGGTGCCGTAGACCTTCTGCGCCGGCACCTCGGCCGCCAGCAGTTGCTCCATGGCCCCGGCGACCTCCGCCGGTTCCCAGCGCGCGCCCTTGTCGACCCCCTGGGTGCTGCGCCAGCCGTCGGCGATAGCGATGCGGCCGCCCTCGACCTCGAAAACGCGGCCGGTGATGTGCTGGCTCTGCGCGCTGCCCAGCCACACCACCAGCGGTGCGACGTTGGCGGGGTCGTAGTGGTCGAAGCCGCCGGCCTCAGGCATCTTCATCATGTCGGCGAACACTTCCGCGGTCATGCCGGTGCGCGCCGACGGCGCCAGGGCGTTGGCGGTGATGCCGTAGCGGCCCAGCTCGGCCGCCTGGTTCAGCGTCAGGCTGGCGATGCCGCCCTTGGCCGCGGCGTAGTTGCTCTGGCCGATGGAGCCGTTGAGGCCCGCGCCCGACGAGGTGTTGATGATGCGGCCGCTGACCTTGGCGCCGGCCTTCTGCTGAGCCCGCCAGTGGTGGACGGCGTGGGAGCTGATGCAGAAATGGCCCTTGAGGTGCACCGCGATCACGGCGTCCCACTCCTCCTCGCTCATGGCGGCGAACATGCGGTCGCGGCAGATGCCGGCGTTGTTGACCACCACGTGCAGATCGCCAAAGGCCTCGATGGCCTGGTCGACGGCATGCCTGGAGTCCGCGTAGCTGGTGATATCGGAGTGGTTGGCGACCGCCCGCCCGCCGGCGGCGACGATGGCCTCCACGGTCGACTGCGCCGCGGCCGGGTTGATGTCGTTGACCACCACGCAGCCGCCCTCGGCCGCAAAGGCCAGTGCGTAGGCGCGGCCCAGGCCGCCGCCGGCCCCGGTGATGATGGCGACCCGATCTTGACAAATTCCGCTCATGTTCTGCTCCTGTTGTTCGTGGTAACGCGCGCCGCTGGGTGCCCCGATCGGGTCCTTACAGGCGCTCGATGATGGTGACGTTGGCCTGGCCGCCGCCCTCGCACATGGTCTGCAGGCCATAGCGGCCGCCGGTCCGCTCCAGCTCGTGCAGCAGCGTGGTCATCAGCTTGGTGCCGGTCGCGCCCAGCGGATGACCCAGGGCGATGGCGCCGCCGTTGACGTTGGTCTTCTCGTGCGGATAGCCGGTCTCGGCCAGCCAGGCCATGGGCACGGCCGCGAAGGCCTCGTTGATCTCCACCAGGTCGATGTCCTCGAGCTTCATGCCGGCTCTCTTGAGGGCGTAGGCCGTGGCCGGGATGGGCGCGGTCAGCATCCAGATGGGGTCTTCGGCGCGCACGCTCAGGTGATGGATGCGGGCCCGCGGGGTGAGCCCGTAGCGCTTGAGCGCCGCCTCGGATACCACCAGCACCGCGCTGGAGGCGTCGCAGGTCTGGCTGGAGATGCCGGCGGTGACCTTGTCGCAGCCGAAGATGCCCTCCAGCTCCGCCATCTTGGCCAGGCTGGTCTGGCGCGGGGTCTCGTCGTGCTCGACGCCCTCCAGGGGCACGATCTCGCGCTGGAAGCGGCCCTGCTGGATGGCCTGCAGGGCGCGCCGGTGCGACTCGAGGGAGTACTCCTCCAGCTGCGCCCGGCTGAAGCCCCACTTGTCGGCGATCATCTGCGCGGAGTTGAACTGGGTGGGGGGCACCGCGCCGTAGCGCGCCACCCAGCCCTTGGAGCCGGTGAAGGGGTCACTGAAGCCCAGCGGCTCGGCCGCCGTCATGGCCGAGCTGATGGGGATCTGGGTCATGGTCTGCACGCCGCCGGCCAGCACCACGTCCATGGTGCCGGACATGACGGCCTGGGCGGCGAAGTGCACCGCCTGCTGCGACGAGCCGCACTGGCGGTCGATGGTGGTGCCCGGCACGGCGTCGGACAGGCCGGCCACCAGCCAGCAGGTGCGGGCGATATCCCCCGCCAGCGGCCCGATGGTATCGACGCAGCCGAACACGACGTCGTCGTACTCGTCGTCGGGGATGGGATTGCGCGCGACGATGGCCCGGATGACGTGGGCACCGAGGTCGGCGCCGTGGACGTGGGCGAGGCCGCCCTTGCGGCGGCCGGTGGGGCTGCGCAGGGCATCGACGATATAGGCTTCAGGCATGGTGTACTCCCGCTGATCAATTCACTGGCGCGCGGCCCGGCGGCTGTGCGCCGCCGCTGTGGCTACGGCGCGATAAACGTGTTGCCGGCACCCAGCGGCGCGCCCGGCGCCAGGGCGAAGGCGGCCACGCGGCCCTTGTGGAAGGCCGCGTCGCCCCAGGCGTTGTTGAAGGCCCAGGCCCGCTTCATGAAGATGTGCAGGTCCACCTCCCAGGTGTAACCCATGGCGCCGTGGACCTGCATGCTGTTCTTCGCTGCCAGGTCCGCCACCTCGGCCGCCACCAGCTTGGCGTGGCTGACATTCAGGTGACGGGTCGCCAAGCCCTCGCTCAGGGCGTAGGCGGCGCGATAGACCGGCGCCTTGGCGTATTCCAGCCGGTAGGCGACGTTGGCCAGGTGATGTTTCACCGCCTGGAAGGTGCCGATGGCCACCCCGAACTGCTTGCGCTCGCCGGTGTACTGCACCGACAGGTCGATCATGCGCTGCGCCAGCCCCAGGCACTGCGCCGCGACGCCGAGGGCGCCGCGGTCGAGCGCGGCGCGGGCCCAGGCTGCCGCCGCGTCACCCTCCAGCAGCGCGGTGGCCGCGGCCGGCGCGAAATCCACCGCAAACAGCCGGCGGCCGGGGTCGACCGACGCGTTGGCGCGCAGGCTGGCAGCCCCCGCCTCGACGGCGTAGACCACACCGCCCCGCTCCAGCAGCAGCAGGTCGGCGACGTGGGCGTCCTCCACCAGCAGGTTCTGCTCCAGGCCCACCACCACCTTGGCCTGCCCGCTGGCGATCTCGGGCAGCCAGCGCGCCTGCAGCGCCTGGTCGCCGCAGTCCAGCAGCGCCGGCACCGCCACCAGGGCGAGGTGCACCAGGGGCTCGGCCAATGCCGCGTAGCCGGCCTCCTGGGCGAGCAGCACGAAATCGAGCGCGGACATGCCCAGCCCGCCGCACGCCTCCGGCACCGTCATGCCGGTCAGGCCCAGCTCGGCCAGCTGCGCCCACAGCGCGTCGGAGCGTCCGCTGTCGCTCTCCCAGCCGCGGCGCAGCGTGTCGGGCGTCACCTCGCGGGTGAGAAAATCGCGCACCGACTGCTGAAACAGCAGCTGGTCGTCGCTAAAGGTGAAATCCATGGTCCCGCCTCCTACTTCCGCGGCATGCCCAGCATGCGCTCGGCGATGATGTTGCGTTGAATTTCATTGGTGCCGGCGTAGATCGGGCCGGACTGCGCGAACAGCCAGCCGTCCAGCCAGTTCCCCACCCCGGCGGCATCGGGCGCATGCGGCAGCAGCTCGGCACGGGCACCCAGAATGGTCATGGCCGTGGCGTGCATCTGCCGGTCCAGCTCGGACCAGAAGATCTTGTTGGTGGAGGCCTCGGCGCCGATCCTGCCGCCCTTGATCAGCCGGCAGGCGGTCTGGTAGGTGGTGAGGGCGTAGGCCTCGGCGTCCAGGTAGGCGCGCAGCACGGTGTCGCGCAGCGCCGGATCGCGGTCGGCGCTGGCGCGGTTGTCGAGGTAGAGACCGACCAGCCGCCGCGCCGTCTCCTGGAAGCGGGCCGGGCTGCGCAGCATCAGGCCGCGCTCGAAGCCGGCGGTGGCCATGGCCACGCTCCAGCCCTCGCCCTCGCCGCCGAGGCGGCAGTCGACGGGCACCTTGACGTTGTCGAAGAAGATCTCGGCAAAGCCGGGCAGGCCGTCGAGCTGCGGAATGGGCCGCACGGTGATGCCCTCGCTGCGCAGCGGCACCAGGATAAAGGTCAGGCCGTGGTGGCGCTGCGACGCGGGGTCGGTGCGGAACATGCCGAAGCACCAGTCCGCCCACACGGCGCGGGTGGACCAGGTCTTCTGGCCGTTGATGACGTAGTGGTCGCCCTGCAGCTCGGCCCGGGCCCGCACCGCGGCCATGTCGGAGCCGGCATTGGGCTCGGACCAGCCCTGGCACCAGATATCCTCACCGGTCGCCATCCTGGGCAGAAAGCGCCGCTTCTGCTCGTCGCTGCCGTACTCCATGAGGGTCGGCCCCAGCAGGAAGATGCCGTTCTGGTTGACCCGCAGCGGGGCGCCGGCGCGGTAGTACTCCTCCTCGAAGATCAGCCACTCGATCAGGTCGCAGCCGCGCCCGCCGAGCGCCTCGGGCCAGGTGACCATGCCCCAGCGGCCCTGGTGCAGTCTGGCCTCCCAGGCGCGGTGCTGGGCGAAGCCCTGTTCGGTGTCGAAGCTCTGCAGCGGCTCGGCCGGCAGGTTGTCGACCAGCCACTGGCGAATCTCCGCGCGGAACGCCTGTTGTCGTTCGGTGTAGTTGAGGTTCATCGTATCCTCGTCGAAGGGTTGCGGCCGCGCTGCCGCCGGGCGGTTGCCGGACGGGACGGGCGGCGGGCTGCGCTCAGCTGTCGGCGAATTTGGCGTCGCGCTTGTCCACGAAGGCGGCGCGGGCCTCCTGGGAGTCGCTCATGGTGTAGGCCTCGAAGGTGAAGCCCTGCTCCCAGCGGTACTTGTCCTCGAGATCGCCGTCCTCCACGCCGGTCAGGGCCTCCTTGGCCAGGCGCACCATGGCCGGGGACTTGGCGGCGATCTTGCGGGCGATCTCCCGGGCGCTGTCCATCAGCTCGTCGCGCGGCACCACGCGCTCGATGGCGCCCAGGCGCCACGCCTCCTGGGCGTCGATGAACTCGCCGGTGAAGTACATGTAGCGGACCTTCTGCACCGGGAACATGCGCTGCAGGTGGGCGCCGCCGCCCATGGCGCCGCGGTCGATCTCGGGCACCCCGAAGCGGGCGCACTCCGAGGCGACGATGATGTCGGCCGCGCCGCTGATGCCGATGCCGCCGCCGAGCACGAAGCCGTGCAGGGCGGCGATCACGGGCTTGGGATTGCGGTGGATGGCCTTGAAGGTGGCGTAGTTGCCCTGGTTGACCTTGACGATGGCGCCGCTGTCGGCGGCCAGCTCCTTGATGTCGACGCCCGCGCAGAAGCCCTTGCCCTGGGCGGCGATGATGATGACGCGCACGGCGTCGTCGCGGCCCAGCGCCTCGATGGCCTCGGCGATGGCGAACCAGCCCGCGCTGTCGAACGCGTTGACCGGGGGGTGGTTGAACACCAGTTCGGCGATGCCGTCAGCGATGTGGATATCAAAAGGTTTGGACATAGTTCACCCGTCTGCAAACGTTGAGGTTCAACTGCGGCCCGCCGCCGGGCGCGCGCCGCCATGGCGCCACGGCATCCGCCGCGGCCCTAGTCGCGGGATACCCGCTGCGCCAGGCGCTCCAGGCACTCGCCGGCCTCGCGCACGATGCCGTCGATGATCTCCTGGCAGCTGAGCAGCTCGGTGATGGTGCCGGCCACCTGGCCGGACGGCAGCACCCCCTCGTCCGGCCTGCCATCGACCATGGCGCGCTGGATGATCATGGGGGCGTTGGCCGACATGATGGCCTGGGCCAGCGTGACATCGCCGCTGCGGCTCATATCCAGCGCCGACTTCAGCAGGCTGAACAGGCTGGCGCCCGAGTGCGCGCGAAAGCGCAGGCCGCTCATCATGGCCACCCACAGCTTCCTGACGGGCCCGGCGCGCTCGAGCTGCTCCAGGGTGCGGTTCAGTATCATGCGCTGCGGCAGGCCGTCCATCGCCTTGGACACGATGATGGCGGAGGGATCGCGGCAGTCGACGTAGCGCTGCTTGGTCTGCGCCGGCACCGGGGCCTCCTGACTCATCAGGAAGCGGGTCCCCATGGCGATGCCGTCGGCGCCCCAGGCCAGCGCCCCCACCAGGCCGCGGCCATCCTTGAAGCCGCCGGCGGCCACCACCGGCACGCGGTCGCCGACCGCGTCGACCACCTGCGGAATCAGCAGGGTGGTGGGCACGCTGCCGGTGTGGCCGCCGCCCTCGCCGCCCTGCACGGTGACGGCATCGGCGCCCAGCTCGATGGCTTTGACGGCGTGCTTGGGCAGGCCGATGGTCGGCATGCACACGACGCCATGGTCCTTGAGGCGGGCGATCAGGTCCTTGCCGGGCGAGCGCGAGTAGCTCACCGCCCTGACCCCGTGCCGGATCACCAGCTCGACGATGTCGCCGGCATTGGGCTGGTACATGTGGAAATTGACCCCGAAGGGCTGGTCGGTGAGCGCCTTGGTGCGCAGGATATCGCGCTCCATTTCAGCCGGCGGGATAGTCGCCCCCGCCAGGAAGCCGAAGGCCCCCGCGTTGCAGGTGGCCGCGACCAGCTCCGGGTTGGCCACCCAGCCCATCGCGGTCTGCACGATGGGATACCTGCAGCCCAGCAGTCCGGTCAGGCGGGTATCGAGAGAGATTGCCATGTCGGGGCCTCGCGCTAGGAGCGGTCGCCGGGCGGATTGCCCTGCAGCTGCCTGGCGCGCTGATTGTGCGGGTCCAGGGCGGCGATGATCGCCAGCTGCGCCGCGGTGGGCGCCGGCGTGGTGGGCACAGCGTCGGGGATGTGCAGCGCGAAGCCGGTGTTGTCCTGCACCTGCTCGGCGCTGATGCCCGGATGCAGGGACACCAGGCGCAGCTGATGGTCCGGCCCGCCGAAGTCGAGCACACACAGATCGGTGATCACCCGGCGCAGGTCGATGTCGTCGAGGCGGTAGCCGCGCGGCAGGCGCGCGGGGTTGTAGCCGATGGTGCAGACCACGTCGCACTCGCCCTCGACGAACACCCGCTTGTTGTGGGACGGCACGAACCACGAGTTGGCATGGCAGATGGAGTTGCCCGGAAAGCCGCGCACGCCCAGCATCTGAATCTTGGGCTGCCGGTAGCTGTCGCCCAGCGCGGAGATATTGGCCTGGCCGAAGCGGTCGATCTGGGTGGGGCCGCCGGTGATGTGGCGGCGGCCGCTCCACACGTTGTCGAAGATGCGCGAGAAGCCCATCCAGGTCTCGTTCATCTGGCGGAAACCGTCCGGGCGCGCGCCCAGCGGGTTGGGCTCGGACAGCAGCCAGGCCTCCGAATCGGTCATCATGATGTCGGTGTTGACGGTCTTCATGGCCAGGCTGGCGGCGAGCCGCGGCAGCACGCCGATGCCCGTCACCAGCACTTCGCCGTCATCGGCGTAGGCGGCGGCGTTGGCGCAGATCATCAGCTCCGCCAGGGTGTAGTCTTTCGCAACGGTGCTCATGGGGACAGTCCTCTAGTAAACCGGCATGGGCAGTTTGCGGATGGCGTCGATGCCGCCCACCAGCGCCTGGTATTCGTCCTCGGTTCTGCCGAGGATGTACTTGCCCGCATAGCCCGCGAAACCGCCCTCGGCCTTGGCGGAGGCGTTGTACTCGTTGAAGTGCGGCACGTCGAAGCCGTACAGCGGCGCGCAGGAGCTGGGGTGGGCGCCGCCGGGGATGTGCACCACGCCGGTGGTCATGCTGCGCTCCCAGAACACGTAGCGCGCCTCGTCGCCGTCGGCGAAATACGAGGCGTCCACCAGCTCGTCGCAGCTGACGAAGGTCTGCGCCGCGGCGCGGGCGAACCAGTCGTCCATGTAGTGGTCGGGCCCCTTGATCTGGCACACGCCGCGCGCGTCGGCGCGGTCGACGTGCAGCAGCGCGGCATCGAGCTTCAGCGCCGGCATCGCCACCCACTCCTTGTCGTCGTAGGGGCTGTCGATCACCTTGATGTCATCGTTGACCCTGATGACGTCGGTGCCCAGGCCGATGCGGGTGGGGATATAGGGGCAGCCCCAGGCCGCCGCCCGCAGGCCCAGCAGCATCATGCCCTCGTCGATCTCCATGGTCTCGATGGCGCCCTGCTGGCGCGCCTGGCGGAAATAGGGCTCCAGCGGAATGAAATCCAACGAGACGAAGGCGAATACGACCTTCCTGACCTTGCCGGCGGCGCACAGCATGCCGACGTCGGCGCCGCCATAGGCGACCACGGTCAGGTCTTTGAGGTCCGAACGCAGTAGCTCGCGCACCAGCGCCATGGGCTTGCGCCGGGGGCCCCAGCCGCCGATACCGAGCGTCATGCCGTCCCGCAATTGCGCCACGACAGCCTCGGCGGTCATCTGTTTATCCATGCTTGTCCTCACTCGATTGGCAGGCGGCCGGCGGTGGCGGCCGGAGCGCCCATCTTCTTCACGCATTGGGCGCGTATTGTAACGCACTATTGATTAAATGAGTAAAGTCGACGCAAATTGATTACGCATTTCAACCCACAAACCGATCATTGTCACCGCTCAATCGACGATGCGGCTGATCCGGTAGTCGTGCTTGATGAACTTGACGCCCAGGGTCACGTCCGTGCGATGCACGCCGTCGATGCCGCTGATCTCCTGGTGGATGAAATCGGTCAGCTCCACCGTATGCTGCACCATGGTGATGGCCAGGATGTCGAAGCGGCCCAGCATCTTGCCGACGAAGCCCAGGCGCGGCAGGCCCGCCAGCCGGCGCGCCACGGCGTCGGCGTCGGCGCTCTTGTCGACATCGATCCAGATGAACGCCAGCATGGGATTGGCCAGCCGCTCGATGTTGGTCACCGCGGTAATGCGGATCAGCTTGTCATCGACCAGGCGCTTGATGCGGGCCCGCACGGTGCCCTCGGTCACCCCCAGCGCGGCGGCGATGCGCCGGTTGCTGGTGCGGGCGTCGCGGCTCAGCCAGTCGATGATCCGCTGATCGACCTCGTCGAGCTTGCGCTTAGTCATGATTGAAGGGCACCCAGCGCGCCTGATTCTTGAGCACATTGACCGCCAGCGAGGGCAGCAGGCGGCGCACGCCCGCGACCCGGGCCAGCCGCCCCAGCAGCTCGTCGAGCTGCTCCAGGTCCCGCGCCACGATCAGAATCTCGATATCGTGGGTGCCGATCACCACGCTGACCGAGAACACCTCAGCGATGCCGGCCAGATCGTCCGCCACCGCCGTGGCAGGGCGCCCCTCCACCTCCACCCCCACGGCCAGCAGCATGCCGAAGCCGGCCGCCTCGAGATCACTGACCGCCACCACGCGCATGCTGTTGCCCTCCTCCAGCCGGCGCACGCGGGCGCGCACGGTGGCCTCGGTCAGGCCCAGCGCGCGCGCTATACCGCGATAGGGCATGCGGCCGTCGCGGCCGAGCAGCGCGATGATGCGGTGATCCACCTCATCCAGACTGAGGCTGCCGCGACGACCGCCGGCGGCGGCCTGTTCGGCGCCATCCTGCGGCGCTTTCATGGCTGCGGGCTCCCGGCGCTCAAGCGAGCAGCTCTGCGGCCAGCTTCTTCAGCTCGGGCTTGACCACCTTGCCCGTGGCGTTGAGCGGCAGCGCATCGACGAAGCGCACGAAATACGGCCGCTTGTAGCGGGCCAGCCGCCCCTCACACCAGGCCAGCACCGCCTCCTGATCCAGGTTCGCACCCGGCGCCCGCACCACGAACGCCATACCCACCTCGCCCTGCGGCTGCCGGGGCACGCCGATCACGGCGACCTGGGCGACGCCGTCCAGGGCATAGATCGCCTTCTCGACCTCCGCCGGGTAGACGTTCTCACCGTTCATGATGTACATGTCCTTGAGCCGGTCGGTGATGCGGATATAGCCGCGCTCGTCCATGACGCCGATATCGCCCGTGCGCAGCCAGCCCTCGGCGGTGATCGCCTCGCGGGTGGCCTCGGGCATCTCGAAATAGCCGGACATCACGTTGTAGCCCCGCACCCAGATCTCGCCCTCCACGCCGGCGGCGACCCCCTGCAGCGAGTGGGGATCGACAATCTTCACCTCGACCCCCTCGATGGCGCGCCCGGAGGTCGTGGCGATGGTCTGGGCGTCGTCTTCGGGCCGACAGATCGACACCACGCCGCAGCACTCGGTGAGACCGTAGGCGGTGACCACCGTGTCGAAGCCGAGCTCGCGCTTCATGGCCTCCACCAGCGCCACCGACACGGGCGCGGCACCGGTGACGCCGAGCCGGAGGCTGGACAGGTCGTAGTCGCGGCGGGCGGGATGCGCCAGGATCATCTCGTACAGGGACGGCGCCCCCGGCCACATGGTGATGCGCTTGTCCTGAATGAGCTTCAGCACCAGATCGCGGTCGAAGGCGGATACCGGCACCATCTTGCAGCCGGTCAGCAGACCGGCGAACCAGCCCGCTTTGTAGCCGAACGAGTGGAAGAAGGGGTTCACGCCCAGATACACGTCATCGGCCCGCAGCCCCACCGTGTCGGCCCAGGTCTCGAAGACGCGGATATTCTGGCTGTGGGTGCACAGCACGCCCTTGGGCCTGCCCGTGGTGCCGGAGGTGAACAGCATGTCCATGACGTCGCCGCCGCTGAGCGACCCGGCGCGCGCCTCCACCTCGCTCTGCGGGATCGCCGCGCCGCGCTCGAGAAACTCATCCCAGCTGACCGCGCCATCGTCCGCCGAGCCGCGCAGCAGCACCATGGCCTCCAGGGCGGGCAGATCGTAATCGAACAGCATGGCCGGCAGCGTGCCCTGCTCCAGCATCGGATAGGCGAACAGCACCCGCACGCCGGCGCGCTGCAGAATGTCAGCGGCCTCCGCGCCATGCAGCCGATTGGGCAGCGGCACCAGCACGGCGCCGATCGTCTGCAGGCCGACCGCGGCAAAGATCCACTCGGGGATATTGGGGCACCAGATGGCGACGCGATCGCCCTTGCGCACGCCCATGGCCAGCAGGGAGCGGCTGACGCGGTGCGCCTCCTGCTGCAGTTCCAGGAACGTCCACTGCTGATCCCCCGCCTCCACGGCGATGCGGTCACCCCAGCACTGTACCGCCCGGTTGACGACGGCGGGCAGGGTCTGTGGCGCGGCGTTGGCGGCTGGCATCGGCGTTTCCCTATGATGGCGCGGACTGGGGGGCAATACTATGCGCAGAAACCCACAGCAGCAAGTGCTTCGCGTAGCATTGGATGATAGAAACTACGAATAAGCCTGTAAAATGCCCGCCACCGCATCGCTTTGTGCGGGCGGCTACCGCGCCAGCCAGCGCCACACGGCGTCATCGCGGCCGGCGAGCCCCTCGCGCTCGAGCTTGATCAGGTGCGCCTGCAGGGACAGCTTGGCGATCGGATGCACCTCGACCGCGACGTCGTCGTAGACCAGCGCCACCAGCGCATCGAGTTCGGCGGCCCCCACGCCGCGCAGCGCGCCGACCACCTTCGCCTCGCGGGCCAGCCGATGCTGCAGCAGCCCGTCGATCACCTGGCGGGGGTCGTCCATGACGTCGCCGTGACCCGGCGCCAGCTGCCGCAGCGGATACTCCAGCAGCAGCGCGAGGGAGCGCATATAGGCCGCCATGTCGCCGCCCGGCGGAATGATCACCACCGTGGAACCGTTCATGATGTGATCGCCGGTCATCAGCAGGCCGTTGCGCTCGTCGAGAAAGCAGAAGTGATTGGCGACGTGGCCCGGCGTGGCGATGGCCCGCAGCCGGTACTCGGCGGTCTCGAACACCTGATCGTGCACGCACTGGAGGTCGGGACGGAAGGCCGTATCCTGAAACAGGTCGTCCGGGGGCAGCGCACCGATCAGCTCGGCGCCGACCTCCCTGAGCAGCAGGGCGGTCGCAGGCGAATGATCGATGTGCGTATGCGTCACGAAGACGCGATGCAGCTCGCCGCCCTTGGCCCTGATGGCGCCCAGGATGGCCGCGGCGTGATCGGGCATGAGGGGGCCGGGATCGATCACCGCGACCTGCTGTTCGCCCAGCAGATAGGTATTGGTGCCCTCACCGGTCATATACCCGGGGTTCGGCGCGGTCATGCGCCTGACCCCGGGAGCGATCTGAACGGTCTGGTGGTGTCTCAGTTCCGGCATGGCAGCGCGCTCATCGGTGACTCGGGGCGGCGGGACAGGACCCCGCCTACAGCGCCGCCTTCAGGCGCGTCATATACTCCTGCAACCTCGCCAGATTGTCCGGCCCCAGACGCCACAGCAGCTTCTCGAGATCGGTGGCCGCCTCGCGATGAGGCTCGGCGTAGAGATACAGCACGTGGGGCTGCCGCAATGCCGGCGCCGCGGGCAGCGGCCTGACATCGCGGACCCGGTCCAGCAGGCGGATGAGGTGCTCGTGATAGCTGCCCTTCATGCCCAGTTCGCCGAAGGACTGCTCCAGCACGGGCGACCACTGGCGATAATAGGCCGCCATCTTTTCCGGCGGGATCGCCGTGAACGCATCGATCAGCTTCACGGCGCGCTGGTAATTGGCCGTGCTCATAACCAGCCGGCCGTCCGCGGTGGCGGTCTTGAAAGCAGGCATGGGGTAGGCCAGGGGGCGGTTCTTGCTGGGCAGGTCACCATTGGCCAGATTCGCGGTGAGCAGCACCCACTTGCGCAGCTGCTCCTGCGGGGTGAACCAGGCCAGCAGCGGCGGCGACATATCCCGCACCGCTTCGCGGACCTGCTCGTCGCTGCCGTCCACCGCAGGCGGCCGCGGCACCGGCGCGACGACCGGGTCTGCCTGCTTCGGCGCCGGCGCCACCGCCGCTGGCGGCACCGTGGCGGCACGCGGTGCCGCCGTCGCCACGGGCTCGACCGGCGCGGGCTGCTGCCGCTGATGCCACAGGTACCAGGCGCCGCCGGCGCCCAGCAGCAGGATGCCGACCAGCACCAGGTTGATCGGGGGTCGCTGGCGCCGGCCGCCGGGCGTGGGTCTGGGTTCTTCCGTCAGTCGCTCTGAGTCAGCTCGCATCGCTACGTCGTCCGTCCCTATCTGATCTGCAACCGGGCACGGCTCTGCCCCCCACCCATCTCTCGCGGCAGCGCCGGCGCGATGCCATAACCGCAGCATCTGCACAGCCCGACGCCGGGGTCCCGAGCCTGCCGCTGCCGGGCAAGATTAGCACCTGAGCCGCCCCCGAATCCATGCCCGCGGCGACAAACGGGGGGCCGCTCACATTCCACGAGGCGGCCGCCGGCGCTGCGCGCAGCCGCGCCCGGGGCCTCAGCTCAGATGGGCGATCGGCGCCACGGTGTCGACGTCGGCGTCGTAGTCGATGCCCTCGACCCCGAAGCCGAACAGCTTGAGAAACTCCTGCCGGTAGCCCTCGAAATCCGTCAGCTCGCGCAGATTCTCCGTCGTCACCTGCCCCCACAAGCGCTCCACCTCGCCCTGGATCTCCGGCCGCAGCTCCAGGGTATCGGCCCGCAGCCGGCCCTCGCCATCGAGCACGGGCCGGGCGCCGTAGAGACTCTGCCGGAACAGCCCGTCGATCTGCTCGATACACCCCTCGTGGCTGCCGTCGGCCTTCATGACCTTGAACAGCAGCGACAGGTACAGCGGCATGATGGGAATGGCGGTACTGGCCTGCGTGACCACGGCCTTGAGCACCGAGACCCGGGCGTCGCCGCCGCTGGCCTCCAGCCGCCGGCGGATGTCGACCACGCGCCGGTCCAGATCCTTTTTGGCGGCGCCGATGGTGCCGTCCCAGTAGATGTCGTGGGTGACGCGCTCGCCGATGTAGGTGAACGCCGTGGTCCTGGCGCCGGGGGCCAGCACGCCGGCGTCATCGAGCGCCTCGATCCACATCTGCCAGTCCTCACCGCCCATCACCGCCACGGTGTTGGCGATTTCCTCCGCGGTGGCGGCGCCGATGGTGACCTCTTCGACCTGCTCCCGGTCGGTGTTGATGCCGCGCTGAGTGATCGACTGGCCGATGGGTTTGAGCGTGGACTGGTGCACCGCGCCGGTTTTCGGGTGCTGCCGGCGCGGCGCGGCCAGGCTGTAGACCACCAGGTCGACCTGCCCGAGGTCCTGCCGGATGCGCGCGATGGTCTGCTGCTTGACCTCGTCCGAGAAGGCGTCGCCGTTGATGCTGTGACAGTAGAGGCCCTCGGCCTCGGCCAGGCGGTGAAACGCCGCCGAGTTGTACCAGCCGGCGCTGCCGGGCTTCTTCTCGGTGCCGGGCTTCTCGAAGAAGACCCCGATGGTGGCGGCGCCGGCGCCGAAGGCGGCGACGATGCGGGAGGCCAGACCATAGCCGGTCGAGGCGCCCAGCACCAGCACGCGCCTGGGGCCATCCGCCAGCGGGCCACGGCCTTTGACGTAGTCGATCTGCTCTCTGACGTTGGCTTCGCAGCCGGCCGGATGGGTGGTGACACACAAAAATCCACGTACCTTCGGTTTGATGATCATCGATTCTTCCACTGTTGTCGTTGTTGATGCGCCAGATCAAAGCGCTGCATTATAAACGCGGGTTTAATTTCAACCACCCCATTGACGGCGCGGCCGTGACGGGGGCGCCCCATTGCTGGCAGAATGACCCGTATCGATCAATGCAATCGCCGGAGGCGAGAGGATGACCGAGCAAGCACTGATGATCGATGGCAACGAAGCCGTCGCCCGCATCGCCCACCTGCTGAGCGAATTCATCGCCATCTACCCCATCACGCCGGCCTCGCCGATGGGCGAGCACGCCGACGCCTGGAGCGCCGAGGGCAGGACCAACCTGTGGGGCGGCGTGCCCGCAGTGGTCGAGATGCAGAGCGAGGCCGGCGCCGCCGGCGCCATTCACGGCGCCGTGCAGGCGGGCAGCCTGGCCACGACCTTCACCGCCTCCCAGGGCCTGCTGCTGATGCTGCCCAATATGTACAAGATCGCCGGGGAGCTGAGCCCCTGCGTGATCCACGTCGCGGCGCGCACCGTGGCGACGCACGCCCTGTCCATCTTCGGCGACCACAGCGACGTGATGGCGGCCCGCAGCACCGGCTTCGGCCTGCTGTGCGCCAACTCCGTGCAGGAGGCCATGGATTTCGCCTGCCTGGCCCACGCCGCCTCGCTCGCCACCCGCATTCCGCTGCTGCACTTCTTCGACGGTTTCCGCACATCCCACGAGATCAACAAGATCAGCGCGCCGGACGCCGCGGTGCTGGCCGCCCTGCTCGATGAGGACGCCATCACCGCGCACCGCCGCCGCGCGCTGTCCCCCGAGCACCCCGTGATCCGCGGCACCTCGCAGAACCCCGACGTGTTCTTCCAGAGCCGGGAGGCCATCAACCCCTTCTACCAGCACTTCCCGCAGGCGCTGCAGGACACCATGGACCGCTTCGCGGCACTCACCGGGCGCCAGTACCAGCTCTACGAGTATCTCGGCGACCCGCAGGCCGAACGCGTGATCGTGCTGATGGGCTCGGGGGCGGAAACCGCCATGGAGACGCTGGCGTTCCTGCAGCAGCGGGGCGACCGGGTCGGCCTGCTGAAGGTCCGCCTGTACCGGCCGCTGGATGGCCGCCGCCTGGTTGACGCCCTGCCCGCCAGCACCAGGGCCATCGCCGTGCTCGACCGCACCAAGGAACCCGGCGCCGAGGGCGAGCCGCTGTACAAGGATGTCGTCACGGCGCTGGCCCGCCATCGGGAGGGGCCGCTGCCGCGCGTGATCGGCGGCATCTACGGCCTGGCGTCCCGCGAGTTCACGCCCGGCATGGTCAAGGCGGTCTACGACGAGCTCGCGGCGGCAGCGCCCCGCGCCTATTTTACGGTGGGCATAGCGGACGACCTCAACCACAGTTCGCTGGACTGGGACGGCGGCTTCCGCACCGATGCCCACCGCGACAGCGTGCAGGCGCTGTTCTACGGGCTGGGCTCGGACGGCACCGTCAGCGCCAACAAGAACTCCATCAAGATCATCGGCGACAATACGCCGCTGCACGCGCAGGGCTACTTCGTCTATGACTCCAAGAAGGCCGGCGCGGTGACCATATCGCACCTGCGCTTCGGGCCCCGGCCCATCCACTCCGCCTACCTGATCGAGGACGGCGAGGCCAATTTCATCGGCTGCCACCAGCCCCAGTTTCTGCAGCGCTACGACATGCTGGCCAAGGCGGCGCGCGGCGCCACCTTCCTGCTCAACACGCCGGAGCCGGCAGCCAGCGCCTGGGCGTCCCTGCCCGCCACGATGCAGCGGCAGATCCTCGACCAGGACATCCATCTGTACGTGATCGACGCCTACCGCGTGGCGCGCGAGACCGGCATGGGCCGGCGCATCAACACCATCATGCAGAGCTGCTTTTTTGCCCTGTCCGGGGTGCTGCCCCAGCAGGAGGCCATACACGCCATCAAGGACGCCGTGCGCAAGACCTACGGCCGCCGCAGCCGCAAGCTGGTCGCGCTCAACATCGAGGCCATCGACCAGAGCCTGGCCCACCTCTACCCGGTGACGCCGGACGACGGCGTCCGCGGCCAGCCGCCGGCGCCCCACCCCGTTCCCGCCAGCGCCCCGGACTTCGTCCGCAGGATCACCAGCGAACTCATCGCCGGCAGGGGCGAGCTCATCCCCGTCAGCGCGCTGCCGCCCGACGGTACCTATCCGCTGGGCACCGCGGCCTACGAGAAGCGCAACCTGGCGCTGGAGATACCGGTGTGGGAGCCCGACCTGTGTACCCACTGCGGCAAGTGCGTGTTCGTGTGCCCGCACTCCGCCATCCGCTCCAAGGCCTTCCCGGAGGCGGCGGTCGCCAACGCGCCCGCCGCGTTCAAGCACGACCAGATCAAGGGCAGAGACTACCCCGCGGGCGTGCACATCAGCTATCAGGTGGCGCCGGAGGACTGCACGGGCTGCACCCTGTGCGTGGACATCTGCCCCATCCGCGACAAGTCCAACGCCAGCCGCAAGGCG
>Ga0316188_10000519_pt1 | contig 16743 bp, 12 predicted proteins | sample Phiworburrow1_MG_FD_204933 | JGI IMG/M metagenome (GOLD analysis project Ga0316188, IMG submission 204933) | Coastal sediment microbial communities from Maine, United States - Phippsburg worm burrow 1 | ecosystem: Environmental > Aquatic > Marine > Coastal > Sediment | place: USA: Maine...
TCGATCGTGATGGCGTGATCAACGAGGACTCGGCCAGCTTCGTAAAGTCTCCCAAGGAATGGCTGCCGCTGCCCGGCAGCGTCGCCGCCATTGCGCGCCTGAGCCGCGCCGGCTACACGGTAGCGGTGGCCAGTAACCAGTCCGGACTCGCCCGTGGGCTGTTTGATCGCAAGGCCCTGCACGCGATGCACCGTAAGCTGCGTCGGCTTGTAGGCAATGAGGGCGGCAGGATTGACCGTATCGTGGTGTGCCCGCACGGCCCTGACGATGACTGCAGCTGCAGAAAACCGAATCCCGGACTGCTTTTGCGCCTGGCGCGCCATTACGGCGTAAGCCTCGTCGGCGTACCCGCTGTTGGCGACTCGCTGCGAGACCTGCAGGCGGCCGCCGCGGCTGGCGCGACACCGATTTTGGTGCGTACGGGCAACGGCAGGAAAACCCAGATGAACCTGCCGGCCGAACTGCGCGACGTGCGAATCTACGACGACCTGGCCGCGTTCGCGGCGGACGCGTTGAGAAGGTAAGTAAATGATTCAATGGATTCGGTCACTGCTGTTCCTGACCTTCGGGTTCTTGTCGGTCGTGATCTACGCGGTTGTCGTAATGCTGATGTTCTGGGCGCCAAAGCCCTGGCTGCATGCGCTCGTCGTTAACTACTGCAAGCTCGCCCTGTGGGCCGGCGACTTCTTCTGCGGCATGAAAGTTGTTGTCGAGGGTCAGGAAAACATCCCGGACGAGCCCAGCGTTATCATGATCAAGCACACGACCACGCTTGAGACCTACGGACACGTCCCGTTCTTCCCAACAACCGCGTGGGTAGTGAAACGCGAGCTGGTCTGGGCACCGATCTTTGGCTGGGCCATCGGCCTGGTGCTTGAGCCGATTGCGATCAGGCGCAGCGCTCGTAGCAATGCCGTGAAACAGGTCATACGGCAGGGAAAGAAAAAGCTGGCAAAAGGCGTGTGGGTCACGATCTTCCCGGAAGGCACGCGCATGCCGCCGGGCGAGACCCGCAAGTATGGGGTATCCGGAGCAGCACTCGCCCAGGAGGCCAACGTGATGATCGTTCCGGTGGCACATAACGCGGGTGATCTATGGCCGCGCCTCGTCTTCACCAAGCGCCCGGGCACCGTTCGTTTCTGTATCGGTCCTCCGATAAGCGCGCAGGGACGCCCCCCCAGGGAGACCAACCTTGTTGTGCAGGAATGGATAGAAAACAAGATGCTGGAGATCAGCACGATCTACCAGGAAAAGCAGAAGGCCGAATAATGCATCTCGCAAAGCCTCGCCATGTCAGCGCGGCCCTGCTGGTCTGCTTCGCGCTCAGCGCCTGTGCCTCAGCGCCGCCCGGACCCGGTCAATGTATCCACGCAGGTGCGCGCCGAGGTTGTCTATGCTGGCTATGGCGTACTCGCTCCGGACCAGGGGTACTCGGATTACGATGGCATCGACGTGAGGGGCAAGATCGTTGCTTTCATGACCTGGATAAACATGGCCGGCGAAGCCGCCCGCCATTTCCCGGAAATTCGCGGCGCGGCCCATGTCAGTCCACAGGCGGCCGAAAAGCTGTTCGTGAATTCGCCGTTAAGTGGGGATTTTCTTCGGGACGCGTTTCGCGACGCCTTAGTCGGGCTATCGGTCGCCGCCGACAGACCGGCCAAGCGCTCTAATCTCGTCCGCCTGACCGGGCTCCAGCGCGTAGATAGCCTTGATACGACACCCGCGGAACGTATCGATCTTTGGATACAGTGCACGTGAGTCCTGGCGAATGTCGGGCTTGACGCGCCCATCAAAATCTTTCATGCAGCGGCTGTAGTACTCGAGCAGGAAATCCTCTCTGCGCGCAGTAACGATGATGTAAAGATCCGTGACGTTGCTGGACGACAGCTGGTCCAGGGTGCGGATGGAGTCGACTGACGTGAGTTCATTGACTTCAATAAAGTCTGCGATGGCCGTTTCCTCACGGCGCCCTTCCTTGTCATCCAGGGCCGCGCAGGCGGTCAGCAGGGCCGAAGCGATCAGTAGTGCGGTAATTTTCATGCTGCTCATCTATCTATCCTTGTACAACGTCTCCACCCAGGAGACCGCGTTGGGAAACGCATCGACCCAGCGCTCGATGTCGGCGCGCATTGCCTCAGGCGCCCGGTCTCGCTCGATGCGCACCTTGTCTGCTTTGCCGCCACCGTAGCCCTCCGGCATCAGCCAGAGCCCGGTAAACGCGGCGAATGTCAGGTCCGTGTAGTTGATTTCATCGCCGCCGAGCAGTGACTTGCGGCCGTCGGCAAGGTCGGCATCGATGTCACTCATCAGCGCTTCGATCCGCGCGACCGACCTGGCGAAGTGCGTGTCATTGACCTTGAACGAAAAGCGGATCATGAATGCCAGGAACGGAAAGAGCGCTCGCAACACGACTCGTTGCCACGCCGGCGTTGCCGGATCGTCTCTGCCCCAGGCGTGCAGCGTGAGCTCGCGGTCCTCGAGTATATGGTAGTAAACCCAGACCTGCAGGCTGACCCCGTAGCCATCGAGCCGCTGCTCAAAGGCTACCCGCTCCGCTGTCGGCTCAAGAAACGCCGCTCGCTCCGGTCGGTCCGGCAGGCAGCGGCCATACATATAGCGGAGAATATCAGCCGAGTTGCCGATGACCGACCGAACTATGCCGGTCCTTATCTTCAGCTGTGGGACGGTGCGCCCGCGAAAATAGGCGCCCAGGGTCCCGCCCGACGACCGTTCTTCGTAGTCGACACCAAGCCGGTCGAGACTCCAGCGAACTTTCTCGACAAAGTGGCTGGCCGAGATGGTGTTCAGCTCGAGGTCGGGCGTGCGTTCCGGCGCAATCATGCCGCTCAGGGTAATGAGCCAGCGGCACAGCAGCAGCAGGATAACGATACCTGCTGCTGCAGCGACTGAGAGTCCGTACCACGCAACGATGATTGGCGCGGCGAATAGAACAACCGCGAATACCAGGCTGCGATGGTCGGTCACTGGCTTACCAGATCTTCACCCGCTCTTCGGGTGGCAGATACAGGGCATCACCTTCTTTAACGTTAAATGCCTCGTACCATTCGGGCACGTTGCGAACAGGGCCGTTGGCGCGATAGACACTCGGTGAATGCGGGTCCGTCGCAATCCGCTGGCGCAGTTCCTCATCACGGATGATCCCTCGCCAGACCTGGCCGAAGCCGAGGAACACGCGCTGCACTCCCGTAAAGCCATCAATCACCGGGGGCTCTTCGCCGTTCAGTGACATTTGGTAGGCCAGCAGGCCGATCGTGATGCCGCCGAGGTCGCCGATGTTCTCACCCTGGGTGAACTCGCCATTCACGGCAAGATCCTCGAATGGCATGAACGCATCGTACTGTGCGATCAGCGAACCCGTACGTTTCTCAAACTCGGTGCGGTCTTCGTCGGTCCACCAGTTGCGTAACACCCCGTTTCCGTCAAACGTGCTGCCCTTGTCGTCGAAACCATGTCCGATTTCGTGACCGATAACCGCGCCTATCGCGCCATAGTTCACCGCGTCGTCAGCCTCCAGGTTGAAGAACGGGGGCTGCAGGATCGCGGCCGGGAACACGATCTGGTTCAGCGGCGGATTGTAGTAGGCGTTCACGGTCTGCGGGTTCATTCCCCACTCTGTGCGGTCAACCGGACCGCCCTGGCGTTCGAGCTGGCGCCTGTATTCGGCATACGCTGCACGCTCGATGTTGCCGTAGTAGTCGTCGGCCTCGATTTCAAGCGCGGAATAATCGCGCCACTTATCCGGGTAGCCGATCATTGGCGTGAACTTCGACAGTTTGTCGAGCGCCTGTACTTTTGTGTCCTCGCCCATCCAGTCGAGCTCTTTGATGCTCTTCTCGTAAGCTTTCACGAGATTGCCAACAAGCTCGAGCATGCGCACTTTCGCTTCGGGCGGAAAATGTTCCTTGACGTAAACCTTGCCGACCACTTCGCCGAGCAGGCCATCGACTGTCGAGACCGCACGCCGCCAGTCGGGGCGCTGCTCCTCGGTGCCGGACAGGACCTTGCCGTAGAACTGGAAGTTCTGCTCGTCAATATCGCGTGTCAGGCGGTTGGCCGCATTGTTGATGGCGCTCCAGGTCAGGTAGGTCTTCCACGTGTCCAGGTCTGTGTCGGCGATAATGCCGTCGAGCGCCTTCATGTAATCAAGCGTGTAGACAACAACCTCGGGAAGATCCTGAATACCCATCTCTGACAGGTAGCCGTCCCAGTTGAATGTCGGCATGACCTCCGGAAGGTCGGCGACCGCAAATTTTTTGTAGTTGCCGGCGTAATCGCGCGCCTTTTCTTTCGTCATGTTTTCGGCAGCGAGGCGCGTTTCAAGTGCCATGACGGTCTGCGCGGCGGCGGCGCCATCTTCGATACCGGCGAGGTCGAACATCTTGCCAACGTGCTCGACGTACTGGCTACGAATGTCCTCGGACGTCTTATCGTCTTTAAAATAGTACTCGCGGTCCGGCAGCCCCAGCCCGCTTTGCGCCATCAAAATCGCATACTGGTCAGGGTTGAGGAAGTCGGTCAGCTGCTGCGCGGCGAAAGGCGCATCCAGGCCACGTGTAATCGCGGATGCGAAGTAGACCGCAAGGTCGTCATGGTTGGAAATGGCGTTGATCCGATCCAGCTCTGGCTGCAGCGGCTCCAGGCCACGGGCGTTGCGCGTATCCCAATCAAGGAATGAGTTGTAGAGATCGCCGACCTTCTGCTCGTCTGTTCCCTTGGCGAAGTCGCCGGTTGCGGATTTCTCGATAATCGCTTTCACGGCGACCTGCGATTCGTCACGCAGGATGTCAAACAGGCCATAGCGCGCTTTGTCCGCAGGCATCTCGGTTTCCTTGACCCACGTTCCGTTCACGTAGGCAAAGAAATCGTCACCCGGCTTCACGCTGGTGTCCATGCCGGCAAGGTCTATGCCGGAGATAGGTGGCTGCGGAGATTGGGTTGCCGGATCTGCCGCAGGGTCAGAGGCCTTCTGGCCGCAGGCGGCAACAAGCAGCAGCGCGACGGTGCTGATGATTAGTTTTTTCACGGTGTCTCCCCTTGGGTAAGGTGGGGCGCATCCGGCCTGCGCCGGACGCGTTAGGGTACGTTTCTTAGGACTCGGTACAATTGAAATAATTCAGCCTGGATTACGGATCAAACGTCGAGGTTCTCGACCGTCAGGGCATTCTTCTCGATGAATTCCCGACGCGGCTCAACCTGGTCGCCCATCAGCGTCGTGAATATTTCGTCTGCCTTAACCGCATCTTCAATCTTCACCTGCATGAGGCGGCGTGTTTCCGGGTTCACCGTGGTGTCCCAAAGCTGGTCGGGGTTCATTTCACCAAGACCCTTGTAGCGCTGAATCGACTGGCCACGGCGGGCCTCGCTCATGAGCCACTCAACCGCATCAGCAAACGATTCAACCGGCTGCTCCCGGTCGCCGCGCTTTACGAAGGCGCCTTCAGACAACAGGTCGTTGAGCTTGGCGGCAAGCGCCATGATGTGACGGTACTCATGGGTGCCAAAAAATTCACGCGGCAGGTAGCGCGTAGTACCGAGGCCATGCTGCACCTTGGTGATCGCAATGCGCACCCCCTCACCGTCTTCGTCACCGCGATCCAGCACGGCGGTATAGCTTCCGCCGCCGCCCTTCTCGGCGCGATCACCGGTGTGCTTCGGTAGCGCGGCGCTAAGCTGCTCCGCCCACGCCTCCAAAACATCGAGGTTCTCGGCGTCGGCTGCCTTGACCTCGGGCAAACGGCTGACGCAGCGCAGAACCGCTTCTGCGTATCGGTTGGACAGGCGCGTGAGTATGTTTTCTACCGCAATGTATTCCTTCGCGAGCGTTTCCAGGCCAACGCCGGTCAGTGCCGGCGCGCCCGAATTGACGTACAGCGACGCGCCATCCATTGCCGCGTTGAGTAAATATCCGTCCAGCTCAGCATCATCTTTGACGTAGACCTCTTGCTTGCCGCGTTTGATCTTGTACAGCGGCGGCTGCGCAATATAGATATGGCCGCGCTCAATCAGCTCCTTCATTTGCCGATAGAAGAAGGTCAGCAGCAAGGTTCGGATGTGCGAGCCGTCGACGTCAGCATCCGTCATGATGATGACGCGGTGGTAACGCAGTTTGTCGGGATCAAAATCATCCCGGCCGATGCCACAGCCGAGCGCCGTTATCAGCGTGCCAACCTCGGCAGACTGCAGCATCTTGTCGAAGCGCGCTTTCTCGACATTAAGAATTTTTCCCTTGAGCGGCAGGATGGCCTGCGTACGCCGATCCCGGCCCTGCTTGGCTGAGCCGCCGGCGGAATCACCCTCGACCAGGAACAGCTCAGAGAGCGCCGGGTCTTTTTCCTGGCAGTCTGCCAGCTTACCTGGCAGGCCGGCGACGTCGAGCGCACCTTTGCGACGCGTCATTTCACGCGCCTTGCGCGCCGCTTCCCGGGCCCGCGCCGCGTCGACGATCTTCGACACGATCGCCTTCGCCTCCTGCGGATTCTCCAGCAGGAACTCCTCAAGGCGGCCGGCCATCGCCTGCTCAACAATGCCTTTGATTTCAGATGAAACTAATTTGTCTTTGGTCTGTGACGAGAACTTCGGGTCCGGTACCTTGACCGACAATACCGCCGTCAGCCCCTCACGAGCGTCATCCCCGCTCGGCGTGAACTTGTCCTTGCGGCTGGACAGCTCTTTTTCGATGTAGGTATTCAGCGTGCGCGTGAGGGCCGAGCGGAACCCGGCCAGGTGGGTGCCGCCGTCACGCTGGGGAATGTTGTTCGTGTAGCAGAACATGTTTTCCTGGTAGCCGTCATTCCACTGCAGGGATGCCTCCACGCCAACGTCGTCCCGCATCACCGAGAAGTGAAACACCGTGGGGTGAATCGGCGTCTTGTTACGATTGAGGTGCTCGACAAAGGCCCTGATGCCACCCTCGTACTCGAAGACCTCTTGCTTGTCTTCAGCGCGCTCGTCAACGAGGCGAATACGGACGCCCGAGTTCAGGAATGACAGCTCACGCAGGCGGCGCGCCAGGATGTCGTAGTGGAACTTGATGTTGGTAAACGTGCCAGGACTGGGCTTGAACCGAAGTGTTGTGCCCGTGCGGTCAGTGTCCCCGACCACGGCCAGCGGTTCCTGTGGTTCGCCGTGCACATATTCCTGCTGGTGGGTCTTGCCATCACGGTGGACGGTAAGGATAAGGTGCTCGGACAGGGCATTAACAACCGAGACGCCGACGCCATGCAGGCCACCCGACACCTTGTAGGAATTATCGTCGAATTTTCCGCCCGCGTGCAGGACGGTCATGATGACCTCGGCGGCCGAGCGCCCCTCTTCCGGGTGCATGTCGACGGGTATGCCGCGGCCGTCGTCGCTGACGGTGACAGACTCATCCGCGTGAATCGTTACCGTAATCGTGTTGCAGTGACCGGCGAGCGCCTCATCGATGGAGTTATCGACAACCTCGAAAACCATGTGGTGCAGGCCGGTGCCATCATCCGTGTCGCCGATGTACATGCCCGGCCGTTTGCGCACGGCCTCCAGGCCCTTTAACACCTTGATATTACTGGAAGTATATTCTGATTGGTCGGTCATTCGAGGTCCTTTCAACACAACCGGCGCATTGTATCAAAAATGGGCGATCGAAGTACCCTTTAGGCTTTATATTTCAAGCCTTTTCAGGCGTTTTTGTGAGGCTTGAGCGTGCCGTGTTCCACGTGAAACATCGCGCAACCGCCGGGGACCCGCAGCGCGCCTTTTTCAAGGCTGGTCGCAACCACCTGGCACCCCAGCCCGAGGACGGCCTCGAGCAGCCTTGATACCGAGTCCGCATCGAGCTCTGCTGCCGGATCATCGAGAAGGAGCAACAACGGACGCTCCAGCGCGGTTTGCGCCGTCTCCGTCGCCGCCAGGATCATGGCGCTCGCCAGCAGCTTTTGCTGCCCACGGGAAACCAGCTTACGGGCCTGGCGTTCGTCGTAACGAATCCTGAGGTCTGCACGGTGTGGCCCATGCTGGGTGGAGCCGAGCTGAAGGTCTCGCTCCAGTCCCTCGTCCAGCGCCCGATCAAGGGTCTTGTCCTTCATCCAGCCCTGCTGATACTCAAACCCAAGCTCCGTGCCCAGCAACCCAAGCCCGTACGCCCCGAGACTATCACTCGCGATGTCGAGCGCCCTCCGCCGCGACCCGTCAAGAGCCAGGCTCAATTCGACGAATTCAGCGTTCCAGCTCCGAATGGCCGCCGCGGTTGACCTGGCCTTGAGCGCTGCATTCCTTTGCTTGAGCGCGCGTCGAAAGCGCCGCCAGGCCTCGAGATGATCGTGTTCCACGTGGAACGCCACCCAATCCAGGAACCGGCGGCGCAGCTCCGGGCCTCCTGCCACCAGGTTATGGACTTCGGGGTCAATCACCTGCAGCGGCAGCGCGTCCGCCAGCGCGGCTACCCCGCCGTCCCCGCTCCCGTCCACACGAACCTCCAGCCCGTCCCGGCTGTTCCGGACCCCAAGCCGCTGTGATCGAAGCGCTGTCCGGGTCTCGCCGAACAAGACAAATTCTGACGCGCCGTGCCGAATCAGGTCGTTCGTCGACGCGCCACGAAAGGATTTTCCCCGCCCCAGATACGCCAACGCCTCCAGAAGACTCGTCTTTCCGGAGGCGTTCGCACCGTAGATCAGGTTGAACTCGGGATCGAGCTCCAGCTCAGCGTTTTCCAGGCAGCGAAAATTGCTAACCCTGAAACGGCGAATCATGTCGATCTATCACCGATGCTGAAGAGCCCCCCGGCCTAAAGCCGCATGGGCATGACGACAAACGTGCAGTCGGTATTCCCGGGCTCCCGAATGAGGCAACTCGAATTACTGTCCTGCACGGACAGCGTCACCTCGTCGCTTTCGACAGCGCCCAGGGCATCGAGCAGATAATTGACATTGAAGCCGATCTCTATGTCTTCACCGCTGTACTCAACCTCAAGTTCTTCCTCCGCCTCTTCCTGCTCCGGGTTATGCGCCTGAAGCACTACGCCGCTATCGCGGATAACCAGGCGAATGCCGCGATATTTCTCATTCGAAAGAATGGCCGTCCGCTGCAATGCACCCCGGAATGCCCCCCGATCGGCCTTCAATTCGTTAGACGATTCCTTGGGTATCACGCGTTCGTATTCCGGAAACCGCCCATCGATCAGCTTCGACGTAAACCGTATGCCTTCCAGCTGAATACGGATATGGTTCGCACCCAGCTCGATGTTGAGGTCCCCTTCTCCGGTCATGAGGCGCTGCAGCTCCAGCACGCCTTTCCGGGGAACGATGACCTGTTGCTGATCCATCTTCCCGTCCAGCACCGCCTGGCACAGTGCAAGTCGATGCCCATCCGTGGCAACCGCACGAAGGTGGCCACCGCCCGTCTCAAGCAGCATGCCGTTAAGGTAGTAGCGAACATCCTGCTGAGCCATGGAAAAATGCGTCTTCTCAATCAGCCGGCCCAGTGTTTCCTGCGCCACGCTAATTGACTGCCCCGCCTTGATATCCTCGATAACCGGGAACTCGGCCGCCGGTAGTGTCGCCAGGTTGAACTTGCTACGACCACCTTTCACCGCGAGCTTTTCGCCACTCACGCTCACGGTAATATCGGTTCCTTCCGGAAGCGCCCTGCATATATCGAGCAACTTACGGCCGGACACGGTGATCTCGCCACCGGATTCCGTCTCCACGTCTGCCTGGGCAACAAGCTCAACTTCGAGGTCGGTCGCGGTGACGGACAGCTGGCCATCCCGCGCGATTAGCAGCACATTGGAGAGTATCGGCATGGTCTGACGACGCTCCACAACACCGATAACGGCCTGCAGAGGTTTCAACAGCGCTTCCCGAGCAGCGGTAAACTTCATAGGTTCCACCTGTTAATAAATATTGGAATATAGTTAATTATAGTTATTATTAAGCAAGCAAATGCCTGTGCATAACTTTTTTAACACCAAGTAAATCAATGGCTTACGTTCGAAAAAGCGGTCCAACAAAAGACCTATCTACGGTAGGCCGCCTGTGCATAGCTTGTGGACAAAAAAACGCGGCATAGTTTTCCACGACTTATCCACATCATCCTGTCAAGGTTCTTAACAAATTCAAATAATCGTCATCAACGCGTTTATCCGTCTCACGAAGCGACGCGATTCGTCGACAACCGTGCAACACGGTCGTATGGTCGCGCCCGCCAAACGCATCGCCAATTTCCGGCAAACTGTGGTTGGTTAGCTCCTTCGCGAGCGCCATGCCAAACTGCCGGGGACGAGCGATCGATCGGGTGCGCTTCTTGGACAACAGATCCCCGACCCGAATCTTAAAATAGTCCGCGACGGTTTTCTGAATGTTTTCGATGGAAACCAGCCGATCCTGCAACGCCAGGAGGTCGCGCAGCGCCTCCTTCGCAAAATCCAGGTTGATTGCCCGCCCGGTGAAGCGGTAATTCGCAATGACGCGCCGCAACGCACCCTCCAGCTCGCGGACATTCGAGCGAATTCTCTTCGCGATAAAGAATGCCACTTCGTTGGGAAGCTCGATGCCTTCGGCCTGTGCCTTGCTGATAAGAATGGCTACCGAGGTCTCCAGTTCCGGGGGTTCAATGGCGACGGTCAGGCCCCACCCGAACCTCGACTTCAATCGCTCCTCAAGACCGTTCACCTCTTTCGGGTAACGATCACAGGTCAGAATGATTTGTCGCTGGCCCTCCAGGAGCGCATTAAATGTATGGAAGAACTCTTCCTGCGAACGCTCCTTGCCGGCAAAAAACTGAATATCATCAATGAGTAACGCATCAAGCGTCCGATACGCTCGCTTGAACTCGGAAATCTTGTTGTGCTGCAAACCCTTGACCATGTCGCTGACGAAGCGCTCGGAATGCACATAACTGACGCGCGCGGCCGGATCGTTCTTGATCATCGCATTGCCGATCGCATGCATCAGGTGCGTCTTGCCAAGGCCAACGCCACCATAAATAAACAACGGGTTATAGGACTTCCCCGGGTTCTCGCCGACCTGTGTTGCCGCCGCCTTCGCCAGCTGGTTGCTTTTACCCTCGACAAAGCTATCAAAGGTAAACAGCGGATTGAGCCTGGGTGCAATGGGGGCCTGGCCGCCTGCCTTGATCGGCCTCGCCTGGGGGCGTTTGTCCGCGGCAACGCCGGCGGCCGCTGGTGCCTCGCGAGAACCGACCTCGAGAAGGACCTCAACGCTCGTTCCGCTATCGTCAACGATCTCGAGAATGCGCTCCAGGTGGTGCTGCCGGAGCCAGTCAATAACGAAGCGATTGGGGGCAAGAAGGCGCAAAACGGCACCGTCATCGACGGCCTGAAGGGGGCGGATCCAGGTGTTGAATTGTTGCTCAGGAAGCTCCCCCTGAAGGACGCGAATGCACTCGTTCCAAAGCGTCGAATCAGCAGACAAGAAATTCCCCGGGTCGGCACAGACTGTGCCGAAATTCGTTATTGTGATCAAAGACGAGGCAGTCTATACCGTATCCCGTGGTCCCGCCAGATGCGGTTATCCACAGGCTCCGGCAGGGCGAAATTCCAATGTTTACATTAGTCTATTGACACTGTCTGGCCATCTGCGTACCCTTGCCGCCCTTCTTGAAGCGCGGCCTTGCAGGGGCCGTTTTTGAACCGAATATTGGCCCTTACAAAAGGGCACCGGGAAAGGCTATGAAACGCACATATCAGCCCAGCAAGATCAAGCGCGCACGCACGCACGGATTCCGTGCCCGCATGGCGACGAAAGCCGGGCGTCTCGTCTTGAAGCGCCGTCGCGCAAAAGGCCGCGCACGGTTGACGCCGTAACCCGCCATACGTCCAGCGCGACGACGAGTAACAATTCCAGGTTGACGAGCAGCTCAAGTAACCGGTTCACGAGAAATAACCGGCTTCTTGATGCGGCGGCTTTCGGCCGCGTGTTTGACAAGGCCACCCGAAGCCGCGATCAAATTTTTACCGTGCTGTGCCGGCGTAATGAGACAAGCACCGGCAGGCTGGGTCTGGCAATCTCCAAGAAGCACTGCCGCCGAGCGACAGAACGTAACCGTATTAAAAGAATTATTAGAGAGTCTTTTCGCCAACAACAGGCATTACTGTCAGGATTGGATGTTGTCGTGATCAACCAGCCGGGCGCCACCGTCGCAAGCCGGCAGGACATCACCGACAGCCTCGACAAACACTGGCTGAGATGCAGCAAGGCGAGAACCCAGGGGCCGCGAACAGATGGATAACCAACGACTGCTGATTTGGGCAATTTTTGCTTTCCTCGCCTGGATTACCTACCAGACCTGGCTACAGGAATACGGGCCAAAGCCCGTAGCACCGGTTGCCGAGCAAGCCGGTGAGGTGGTCAGCGCACCGGGCACCACGGTGGGGGACGACGAACTCCCGGCAATCGCGGATGTGCCTCAGGCCGATGCGCTGTCGAGCTCCCCTGGCGTCTCTGACGAAGCTGCCGCGACGACCCGCGCAACAAGCATCGCCGTCAGCACGGATGTCCTTGATATCGTCATTAGTACGGCAGGCGGCACACTGGAGGGCGCGACGCTAAAAGCTTACCCCGTCGCAAAAGACCAGCCCGATACCCTGGTGCGCCTGCTCGCGAATGACGGCAGAGAATATGGCCTGATCGAATCGGGAGTCCGGGCCAAAGATGGTGCGGCGGAGGCGACGCACCTCGCAAGCTTCCAGGCGGCTCGTCGCAGCTATGAGCTTGGTGACGCCGACGAACTGATCGTGCCGCTCACCTGGCAGGATGAAAGCGGGATTACGGTCGAGAAGCGCTACCGCTTTACGCGCGGCAGCTACGCCGTCGGCCTGGAGCAAATCGTGACTAACGGCAGCGCGACACCCTGGCGCGGTGTCGAGTATGTACGGATCAAGGGTCGCTCTATCAAGATGGAGCGATCGATGTTTGATGTCGACACCTACTCCTTTGTCGGCCCGGTAGTCTACGACGGCGACAAATCCTCGAAGCTGAAGCACGACGACCTCATCGAAGATGGCAAGTTTGAGTTCAGTTCACCGGCCGGTTGGCTGGCGTCCATCCAGCATCACTTTCTGCGCGCGGCGGTGCCGACTCCGGGCATCGACTACAAGTACGACGTTCAGGCAACCGGCGACATTGCGACGAGCAGCGCGATTCGCCGCAGCCTCGTGACCATCCCGCCCGGCGCCAGCGAGACGTTTGCGACCACGCTGTTTATCGGTCCCAAGTTGCAGGAACAACTCGAAAAAATCGATGAAACGCTTAAGCTCACCGTCGACTACGGCTGGCTGACAATTATTTCACAGCCGCTGTTCTGGCTTCTCAGCTTCGTCTACGGCTTCGCCCAGAACTGGGGTGTCGCAATTATCGTCGTGACGTTCCTTATCAAGCTCGCCTTCTACAAGCTCACCGAATCGAGCGGCCGCTCTATGGCGAAGATGCGCCAGATTCAGCCGCGCATGAAGGCGCTGCAGGATCGTTACAAGGATGACAAGCCGGCCCTGAGCCAGGCGATGATGGACCTGTACAAGCGTGAGAAGGTGAACCCGGCCGCCGGCTGCCTGCCCATCCTGATACAGATGCCGTTCTTCCTGGCGTTCTACTGGGTGCTGCTCGAAAGTGTCGAAATGCGCCAGGCGCCGTTCGCGCTCTGGATTACCGACCTCTCGACGCGTGATCCGTACTTCATCCTGCCGTTGATCATGGGCGCCGCGATGTTTGGTCAGCAAAAACTGAACCCGGCACCGGCCGATCCTGTGCAGGCGAAGGTCATGCAGATCATGCCGATCATGTTCACGGTCTTCTTTGCGTTCTTCCCGTCTGGCCTCGTGCTCTACTGGGTAACCAACACGCTGTTGTCGATCGCGCAGCAGTGGAAGGTCAACAAGGTCGTGGAGGCCGAGACCAAGGCGCAAAAGACCAAGAAGAGCGGCAAGAAAGCAAGCTGACGAGGCTCTTCGAGGGAGCGGCTTTTTGCTCGGCATCTCGCGGGTACCTGTGGTTCTATACACGTGTGAACACTCTCTCGGACACCATCGTCGCGCGGGCAACGCCACCAGGAACAGGCGGCGTTGGAATCGTGCGCGTATCGGGACAACAGACCGAGGCCATCGCGCGAACCTTGCTGGGCAGCCTGCCCGAACCGCGCACCGCTACATACCGCAGTTTCCGCAATGCCGCCGGCGAGCGGCTCGACACCGGCCTTGCGTTGTATTTCCCGGCACCGACATCCTTCACGGGCGAGTCGGTTCTCGAGTTACACGGTCACGGCGGGCCGGTGGTCATCTCCCTCCTGGTTGACGCCATCGTCGATCTGGGCGCGCGGCAGGCCGAGCCCGGTGAGTTTTCGAAGCGTGCGTTTCTCAACGACAAGCTTGACCTGGTTCAGGCGGAAGCGATCGCCGACCTGATCGGCAGCGGTACGGCGCAAGCCGCACGCGCTGCATTGCGTTCATTGTCGGGAGCGTTTTCCAGGGCCGTCGATGCACTGGCGGAGCAACTGGTTCGATTGCGCATGCACGTGGAGTCCGCCATCGACTTTCCTGAAGAAGAAATCGACTTTCTCTCTGACGACGCGCTTCAGGTGCGCATAGAGGAGTGCGCAACGGCCTTCGAGATACTGCTGGCCGAGGCGCGCCAGGGGCGCGTGCTCCGCGATGGTTTCCAGGTTGTCATTGTTGGCAAACCGAATGCGGGCAAGTCGAGCCTGTTGAACCTGCTCAGCGGCCAGGAGGCCGCAATCGTTACCGAAGTTGCTGGTACCACGCGTGACGTTCTGAGGGAGCAAATAGACATCGACGGCCTGGCGGTCGAGCTTATTGACACGGCCGGGCTGCGCAACGATCCGGACCGCATCGAGGCCGAGGGTATACGCCGCGCGCGCGAGGCGCTGGCACAGGCAGATGCGGCGCTATGGATTCAGGATGCGACCGAGACCGAACAGGAGGCGCCCAGGGAAAACCTCCCCGACGGCCTGCCGGTCACGATCGTGCATAACAAAATCGATTTGAGTGGTGACAGACCCGGCCTGATTGACGGCGAGGTCTACCTTTCTGCCCAGACCGGAGAGGGCGTGGACGCGCTGCGCCGCCGCATTAGACATATTGCGGGTTACGAGAACCAGGGCGAAGGAGCGTTTACGGCGCGTCGGCGCCACATCAAAGCGCTGGAGCGGGCAGCGGGACACTTTGCAACGGGCCGTGCGGCGCTGGAAGAAGCGCGCGCGGGAGAGCTGCTTGCCGAGGAGCTGCGCCTGTCGCAGCGTGCACTGGGCGAAATTGTGGGCAACGTCACAGCAGATGACCTGCTTGGACGGATATTCTCCGAGTTCTGCATCGGCAAATAGGCCGAAATTCCATCACAAAAGAATCAGCTGCCCATCAGGTACTAAGGGGCGGAATCTTTCACTGTGCAAATCCCGAATTGACGGGCCGCCCACCCGGGCGGACATTATTTAATGGCGGGTCTGATAGCCGCCGAGGAGAACTGATGTTTAAGAAAATTCTGTTGAGCACCGCGCTCATTTTTGCCCTGTCACCCGCCTTTGCCGGCGACCCGAGCTACAACTTCGTTGAGCTTGGTTACCAGAAAGCAGACCTGGATGATGACCTGGCCGGGTTCAGCATTGACGGCGATGGCTTCGGTGTCGCCGGTGCGTTCGAGGTTGGTGAAAACTGGTTCATCGCCGTCGGTTATAGCGCCCTCGGCTTTGATTTCGGTGTAGACCTTGACCAGCTTTCAGTGGGAGGTGGCTACCACTTTGGCATGTCGGACAGCACCGACTTCTTTGCGACGCTTTCCTATCTGCGCGCCGAAGTTTCGGCAGGCGGCTTTGGATCCGTCGATGAAGATGGCTATGGCGTCGCCATCGGCGTCCGCAGCATGATTACCGACAGGGTCGAGCTGAATGGCAGTATCGGTTACTCAGACCTTGGTGACGGCGCTGACGGCACGGCGTTTAACGCGGGCGCGCTTTATAACTTCACCGACACCTTCGCGGTTGGATTTGATATTGGCATTGACGAAGACGTGACGCTGTATGGTATTGGCGGCAGGTTCTACTTCGGAAGCTAAGGTCGAAAACGCGGTTCGGTGATCGACATTTCGGTCACCGGACCGTACTTCGCGATGTCATCGCGAATGATGTCGGCGTCGCCGATGATGATAAACACAAGCCTGTCCCGGTCGGGGTAGACCTCGGCTATCGACTTCGCGACGCTATCCTCTGTCGCGGCGGCGAGCGCGGCACCGTACTCGTCGATATAAGCACGATCAAGCCCGTGCTGTTCCAGGAATGCGAGCATGCTCGCGATAGCAGAACCGGTCTCCAGACTTGGCGGAAACTGCCCCATGATGTAGTTGCGCGCAGACGCCATCATGACGTCGTCCAGCCCGTCATCCAGCAACTGCCCCAATACCCTGATGGCGAGGTCGATCGCTTCGATTGTTGTGCCGGTCTCGGTAAAAGACTTGATCATCACGGAGCCCGGCCGCGAGCGGCGGTCAAGCGTCGACCGCGCGCTGTAGGTCAGGCCGGCATTGACGCGCAACGCGGTAACCAGCATTGACGTAAACCGGCCGCCGAAAACCGTATTCGCGAGATTAAGCTCGGCACGCTGCGGATAATCTATAGCAACGCCTTTGCCACCCAACCAGAAATACGTTTGCGTCGCGCCGGGCTTGTCGATAAGCAATACGCGAGGGCCGGGCGCCGTTTCTGGTACGGGAACGCTGATGGGTT
>Ga0316188_10000520_pt1 | contig 16728 bp, 15 predicted proteins | sample Phiworburrow1_MG_FD_204933 | JGI IMG/M metagenome (GOLD analysis project Ga0316188, IMG submission 204933) | Coastal sediment microbial communities from Maine, United States - Phippsburg worm burrow 1 | ecosystem: Environmental > Aquatic > Marine > Coastal > Sediment | place: USA: Maine...
GGATCCCTGGGAGCCGGTCGCAGGAGCTTGGCCAGGGCAAACACCAAAAGCAGGACCACGGCCCCGACGGCTGCACGCAGAAAGCGCGGGGCGTCTCCGCGCAGGGCGAAGTGCCACCAGAGTTCACTACTATAGGTGACATGTTTGAAGGCGAAGAGTCCTAGCCAGATCGAGCTGACCAGCACCAGCAAGATCGTGATGCTCCAGCCGAAGCTGAAGGGCTCGCTGAACAGTGAAGCGCGCCGGTAAAAATAGCGGCGGCAGGGGAGCAGGGCCAGCAGCATCAGGCCAAGCAGCAAAGCTTCTTCGTAATCACCGCCCTTGAGGAGCGAGAAGGCGCTGCCCGCTGCGAGCAGAACAGCAGCAAGCAAATAGGCGGCATCGAGGCGGCGCTGCAGGCCACGGGCGAGGAGCAGCAGGCCGACGCCGACCAGGCTGCCCAGGAAGTGGGAGAGTTCGATCACCGGCAGGGGCAGGAAATCCTCAAGCCAGTGCAAACGCTCAGTCAGCGCCGGGGTAGCGGCAGAGAAGAGCAGCACCGCGCCACTGACCAGGGTCGTCGCGGCCAGCAGTTGCGGAATGATCGCCCCGCCCCAGCGCCCGGCCAGTTGCACCGCTTCCTTGACCAGGGTTTTGCGCTGCAGCAGTTCATTTGCCGCGAGCAGCATGGCCGCCACGGCCAAGGGGAGAAGATAGTAGAGCCCCCGGTAGATCAGCATCGAGCCGAGCAGCGCGTCTGCAGGGATGCCCGGCGCCGAGATCAGGATCATCGACTCGAACACGCCGAGCCCCCCCGGCACGTGGCTGATCAGGGCCACGACCTGGGCCAGCAGGAAGATGCCGAGGAACTGGGGAAAAGAAAGCCCCGCATTGGCGGGGAGCAGTACAAACAGTACGCTGCCGGCCAGAATCCAGTCGATGGAACCGACCAGTAGCTGCGCTCCGGCCAGGCGCGGAGACGGTATCGCCAGCTCCCAGCTGCGGAAGCGCAGGGCTGTTTTGCGTAAACAGACGACCAGCAGGTAGCAGGCAACCAGCACGGCAAAGAGCCCCCCGAGCGGTCGCGCCGATTGGATAGAAAAATGCCCCAGTGCCGGCATGACCAGCGGCTCGAAGATGAAGATGCAGCTGCCAACGGTGACTATCCCGAGCCAGAAGGTCAGCACGGTGAAAGAGACCAACCTGGCGATCTCTTCGGCCGAAAGGCCCCAGGCCGAATAGAGCCGGTAACGGAGCGTTCCGGCCGTCAGCAGGGACAAGCCGATGGTATTGCTGAAGGCATAGCTGATAAACGAGGCCAGGGTGACCTTGCCCGCAGGCAGCGGATGGCCGACATAAATGACCGCCAGCCGGTCGTAAACCGTCATGACCAGGTAACTCAGCACGGTCAGCGCCATCGCCGTCAGAACCCGTGATGTCGGGATGGCCTTGAGCTGTGCCAGGACCTGGTGATAGTGAAACTGGCGTAAGGCGTCATGCAGCACCCAGAGCGCCGTAGTGAAAAGCACCAGCGCCAAAAGTGGCAGCAGTCGATGTAGCAGAGAAGATTTTCGCAAAGCAGACGCCATCTGTTTACAAACCTTCCATCAGGAAATCGCGCGGGCGATGGCAAAGGCGGCCGCGGCGGCCATGCCGCCGATCAGGCTGGTCTGCAGGGCGCTGCGCAGTGGCGGCGCACCGGTGAAATGCCCCTTGAAGAAGCCGAAGACGAACAGCGCGGCAAGGGTCATGCCCGCCGATAGCAGCAGGGCAACGGCCGTATCCTTCAGCAGCATGTAGGGCAAAAGGGGTATCAAGCCTCCGGCGATATAAGCTCCGGCGATGGTCAGGGCGCTGTTGCGGGCACGTTGCGGGTTGATCTCTTCGAGGCCGAGCTCGAAGCGCATCATGAAATCGACCCAGGCCTTGGGCTGACTGCGCAGCGCCTCGACCAGGGGTGCGACCTGCTCGGTGCTGAGCCCGTAGCCACGGAATACCTCGGCGACCTCGGCGCACTCGGCCTCGGGCTTTTCGATGATTTCCCGCTCCTCACGGCGGCGCTCACTGGCGTAATGTTCAATCTCGCTGCGGGTCGCAAGGTAGCCCCCCAACCCCATGGCGATGGAGCCGGCAGCGATCTCGGCCAACCCGGCAGTGACGATGAGACCTGTGGCGCTGATCGCACCGGTCAGCCCGGCAGCCAGGGCGAATGGCACCGTCAACCCGTCAGACATGCCGATGACCATGTCACGGACACTGTCGCTGGCGGTAAAGTGCTGCTCGGTATGGGGCAGCATAGGCATGAGGTCTCTTCTCCTTATGAAATTGACAACAACCGCATAGGTTTCACAGGCCGCTATACCGGCACCAGCAACAGCGGCCGGGTTGTTTGCCCCTGCACCTGGGCAGCAATGCTGTTGGCCCAGAAGGCCTTGGTTCCCGCCTTGCCGTGGGTCGCCAGGACGACGAGGTCGGCATTCTGAGTCTCTGCCATAGCACTGATCGTCTTGGCAATCTTACCGTATTGAATCTCCCCCGCCACCTCGATCCCCTGCTCCTCAGCCTGGGCCAGCAACCGTCCCAGGTAACTCTTGAGATTTTCCAGGGTCACCTTCTGGAGGAACCAGGAGGCGCCGGGCAGATAGCGGGACAAAGATGCACGGCGACCGGCCAAAGACGAAAATTCGGGCACCACTGAAAGCAGGTGCATGCGGACCTTGCCGGCAACGGCGATGGCACAGGCCAGTTCATAACCGCTCTCGTGTTTCGGGTCGCCATCAAGTGCAACCAGAATCTGTCTAAGCTGAAAGACCTTGCCAGCCGCCCGGTTTTCAGGGCAGGTCAGCAATAACGGCGTCTGCCCCAGGGCGACCACCTGTTGGGCCAGGCTGCCGCGCAGCAGCCGTTCAATTTTGCCCGGACCATGGGTGCACATGACAACCAGGTCGGGCTGCAATTCCGCTTCGTGGGCGACGATCCCTCCCGCCACCTGCGCAACGGCATCGCTGTGCACATGCACTTCACAGGAGATGGCTTCGGCAAGGAACTGCTGTGCAACCTGTGCCAGGTATGCCTTGGCTTCCGCCGCTTCCGTCAGGTGGCGCTGGCCATGGGCGACAGGGCTCGGAGTTGCTTCGATAACGTGCAGCAGGGTCACTTGTGCACCAAACAGCTTAGCCAGTACTTTTGTCTCCGGCAAAGCGGCTTCTGCGAGGGAAGTGCCGTCCAGGGCGACCAGGATGTGCTTGATCATGCTTATGCCCCCCACAAGGTCTGGTAAAGCAGGTAGAAGTTCAGGCTGAGGACCAGTGATGTCACCAGCCAGGCCAGGATCGTCGTAGAGCGCCAGTTGACCAGCGTCCCCATGAGGTCCTGCCGGCGGGTAAAGAGCACCAGGGGAATGATGGCAAAAGGCAGACCGAAGCTTAAGACGACCTGGCTGATGACCAGGGTGCGGGTCGGGTCGAAGCCCATAAAGATGACCACCAGCGATGGTACGATGGTGATCAGGCGACGCAGCCAGACCGGGATATGCCGCCGCAGGAAGCCCTGCATGATGACCTGCCCGGCCATGGTGCCGACCGTGGTCGACGCCAACCCCGCAGCAAGCAGCGAGATGGCAAACACCCAGCCGGCGGCCGCGCCGAGCAACGGCTCGAGGGTCCGGTGGGCTTCTTCGATCGAAGCGATGTCGCTCAACCCCTGGGTATGGAAGGTAGCAGCAGCCATCATCAGCATCGCCGCGTTAACGAACCCTGCGACCCCCATGGCAATCGTCACATCCGCCACTTCGAAGAAGAACAGGCGGCGTTTATGCTCGGGGTCGCTGGTGACAATGCGCCCCTGGGTCAGGGAAGAGTGCAGGAAGATCACATGCGGCATGATGGTGGCGCCGAGGATGCCGGTGGCCAGCAGCACGCTTTCCGCCCCAGCAAATTGCGGAACGACAGCGTGATAGGCGACCTTGGCCCAATCCGGCTTGTCGAGAAAGGTTTCGATCACGTAGCAGAGAGCGATCACCCCGAGCAGGACGGAAATGACCGCCTCCATCGGCCGAAAACCACGGGACTGCAGCGCCAGGATAACAAAGGTAACCACCGCCGTGATCAGGCCGGCAAGCCAGAGTGGTATATGGAACAGCAGGTTGAAGCCGACCGCCGCGCCGATGAATTCTGCCAGGTCGGTGGCGATGGCGACCAGCTCCATCAACAGCCACATCCCCCAGACCACCGGCTGGGGGAAATGATCACGACATAGCTCGGCGAGGTTGCGGCCGGTGGCGATACCCAACTTGGCCGACAGGCACTGGATCAGCATCGCCATCAGGTTACTGGCGACCACGACCCACAGCAGCGTGTAGCCGAACTTGGCGCCCCCCTCGATATTAGTGGCAAAGTTGCCCGGATCGACATAGGCGATGCTGGCAATGAAGGCTGGCCCCAGGAAGGGCAGCAGCCGCGCGAAGCCCTTCTGACCGGCATCGCCGACCAGGACTCTGCCAGCCGCCTCTATGGCCCGCGCATCGCCATAGGCAGTAACGCTTTTAGCCGCTTTGGTCAATTTTTTCATAGTTGGGACAAACCGTGCCTGAGCAGGAACCTGAGTTTTGAAAGTATACTCCTGCGTCTGGGAAGGTAAAGGGACTTGGGGTCAGGCAAGCAGGGGCTTTGCCATCTTCGGGACGTGTATCCGACGGGAATGGTCGCAAACGTGATTGTGGAAAGGGTCGAAGACTGAATTCCTTATCCTGACCCGCCGCTGAGGATCTCAGGGGGCCTGTCTGGCTTCGTAATGCTCACAGAGCGTTCCCAGGTAACGCGAGCCAAGCTGCTCACTCGCCAGGATTTTCTTGACCGCTGGCAGTTTGAGGATCACACCGAGCATGGCGGCCAGGGCGCGATGGCTCCAGAGCACCTGGTTGTCGAAGATCAGGTTCTGCAGCTTGCCGCGCTCGAGTGCCATGAGCACGACCTTGTGGGTCGAATTGACCGGTGTGATGACGCGTTTCTCCCGTGGCTGCATGGACAGGGCGCCAATCCGGCAGTTGCGGGCGCAGACCCCGCAGCCAAGGCAAAGCTCTGCGTCGATCTGTGCTTGCTTGCGGCCGGAACCGTCGGTGCAGGCGGCGGCGAGGGTGATAACCTTGACCGGGCAGGCGGCCAGGCAGCGGCCGCAACCGCTGCAGTTGGTCTCCACCTGGGCGATATAGTTGCTGGTGTGCACCGGGTGTTCATGGCCGAAACGCTGGGCGGCGAGCATCGCCTCGCAGCAGCAGGGGCAGCAGTTGCAGATGAAGTTGACCCCGTTCTGCACATTTTCACCGAACTGCACCAAGTTCTGTTCCCAGGCCTTGTGCAGCAGTTCCTTGCATTCGCTGCGATCGACGCGCCGTGCATAATCGTGGCGGATCAGCGACGCAGCCACAGTGTTGAAGGTCATGCAGATATCCATCTCCGCAGCGCAGGCCCGCCCCTGGTGCTGGCGCTTGTGACGGCAGTAGCAGAGGCCGATGCCGATATCGCTGGCTGTTTCGATGACCATCGTGGCCTTCTCGTAATCGAGGACATGCAGAGCATGCTCGCTATCGAGCACCTCCTCCTGAACGAAGACACGCCCCAGTTGGGTCTTGCCAGTCAAAAACAGCTGTCGGATGAAATCCTCCTCGACGGTAATGTACTGCTCGTAAAGTTCGCTCAAAAGCTTCTGGTTGATATCACCGCGCGTACGCATCAGGGCAAACTCGAAGAAGCCGGCCATCGGCGGCGGCAGCACGTATTCCGTGCTGCCGTTGACGCGCATGTCAACCAGCAGGGCCCGGCCGGCCAGGCGCTGCAGGGTTTTCTCAGCATCATCCAGGGAGAGCCGCCAGTTCCTGGCGGCCTGCTCGGCTGTGAACGGCTTGATCGGCAGCCGCGCGACCAGCTCGGCTTCTTCGCTTGTAAAGAGCAGGGCGAGGATGCGGTAGAGGAGTTGCGAGGGAGGTGCTCCCTGGGAATAGAGATTCAGGCGGCCGGTCAGCTGCTCATAACTGGAACGGGGGGTGCGGTGAGCCATCGGGTACCTCCGCAAAGAAGGTTATCACGCCGACTGGACCGCGTCGCGGGTGGTCTCCTTGACGCGATACATCGCCTGGTCCGCCAGGCGGATCAAGCCATCCTTGGTTTTGGCATCGTCGGGGAAGGTGGCTATACCGAAGCTGGCGGTCATCTTGAAAGGGATATCCTGGTCATCGCGAAAATCATAGGCCCGAAACAGCTCGCAGAGCTTGGTCGCCAGAGTCATGGCCCCGCTCTTGCCGGTATTCGGCAGGACGATGACAAATTCGTCACCGCCGTAACGGGCCGATTTGCAGATTTTGCGGACGTTGTCCTTGATCAGCTTGCCGACCTCGGCCAGGGTGCGGCTGCCCACCAGGTGCCCGCAGGTGTCGTTGATCTTCTTGAAGAAATCGAGATCGATGAATATCAGTGACAATTTGCCGCCGAAGCGGTGCACCCGCTCGATCTCTTCGTCAATCAGGGTGTGCAGGTAGCGGCCGTTGTACAGACCGGTCAGATCGTCGGTGATGACCAGTTCGCTGATGCGCATGAAGTTGCGGGCATTCTCGATGGCGATCGCGGCGTAATCAGCAATGGTCAAAAGAATCTGCAGGTCGGCATGTTTGAAGACCTTCTCGTTGGGGCCGTTGACCAGCTCGATAACCCCAAGGATATGGTCCTTGCTGCGTACCGGCACGCAAAGGACCGACTGGGTGATAAAGGCCGAAGCACGGTCGAACTGGTCGGAGAAGCGACCGTCCTCGCCAACGTCGGCGATCACCACCGGTTCACCATGTTCGGCTACCCAGCCGGCAATCCCCTTGCCGGCAGGGACCTTCATCCCCTTGAGCTTTTCGGCCGCCGGCGAGACGGCAATCTCGAAGGTCAATTCGCCGGTCTGCTCATCTCGCAGCAACAGTGACCACGCCTGGGTTTTGAGCAAACGGCTGACCTGATCCATGATCAGGGTCAGCACGTTTTCAAGGTCGACGGTCGACGTCAGAGCCTTGCCGATCTCGATGAGAACTTCAAGCTCGCGGTTGCGCCGTTCCAGGGTTTTGAGCAGATGGGCATCTGTTGGCAAAGGGGCCCCCGAATTTTCGAATAAAGCTGAACTCCACAGCTCAGAATCAACTTCCGCACGTTAACATATTTTTCCCGTCAGGTCACCAAAATCCATCACTTGCCCTGTCCTGCAAAGCGCAGACACTCTGATATACTGAAAACATTAACAACAACAAATGGTTTCTTATGACAGACGGGTTGCTCAACAATATCATTCAACTGGAAAAAAACATCCAGGCCGAGGCGGCTAACGAAGTGGCCCGCGTCAGCGCGTGGCAGACCCGCGAACTAGCGAACCTGCAGACGGCCCTGGCAACGGCCCGCAGCGACGAAGAACAGCGCTGCCAGCGACTGATGGCCGAGCACAAGACGGCACTGCTGCGTGAAGGCGCCAACCTGGAAGCAGCGGCTACCGCCTGGTGCGAACGCCTGACGGGGCTGGATGACACAACGCTGCACACTGCCTTAAAACGGCAACTGGCAGCCATTCTGCCAGGGGGTGACCATGATCATCCGCATGGCCAAGGTTGAAATAGTCGGCCCCAAACAGGATCTTCTCAACACCCTCGACCTCCTGCACAACCGGGGCATTTTCCAGCCTGACCCGCAGCTTCTGGAACGGGTCGAGCTGGCGCCCGCCGACCGGTTGCAGGCGCTGGTCCTCGATGAGCAGGACCTGCGCGAACGCAGCTTCTTTCAGAACCTCCACGAACGGGTTGCAGCCCTGCTGGCACTCCTCCCCGAAACCGCCAACGGCGTCTCGCCGCTACAGCCCCTGCCGGTCATGGAACTCCTCGCCGAGCTGGTCGACCAGCACCTGGCCAAGGCCCGCGAGCAGGCCGGCCTCCTGACCGAATGCCGCCAAAAGAGTGAAGATTTGGAGCACAGCCTGGTGTTCTGGCGGGCTCTCGAGCCGCTGCTGGCCGGGTTGCCGCACGCTTCGACCCTCGAACTATTCGGTATCACCATTCGTGATACCCACCAGCTGCAGGCCCTCGAAGCCTTGCTGCAGGAGCGCACTCAGGGGCGCTGCCTTATCAGTACCGCGACGACCACGGACGGGGAACTGGTCGGACTGGTGGCCACGGATCGCAGCGTTGCCGCCAGCCTGCGCCAGGCCTTGACCGACGAGCGAGTTCCCGAGCTGCCCCTGGACGCCGACCTCGCCGACCTGTCCCTCCCCCGGCGCATTGCCGCGCTGCATCAACGCCTGGAAGAACAGCTCTCCCGCTGTCGACAAATCGAAGCAGCGCTGATGGAACTGGCCCGACGCTGGCGCCCGGTCTACCGCCGCGCCGAGAGTTGGCTGGAAGAGCGCCTGAGCCTGTACCGCGCCACGGCGACCGCCTATACGACCCGGCTCTGCTTCATCATCGAGGGGTGGATGGCCGAAGCCGGGGTCGCCGCATTGCAGGCGGACCTCAACCAGGCCTTTGCCGGCAAGGTTGTATTGGAGCAACAGGCCATCCTCGAGGAGGACCTCGACCAGGTCCCGGTCATGCTGCGCAACCCCGGATACTTTGCCCCCTTCGAAATATTTTCGCGCCTGCTCCCCCTGCCCAAGTATTCCTCCTACGACCCGACCCCGCTGATCGGCCTATTCTTTCCGATTTTTTTCGGCATGATTCTCGGCGACGTCGGCTACGGGATGCTCCTCTTGCTGATCGGCTTCTTCCTGGCGAAACACTACCCGCCGCAGCACCTGCCGAGCGATATCGGCAAAGTACTCGGCGCGGCGGCACTCTACACGATCCTGTTCGGCTTCCTTTACGGCGAATTGTTCGGCGATCTCGGCGAACAGTGGCTGGGCCTGCACCCCCTCTGGTTCGATCGCGGCAAAGCCATCCTGCCGATGGGCGTCTTCGCCGTCAGTGTCGGCGTCATGCACGTGCTGCTCGGCATTACCCTCGGCGCCCTCGCCGAGCTACGCCGCCACCACCCCCGCAAGGCGTTGCTCAAGCTCACCATGCTCGTGGCGGTCCTGCTGCTGGTGCTGGCCCTGGTCGGCTGGTTCTACCCGCAGTCTTGGCTGCAGACCGGGCCACTGCTGATCGGTGTCGGCATACTCATGCCGGTGCTGATCGCCGCCGAAGGGCTGCTTGCGCCCCTTGAGCTGCTCAAGACCATGGGCAACATCATTTCCTATGTCCGCATCATGGCCATCGGCTTCAGCTCGGTACTGCTGGCCATTGTCGCCAACCGGCTGGGCGGCATGACCGGCGACGTCATGGTCGGCATTCTGGTGGCCGGGTTGCTGCATGCCTTCAACCTGCTGCTGGGGGTGTTTGCGCCCACGGTGCACTCGCTGCGTCTGCATTACGTGGAGTTTTTCAGCAAGTTTCTCGACCTTGGGGGGCGCCGCTTCCAGCCCTGGCAGAAGCCCCCCCGTAAACGGGCGACATAGAGAAGGAGGAGCCTAATGGATAAAGTCTGGATCGCATTTGCCGCCGCGCTGGCGGTCGGCCTGCCGGCCATCGCCACGGCCTGGGCCCAGTCGCGCATTGGCGCCGCCGGCGCCGGGACCCTGGCGGAGAAGCCTGAACTGACCGGCGCTATCATCATCCTGGTCGCCATCCCCGAAACCATGGTCATTCTTGGCTTCGTGGTCGCCGCGATGATCCTGCTCATGTAGTCGGCCAATGAGTGAGTCCGAGCTGAAGATGGCCCTGCAGCAGGAGGGTGCCGAGCGGATTCGCGGCCTCTGGCAGGAAGCCGAGGCGACCGTCGCGGCACAGCGCCAGGAGTTCGACGCCGAGCTCGCCCGGGTGCACAGCGCGACCGACCGGCAAATCCAGGCCGAGTCGGCCATGCTCCGCAACACCTTGCTCTTTGCCGCCCAGGGACGGGCCCAGAAGACTCGCCTGCACGCTGAGGCTGCACTGGAGCAGCGCCTGCTGCTGCTGGCCAGGCAATTACTTCCGGAACTGGCCGGCGACGACCGCTCCAAGTTGTGGCAGGCCCTGCGCGGCGAGTTGCCTGCCGCGGCCTGGACGGCCATCGCGGTTCATCCCGCCGACCAGGGGCAGGCAGAACAGGAGTTCCCGGAGGCGACCATCACCTGTGATGAAACCCTCGCCGGTGGCCTGATCGCAACCAGCGCCGACGGCGCCATCCGCATCGACAACTCGCTGAGCTGCCGGCTGCTGCGGGCTTGGCCCGACCTGTTGCCAAAGCTCCTGGGTGAACTGCGCAAGCTGGTGGACAACCATGCAACTACTGACCCCCACACCACCGGCTGAACTGCCGGCCGAAGCCTTATTGGCACGTCTGCGCTGTCGGCGCGCAGCCATCGACCTGGCCGCCGATCAGAGCGCACAAACGTCGCCCGCAGACATCGTCAACTGGGTGTATCGACGTCTCAACAGACGCCTGCGCAACCGGCTCACCCCCTTTCTCGACCTGCTCGCCATGCGCGACTTGGTGCTGAGCCTGCGTTACACTCTGGCCGGAGAGCTTCCGCCGTCGACCGTCCTGCGCAGCTCCTTGCTCGCCGCACCGCTGCTGCGGCTGACCGCGACCGGCGACGATGCCGAGAAGACGGTCGCCCAGCTCGAAGCAGCCCTCGCCGGGGACTACCCGTTTGTCAGCGGGCTGCTGAGCAGTTACCGACGCCAGGGCCCCGGCGGCATTGAGCAGCAGCTGTCCGAAGGGATCCTCCAGCACGGCCTGGCGCACCCCGGGTCCCGCTTCCTCACAGGCGCGCTGCGCTACCTGATCGACATGCGCAACTGCCTGGCGATCCACAAGCTCTGGCGCTGGCAGGTCAGCCTGGCGCCGCCCCTGGTCGCCGGCGGCACTATTGCCACAAGCCGCCTGCGCCACATCTGGGCGACGCGCGACGGTGACCGGCTCGTGCGGCTCGTGTTGCATCTGACCGGAGAACCGTGCCGGGCGGGGAAAACCATGGCCATGGAGCAATGCCTGCTCAAAGGGATGACTCGACTCATGCGCCAGGCTGGTCGCGACCCGCTGGGGCTTGGCGTGATCATCGACTATCTCTGGCGGGCCCAGCTGGTGACCCACAACCAGGTCCTGCGGCAGACTCTGGCGGTCGATCGCGAAGAGCTGCTTGGTGAGGTACTGCTGCTATGAAAGAGATCCTGTTTCTGACCCCTGACGACAGTGCTCCGGGCTTCGCCCTCGCCGGGGTCCGCCAGCAGCAGGTAACGCCGCAGCAGGCCTGGGAGGCGATCCAGCAGGCCTTTACTGACCCGGACGTCGGCTTGATCGTTGCCGACACCCGGCTGCTGAAAATGATTGATCCGATCCGCCTGCGTGAACAGACCGACCGATGGAGCGGGGTCATGGTCACCCTGCCTGCCCCGGCCGGGCGGACCGCCCGGCCGGTCGACGAACTGCAGCGCCTGGTACAGAGGGCGCTTGGCTATCATGTGAGGCTGCAGCAATGAATGGTAAAGTCACCAGCATCAGCGGCGCCACCGTGTGCGTCGACCTCCCCGACCTGAAGGTCGGTGACCGGGTCTTGGTCGGCAGCAACCGACTGACCGGTGAGGTGGTGCGCCTCGACGGCCGCATCGCCACGGTGCAGGTATTCGAAGAGAACCGCGGCCTCGGCATCGGCGAGGAGGTCGCCACCGCCGGCGGGCCCCTGACCGTTCACCTCGGCCCCGGGCTGCTCGGCGGGGTGTTCGACGGCCTGCAGCGGCCGCTCCCGCAACTGCTGCGAAACAGCGGCGATTTCATCACCAGCGGGCAGAACCCCTTCCCCCTCGACCGCAGCCGCGCCTGGGAGTTCAGCTCCGACCGCCGACCGGGAGAAGCGCTGCACGCCGGCGAGGCCTTCGGCACCGTGCGCGAGGGACATATCGATCACCTGCTGCTGTCACCGCGGGACGGCACTCTGGTCCGGCTGCACACCGGGACGCTGTTCCTCGAGAACCCGGCGGCGACCTTTGCCGAGGCAGAGCCCGTACACGGCTGGCACAGCTGGCCAGTGCGCGACGCCCGCCCCTATCGCCGCAAGCTGCCACCCACCACGCCGCTGATCACCGGCCAGCGCTGCCTCGACTTCCTCTTCCCCCTGCTCAAGGGGGGCGTCGCCATCGTCCCCGGCGGCTTCGGCACCGGCAAGACCGTGCTCGAGCAGACCATTGCCAAGTTCGCCGATGTCGACGTCGTGGTCTATGTCGGCTGTGGCGAGCGCGGCAACGAGATGGCCGGCCTGCTCGACGAGTTCGGCGAGCTCGAGGACCCGCGCAGCGGCCGGCCGCTCATGGAGCGCACCATCATCGTCGCCAACACCTCGAACATGCCGGTGGCCGCACGCGAATCCTCGATCTTCACCGCCGTGACCATGGCCGAGTACTACCGCGACATGGGGCTCGACGTGCTCTTCCTCGCCGACAGCCTGTCGCGCTGGGCCGAGGCGCTGCGCGAGATCTCCGCGGCCCTCGAGGAGATGCCCGGCGAAGACGGTTACCCGACCTACCTTGGCTCGCGGCTCTCCGGCTTCATCGAGCGAGCCGGAGTCGTGGAGGCCCTCGCCGGCGGCGAGGGGTCGCTGAGCATGATCCTGGCGGTATCGCCACCGGGCGCCGATTTCGCCGAGCCGGTCACCCAGGCCTGCCTGCGCGTGGCCGGGGCGCTCTACTTGCTCGATACGCAGCTGGCCCACCGCCGGCACTTTCCGGCGATCAACTGGACCCAGAGCTTTTCCCTGTATAGCGACACCGCCATGGCCCACTTCACCGAACAACATGCCGAATGGGCCAAGCTCCAGGCGCGCTGCCGCGATCTCCTGCAACGCGAGGACGCCCTGCGGGAGGTGGCCGAGGTGGTTGGTATGGAAGGGCTGCAGGATGGCGACCGCCTGCTGATGCGCACCGCCGAAAAGATTCGCCTCGATTTCCTCTGTCAGAACAGCTTCACCGAAGACGCTTTTGCCACACCCCAGGACACCATCGCGCATATCACCGCCCTGGTCGCCGGACACGATCGGCTGGCTGCCGCACTGAAAGGCGGCGCTCTGCTCGATGACCTGCTCAAGGAAGGTGCCGATGCGCCTCGCTGAACATCAATATCGCACGGTCCGCGCCATCCACGGCCCCCTGCTCTTTCTCGAGAAGGTCTTTGCGGCCCGGCTCGGCGAGCTGGTCAAAATTACCGCCCCCGATGGCCGGCAGCTCTCCGGCGAAGTCCTCAAGATCGCCGGCGACCAGGTGCTGGTCCAGGTCTTCGGCGGGACCCAGGGGCTCGATACCCGGCGCACTACGGTCAGCTTCAGCGACGCCGTGATGCGCGCGCCCCTCGGCACCGGTGTGCAGGGGAGAGTCTTCGACGGCTCATTCCGGCCGCGCGATGGGCTGCCGATGTTCGTTCCGGAGTTTCGCAAACCGGTGACCGGCGCGCCGATCAATCCGGTGGCGCGGGCCCACCCGGTGGAGTTCATCGAGACCGGCTTCTCGACCATCGACGGCCTGAACACCCTGGTCAAGGGGCAGAAGCTGCCGATCTTCACCTGTGCCGGCCTGCCTGCCCGGGAGATGACCGACCAGCTGCTGCGCCAGGCCCGTCTCCCCGACGGCGGGCCCTTCGTGCTGGTGTTCGTTGCCCTCGGCCTGACCCACTTCGAATACCAGTTCTACCGCCAGACCCTCGAACACATGCAGAGCCGTTTCGTCGCCTTCGTCAACCTCGCCGACGACCCGGTGGTCGAGCGCCTGCTGGCACCGCGCCTGGCCCTGACCGTCGCCGAGGACCTGGCTTTCCGCCAGGAGATGGACGTGCTGGTGATCATCACCGACATGACCAACTACTGCGACGCCCTGCGCGAAATCTCCACCGCCCGCGAAGAGCTCCCCGGCCGCCGCGGCTACCCCGGGCACATGTATTCCGACCTGGCTTCCCTCTACGAGCGCGCCGGGCGCATCCACGGCCGCAAGGGCTCAGTGACCCTGCTCCCCACCATCACCATGCCGGAGGATGACATCACCCACCCGATCCCCGACCTGACCGGCTACATCACCGAGGGACAGATCGTACTTTCCCGGGAGCTGCACCAGAAGGGAATCTACCCTCCGGTGGACGTGCTGCCAAGCCTGTCGCGCCTGATGCAGCACGGCATCGGCAAGGGGCAGACCCGCAAAGACCATCGCGAGGTGGCTAACCGGCTCTACCGCACCTATGCCAAGGGGTGCGACCTGCGCCGTCTCGAGGCGGTGGTCGGCCGCGATGGCATGCTCGCCGACGACCGCAAGCTGCTCGATTTCGCCGACCGCTTCGAGGCTGACTTTGTCCACCAGGGGCAGCAGCGCCGCACCATTGACGCCACCCTCGACACGGCCAAGGCTCTGCTCGACTCCTTCCGGGAGGTGGCGCGATGATCCAGCCAACCCGCACCAACCTGCTCCTGCTGAAGGGGCGCCTGCACGCGGTGCTCAACTGCACCACAATCCTCAAGGGGAGGCGGCAGGCGTTGATCAAGGAGTTTCTCAAGATCACGCGGCCGCTGATGCAGTCGCGCGAGGAGGTCAGCCAGGCCTACGCGCGGGCCATCGACGCCCTGCACGTCAGCCAGGCCCGCGAAAGCCCTGCCGCGGTCCAAGCGCTGGCGGCCATCAATCGCCGCCAGATCGCCGTCGAGGTTGAAGAGGGCAACTTGCTCGGCCTGCGCTTCCGCGACTTGACCATGCACGAGACGGTGGCACGCAGCTTCGACGAGCGCCCCTACGACATGTTCGGCAGTTCGGCGTGGCTCGATGAAGCGATTGAAGAGTTCGAGGGGATTATCGAGGAGATGCTGTCGCTGGCTAATTTCGAGGGGAAGTTCCGGCGCCTGGCCGAAGAGCTGGTACGCCTGACCCGGCGTATCCGCATTCTCGAAGAGCGCATCGCCCCGGATCTGCACCGGGACATCCACGCCATGGCCCAGTACCTGGTGGAGCGGGAGCGGGAGACTTATTTCCGGTTGAAACGTTTCAAGGGGTACGCCGCCAGGCAGAGCAGTCCGGGGACGCGCGTTTGAGGTCTCCCGGCGGCACCGATCCGGGACAGAGGATCAATGCTCCTGGCGCTGCTGGTAAGCTTTGGCGATGCCGGCGCTGGAGGTCTCCCGGTAGAGGGACGGCAGGGCCTGGCCGGTTTCCTTCATGACTGCGACGATCTCGTCGAAGGGGATCTTGTGCCGACCGTCGGTGAGCAGGGCAAACCGGCAGCAGTTCAGAGCCCGCGTGGCGGCGTGGGCATTGCGCTCGATGCAGGGGATCTGCACCAGCCCCATGACCGGGTCGCAGGTCAAGCCGAGGTTGTGTTCCAGTCCCATCTCGGCGGCATACTCGATCTGCTGCGGAGAGCCGCCATACAGCTTGGCCGCTGCCGCTCCGGCCATGGCACAGGCCGTACCGATTTCTCCCTGGCAACCGACCTCGGCTCCGGAGATCGAGGCGTTGTGCTTGACCAGGTTGCCAAACAGCCCCGCCACGGCCAGAGCCTGGAGAATTTCCTGGCGATCGCAGGCCAGGGTCTCCTCAAGGTAGCGCAGCACGGCAGGCACGACCCCACTGGCGCCGCAGGTCGGCGCGCTGACGATCACGCCGCCGCTGGCATTCTCCTCGGCCACGGCCAACGCGTAGGAGCAGAGCTTGCCGGCTTCCAGAAAATGCGGCCCGAACAGCGACGCCTTGCGCTGCAGGGAGCGCGCCCGGCGCGCCAGCCCCAGCCCGCCTGGCAAGGCCCCTTCCCGGGCCAGCCCCCGCTCGATGGAGCGGCTCATGGCCTGCCAGATGTCATCGAGAAACGGCATGATGTCAGGGCCCTCGCAAGCGAGCACATACTCCCAGAGAGAGGCTCCGGTGCGGTCGCAATGCTCCAAAACCTCGGTCATGCTGGCCAGCGGGTAAATCTGCGCCGTGGCCGTTTCCTCCCCCTGTTCGCTCAGGGCGCCACCGCCGATGCTGTAGACCTGCCAGCTCTGCAATAGCCCCTGCGCCGCACCGAAGGCCTCGAAGCACATGCCGTTGGGGTGCAGCGGCAGCTGCTCCTGAGCTTTCCAGACGATTTGCAAATCACGCTCGCCAAACACCCCGGCGAGGGCCTGGTCGGTCAGATGGCCCCGCCCGGTCGCCGCCAGGCTACCGTACAGGGTCACGCGATAAGCGGCCGCATCCGGCTGCTTGCGCAAAAAGATTTCGGCGGCGCGTCGCGGCGCCATGGTGTGACTGCTGGAAGGGCCGGTGCCGATACGATAGAGCTCGCGGATCGATTTCATGGCGGTTCCTCCTGGGCATGCGAGAGCACAGTTCTAGTTTACACCATAGTGGCAGAAGCGTCTTTGATGGCAAATAGGCCGTGGCTGTTGCGCCGGCCCCTCGCTTTTTTGTTAAACCCTGCTCTGATTGAAGTGGGTTTTTTGACGGTATCTTCAGCCGCCAGGAAAGCTTTGCGGAGGCGGGGTGCAACAGATTGACGATCTGTTGCATGCAAGCACCTGTTCCCTCATTCAGACAATGCTGAGCTTTGGCTCTGCCTGAATCGATGACACCAACTTTACTTTTTTCTCGCCGCCCACTTGCGCCACAGCTCACGGTAGGGGATGACGCGGACATCGAGGCTCAGCCGCTCGCGCGAAGCCGCCGGGACAAAACCCTGTGCGAGCACGGCCGCCTCGATCGCTGGCATGTGCATCGCC
>Ga0316188_10000521_pt1 | contig 16726 bp, 18 predicted proteins | sample Phiworburrow1_MG_FD_204933 | JGI IMG/M metagenome (GOLD analysis project Ga0316188, IMG submission 204933) | Coastal sediment microbial communities from Maine, United States - Phippsburg worm burrow 1 | ecosystem: Environmental > Aquatic > Marine > Coastal > Sediment | place: USA: Maine...
GACGATCGCCGTCAGCATCAGCACGTGCGGCAGGGGGTTGACGATGGTCGCTGCGTCGACTCCACCGGCCAGCGCCTGGTACTTGTCGACGATCGGGATGCCGCCGCCCTTCTTGACCCCGGTCGAAACGAAGAAGAGGATGATGGATGTCTGGAAAATGTTCATGCCGAGCAGTTTCTTGACCAGGTTGCGTTTGCCGATCATGGCATAAAAGCCGATCATCATCAGCACGACGTAGATCCAGTAGTTGTACTTGGCGACGATTTCGTCGATGATCAACTCCATTCCTACAGCCCTTCGTCAAGGGCCCCACCGGAACTGAGGTTCCAGTAGAGCAGCAGCATGATGCTCATAACCGCCAGGCCGACCCCGACTTCAACCAGGAAAATGCCGAATGAGCGCCACTCGACGGGGCCCAGCGGGATCAGCACATCGAGAGCGCTGTAGTCGAGGAACAGACCGCCAAAAATAGCACAGAGGGCGCCAACCCCAATGAAGATGACCGGTCCGATATTACCTAGCAGGGCATTCGCCCAGACCGGCATGTAATCCTGGGAGGTTTTCAAGTCATAGGCCAGGGCCAGCAGGATGAAGGAGGACCCGAGAATGACACCGCCCTGGAACCCTCCCCCCGGGCTGTAGTGGCCATGCACGATGACATACAGGCCGAACAGTTGGATGAAGGGAACCAGCAGGCGCACCGAAGTCTTAATGATCAGATCTTCGCCGGCGGAATGTTCGTGGATGTCTCTCATTCTTCGCGGTTCCTCCGCAGGACGCTGACCACGGCCATGCCTGCGCAATAGATGACCACTGTTTCAAACATGGTGTCGTAGCCCCGGTAGTCGCCGAGCACGGCCGTGACGATATTGGGAACGTGCGTCTGCTCGACGGCCTTTTCGATGTAAACCGGGGAAAGGTATGTGCTGGCCGGAGCCTGGGGATCCCCCCAGGCCGGGAAATCCCTGGTTCCGTAAAGCAGCAGGGCCCCTGTCACCAGGGTTGCGAGCAATGCCAAGGTTTTCAATCTTTGCTCCTTCTGGTAGTGCGCAGGATCGCGGCAATAAAGAAGATTGTGCTGACGCCGGCACCGACCGTGGCTTCGGTAAAGGCCACGTCGACCGCCCCCATCTCAGCCCACAGCAGGCACATCAGGAAGCTGTAGATGCCGAACACGACTGATGCGCCAAGCAAATCCTTGAGGTTGATCGTCACCAAAGCGCAGATCACCACCAGCGACAGGATCAGAAGGTCGAGCTGCCAGATCATGACCGTTTTCCTCCTTTGCGCTGCCAGGGCTTCACGCCAAGGACCAGGGCGGCCTCGGTGATCGCGTGGGTCGCCGTCGGGCTGGTGACGAACACGAACGCGGCGATCAGCATGAGCTTGGCGCTCACCAGCAGCGAACCGAAAGAGAACGGGTCGAGGTTATAGACCGCCAGCCCGGCGATCATCAGCACGGCCGCCAGGGAATCGCATTTGCCGGCAGCATGTAGGCGGGAGTAGAAGTCCGGCAGCCGCAGGATGCCGACCGTTCCGGCAAGGAAAAAGAACAGTCCGGCAAGCACCAGAATGATAGTGAGAATCGACAGGATCGTCATGAGCGCTCCTCCCGTTCGCTGTCTTCGATGAAGACGCTCAGGCGGCGCAGGAAGAACTTGGTGGCGCCAAGGGTGGCAATGAAGTTGAGCAGGGCATAGGCGATGGCGATGTCGACAAACATCCCCAGATTGTTGTAGAGCAGGCCGATCAGCAGCAGCAGCACGGTGGTTTTGCTGCCGATGACATTGCCGCCGAGAATCCGGTCGAGAATGGTCGGGCCGATGACGGCACGCAGCAGGCTCAGGGCCATCAGCATGATCAGGGCGATGCCTGTGGCCAGGAAGAAAGAAGGCATCATTGATCAGGCTCCAAGGCACGGGCCACGCGGGCCTCCATTTCACCGGGCAGACTGTCGCTGGCACTGCGGGTCAGGGCGTAAACGGAAAATTCGTCATCGTGGATGCTGACCGTAATCGTTCCCGGGGTCAGGGTGATCGACTGGGCAAAGGTGACCTTGGATATCGGTCGCTTGAGCCTGGTCTTGAACCGAATGACGTGCGGGTCGATCAGGTCGAGCATGCGAGGGTGCATGACCACGTAAGCAACCTGCAGGTTGGCAATGATGATTTGGTAGAAAAGCCAGGGCAGATAGGCGATGAAGCCAACCAGGTTTCGCCCCCAGCCGCGCTTGTCCTCACCATAAAAGAGCAGATCGTGGCTGAAATGGGCAAGCAGCAGGCAACAGGCCACGCCAAGGGTCAGATGAAAGGCGTCGAACATTCCCGAAAGCACGACCCAGAAGATCAACATGACTGCAAACGTGGCGATTTTTGCTTTCATGGATCTCCTCGGCTAAGCGACAGGCTGCGTACGTTTTGACCCGGGAATACAGGCAAGGACCGGAAAGATGTAAAACATCAATCTAGCCATCAAAATGCCATATCTCTTAGCACGAGTCTAACCTGTTGGTCAAGATAATCAGGATGTTCTAGGAATTCTAATCGGCTCTCTGCCACTTTCTTATAATCAGGTGCCGACAGACTTTGATTGAGGTGTCACAATTATAAAACCATGTTTTTTTCAGGAGGGGCATGAAAAAATCTGTCGGAAAGCAAAATGCAAACTGAGCCAACAGAATCGGGGCAATAGCTCTAAGCTATTGCCCCGGGGGATTAGCTTTTTCGCGCTGCGCACTTCGCGCCACGTTACTCTCCCATAGGTTGCGCCTGTCCGCGAAAAGCCTTCGGGACCTCCTCGAGGGAGTCGGCGAACTGCAGCTCACCCCTGGCATCGGAGTAGATGTAGCGACGGTGTGCCTGGGCCTGGGGTTTGGCCGCCGGCTTGCTCTGCTCCGTATCTTTTGCGCTTGCCGGCAATGCTGCCTTGCGGGTTTTCCCCTGCTCATCGATGACCGCTTCGATCGACGCCGGTTCGGTCTTCTCCTCACCGAACACCAGGTCGATCATGCGGCTGCGAAAATCCCGGTAGAAATTGCGGATGGCAGCGTGGGCGGGGTTGACGGGCGGCACCTGGACGAGGAACTGGTCGATGGCGAGCATCATGATCAGGAACAGGAAGGTCCAGAAAATCATTTTAATCAAGCGGTTCATGGGTCCTCAATGCGCATGGTGGTCGTGGTTGTTGCCGTTGGACGATCTGCGGCGGCGATGTTTAAGTTGCTGGATGACCGGGCCGGTCACGCAAGTCGAGCACTCCCCCTGCAGCGTCGTATGGGTGATATGATAGTCGTGGTCGAGCATCTGTTCGAGATTACCGATAATCTCCGCCTGGCGCAACCGATAGTCTGGCTCGACGTCAATGTGCGCCGAGAGGGCCGTAATGTGTGAGCAGATCGACCAGATATGCAGGTGGTGGACGTTGTGGACGCCGGTGGCCGTACGCATCTTCTCGGCCACCTCGTTGACGTCAATGTGCGCAGGGACCCCTTCTAGGAGGATGTGGCCGGCTTCCCGCAGGATGCGAAGCGCCCCCCAGCCGATAATCAGAACAATAGCCATTGAGATCAGGGCGTCGAGGACGAACCATCCGGTGTAGAGCATGATGATGCCGCCGATGATGACGCCGACCGAAGCGATGGCGTCGCCGAGGACGTGCAGAAAGGCGCTGCGCACATTGAGGTCATCGTGGGCATGGCCGTGCAGCCGGCCGGCTGCGACCAGGTTCATGATCAGGCCGATGCTGGCGATGATGAACATCTCCTTGCTCTTGACCGCTTCCGGGTGAAGCATGCGGTCCCAGGCTTCACTGAGGATGCCGAAGGCGATCAGCAGCAGGGTGGCGCCGTTAATGAGCGAGGCAAGGATCTCCCCCCGATGCCAGCCGTAGGTGCGGGTGTCGCTGGCCGGGAACTTGGCCAGGTGGATCGCTGCCAGTGACAGGACCAGGGCAAAGAGGTCCATGAAAACGTGGGCAGCGTCAGAGAGTAGGGCCAGGGAGTTGGTCCAGAAGCCGCCGATCAGCTCGGCGACCAAGGTGACGGCAGTCAGGCCGATGGCGACTATGAAGCCACGAGTGATGCCGCGGTCAAGCAGACCGTGGTCGTGAGAATCGTGGCTGTGGCCGTCATGGCATTGGTGTCCTGACGGAGGCTGCTTGGGCATGGTGGTCCTCTCTCTCCTACAGGTTATATTCTAGGCTTACGCAGAACGGTAAATCAAGCGCGATGGTGGCGTGCCAGGCATTCCCTTTTGCCGGGGGCTGTGCTATGGTGACCGGCGATTTTGTTTAATGATCAGCAACCAACAGACAGGATCTGTGTTTTATGAGCGAAACCCTTTATGATGTTTTGATTATCGGTGGCGGCCCGGCCGGTTTGACCGCCGGCCTCTATACCTCCCGTGCCAAATTGAAGACGTTGCTGGTGGAACGGATGATTCTCGGCGGTCAGGTGATGACCACCACCAAGGTGGAAAACTATCCTGGTTTCCCTGGAGGCATTGACGGCCCCGACCTGATGGTGCGTTTTCAGGAGCACTGCCAGGAGTTCGGCCTGGAAACGATTACCGGGGAAGTGACCGGGCTGGTTGACAAGGGCAGCGAGAAGCTCGTCGCGGTCGACGACCGGGTGATCCGGACGCGGGCAGTGATCATTACGACCGGAGCCGAACCGAGCAAGCTGGGTATCCCCGGGGAAACTGAATTTACCGGGCGCGGGGTTTCCTACTGTGCCACCTGCGACGGCGCTTTTTTCCGAAATGTGCCGGTGGCGATCATCGGCGGTGGCGATACGGCTGCTGAAGAAGCGCTCTTCCTCACCCGTTTTGCCAGCAAGGTCTACCTGGTGCACCGCCGCGACGAACTGCGCGCCACCAAGCTCCTGCAGGAACGGATTTTCGCCAACGACAAGATCGCGCCGGTCTGGAGCAGTATCGTCGACAAGGTGGTCGGCGACCAGAGCGGGGTCACGAGCCTGGTACTGCGCAACCGCAAGGACGAAGCGCAGCGGACGCTCGAAGTCGCCGGCATGTTCGTCGCCATCGGGGTCACGCCGAAGGCCCACTTCCTTGCCGATATCCTTGATATTGACCGGGATGGCTACATCCTGACCGACGCGGAATGCCGGACCTCGATGCCGGGCGTTTTCGCGGCCGGTGATGTGCGCAAGAAAATCCTCAAGCAGATCGCCACGGCGGTAGGAGACGGCGCGATTGCCGCCATCGTGACCGAGAAGTACCTGGATGATTTTGAATAATAAAGAATACAGAAGGTAGAAGCTAAACGCATATGAGTAAAAGATTCTCTTCTATATCCTGTCTACTGTATTCTGTATTCTGATTTTCGATGCCCTCATGGGGCCATGCAATGTAAATATGGAGGGAAATATGCTCGCCAAGGTTCTGTCCGGGGCGCTACTGGGTATCGATGCCTACCAGGTCGAGGTGGAGGTCCAAGCCCAGGGGTTGCCCCAGTTTGCCACAGTCGGTCTCCCCGAGGGCGCGGTCAAAGAGAGCAAGGACCACGTCAAATCCGCCATCAAGAACTCCGGCTACGAATTCCCCACCCGCCGTATTACCATCAATCTCGCTCCGGCCGATATCCGCAAGGAGGGTGCCGTCTTCGATCTGCCGATGGCGATCGGTCTGCTGGAAGCGTCAGGTCTGATCTCGGTTGAGCGCGCCGCGCGCTTCCTCCTTATGGGAGAACTCTCTCTGGACGGCTGCATCAAGCTGGTGCGAGGGGTCCTGCCGGTCGCCGCGGCCGCCAGAAACTGGGATCTGTACGGGCTGATCATACCTGCCGCGAACGCCGAAGAGGGGGCGTTGGTCGATGGTTTGCCAGTATACCCGGCAAGAACCCTGGGAACCGTGGTCGATTTTCTGACCGGCAACCGGGCTTTGCAACCCTGGCGGGTAAATATCTCCACGTTGATCGGCAAGGCTGCGCTGGATGAGGTCGACTTCGCCGAGGTGCGTGGTCAGGGGCATGTCAAGCGGGCTCTCTAAGTCGCCGCGGCCGGTGGCCATAATCTCTTGATGGTCGGTCCTCCTGGCAGCGGCAAAACCATGCTGGCCCGCCGCATCTCGATGATCCTGCCGCCGCAGACCTTCGAGGAAGCTCTCGAGATCACCAAAGCGCATTCGATTCTCGGACTGCTTCCCGCAGGCCAGGCGTTGGTTGCCAGGAGGGTGTTCCTCTCGCCGCACCACACCATTTCCGATGCCGGCCTGATCGACGGCGGGACCCAGCCCGGTGAGGTCTCCCTGGCGCACAACGGTGTGCTGTTTCTCGATGAATATGAATAGTTCAAGAAGAATATCCTGGAGATGCTGGGCCAGCCGCTCGAGGATGGCCAGGTCTGTATCAGTTGTGCTGCGCAGAGCCTGACTTACCCGGCGTCCTTCATGCTGGTGACGGCCATGAATCCCTGCCCTTGCGGTTACCAGGGGGATACCCAGCACAGTTGCACCTGTACACCGGCCATGGTCCAGCGCTATCGGGCCAGACTCTCCGGCCCGCTGCTGGAACGCATCGATCTGGAGGTCGAGGTGCCGCGCATACCACATAGCGACCTCTCGGATACGCGTCCGGCTGAGGCGAGTGAAGTGGTGCGCCTCAGGGTGGAGCGGGCGCGACTAGTCCAGCAGGCACGCTTCTCCGGCACGCGCGTTCACTGCAATGCACGCATGGGTCCCCGGCAGCTCCAGGAGTTTTGCCGCACCGACGCGGCCGGGCGGGAACTGTTGCAGCAGGTCACCGAACGGCTTGGTTTGTCGGCGCGCAGCTACACCCGGCGGCTCAAGGTGGCCCGTACCGTTGCCGACCTTGACGGCGGAGAAGCGATTGCCGCCAACCACCTGGCCGAGGCGATCCAGTACCGCTCCCTTGATCGCCGAACGGTTTGATCGAGACCAATCTGCGAGCCCTGGAACCGCATCTGTTCCGCTTGGTCATGCCTCACAGTTGTGATATTTTGCACGTATGGGCGAATCTTTCCTGCCATTATTGACTGCGTTATCTTTTATCTTCCTCGGAGCCCTGATTGGCGGTCGAGTGGCCTCAGCCTGTCACATCCCGCGGGTGACCGGCTATCTCTTGACTGGCCTGCTGATCGGACCATCCTTCGCGCATCTGACCCATCTGCCGGTGTTGTTGCCTCCTGAGATCCTCCTGGAGCTGCGCCCGCTCACGGAAATGGCCCTGGCCCTGATTTTGATGCACATCGGCGGGCTATTTGAGATCAGTCACCTCGACCGCTGGCGGCATCGCATCCTGCTCTTCTCCGGGAGCGAAATCCTGCTGACCTTCGCACTGGTGGCCGGCGCCGTGCTGGCCGTTAACCTGTTGGTCCTGCAGAAGATCGTACCGGGACAGACCCTTTGGCAGACCTCGCTGGGGTTCGCGCTGTTCCTCGGCATCATTGCTGTAGCCACAGCTCCTGCAGCGACCCTGATGGTGATTCGCGAGTACGAAGCCGAGGGGCCGGTGACATCTCTGGTACTGACCCTGGTGGGTTTGAATAACCTCGTCTCGGTCCTCGGCTTTGCCATTCTCGCCCACATCATTATTTTCCCGGGAGAGGGTTTCGCCGTCCTCATCATGCGTATGGGCGGCCCCGTGCTGATCGGAGCCGCCTTGGGTTTTGTCCTGTCGGCTTGGGCCCAGCGCCTGGAACTGCCGAGCGAGAACAAGATCCTGATGCTCGGCGGGATTGCCGTCAATGTCGCGATCTGCCGGGCCCTGCAGTTTGACCCGTTACTGGCCAGCCTGATCCTTGGGATGATTCTGGCGAACAGCTGCCCGCGCTGGCCCCGTTTGCAGGGCGATATCCGCCAGGTCGACTACCTGCTTTATGTCGCGTTTTTCGTGCTGGCCGGGGCCAACCTGCACATCGAGACCTTGACGCACATCGGCCTGCTCGGCGTCGCTTATGTTGTGGCCCGCACGCTCGGCAAATGGCTGGGCGCTGCCATTGGCGCCCGCCTCGGCGCTTTCGGGCCGAACGAAAGGGCGTATATCGGCTTGACGCTGATGGCCCAGGCCGGAGTCGCGATCGGTTTGGCCAGCCAGTTGGCCCACCACTGGCCGGTCGGTGGCAAGCTTCTCGAAACCATCGTACTTGGGTCGGTCGTGGTCTTCGAGCTGGTGGGCCCGCTCGCGGTACGCCATGGTCTGGTGAGTTCCGGCGAGGTGCCGATTCTGGCGCTGTTGCAAAAACGCGCCCCGGTCGGCGCCCTGGAAGGATTGCACAACGTCGTGCATCATTTCCGCAGTTCTCTGGGAGTGCCTATCGGCCACCGCCTCGAAGACCCCGGTGACATCCTGGTGAGGCACATCATGCGGCAGAACGTCGAGACGGTGCTGCACAGCACCCCCTATTACGCCCTGCTCAAGCATATTGCCCATAGTCGCTACGACCGCTTCCCGGTGGTTGATGACAGCAACCACTTCATCGGAGTCATCGACTACACGGAAATCCGCAACCTGCTCTTTGAGCCGACGCTAGTCCCCCTGGTGGTTGCCGGAGACCTGACCACAGCGGCATCATACACCCTGCGTCCGGACCAGCCCCTGCGTGAGGCCCTGGAAGTCCTGCAGCTGCATCGCAATGTCAGCTATTTCCCCGTAGTCGATCCGGAGGATTCGCAAAAGCTGGTGGGCATTCTCAACCAGAACGATGTTCTGGCGGCCTTCCGTCGCCTGGGCCAGGATGCCTAGGCCGAGCCGTTGCACGAAAAATGCGTTAACAACAGGAAACGTGAAATGTTTAGACCTGACCCCTATTTCATAGTAGAAATCTGTTCGAAAATCAGACATTCAGGAGGTTATTTTGTTCCCGAAACAATTTCGCATTCATGCTGTACTCATCCTGGCTGTTCTTTTTATGATTTTTTTCCCATTGATCACCGAAAAGCCGGATAAAGAGAAGGCAGAAAAAGCGACCGCCACGGCGCTGGAATTTCTGTACTTGATAGATGCCGGGAAATATGCCGAGAGCTGGCAGAGTGCGGCAACACTGATGCAGGAGAAGGTCACCCAAAAGGAGTGGGTTGAGAAATTGACCAAGGCGCGGGAGCTATCCGGTGCGCTGGTCGAACGTGAGGAGCAGAACGCAAGCTACTCCACGACGGCCAAAGACAGTCCTGACGGCGAGTATATTCTGCTCACCTTTGAATCCAGGTTCAAGAATGCCGAGAGCGTTGACGAATATGTCACCGTGATGCTCGATGACCAAGTCTGGCGGGTCGCTGGCTACTTCATCCAGTAAGTGCCGTGCATCCTGATCAAATCCACCCTGGCGTCCAGAGATCGTTGTCATCAGGGGCTCTTACAATTAAGTGCGATTTTACTCTTCGCGGGGGTGGGATCCTCACTAGCGATGACATTTGCATGCGGTTTGTATGCGCATCCGGACATTATGGTCAGGAAAGCGAGGATAAATGCAAACACCAGGGTTTGGTGATGACGAAGCAGGCAACCTATAAAACGAATAGGCGGGGATTTTTCCAAGCTGCCAGACTGAGGAGCCATATCTCCCCCTCCGCACACACTAGATAAGACTGCTTTGAACAAGTTGCTAAATTACATCTCAATATCAAAAGAAGTAAGGTTTAGTGCTTTTGTTTTTATGAGCCAGTCCTGAACAGCAAGAATCTTATTATTCACAATATCCAAGATAAAAAGCCCTATCTGTATTTGCACAGGTTAGGGTTTTCATAAAGTATTACTGCAATTCATTCCCGGCGGGTGTCAAGATAGTTGTCGCTTCAATTAATTACGCTGCCTTGTTGAGGCGACAACTATGCTGACACAGGGGGGGCCCGGATGATCTAGGGATATATAAGACGTTTTTGAATGCTCGGCATTGCATGATTGGGAAGTATGTTGGGAACACGAACAGAGAGATGATTTTAAATGAGAACACGCGTCTGGATTGAAAAGAATATGCAACAGAAGTGCTATGCTCATGCGCCCATAACAACGGGCCACGTTTGCGACCCGTTGTTATGGGTATTGTAGTATATTGCGGTCAGGCAAATGGGTTGCTGACCTGGATTGTCTGGTCGCGGCGCGGGCCGACGGAGATCAGGACTGCCGGACACCCTGACAGCTCCTCAAGTTTGGCCAGGTATGCCTTGGCTGGGGCCGGCAGGTCGGCCATGGTCCGTGCTTTGCAGATATCGCTGCGCCAGCCTTCGAATTCCTCGTACACTGGGGTACATTCCAGCAGGATGTCGGCATCGCGGGGAAATTCTTCAAGCAGCTGCCCTCGGTAGGAATAGGCTGTACAGACTTTGATGACATCCAGGTCGTTGAGGACGTCGAGTTTGGTCACCGCCAGGCCGGTCAAGCCGTTCAGGCGTACGGCTTCGCGAATAGCGACGGCGTCGAACCAGCCGCAGCGCCGCGGGCGGCCGGTGGTCGAGCCGAACTCGTTGCCAGCCTTGCGCAGACGATCCCCCATTTCATCGTGCAGCTCCGAGGGGAAAGGGCCTTCGCCGACCCTGGTGCAATAGGCCTTGGTGATGCCGATGACGCCGGTGATGTGGCACGGGGCGACTCCTGTGCCGGTGCTGACACCGCCGATGCAGGTGGATGATGAGGTCACGTAAGGGTAGGTGCCGTGGTCGATGTCGAGCAGGGTTCCCTGGGCGCCCTCGAACAGCAGGTTTCCACCTGCCTGGATGGCGTCGTTCAGGGTGCTTGAACAACAGCCGATGTATTTTTCGATCTGCTGAGCATAGCCTGAGTACTCGGTGAAAATCTGCTCCTCGTCGAGGGGCGCTTCACCGAAAAACTTTTCCAGAAGGAAATTCTTCTCCGGCAGCACTTCCTTGAGCTTGCGTCGGAACACCTTGGGCTTGGTCAAATCGCTCATGCGGATACCGCGCCTGCCGATCTTGTCTTCATACGCCGGGCCGATGCCGCGCCCGGTGGTCCCGATCTTGCGTGAGATGTCCTTCTCCCTGGCGAGGTCAATGGCCTTGTGCCAAGGCATGATGACATGCAGGTTGCTGTCCACCAGCAGCTGCTGGTCATCCTTGAGATAACCCTTTTTCTTGAGGTTTTCAATCTCTCCGAGAAAGATTTTCGGGTCGAGAACGACGCCATTGCCGATGACGCACCGCTTGCCGGGATGTAGGATGCCGGACGGGATCAGGTGCAAAACGATGGTCTGATCTCCGACGACCAGGGTATGCCCGGCATTGTTGCCGCCCTGATAGCGGACGACCTGCTGGGCGTGTTCGGTATAGATATCGACGACCTTCCCTTTGCCCTCGTCACCCCATTGGGCACCGATAATGACGACGTTTGCCATGTTATTCTCCAAGTCTTGTTAAATCTGGAATTGTCCTGATTCGATCGTTGCGGGAGCAACGCTGCTAGTCTCACCATCCGATGTGCGGGTCATGGTCAGTTTCTCATGTGTTGCGTCGAGCACCAACAGATAACGATAATGCATGCGCCGTGCATAGTCGAGGCTGGCCGCCTGGTCGCGTTCGATAATGTCCCGGGCCACCGAGTACCCCTGATCGCGCAGGGCGGCCGCCATGCGCTGGGCAGGGGCCTTGTCCTGCCCTGACGAGAAGAGAAGGAAATCGGTGCCTTCACCGGCGCGCTCTTCAAGTGTCCTGTCGAGAGCGAACAGCAGGTTGTAGAGGTTGAATGCGAACCCCGTAGCCGGGGCGGGGAAGCCGTACCTGGCTGTCAGGCCATCGTAACGGCCGCCGGCGCAGACCGCCCTGCCGAACCCGGAGAGGAACCCCTGGAAGATCAGTCCGCTATGGTAATCGAAACCGCGCATTTCACCAAGATCTAATGTGATGTGCTCCTCGACACCGTAGACAGTGAGGACTTCGAGAATTTTTTCCAGGTTGTCCAGGGCCCCCTGGGAGGCGGGGTTGGCGATCGACCGTCGGGCCTGGGCGAGAATTTCCCGGCCACCGTAGAGCCTCGGCAGGGCGAGCAATTCGGTGCTCTGCTGGGCCGTCAGTGGCAGGGTCCTGAGCAGCTGCTGCAGCCCAGAGGTGTCCTTGCTGGCGATGGCAGTGCGCACCGCATGCGACTGGGCCGGATCAAGGGGTAGACCATTCAATACGCCGCGCAGGAATTCGACCTGGCCGATGTCGATGGTGAACTCGTTGGCACCGACCGACTGCAGGCATTTCACCGCCATGGCGATCATTTCCGCGTCAGCCTCAGGACCGTTAAGGCCGATCAACTCGACTCCTGACTGGAAAATCTCGCGGTCCTTGCCAAGGCGCTGTTCGGTGTGGCGCAGTACGCGACCGTTGTAACAGAGCCGGAAGGGCAGCGGCATCTCGCGCATGCGGGTCGCTGCGATCCGTGCAACCTGGGGGGTCATGTCCGGCGGGAAGGCGACCAGGCGGCCGGTCTGACGGTCGTCGAAACGGAAAGTCTTTTCGCGCAGGTCGGTGCCCAGACCGAGTTCGAGAACGGCCAGGTCCTCGAGGACGGCAGGTGCTACGGGACGGAAACCCCATGATCGGTAGACGCTACGCAGGGTGTTCTGGAGGTAGTCGAGTTTGGCCGCCTTGACCGGCAGGAAATCTTTCACGCCGGTCGGCAACCGCGTTTCGATGGTGTTCGGCACGTTCAGTCCTTCATTTATAAAACGATCTGGTTTGCGGCCAAGATGTGCGGGTGGGCACGCAATTTTTCCAGAGTTTCATCGGGAATGCAACTGTCAACATTGATCAGGGAAACGGCCTGACCGTCGGTTGACTGGCGAGTCAGGTTCATGCCGGCAATGTTGATCTGCGCATCGCCGAGCACCTGGCCGATAAAACCGATGATGCCTGGGCGATCTTCATTGAACAACACCAGGATATAACCGTGGGGAAGAGCTTCGACGTTGCAGCCGTTGACCCGCACGATGCGATACTCGTCATCGCCGAACATGGCGCCGCAGACCGCGTGTTCGCCAGCGGTGCCCACCACTGTCAGGCGGATCATACTGGAGAAGCCGCGACTTGCCTGGCTGCGGGTTTCCGTAACGCGGATGCGGCGTTCCCTGGCCAGGTGCGGGGCGTTGATGTAATTGGCTTCCGGGCCGACCATCGGGGTCAGGATACCCTTGAGGGCAGCCATGGTCAAAGGCTCGGTCGGGTGGTTGGTAACCGTGCCAGCATATTCGAGACGCACCTCCTCGAGGCCCTTGCCGTAGAGTTGGGCCTGGAATGAACCGAGACGTTCAGCGAGGTTGATGTGCGGACGCAGGGTTGCCAGCAGGTCGGCCGAGATCGACGGTACGTTGACGGCGTTGACGATGATGCCTTTCCCAAGGAAGTCAACAACCTGGCTGGCGATCTGGACCGTGACGTTCACCTGGGCGTCGCGGGTGGCGGTACGCAGATGCGGCGTGCAGACGACCTGGTCGAGCCCCAGCAGAGGGTTGTCGGCTCCCGGGGGTTCCTTGGCGAAGACGTCAATGGCTGCTCCGCCCACGCGGCCGGTTCTTATGGCCTCGGCCAAGGCCACTTCGTCGATCAGGCCGCCGGTCGCACAATTGATGATGTGGCATCCGGGTTTGACTTTGGCCAGGGTTTCGCTGTCGAGGATATTGGCGGTCTCTGCATTAAGCGGCGTGTGCAGGGTCAGGAAATCGGAACGGGCCAGCAGTTCGTCGAAATCAACCTGTTCGGCACCGAGCAGGCGGATGGTGTCCTCGGCAAGGTAGGGGTCGTAGACGATTGGTTGCATTTTCAGGGCGAGAGCCCGTTCGATGACCAGTCGGCCGATTTTCCCGGCGCCCATGACGCCAAGGGTCTTGCGGGCGACTTCGATGCCGAGGAAGCGCTCAGACTCCCACTTGCCGCTCTTGGTGGACTGGCTGGCCGCCGGTATTCGCCTGGCCAGCGCGAAGATCATGGCGATGGTGTGCTCCGCCGTGGTGGTTGTGCTTCCGAAAGGGGTGTGCATGATGACGACCCCTTTGCGGTTGGCCGCATCCAGGTCCAGGTTCTCGGTGCCGACCCCGGCACGGCCCACCACCTTGAGCTTGTTGGCTGCCTGAAAAACCTCTGCCGAGACCAGGGTTCCGCTGCGGACAATCAGTCCATCTGCGTCGGCAACAGCCTCCAGCAACTGCTTGGTCGTCAGTCCGGGCTGATAGTCAAGCTCAAGGCCTGCTGTTCGCTCCAGGACCTGGAGCCCTTCGCTGGGGAATTTGTCAGAAACCAGTACTCGCATGACGTGATCCGTTGTCATCATGTAGGGGCCCTTGGCCAGTTATCGCAGAACACAACAAACTAGCAATCGCTATCTCACCTGTCAAGGTGAAAGGGCGCTCATGCAGGTGAGTGCCGCAGACAGGTTGTCGCCACCTGGCGCCCTTTGGAACGGCCGGATGGCTCATTCCCCGCAGCGTGCTGGTGGGCGTTCATTGGCTGCTCCTGGCTAGGTTCTGCAGGAAGGCGACCAGCAGCCGGACTCCGACCCCGGTCCCCCCCTTGGGAATGTACGGCTGGTCCTGGTCGCGCCAGGCGGTGCCGGCGATGTCCAGGTGTGCCCAGCGGAAGTCGCCGGCAAACTTTTTCAGGAAGGCGGCTGCCGTGATTGTTCCAGCGGGGCGCCCGCCGGTGTTCTTGACGTCGGCCACCTCACTCTTGATCTGCTGATCATAGTCGTCCCAGAGCGGCAGCTGCCAGAGTCTTTCGCCGCTTTCCTCGCCGGCGTGCAGCAGGGCGTCGACGAGCTTCTGGTCATTGCCGAGGACAGCCGTGGCGTTGTGCCCCAGGGCAATGATGCTGGCGCCGGTCAGGGTCGCCAGGTCGATGACCAGCCGCGGCTCGTAGCGTTTGGCATAGGTCAGGGCATCGGCGAGGATCAGGCGTCCTTCGGCGTCGGTATTGAGGACCTCGATCGTCTGGCCGGATAGGCTGGTCAGAATGTCCCCGGGCCGGTAAGCAGTCCCCGAGGGAAGATTCTCCACGGCGGGTACAATGCCGACCAGGTTGATCGGCAGTTCGAGCAGGGCGGCGGCGAGCATGGCACCGATGACCGCCGCCCCACCCGCCATGTCCATCTTCATCTCGTCCATTTTCTCGGCGGGCTTCAGGGAAATTCCGCCGGCATCGAAGACCACGCCCTTGCCGATCAGGGCCACCGGCGCTTGATTTTTCGGTCCGCCCTGATGTTCAAGGATGATCAACTGTGGTTCACGCACACTCCCCTGGGCGACTCCGAGCAGCGCACCGCAGCCGACTTTCGCCAATTCCCTCTGGCCGAGAATCCTGCACTTCAAGCTGCTTTGGTCAGCAGCGGCCTGTGCCTGTTCGGCGAGGTATGCGGGAGACTTGACGTTGCCCGGCGCGTTGACCAGGTCACGCGCGGTCAGCACTGCCCGGCAGATTTTCTGCGCCCTATCCAGTGCTGACTCGCAGGCCTGCTTGTCGCGGGCACTCTCGATGAGCAGGGTCACCGTTTGCGGCAGTTTGCGGGCCCCTTTGGCCTTCTTGCCGAGAAACCGGTCGTAGCGGTAGCCGGCCAGGAGAAGCCCTTCGGCCGTGGCCTGGGTGCGAGCGGCACAGTCGGATTTCCTGACCGCACAGAGCGGCAGGGCGAAAGCGGCCTGCCCGAACTTTTTGCTGGTCAGCAGCTGCATGGCACTGCCTGCCGCCTGGCGGATTCCGTCGAGGGCCCCCTCCGCTTTCGGACCGAGACCGATCAGCAGAACCCGCTCCGCCGGCAGTTGGCCGGCCGGCTGGAAGAGGATCTGCTCGCCTTTTTTACCGCCGAACTCGCCGCTGCGCTGGGCTTTATGCAGAAGCCCTCCCAGCTGTTGGTCGAGTTCTTTATAGAGCCGCTCAGAGAAGCCTTTCTCGTAGACACCGACCACTAGGCAGGCTGTTTTGGTCTGAAGTGGAGAGGCTTTACGAATCTTGATTTTCATGAATAGGTGCTCCTTTGACAAAAGCAGATTGTTTGCACGGATGATGAATCAATGATAGGCCGATTTGCGTTATTTGGCCAGAGACGAGCTTCACAAACTGAGGAACTGCTGGTAAATGCCCACACTTGCCGTCAGTGGCGGTCTCTGCCTTGCCCGTCAGACTTATGGGCAGATTCGCGATCTCACTGAATGTCCGAGGAACTGACCCGATCCATGCCGAGATCGGCAATATAATAAAGGGCCCTGCTTCAAAGGTGAAGCAGGGCCCTTTCAGTCAAGACAAGATAACTTTACAGCAGTTTAAAGGCTTTGTGCGCTGCCTCGATGGTTTTGTCGAGGTCTTCCGGGGAATGGGCGATGCTCATGAAGCCGGCTTCGTACTGTGACGGGGCCAGATTGACCCCCTGATCGAGCATGCTGCGGAAGAATCTGGCGAACACCTGCGGCGTTTCCGGCTGGACATCACTGAAGTTGAAGACTTCCTGCGCCTGGAAATAGGTACAGAACATGCTGCCGACCCGTTGCAGCGAGGTCGGCACACGGGCCTCGGTGGCCGCTTGCTGCAGTCCCTTGCAGAGATAGGCGCTCTTCTCTTCGATGGTCTCGTAAAAACCGTCCTGCTTGAGCAATTCCAGGGTGGCGATCCCGGCGCTCATGGCCAGCGGGTTGCCAGAGAGGGTCCCGGCCTGGTAAACGCCGCCTTCCGGGGAGAGACATTCCATGATCTCCCGCCTGCCGCCGAAGGCCCCGACCGGCAGGCCCCCACCGATGATCTTGCCGAGGCAGACGAGGTCGCCGCGGACCCCGAAG
>Ga0316188_10000522_pt1 | contig 16702 bp, 19 predicted proteins | sample Phiworburrow1_MG_FD_204933 | JGI IMG/M metagenome (GOLD analysis project Ga0316188, IMG submission 204933) | Coastal sediment microbial communities from Maine, United States - Phippsburg worm burrow 1 | ecosystem: Environmental > Aquatic > Marine > Coastal > Sediment | place: USA: Maine...
ATCCTCGAAGACACAATCAAACTGATCTGGGGCGTGAACCCGTACTTCATCGCCGAGCCCTACGGGCTGCTGGGCTCGATCGAGTTCGGCGCGCTGATCTACCCGACCTACAGTCTGATCATCATCTTCGTCGCACTCGCCGCAGGACTGGGGCTCGCGTGGACCCTGACCGGCACGCGGGTCGGCAAGCTGCTGCTCACCGTCATCCACGACCCCGAGATCGCCCGGGCGCTGGGCATCAACGTGGGCCGCTTCTATCTGGTCACCTTCACCTTCGGCTCGCTGCTCGCCGCGATCGGGGGCGCGTTCACCGCGCCGACCATGTCGGTGGTGCCCGCGATGGGCGTCGAGATCATCGTGCTGTCGTTCGCGGTCGTCGTGATCGGTGGGCTCGGCAGCCTGCCGGGTGCCGCGATCGGCGCGATCATCGTCGGGCTGGTGCGTTCGGCCTCGATCCACTACGCGCCGCAGCTGGAGCTCTTCGTGATCTACCTGGTGATGGCGCTGGTGCTGACCTTCCGGCCGCGCGGCCTTTTCAGCATCGCCGAGGCCCGCAAGATATGAGAAGCGACCGCACTCCGCAGTTTCTGCTTGCCATGCTGGCCGTGGTCCTGGTCGGCGGCTATTTCCTGCCGCTGTGGGCGCAGTTCCTTCTGACGATCGCGCTGGCCAAGGGCCTGGTCGTGCTCGGGCTGCTGCCGCTGATGCGCACCGGGCTGGTGTCGTTCGGGCAGGCGCTTTACTACTGCCTCGGGGCCTACGCAGGGGGCGCGCTGGGCCTGCAGTTCGGCATCACCGACCTGTTCCTGATGATGCTGGCCGGCGGGGTCTCGGCGGGCGTGCTCGCGGCGCTGCTCGGTTTTCTGCTCGCCAAGTACCGCGGGATCTTCTTCGGACTGCTGTCGCTCGCGCTGTCGATGATCCTTTACGGGCTGCTGGTCAAGACCGAGTCGCTCGGTTCCACCGACGGCTTCAACGTCGAGCAGTTCACGCTGTTCGGCGTGCGCCCCGACCAGCCGATGGTTCGGTATTCGATGCTCGTCGCCGCCGCCGTCGTGTGCACCGGGGCGGCGCTGGCCCTCCACCGTTACCTGGGCACGCCGCTCGGGCTGATGGCCCCGGCGATCCGCGACAACGAGATCCGCGTCGAGTACATGGGCGGCTCCGCGCGTTACGCGATCCACGTGATCTACATCATCGGCGCGACGCTGGCCGGCGCTGCAGGCGCATTGGTGGCCGCGGCGGTCGGGCACATCGACCCGGAGATGGCCTACTGGACGCAGTCCGGCGAGTTCGTCTTCATCGCGATCCTGGCCGGTACCGGCAGCGTGATCGCGCCGTTCCTCGGGGCCGTCATCTTCGGGGTGATCCACAGCTTCGCGTTCGACTTCTCCCCGAACACCTGGCAGATGGTGCTGGGTACCGCGCTGCTGCTGATCATCGTGTTCCTGCCCAGCGGGCTGTGGTCGCTGTTCGGCCGCCGGTTCAAGGCCAACGAGGGCTGACGCGATGGCCGAAGCGCGCAACAACCTGATCCTCGAGGCGACCGGGCTGAACAAGAGCTTCGGTGCGGTCACCGCCGCGAAGGACATCAACATCGCGGTCGAGCGCGATTCCTTCGTCGGGCTGATCGGCACCAACGGGGCGGGCAAGACGACCTTCATCAACATGGTGACCGGCTACCTGAAGCCGGACACCGGCAACATCGTCTACGACGGTCGAGACATCACCGCGCTGCAACCGCGCGACATCACGCGACTGGGCATCTGCCGGTCATTCCAGATCCCGCAGCTGTACAACTCGCTGAACGTGTTCGAGAACATGATGGTCGGGCTCGCGGTGGTGCTGCACAACGCGGGGCGCGGCGGGTTCTTCTCTAGCGGCGAACCGATCGTTCCCGGTCGCGACAAGCCGCTGCGCGCGGTGGCGGAGGAAATCCTCGCGAGCTTCGACCTGACGTCCTACAGGAGCCGCAGCGCACAGGTGCTGCCGGGCGGCGTTCGCAAGCTGCTCGACATCGCGCTGACGATGGTCGCGGCACCCAAGATCCTCCTGCTGGACGAGCCCACCAGCGGCGTCTCGTCGGAAGAAAAGTTCGGGATCATGGAAATGGTGATGAAGGTCGTGAAGGACGCGGGGGCGACGGTGCTCTTCGTCGAGCACGACATGGAGGTGGTGAGCCGGTTCGCGCAACGCGTGATTGCGTTCGCGGATGGCCAGGTCATCTGCGACGCGCCTCCGGAGGTCGCGCTCGTCGATCCCGACGTATTGCGCTTCGTCGTGGGGAGCCAGCGTGCTTAAAGTCGACCAGCTCGACGTATCGATCGGCGCGGTAGAGATCCTGCGAGGCGTCTCGTTCGAATTGCCGACCGGTTCGATGACCGGCCTGATCGGGCGCAACGGGGCGGGCAAGACGACGCTGATGAAGAGCATCGTCGGCCTGCTCGCTAGCAGGAACGGGACGATCACCTACGACGGCGCTGACCTTCGTGCCCTGCCCACCCATGGTCGCAACGCGCTGGGCATCGGATACATGCCGGAAGACCGGCGGCTGATCCCGGAACTGACGATCGCGGAGAACCTGCTGGTGCCGCTGTGGGCGGTCAAGGCACCCGATGCGGACGAGCGCCTGCTCAAGGTCTACGAGATGATCCCGGAGCTGCGCGAATTCGCGCCGCGCAAAGGGCTGCAGCTGTCGGGCGGGCAGCAGAAGCTCGCCGCGCTCGGCCGGGCGCTGATGTACGGGCGCAGGCTGCTGCTGCTCGACGAACCGTTCGAGGGCGTGGCGCCTGCGCTCGCGCAGCGCCTGGTGCAGGTGATCTCGGGCCTGAAGGAACACGGCCTGACGGTGCTGCTGTCGGAGTCGGACCTGCAGCACTCCGAGAGCATGGTCGACGGACTCCTCAGCATGGACCGCGGCATCCTGCAGCGCACGCGCTGACGCTGCCGGGCCGCGCTTCGTCGCCCGGGCACCGCGGGCACCGCCGCTTCAGGCGGCCGCCGGCAGCAGCAGCATCTTTCCCGTCACGTCACGTCGTCTGAAGCGCTCGAGCGCTTCGGCGAAACGATCGAGCGGATATCGTGCGCTGATGTGCGGGCGCAGGCTGCCCGCCTCGTACAGTCCGAACAGTTCCTGCTGCACCTGCGCGACCCATTCCGGGCGCCGCTCGCGGTAGTCGCTCCACTGCAGGCCGGTCACCGCGATGTTCTTGACCAGCAGATAGTTCGCTCGCATCTCCGGGATGCGGTTGCTCGCGAATCCCACGACCACCAGCCGGCCCCGCCAGGCGAGCGCGCGCAGCGCGCCCGCGAACACATCACCGCCGACGTTGTCGATCACCACGTCCACGCCGCCACCGGTCACGCGCGCGATCTGCTCGCGCAGCGAATCGCGCAGGTTCTCCGCGGCCAGGTCGACGACCGCGTCGGCGCCGTGAGCCAGGGCCAGACGCCCCTTCTCGTGCGAGGTGACGCCCGCGAGCACGCGCGCACCCATCGCCTTGGCGAGCTCGACCGCGGCCAGCCCCACACCGCCGCTCGCGCCGGTCACCAGCACCGACTCGCCAGGCGCGAGCGACGCGCGTTCCCTCAGCGCGAAATGCGCGGTCTGGTAGGTGAGGCCGAGTGCCGCCGCGTCCTCGAAGCCGATCGATACGGGCATCGGATAGACCGTCGCGCTACGGACCGCGATGCGCTGCGCGTAGGCACCGTACTCGGTCTGCAACGACACGCGCTCGCCGATGTCGAGCCCCTGCACTCCCGGCCCGAGCGCGGCGACCACGCCGGCGCCCTCCTTGCCGGGGCTGAACGGCCTCGGTGGAAGCAACTGGTACTTGCCCTCGGTCACCAGCAGATCGGGGTAGTTGACACCGATCGCATGCAGTTCCACCACGACCTCGCCGGGCCCGGGGACCGGATCAGGGACCTCCTCGACGCGGTGACTGCCGGCCGGGCCGTGCTCGCGAACGATCACTGCGCGCATCTGCGCCTCCGTTGCGCGCCGTGCTTCGCGAGCGCCAGGCAGGCCGGGACGACGCGACGACGCACAGGCCGGATGCGACGCGTCACGACCGGCCCGCGCGCGCCTTGGCGACCTGCGCCCGGCGCGCCGGCGCGTAGGCCGCGTCGCCGAGCGCCTGGTAGAGCGCCTGCGTGACGTCGTGGTGCTCGGCCAGCCCGGTACGCTCGAGCAGCGCGATCGGTCCCTCCGGATAGCCGAGCCCGAGCCGCAGCGTCGTGTCCATGTCATCGGCGCTCGCGAGCCGCTCGTCGAGCCGGCGCAGTGCGGCGTTCAGGTAGGGCCGGATCAGCCGATCGACGATGCGCCCCGGGAAGTCGTTGCACACGGCGACCGTCAGTCCCTGGCTCTCGAAGACCTCGCGCGCGGCTGCGATCGCCTCGGGTGCGGTGTTGGGCTGCCTGACCAGTTCGACCAGCGACGTGGGTCGCGCCTGACCGAGCCGGAACCGCGCGAAGCCGAGCACGTTGGATCCCTCCTGGCCGCGCGACTCGCCGGTGTGCACACCGAGGCACTCGGTGCCCAGTTCGACGACGATCGCACGCCACGGTGTCGGATCGTGGATCTTGGCGAAGGCTTTGCCGGCCTGGTCGCCGATCACGACGAGCACGTCGCGCGGGCCGTGGGTTTCCGGATGGTCCGCCGCATTGACGAGCAGCGGATGGTTCTCCGGGGCGTCCGAGGGAAACGAGCGGCTCTCTCCCCGCTTGCGGATTACGTAGCGCAGCATGGTCAGGCTCCGAACATTTTGGTGTCGCCGTAGCTGTGAAAGCCACGGCCCGATTTGCGGCCCAGATGGCCGGCGGCGATCATCCGCTTCACCAGCGCGGGACAAGTCGCGCGCTGTTCGTGCGTGAGGCCGTGCATCGCCTCGCACAGCAGCACCACCGTGTCCATGCCGATCAGGTCGAGCAGCTCGAACGGCCCCATCGCATAGCCCATCGCGGTCTTGATCGCGACGTCGACGTCGGCCGGCTCGGCCACGCCCTGCTCCACCAGCCGGATCGCGTCGTTGTTGAACGGGATCAGGAAGTAGTTGAGGATGAAGCCGGGGCTGTCCTGCGTCTTCACCGGGTTCTGCCCGAGCGCCTTGCAGAACGCCCAGGCGCGCTCGAAGGTCTGCTCGCTGGTGTTCAGCCCCGGCGACATCTCGACCAGGCGCATCAGCTGCGCGGGCAGGCAGAAGTGCATGCCGACGAAGCGGTCGTCGCGCCCCGAGCCGCCGGCGATCTCGGTGATGGAGATCGTCGAGGTGTTCGACGCGAAGATCGTGTCTTCGCCGACCAGAGGATTCAGCGCGCTGAACAGTTCGTGCTTGACCTTCAGGTCCTCGTAGACCGCCTCGATCACCAGGTCGCATCCCGACATTGCGTCCAGCGAGGTCACGTATTTCAGCCGGTCGAGGATGCCGGGCAGCGCTTCGGCTTTCAGCTTGCCGCGCTCGACCGACTTTGCGAAGAACGCCTTGGTCTGCTCGCGCGCACGCTCGAGCGCGTCGGCGCGCGTGTCGTAAACGATCGTGTCGAAGCCCGCGCGCGCGCACACGATCGCGATGCCCGCGCCCATGGTGCCCGAGCCGGCCACTCCGACGGTCCGGATGTCTTTCATCGCTTTTCCCTCCGTGTCGGGGTCCGGTTCATGACCTTCCCCTCTTGATGAAACTTCGGCCGATCAGCTGGCGGTGGACCTGATTGGTTCCCTCCCAGATCTGCGTGATCTTGGCGTCGCGCATCAGGCGTTCGACGCGATACTCGCTGCAGTACCCGTAGCCGCCGTGCAACTGCACCGCCTCTGTGGCGATTCGCATCGCCAGGTCCGATGCCCGCATCTTGAGCATCGACGCCTCGATGCCGAAGTCGGTGGCGCCGGACTCCACCAGCCGCGCGACGTGCCACAGCCAGGCCTCGCACTGCGCCAGGTCGGTGGCGAGATCGGCGAGCAGGAACTGTATGCCCTGGAACTCGATGATCGTTCTGCCGGATTGCCGGCGCTCGTTGATGTAGTCGATCGCGTCCTGCCACGCGGCGCGTGCGATGCCCAGCGCGTGCGCCGCGACGCTCGGGCGCGACTTGTTCAGCGACCCGAACAGGATCTTCAGGCCGTCGCCGGGGCCCAGAAGCAGGTTCTCCCGCGGGACGCGCATCCCGTCGAAGGCCAGCGTTGCCGTGCTCGACGCACGATGCCCCATCTTCTGCTCGGTGCCCACGACGGTGAGGCCAGGCGTGCCCTTCTCGACGACCAGCGCGGAGATCGCGCCCTTCGGGTCGTCGATGCCGGCCCACTTGCCGAACAGCAGGTAGAGGTCGGCGCAGTCGCCGTTGGTGATGAAGGTCTTGCCGCCGTCGACGACGATCGCGTCGCCCTGCGGCGTGAAGCGGGTCTTCATGCCGGTGGCGTCGGATCCCGCGGACGGCTCCGTGATCGCGAGCGCGCCCAGCCCGCCCTGCGCGATGCGCGGCAGCAGGCGCTGCTTCTGTTCCTCGTTGCCGTAGTCGATCAGCGGCTTCATGCCGTGAAAGTTGGTCGCCCAGATGATGCCGGTGGAAGCGCAGGCCTGGCTGATTTCCCGCACGCAGGCGAGGTAGGCGGCGTAGGACAGCGGTGCGCCGCCGTAGGCCTCGGGAACGAACATCTGGTTCAGGCCGAGCGCGTTGATCGCCCGCACGTTCTCCCAGGGGAATTCGGCGTTCCGGTCGTAGGCCTGGGCGCGCGGGGCGATCTCGTTCCGGGCGAAGTCACGCACGCTGTCGACCAGCATGCGCTCCTCGTCGGCCAGCACGAGGCTGGCGTCGAGGCGTTCGAAGACGGTCATGGGGCTCGGTCCTTCAGTGGGCGATGGCCTGCGCGCCGTCGATGTAGAGCGTCTCGCCGGACAGGAAGCCGATGTCCTCGCCGATCAGCGACGCGACGAATCGCGCCACCTCGTCGGGGCGACCGGGACGCTTGCCGGGGATGCGCGCCTGCAGGAACTCGCGCAGCGGGCCCTGCATCACGTCGGCGTTCAGTTCAGTCTCGATATAGCCCGGCGCCACGTCGAGCACCCGGATGCCCTGGCTCGCCCATTCGACCGCGAGACAGCGGGTGATCGCGCCGACGGCGGCCTTGGAGGCGCAGTAGGCGAGATTGCCCTTCACGCCCATCTTGTCGAAGAACGAGCCGATGTTCACGATGATGCCGCCGCGCTGCTTCAGGTGCGGGTAGGCCTCTCGGCAGGCGACGTAGACCGCGCGCGCATTCGTGTTCATCACCGCGTCGAAGACGTCGGTCGGCATGTCGGCGGACTTCGCTGTGCGGTGGATGCCGGCATTGTTGACCAGTGCGTCGATGCGCCCGCAGCGCGCGGCGAGCGCGTCGAACGCCGCGCGCAGCGAGCCTTCGTCGTCCACATCGCAGGCAACGTTCACCATGCGCTGGCGCAGACCCTCGTCCAGCGCGACGCCCTCCACGCCGAGGCCCTTGCGCGTCAGGCATCCGACGACGAAGCCGCGCCGTGCCAGTTCCAGCGCGATCGCGGCGCCGATGCCGCGGCTCGCGCCGGTGACCGCAACCACCCGTTCGTCCATCATCGGTCTCCGAACTTCGCGGGACGCTTGGCCATGAACGCCATCATGCCCTCGGCGGCATCCGCCGTCTGGTAGGCCAGCGTCGACAGATCGGCCTCGATCTTCAGGCCTTCGGCCAGCGGCGTGTCCAGCGCACGACGCACCGCGTCGCGCGCAAAACCCAGCACCGGCAGGCTGTGGCCCGCGAACTCGCGCACGAAGGCGAGCGCCGCGTCGAGCGGCTCCGTCTCGACCACGCGATTGACGAGGCCCCAGGCGAGCGCGGTGCGCGCATCGATGCTGCGCCCGGTCATGATCATCTCGAGGGCGCGTGCCTCGCCGACGAGACGTGGCAGCCGCTGGGTGCCGCCGTAGCCCGGGATCAGTCCGAGCTTGATTTCGGGCAGGCCCATCTTCGCGTTCGGCGTCGCGAGACGGAAGGTGCAGGCCATCGCCAGTTCGAGGCCGCCACCGAACGCGTAGCCGTTGACCAGCGCCACCGACGGGATCGGCAGGCGATCGAGCCTGGCCATCACCGCCTGCCCGAGCTCTGCACCACGCTTTTGCTGGATCAGCGTGCGTTCGGTGAGCTCCTTGATGTCGGCGCCGGCGCAGAACGCCTTCTCGCCGGCGCCGGTGATCAGCAGCGCGCGCGCGTCGGTCTCGGCAACGGCGTCGAGCACGCGGCCAAGCTCTTCCAGCAGGTGGAACGACAGCGCATTGAGCGCCTGCGGACGATTCAGCCGGATCAGTGCGCACTCTTCGTGTCTCGAAAGCTCGATGGCCATGGGCCTGTCTCCGTGTCTGTCCTGCGCGTCGCGCCGGTCACGCCGCCGGCGCGGTCCAGCGTACCGGCACCGGCGCGATCCTGCCGCTCCGGACCCACTCGATCAGTTCGCGCTTGAGGATCTTGCCGCTGGCGGTGAGCGGAAACGCGTCGAGCTCGATGAAGTATTCCGGCATGTCGTACTTCGACAGGCCGGTCTCGTGCAGGTGAGCGAGCAGCTGCGCCGCGTCGATCCGTTCGCCGGGGCGAAGCACTACCGACAGGCAGACCTTCTCGCCGAGCCGCTCGTCGGGCACGCCGAATGCGGCGGCCTTGAGCACCGCGCGGTGCCGGTGCGCGAGGTCTTCGATGTGCGCCGGATGGATGTTGTGGCCGCCGCGAATGATCAGGTCCTTCTTGCGGCCGACGAAACGAAGACAGCCGCGCTCGTCGAGCGTGCCGAGGTCGCCGGAGAGAAACCAGCCCTCGCCGTTGAAAGAGTCTTCGGTGGCGGCCTGGTTGTCGAAGTAACCGAGCATCAGCAGCGCGCCGCGCGTGGCGATCTCGCCGACGTGTCCCGCGGGCAGTCGCTTGTCCGGGTTTTCCGCATCGAAGATGGCGCACTCGAAACCCGCGGCCGCTCGTCCGCAGGTCTCGACGATGGTGAGGGCGTCGTCGTCGGGCAGCGTGTACTGGTGCGAACCGTTCTCGGTCATGCCGTAGATGTTCTGGGGCGTGATGCCCATCGACAGGAAGGTCTGCGCCACCTCGCGCGGAATCGGCGAACCCGCCATGTAGAAGAGCTTCACCGCGCCCAGCGCGTTCCACTGGCGACGCTTGGCCTCGGCCAGGATGTCGATCGCGTGCGTGGGCACCCCCATCACGTAGGTGGCACCGCTCTCCACGATCCAGTCGATCGGCTTCATGCCGGGCGGCGGGTCGTTGACCACCAGCTCGAAGCCCGCGGCCATCTGCTGCTCGATCGCCACCGTACCGATGTGATGGCTGAGCGGCGACAGCGAGAGCAGGACGGTGCGATGGTCGTGGTGCCAGTCGCGCACCATCGCGCGGCCGTTGGCCAGCAGCGTGTTGTCCGAGTGCATGACGCCCTTCGGGGTTCCGGTCGTGCCCGAGGTGAACGCGAGGTAGACGATCTTGTCCGGATCGGTGTCGGGTGCGACAAAGGCCTGCGACGTCTCTTCGGCCGACGGCTCCGGAAACGGCTGCACGCGCGCGTCGTGCCCGCCGACCGCGTAGATCGCCCTGATTCCCGGCAGCGCGCTCGCCCGCGCGACGACGTCGGCAGACCGGGCATCCGCGCCGTAGCCCGGCTGCATGATCAGCGCGCTTGCGCGGGAGCGCTCGAGCAGCAGGCCGATCTCCGCGACCGTGTAGTTCTGGTGCAGCGACGGGCAGCACACGTAGCCGTTGCGCGAACACGCGAGCATCGCGACCACACCCTCGACGCGCGACGGAAGCCACACCGCGACCCGGTCGCCGCGGCGCAGCCCCGCCAGGTGCAGGCTGCGGGCGAGCGCGTCGACGCGCTCGTGCAGTTGCCGCCAGCTCAGCCGCAGTCGCGCATCGCGCAACGCGGGCGCGTCGGGACGCCGCGCCACGTGGCGCGCAAGCGCGCCGTACAAGGTTTCGTCGGCCCAGGCGCCTTGGCGGTAATACTCGCGCGCGGCCGGCAGGTCGAAGAGCTTGAGCAGCACGATCAGCGGCCGAACTTGTCCGGATCGGGTTTGCGCTTCTCGCGGAACGAGGCACTCAGTTCATGGGACTCCTCGGTGCCGAGATAACCGCGCAGCAGCAGGTCGTGCGCGACCCTCGCCAGACCGTTGACGCCGCCGTGGCGCGCATTGAACGCGCCCTTGATCGACGCGAGCGCGAAGGGCCCGCGATCCGCGATCTCCAGCGCCATCTTGCGCGTCTGCTCGCGCAGCTCGTCGTCGGGCACCACCTTGTTGACCAGTCCCCACTCGAGCGCCTCGCGCGCGGTGAGCCTGGGATTGCGGTACCACAGCTCCTTCGCGCGCTTCTTCCCGATGCAGTCTTCCAGGTACCAGGTGCCGAAACCGGCGTCGAAGCTGCCCATCATCGGGCCCACCTGCCGGAACACCGCGCTCTCCTTGGCGATCGTCAGGTCGCAGACCACCTGGAGCACGTTGCCCCCGCCGACCGCGAAACCGTTGACCGATGCGATCACCGGCTTCTGCAGCCGGTCGATCGACTCGTACATCTCCAGGGTCGGCAGGACGCCGGCGTAGAGCAGCGTGTCCTCCATCCCTTCCTTGCGCCCGCCGATGCAGAAGAACTTGTCACCGGCGCCGGTGATCACGAGCACCCTCGTACGGGTCTCGCGGCGCACCTCGTTGATGCAGTCACGGACCTCGTCGCACATCTGCGGCGTGAACATGTTGCCGTCGTCGGGACGGTTCAGCGTGAGCCACCCGATCGGGCCGTCTTCTTCGTACAGGATGGTTTCGAATGCCAAGATGCTCTCCAGTGTGCTGCGTGATTCTGGCGCATGCGCGCCGGGAACGACCGTCGGGCAGCGAGCGGCGCCGCGGCAGGCACGCGCGAGGAGCGAGCGCCCCTCGCGCGTGCCCGCGGACGGGCACGCCGATGCCTACGGCGCAGGCTCGGCGTCCAGGCGAACGACGGTGCCTTCCATCGACGCGTCGGGCGCCCGGTACCGCTGCATCACCAGCGGATCGTGCCCCGGCACGACGTGCTGGGGGGCCGACGCCAGCGCCTTCAGCCTGCGCCAGCCGTCGACCATCGCGGTCACGTCCGCGACGATGGGAAACGGCCGCGCCTCCTCCATGTTCGCGTAGTAGTGGCTCGCATCGGAAGCGAGCACCAGCCAGCCGACCCGGGTCCACACCCGCACCGCCTGCAGTCCGAGCGTGTGGCCGCCGATGTGGTGCAGCGAGAGGCCGGGTGCCAGTTCGGCGTCGCCGTCGTGGAACTCGACGCGCCCCGCGTACACCCTGCGCACCATGCCTACCACCTCGTCGACCTCGTAGGCGTGGGCGAACGGTCCGCAGCACATGTAGCGGCCGGTCGCGAACGACATCTCGCGGTCCTGCAGGTGAAAGCGCGCATTCGGAAACTGGTCGAAGTTGCCGACGTGGTCGTAGTGCATGTGGGTGAGGATCACTTCGCCCACCTGCGCCGCGTCCACCCCGAGCATCGCCAGGCCTTCGGCCGGGGGGCGCAGGAACTCGCGCTTGCGCCGGCGCGCCGCCTGCTCGTTGAAACCGGTGTCGACCACGACGCTGCGCGCGCCGTTGCGCACCAGCCAGACGAAATAGTCCATCCGCGCGCCAGACTCGTGCGGATCGCCGCCGATGAAGTTCTCCGAGGAACGCCGCGCGACGGTCGCGTAGCGGATCGCGTAGACCTCGTAGGGTTCGATGCTCATGGTTTCCCGACCTCGCCGTCCGCGATCGTGCTGCCCGCGAGATGTTCGATATAGCGGGCCATCATGGTGTGATCCGCCTGCGCACCGAGCAGTTCCTCCGAGCGTGCCCACTGCTCGAGCGTCGTCTCGGCCATCGGCGCCGGCATGCCCGTGGCGCGCGCCACTTCTATTGCAGTGCGCAGGTCTTTCACCATCAGGCCCAGGCTGAAGCCCGCCGCGAACTTTCGCGTGAGCACGTGCTGCGGGAACTTGTTCTCGGTCGAGTTGTTGCGACCGGTGGATGCGTTCAGCACCGACACCACCGTCGCGGGGTCCAGTCCGAAGCGGGTGCCCGCCAGCACCGCCTCCGCCGCCGCTGCGAACCCGGCTGCGGAAACGTAATTGTTCAGTGCCTTCATCGCGTGGCCGGTGCCCAGTCCGCCGGTACGAAAGATCTGCTGGCCCATAGCCGAGAGCAGCGCTTCACAGCGGTCGATCACCCCGCCGTCGCCCCCTGCCATGATGGCGAGCGACCCGTCGATCGCGCGCTTCACGCCGCCGGACACCGGCGCGTCGATCAGCGCGACCGCACGCTCGGCCAGCCGCGCGCCGAGATCGCGTGTTCCGACCGGTGACGAGGAGCTCATGTCGATCACGACCGCACCCCTGGCGAGCCCGGCCGCAAGGTTGTCCTGGCCGTCGAGAACGACCTCGCGCACGATCGCTCCGTTGGGCAGCATCGTGACGACCGCCGCGCACGACCCGGCCAGTTCCCGCAGGCTGGGCGGCGCCAGCACTTCCGGCCGCCCGGCGCAGAAGTCGCGCACTGCCTGCGCGTTGGCATCGAAGACCGCGAGGGTGAAGCCCGCCTTCAGCAGGTTGCGTGCCATCGGCACGCCCATCAGCCCCAGACCGACGACGCCGATGCGCGCCGGCGGCTTCAGCGCGTCACTTGCCATGTTCGGCGATCACCTTGCTGGCGACGCGGAAACTGTCGAGCGCGGCCGGCACTCCGCAGTAGATGGTCGTGTGCAGCAGCACCTCGCTGATCTGCTCCTTGGTCAAGCCGTTGTTCAGCGCCCCGCGCACGTGGATCTCGACCTCGTGCGTGCGGCCCAGCGCGGTCAGCATCGCCAGGTTGATCATGCTGCGCTCCTTCCTGGTGAGGCCGGGACGCGACCAGACCGCGCCCCAGCAGTATTCGGAGACCAGTTCCTGGAACGGGCGGTTGAAGTCGGTGGCGTTGCTCAGCGACTTGTCGACGTACTCGGCCCCGAGCACTTCGCGGCGGATTTGCAGACCGGTTTCGTAAAGATCCTTGCGTGATTCTTCAGACATCGAGCGCTCCAGTTGATGGTCGGCCCCACGTGCGGGGGCACAGCCTTCAAAGTTTGGTCCGTCGCAATCAGGTATGTCAAACTCACCCCTCCCGTTTATTCGATGAACGACCCGAGAGTCCGCATGGCGACGACCCCGAATTTCGAACCCCGCGGCGTGATCCCGGCGGTGCTGCTGCCTTTCCACGACGACCTGTCGATCGACGAGGGCTCCTACCGCGCCCACCTGCGCGACGTGACCTCGGTGCGTGGCCTGTCGGCGATCACGACGAACGCGCATTCGTCGGAAGTGGCCTCGTGCACCTTCGAGGAGCAGCGGCGCGTGCTGGACATCACGATGGACGAGATCGGGGACCGCGTTCCGGTGATCTCGGGGATCTACTGCGAGGGCAGCCTGGAAGGCCAGCGACTGGCACGGATGGCGACCGAGGGCGGCGCTTCGGCGCTGCTGGTGTTCCCGTCGGGCATCTACACGTTCGGACAGCGCCCGGAAATGGCGGTGGAGCACTTTCGCCGGATCGCCGACGCGACCGACCTGCCGCTGATCATCTTTCAGTATCCTCCGGCGGGCGGACAGGGCTACCCTCTCGCCACGCTGGAGCGCATCTGCGACGAGGTTCCGAGCGTGCGCGCGATCAAGGACTGGTGCGCGAACCCGCAACTGCACGACCGCCAGATCCGCCGGCTTCAGTCGCGCGAGCGGCCGGTCCATGTGCTGACCACGCACAGCGCCTGGCTGTTCAGCTCGCTGGTGCTGGGATGCAACGGCCTGCTCTCTGGCAGCGGCTCGGTGATCGCCGACCTGCAGGCGCGGCTGTTCGAGGCGGTGCAGGCGAACGACCTCGCCGCGGCCCGGGCACTGCACGACCGCATCATGCCGACCGCCGAAGCGTTCTACGCGGAGCCCTGGGTCGACATGCACAACCGGATGAAGGAGGCGCTGGTGCTGCTGGGCAAGCTGCCGCGCGCGGTCGTGCGCCCGCCGCTGGTCAAGATTCCGGCGGCGGAGATCGAACGGATCCGGCTGGCGCTGAAGGCGGCAGGACTCTTGTAGCGGCGCAGGCGGCACGCCCTGCGCACGATCACCGCGGCGGCGCCGACCGCCGCGAGCGAAAACCCCGGTACTGCATGACGGAGCGATTGATGCGAAAAACCTCCCCGGAACTCGACAACGGACGTGCGGCGCGGGCAAGAATTCGAAGCGGCGAGTTCCAGGGGCCCACCTCGGGCATGGCTCCGGGCTACGTACAGGGCAACCTGGTCGTGCTGCCTGCCGAGTACGCCGCGGACTTCCACCGCTTCTGCCAGGCCAATCCCAAGCCCTGCCCGGTGCTCGCGATATCGGAGGCAGGCAGCCCGGCGCTGCCCACGCTGGGCGACGACATCGACCTGCGCACCGATCTGCCGCGTTATCGCGTCTGGGTCGACGGCCAACTGACCGACGAACCGACCGACATCGGCAGTCTGTGGCGCGACGACCTGGTGGCCTTCGCGATCGGGTGTTCGTTCTCTTTCGAGGAAGCGCTGATCGAAGCCGGACTGGAGCTGAGGCATCAGAGCCAGGGCTGCAACGTCCCGATGTACCGGACCTCGATCGCCACGACCCCCGCAGGCCGCTTCAGCGGGCCACTGGTCGTCTCGATGCGTCCCTTCGGCGCCGCGGACGCGATCCGGGCGATCCAGATCACGTCGCGCTTTCCGGCGGTCCACGGCGCGCCGGTGCACCTGGGCGACCCCGCGCAGATCGGCATCGCCGACCTGAGCCGTCCGGACTACGGTGACGCAGTGACGCTGCGCGACGGCGAAATGCCGGTGTTCTGGGCCTGCGGAGTCACGCCGCAGGCGGCGCTGCGAGCCGCGAAGCTACCGCTGTGCATCACGCACGCGCCCGGGAGCATGCTGGTCACCGATCGGCGCAACAGCGAGTTTTCGACTTTCTAGATTCCCAGCACCCACTGGATGATGGCCTTGGCGATGAAGCCGAGCATCCCGAAGGCCAGAACGAAGAACAGCACGAAGGTCCCGAATCTCCCGGCATTCGACTTGCGGGCGAGGTTCCAGACGATGAAGAGCATGTAGCCGATGAATGCGGCCAGCCCGAAGGTGACCCCGAAGTGGGAAACCTGCTCTTCGGTGAAGCCGAACATCGCCGCAGCCTCCCTGTCCGGTTGATCGCGCGCGGTCTCAGAACCGTGGCGCGAGGTGGCTCGAATCAACCGAGTCCGAGTACGCGTGCCATGTCGCATGCCCGAGCACCGGAACCACGACCAGCATCGGCAGCACCAGCGCGATGCCCAGCAGCGTGAGCATCATCACCAGCGCCGCCCACAGCACCATCGGAACGGGATTGGTGCCGACCACCCGCACGCTGGTGAGCGCCGCCGTCGGCAGGTTGACATCGCGATCGAGCAGCATCGGCACCGAAACGACGGAGATGCCGAAGACGACCGCCGCGAAGATTCCGCCCGCGACCAGCCACAGCAGGAACGGCAACCAGTTCGGCGACAGCACGAAATCGCGCATGAAGTCCCCGATTCCCGCGCCCTTCATGCCGCCGAGGCCGACGATGATCATGGTCGACAGGCCGACCCACAATGTGCCGAGCAGCGCAAGCAGGAAACCCATGCGCACCATGCACGCGCCGCCCTCGATCCAGACCCGGATCACGTCGCGCATCGTCGGGCGCTCGCCTCGCGCCAGCCTGCGGCTGACTTCGTAGAGGCCGGCCACCAGCATCGGGGCGACCAGCAGGAATCCGGAGAATGCGCCGGCGAGCAGTTCGTACCGGCCCCAGCCGATCGCGACGATCACCGCGCCCGCGATCACGAAGATCAGTCCGTGCACCAGGCTCGGCAACGGCGCGCGCAGGAAGTCGCGCCATCCCATCGCCAGCCAGAACAGGGGACGTTCCGCCGGTAGGACGCGCACCGGCGCAGCGGCGATCTGCGCGCTCACCGGGCCGCCAGCTTCGCGGACAGGTAGCCGATCACGTCGTCGAGCGTGACCAGACGCGCGTAGTCGGCCTCCGGGATCTCCACCTTCAGGCGCTCGTGGAGCGCGACCAGGAAGTTGAGCCAGTCCATCGAATCGAGATCGACCTGGTTGCGCAACGGGCGGCCCGGTGCGACATCCGCGGGTTCGAGCTCCGGCGCGATCGACTGCAACGTCGACAAGACGGTCTTTCTGAGATCCTGTTCGTCCATGGGGCTTCCGTTCTGGCGCTGCGGTTCAGGGCGTCGCGTCTAGTTCTTCGGGTCGCTGAAGCTGATCGCGCAGTTCGGCGAGAAAGCGCGCGCCACGGTGGCCATCGGAGACCCGATGATCGGCCGCCAGCGTCGCGGTGACAACCGGCAGCGCCTTCAACCAGCCGTCCTGCGCCCACGCGCGATCCGCAATCCGCCCGAATCCTACCAGTGCGACCTGAGGCGGGTAGATCACCCCTGCCACCGACTCCACTCCCTGATCGCCCAGGTTCGTCACGGTGATCGTCGGGTCGGACATCTCCGAACTGCGCAGCGACCAGGCTCGGGCACGTTTGACCAGGTCGGCGAGTTCGCGCATCAGCTGATCGAGCGACTTGTCCCCGACGTCGTGAATCGCAGGCGCGACGAGTCCGCCGCCCCGCAGCGC
>Ga0316188_10000524_pt1 | contig 16575 bp, 17 predicted proteins | sample Phiworburrow1_MG_FD_204933 | JGI IMG/M metagenome (GOLD analysis project Ga0316188, IMG submission 204933) | Coastal sediment microbial communities from Maine, United States - Phippsburg worm burrow 1 | ecosystem: Environmental > Aquatic > Marine > Coastal > Sediment | place: USA: Maine...
TTGGCCCGGGACAGGGTTATCTCACCGCTTTCCATCGGCTCCCGCAGCACCTCGAGGCTGTGGCGGCTGAATTCCGCCAGTTCATCCAGGAACAGGACGCCGCCATGGGCCAGGGATATCTCCCCGGGTCGCGGTTTGCCGCCGCCCCCCGCCAGCGCCACCGCGGTGGCGGTATGGTGGGGCGCGCGAAAAGGTCGGCGAAAGTACTCGCTGGTATCGACCGGGTCGAAAAAATTGCGCAGCGCCAGCAGGGTGAGGGCCTCCTGGGGGCTCGGCGGCGGCAGGATGCCGGGCAGGCGGCTGGCAAGCAGGGTTTTCCCGGTTCCCGGCGGGCCGAAGAGCAGCAGGTTGTGGCTGCCGCTGGCGGCGATCTCCAGCGCCCGGCGCGCCCCCTGCTGGCCCGCGACATCCCGCAGGTCCGGGTAGCTGCAGCTGCGGCCCACGGGTTCCGGGACACATTGGTCTATCCGGCGGCTGCCGTTCAGGTGGGCGCAGAGGGTGAGCAGGTCGCCAGCGGGGATGACCCTGCTGGCCGGGGCGAGGGCCGCCAGCGGGGCGCTGTCGGCGGGCACCGCCAGCTGGCGCCCGGCCCCGGAGGCGGCGCTTGCGGCGGGGATTGCGCCGGGCACGGACCGCAGTGAGCCATCCAGGGCCAGCTCCCCCAGGAACTCATGCTGCGGCAGTTGGTCTGCCGGTACCTGGCCGGAGGCGGCGAGTATCCCCAGGGCTATCGGCAGGTCGAAGCGCCCGCCCTCCTTGGGCAGGTCGGCGGGCGCCAGGTTGACGGTGATACGGCGGTCCGGAAAGCTGAAGTGCGAATTGAGGATTGCGCTGCGAACCCGGTCCTTGCTCTCGCGCACCGCCGTTTCCGGCAGGCCCACGATGTGGAAGGCGGGCAGCCCGTTGGACAGGTGGGTCTCGACCCGTACCAGGGGCGCCTCCACCCCGGCCAGCGCCCTGCTGTAAACCAGTGACAATTCCATAGCTCTTCCCTGAGCTGGGCGATCCGCCGCTTTCCCGAGCCGCCCCGGTGCGGCTAGCTGTCCCGGGAGAGGCTTTCCAGATCCCTGGTCAACTCCTCCAGCTCCGCCTCCAGGGCGACCACCCTGGCGCGGGTGCGCTTGAGTATCTCGGCCTGGGCGTCGAATTCCTCCCGGCTTACCACGTCCAGCCGGGCGAGCGCGGTCTGGGCCAGGGCTCGCACGCCCTTGTCCACCTCGCCCTTGATACCGGTCGAATTCACCAGTTCGTTCATGTGCTGGAGTATGTCCCAGGGGGGAGGGGGTTTTCGGGCCATGTTGCCGCCATTGCGTACTGAACCAGGTGCCGCCGATTTTAGAGGAATTCCCCTGGCGGGCACAGCCCGGCAGAGTGCGCCATTTTGGTTCAATGCGCCATATTGGTGCGAAGCTGGTGCCCCGCCTCGGGGCCGGAGTGGAGACTTCTCCCCCCAGAATATTACCAACACACTGTTTTATATGAAAATAATTGCCCTTGGCACACGCTGTGCAAAACCAGCGTACCAGAATTGGTATCGCGTGCTGAATGTGCCCGTAACAGGTTGTCGCAATGCATATTCTGAAATTTCGAGACAAACCATGGAGATAGGAAACATGCTAAACAAGAAATTACTTACCGTAGCAGTAGCAGCCACCCTGATGTCCGGCGCCGGATATTCCGTGGCCGCCGATGACTTTACCATCAGCGGCAATGTCGCCCTCACCAGCGATTACCGCTTCCGGGGTATTTCCCAGTCCGACGAGTCGGCGGCCATCCAGGGCGGCTTTGACGTCGAGTTCTCCCCCGGCTTCTACCTCGGCACCTGGGGCTCCTCTGTCGATTTCGACAGCAACGAAGTCGCTGACGGCAGCCTGGAGCTGGACTACTACGGCGGTTGGAAAAGCGCCATCGGTGACACCGACTTCGGGATCGACGTGGGCTATATCTACTACGACTACCCCGGTGACAACGGCAGCCCCAAGGGCGATTACCAGGAAGTGTATGTATCGGGCTCCTGGAAGGACCTGTCTGTAACTGTCAACTATTCCGACGACTACTATCTCGAGTCCGATACCTATTGGCGCTACTCGGCCGAGTACAGCTTTTCCCTGGCGGAAAACCTCAGCCTGGGCCTGCAGGCCGCCTACAACGAAGTCGAGCAGGGCGGTGGTTTCTTCTCCTCTGATGCGGATAACTACACCGACTACTCCGTCACGCTCACCTATTCCGTGGCCGGGGTTGACCTCTCGGTCGCCTATGTCGGCACGGATCTGGATGACAACGATGTGTTCGGCACCGACTGGGCCGACGACACCGCGGTATTCACCATCAGCAAGAGCATGTAATCGCAGTCAGGCGTAGCGAGCCGGCCGGGAAAACGGCCGGCTCCATATCAGGAGATATGTATGAAATTAATCACGGCTATTGTTAAGCCATTCAAACTGGATGACGTGCGCGAGGCACTGTCGGAAATTGGCGTCCAGGGCATCACGGTCACCGAGGTCAAGGGCTTTGGCCGCCAGAAAGGCCACACCGAGTTGTACCGCGGTGCGGAATACGTTGTTGATTTCCTGCCCAAGGTAAAGATCGAGGTGGCGGTTGCCGACGGGGTGGTTGAGCAGACCATCGAGGCAGTCACCAAGGCCGCCAATACCGGCAAGATCGGCGATGGCAAGGTGTTCGTTACCGCGCTGGAGCAGGTGATCCGTATCCGCACCGGCGAGACCGGCGAAGACGCCATTTAATCCCACGACACTGTAACTAGAGAGTATTCCCATGGAAAACAGCATCTTTGAATTACAGTACGCCCTGGACACCTTTTATTTCCTGGTGATGGGCGCGCTGGTAATGTGGATGGGAGCAGGATTCGCGATGCTCGAATCCGGCCTCGTCCGCGCCAAAAACACCACCGAGATCCTGCTCAAGAACATCGCCCTGTACGCGGTGGCTTGTACGATGTACATGATCTGCGGTTACATGATCATGTACAGCGGGGACTGGTTTCTCTCCGGCATCGCCGCCAACGGCGTGACCGGTGCTGAAGAGCCCGCTACCTACGCCCCCTCGGCAGATTTCTTCTTCCAGGTCGTGTTCGTGGCGACCGCCATGTCGATCGTATCCGGCGCGGTGGCCGAGCGGATGAAGCTCTGGTCTTTCCTCGTATTCGCAGTGGTCATGACCGGGTTCATTTACCCGATGGAAGGCTCCTGGACCTGGGGTGGGCAATCGGTATTCGGTATGTATACCCTGGGCGACCTCGGCTTCTCTGACTTCGCAGGTTCCGGTATCGTGCACATGGCCGGTGCGGCCGCGGCCCTCGCCGGTGTACTGCTGCTCGGCGCCCGCAAGGGCAAATACGGCCCGGACGGCCAGATCAACGCGATTCCCGGCGCCAACCTGCCGATGGCTACCCTGGGCACGTTCATCCTGTGGATGGGCTGGTTCGGTTTCAACGGCGGCTCGGTACTCGCCACCGCAACTGTGGATAACGCCAACTCGGTAGCGGTCGTGTTCATGAACACCAACGCGGCAGCGGCCGGAGGCCTGATTTCGGCGCTGATCCTCGCCCGCGTGATGTTCGGCAAGGCCGACCTTACCATGGCCCTCAACGGCGCCCTGGCCGGACTGGTGGTCATCACCGCGGAGCCGTCAACACCCACCGCCCTGCAGGCAACCCTGTTCGGCGCGCTGGGAGGCCTGCTGGTAGTGCTCTCCATCCTGACCGTGGACAAACTGAAGATCGACGATCCCGTCGGTGCAATCTCCGTGCACGGTGTATGCGGCTTCCTCGGCCTGATGATCGTGCCTGTCACCAACCCCCTCACCGAGGACGGTGGCGCCTCCTTCAGCGGGCAGTTGATTGGTGCCGCGACCATCTTCGTCTGGGTATTCGTGGTCAGCCTGGTTGTATGGGCCATCCTCAAGGCGGTCATGGGCATCCGGGTCACCGAGGAGGAAGAGTACGAGGGTACTGACCTGTCCGAGTGCGGCATGGAAGCCTACCCCGAGTTCACCAACAAGTAACTGTGCAGCTTTGCGGGCGCATCTCACGATGCGTACTTTCGGGGCCCCTTGGGGCCCCTTTTTTTATGCGCCCGAAAAACGGGGCAGGCCCGGCTGGATTCTCGCTGGCTGCGCGGGCAATACGTCCCCGGAGGCGCGTCTGCCCCGCTTTATCGGGTGAGCCGGCGGCGATTGCGCCTTGCCATTTCGCGGCGAGCCACCATAATAGCGGTTGCCAAATTGCTGGAGTTCTACCGGGATGAAACTCATCACTGCCATTATCAAACCCTTCAGGATGGACGATGTCCGCTCGGCCCTGTCGGAAATCGGGGTCCAGGGGATCACCTCCACCGAGGTCAAGGGTTTCGGGCGCCAGAAAGGGCATACCGAACTCTATCGCGGGGCGGAGTACGTTGTGGATTTCCTGCCCAAGGTGAAACTGGAAATCGCCGTTGCCGATGACAAGGTCGAGGCAACTATTGAGGCTGTCATCAAGGCGGCCAGCACCGGCAAGATCGGGGATGGCAAGATTTTCGTTACCTCGCTGGAGCAGGTAATCCGCATTCGCACCGGGGAAACCGGCGAGGACGCGATCTAGCCCGCGAGAGCGAGCGCAAGCCGACCGGGAACAACCCCAAGGCAATTACTTTTCAGTCTGGTCCGTCGCGGCGGCAATGTCAGCTATGGCCTGGGGCAATTGCCGCAGGTTGCTGATTTCGCGGCTCGCCCGGGGCCCTTCAGGCCACTCCCTGCCCCGGGAATTCATCCAAACCGTATGCATACCCACCGCCTGCGCGCCGGCGATGTCGTGCGCCGGGTCGTCACCCACGTGGATGACATTGTGAGCCGCAACCCCGGTCCGCTGCAGCGCGGCATGGAACATATCCGGGTGGGGTTTGCTGGCACCTATTTCCTCCGCCAGGAAAGCGAAGTCAAAGTAATCACCGGCGTCGGTCTTGTAGACATCGGCGTTGCCGTTGGTGAGCGCGCCCAGGGTGTAGTGGGTGGCGAGCCTTTCCAGTACCTCCAGGGCTTCGGCGTACAATTTCACCTGCTGGCGCTGCTCGAGGAATAACGCAAACGCCTGCTCTGCGCCACTGCGGGCCTCGGGCTCACTGTAACCCGCCGCCACCTGCAACTCGTAGAGCGTCTGGATGCGTATCTGGCTGACATGGTGCACCAGGTGCGGATGGCGCTGCCACACGGACTTCTTGAATTCCCAGAGTGCATCGTGGTCCAGGGAATCCACGGCGCCGGGGCGGTGCTCAAGCAGCCAGTCCTGCTGGGCCTGCTCCGCCCGCAGCAGGGCCGGCTCCACATCCCACAGGGTGTTGTCCAGGTCGAAAGTGATTACCTTGATATCCATGCGCGTGCTGGCCCCGGGTCCGGTTGCGATTCGATCCGTCAGCCCTTGTCGCGTCGCCTGGCGCGGGGGTGGGCGGCGTCGTAGACCTTGGCCAGGTGCTGGAAGTCCAGGTGGGTGTAGATCTGGGTGGTGGAAATATTGGCGTGCCCCAGCAGTTCCTGCACCGCCCGCAGGTCGCCGCTGGATTCGAGTAAATGACTGGCAAAGGAGTGGCGCAGCATGTGGGGGTGGATGTCCTGGTGCATACCGGCCTTGCGGCCCTGTAGCCTCAGTCGGGCCTGTATGCTGCGTGCGCCGATGCGCCGGCCCTGGTTGCTGGTAAACAGGGCCGCCGCACTGTCGTCGTCAGCGGCGACGGGGGGCCTGACCTCCAGCCAGCGCTGGATCGCATCCAGCGCGACCGAGCCGACCGGAATCGTGCGGGCCTTGTTGCCCTTGCCGGTGACCGTCAGCAGGCGGGATTGGGCGTCTATATCGCCGGTGTCGATAGCCGCCAGTTCCGCCAGTCGCAGGCCCGAGGAGTAGAAGAGCTCCGCGATAGCGCGGTCGCGCCGGGCGATCACCGAGTCCTCGTCAAAGGACAGGAACTTGTTTACCTGGTCCGCATCGAGGGTTTTGGGCAGTTTGCGCGGCTTGCGCGGAGCCTGCACGCTGGCCGCGGGATTGCGCGGCCGGCCCTGCTCCCTGCCCAGGTAATTGAAAAAGGAACGCGCCGCCGACAGGCTGCGCTGGATGCTGCTGCCGGCGAGTCCGCGCCGGTGCAGCTGGCTTGCCCACTGGCGGATATCCGCCTCCACTACCTGGGTGGGGCTGGTCCTGTCCTGCTCTTCGCAGTGGCGCCGCAGGGTCAGCAGGTCGTGCCGGTAGCCGTCCAGGGTATGGCGCGAGAGCTGGCGTACATCGCGCAGGTAGACCAGGAACCCCTCGATAGCGGTGGCCAGCTCGCTGGCGGCGGCTCCCGCAGCGGGCGCTACCTCCCCCTGCGGCGGCGACGTGGTCACGGGGCGGTCAGGCCCCGGCCGGGGAGAAGCGCGGCAACAGGCGCATGATCACCTCGGCGATATGGGACAGGAACAGGGTGCCCATGGCGCTGGTGTAGCGGCCGGCATCGGCGCTGCCCACGGCAATCAGGCCCAGTTGCGAGCCATCCGCCAGCGGCATGATCGCGGCGGAACCACCCTGCTGGAAATGATGGGCACTGCCGCCGGGGGTGAACAGGTAGTTGAATTCCTCCTTGCGCAGCGCACCGCAGACCGCCTTGCGGCCGCTGAAGAGGGCGCCGATATGGGATCTTGCGTCCTCCAGCCGCTCTACCCGGTAGTCGCCGTCTGCGGGCTCCTCACCGAACAGGATCATGCTCGCAAACTCCACCTCGAAACCGTTTTTCATGGAGTCCATGAAGGCGCTGTAGAGCCCCGCGACGGAGTCCGCCTCGAGCAGTTTTACCACCAGTGCGCGGGTCTGCTCGAAGAGTTTGTCGTTTTCCCGGGCGTTGGTGGTGAGCGCCTTCAGGCGATGGCGGATATCGACATTGCGTTCCCGCAGTACACTGACCTGCTTCTCGACCAGGGACACGGCGCTGCCCGAGGCGTGGGAAACATGCAGGTGATCCAGCAGGTCGGGATTGCGCTGGAGGAAGTCGCCGTTTTCCTTGAGAAACTCCCGCACCGCCTCGTCGCTGAGCCCGGCGGCGTCCGCAGCTTCGGCACCGCGATTTTTCTTCCCCACGGCGGGCGCTGAGCCCGCCTTATCTTTGCTGGCTGACATTGATTCCCCTGGCCTGGTGTGCCGCACAATTGCGGTCTCAGATTCTTATACTGCCTTCGAACACCACCTCGGTGGGTCCGGTCATAATCACGGGCTGGCCCTGGCCTGCCCAGGATATCGAAAGCTTACCCCCCGGCAGCTCAACTGTCACTAAGTCGCGCAGCCAACCCCGCGTGATGCCGTAGACCACGGCGGCACAGGCGCCGGTGCCACAGGCCAGGGTTTCCCCGACCCCGCGCTCGTAGACCCGCAGCCTTATCGCCTGGTCCGATACCACTTCCATAAAGCCCGCGTTGACCCGCCGCGGGAAGTCCGGATGCGCTTCGATCAGCGGGCCCAGCCGCGCTACCGGGGCATCGGCCGCACTGTCGATCCGCACCACCGCATGGGGATTGCCCATGGACAGGGCGCCGATTTCCAGCGTCGCGCCGTCGACCAGCAGCGGATAGCTGGCGGCGCGGGCAGCGGCAGCGAAGGGGATGGCGGCCGGTTCGAACTCCGGCACGCCCATATTCACTTCGACATCCTGCCGGTTGCGCATGCGCAGCTCAATGATGCCGGCGGCTGTTTCCACCGTTATCACGCGCTTGGTGGTGAGTTTTTTCTCGAGTACGAAACGGGCGAAACAGCGTGCGCCATTGCCGCACTGCTCCACCTCGTTGCCGTCGGCGTTGTAGATGCGGTAGCGGAAATCCACCTCGGGATTGTGCGGGGCTTCCACCACCAGCACCTGGTCGCAGCCGACGCCGAAATGCCGGTCCGCGAGCAGTCGCACGTCCCGCGGGCGCAGCTTGTAGCGTTGGCTGATCAGGTCGATGACGACAAAATCGTTGCCCGCGCCGTGCATCTTGGTGAATTTCAGCAGCATTGTTGAGTATTACCCGGTGGTGTGCCTACCGGGGCAGGCATTTTTCTGTGCGCATGATATCAGCAATCGTCTCCCGTTCGCGCACCAGGTGAACGCGGTCACCATCGACCATCAGCTCGGGGGCCCTGCCGCGGCTGTTGTAGTTGGAGCTCATGCTGAAGCCATAGGCGCCGGCGCCGAACACCGCCAGCAGGTCGCCCTGGGCAATACTCAGCTCGCGGTCCTTGCCCAGGAAATCCCCGGTTTCGCAGACCGGCCCCACCACGTCCCAGCGGGCGGCCGGGGCCGCGGTGTTGCGCTCCACCGGCTGGATGTCCAGCCAGGCCTGGTACAGGGCGGGCCTGATCATGTCGTTCATGGCGGCATCCACCAGGGCGAAGTTGTGCTGGGGGGTCGGCTTGAGGTACTCAACCCGGGTGACCAGCAGGCCGGCGTTGGCGGCGATGGAGCGGCCCGGCTCGAACATCAGCGCCAGCTTGCGCGGGCCCAGCTCCCGCCGTATCGCCGCGATGTAATCGGCGATGGAGGGTGGGGTCTCGTCCCGGTAGCGCACGCCCAGGCCGCCCCCCAGGTCGAGATGGCGGATGCTGATGCCGATCCCTTCCAGCGTGTCGATCAGTGCCAGCAGCCGGCGCAGCGCGTCCAGGAACGGGCTGATCTGGGTGAGCTGGGAGCCGATGTGGCAGTCCAGGCCCACCACCTCGACATGGCTGAGCCCGGCGGCCCGCCGGTACACCAGCAGGGCCTCGTCCACGGTGACGCCGAACTTGTTCTCGCGCAGGCCGGTGGAGATGTACGGATGGGTCCGGGCGTCCACGTCCGGGTTGACCCTGACCGAGACCGGGGCGATGACACCCATCCCTGCCGCCACCGCGTCAAGCACTTCCAGTTCCGCGGCTGACTCCAGGTTGAAACAGTGAATGCCCAGCTCCAGCGCCCGGGCCATCTCTGCGGGTTTCTTGCCCACGCCGGAAAAAACGATTTTCCCGGGCTCACCGCCGGCGGCTATTACCCGTTCCAGCTCGCCGACGGAGACGATGTCAAAACCCGCTCCCAGGCGCGCGAGCACGTTGAGTACCGCCAGGTTCGAGTTGGCCTTGACCGCGTAGCACACCAGGTGCTCGCAGTCCGCCAGGGCCTGCTGGTATTCCCCGAACGCCGCTTCCAGCGCGGCGCGGGAATAGATATAGCAGGGAGTGCCGTGGGTGGCGGCGATCTCACTGACCGCCACGCCCTCGGCGTACAGGCTGCCGTCCCGGTAGGGGAAATAGTCCATTGAATGCTCCCGTCAGGGCGTGGTCGTTGCGGCCGGGGCCGGGGCCGGGGCCGGGGCCGGGTTTGCGGGCGCGCTCGCCTCCCCGGGCAGGTACAGTGGACCCATCTGCCCGCAGCCTGTCAGCAGCAGTGCGGCGGCGAGTGCAAGCGTTGCGACTGGGGATGGCATGAGTCCGGCTCCGGTTGGCGAAGCCGGGGATTATACCGTTCGCTAGTAAGCCATGCGAGCAGCCCGTATCATGGAGTTTTTGTGCGCTTGCGGGGGCGGGAGTGATGGCGTGAACAAGTTCTGCCGATGGGCGCCACTGCTGGCGTGGCTGGGTGGTGGCGCGCTGCCGCTGGCGGCTTACGAGCCCCTGTATGTCAAGAACCTGAGCCCGGTGACGGGGCTGCTGGGCCTGCCTTCCCAGCGCTCCGCTGCGAGCGAGGCCGAGGGCAAACTGGCCCTCGCCCTGCACAGCAGTGTGGCCAACAACTACGTGCTGGATGCCAACAGCCACGAGTACCTCAATCTCGATGGTGAGACCCTGCGCTTTGCCCTGGACCTGCGTTACGGCCTGGCACCGGACTGGGACGTGCAGCTGGAGGTGCCCTGGCTCAAGCAGAGCGGCGGCCAGCTGGACTCGCTGATAGATAACTGGCACGACCTGTGGGGCATGTCCGACGGCGGGCGTTCACAGGTGCCCCGCAACCTGCTGGATTACCGGTATGCCTCCTCCTCCGCCCCTGGCTTCCTGCTCGAGGACGACAGTTCAGGCCTGGGTGACATTACCCTGGCGCTGAATTACGCCTTCTTCCGGGATGAGGATGCGGTGGCGAGCGTCGCGCTGGGTTACAAGTTCGGCGTGGGTGATGAGGATAAGTTCCTCGGCAGCGGCGCTGATGACGTGTACGTTGCCCTTCGGTTCTCCGGGGCGCACCTGTCCGGCCTGCCGTTGCGCTGGCACGGCCAGGCGGGTTACCTGCGCGCCGGCGACAGCAATCTGCTCGATGGCATCCAGCGGCAGGACCTGTGGTTTGCGGGCCTCGCCCTGGACTGGCTGGTCAGCGAGAACTGGTCGCTGCTGGCACAGGTGGACAGCAATGCCGCTCCCACCAGGAGCGACATCACCGCGCTGGGCGACACTGCCGGTACATTCACCGCAGGGGCGCGCTGGCGTTTTGCCCCTGGGTGGTCGGTGGATGCCAGCGTGGTGGAAGACATCCTGGTGGAGACGGCCCCGGATGTGACTTTCCAGGCCACCTTCCGCTACAGCCCTCCCTAGGAAAGTCTCAGCCGGCGCGGTGCCGCAGTCGCTCCCGGGCGCGTTCTGCCGCTGCCGCCACCTGCCGGGGCGCGGTGCCACCGAGGTGGTCCCGGGCGGCCACTGATCCCTCCAGAGTCAACACGTCGAACACGTCGGCGGCGATGCCCGGATGAAAGCCCTGCAGTGTTGCCAGCTCCATCTCCGCCAGGTCCTGGCCGCTGGCCACGCCGTGGGCCACCGCCTTGCCGACCACCTCGTGGGCGTCCCGGAACGGCAGCCCCTGTCGCACCAGGTAATCCGCCAGGTCCGTCGCGGTGGAGAAGCCGCGCCGCGCCGCCTCCCGCATCTGCTCGATCCTGGGCCTGATCGCGGGCACCATGTCGGCGAAGGCCCGCAGGCAGTCGAGCACGGTGTCGACGGTATCGAACAGCGGTTCCTTGTCCTCCTGGTTGTCCTTGTTATAGGCCAGCGGCTGGCTCTTCATCAGGGTCAGCAGGGCTACCAGGTGGCCGTTGACGCGGCCTACCTTGCCCCGCACCAGCTCCGGTACGTCCGGGTTTTTCTTCTGGGGCATGATCGACGAGCCGGTACAGAAGCGGTCCGGCAGCTCGACGAAGTTGAACTGCGCCGAGGCCCACAACACCAGTTCCTCGGACATGCGCGAAAGGTGTGTCATCAGCAGCGCCGCGAAAGAGCAGAACTCGATCGCGAAATCCCGGTCGGATACCGAGTCCAGCGAGTTTTCGGTCGGGCCGTCAAAACCCAGGGACTTTGCCGTGAGGGTGCGATCGATGGGGTAGGTCGTACCGGCCAGGGCCGCGGCTCCCAGCGGGGAGCGGTTGAGGCGGGCGCGGCAGTCCTGCAGCCGGCCGTAATCGCGCTCCAGCATTTCATTCCAGGCCAGCAGGTGGTGACCGAAGGTCACGGGTTGCGCGGTCTGCAGGTGAGTGAAACCCGGCATGATGGTGGCGCTGTGCTGCTCTGCCAGTTCGATCGTCCCCTGCTGCAGCCGCGTCAGCTCGGTGGTGATGGCGTCGATGGCGGCCCGCAGGTAGAGGCGGATATCGGTGGCCACCTGGTCATTGCGGGAGCGCCCGGTATGGAGCTTCTTGCCGGTGATGCCGATCAGCTCGGTGAGCCTGGCCTCGATGTTCATGTGCACATCTTCGAGTTCGATCGACCAGTTGAAGCGACCGCCGCTGATCTCGTCCTGCACCTGGGCGAGGCCGCGGCGGATGTCCGCCAGTTCCCCGGGCGTAAGCACCCCGACCGCGCACAGCATCTCGGCGTGGGCGAGGGAGCCCGCGATGTCTTCGCCGGCCATGCGCTGGTCGAAACTGACCGATGCGGTAAAGCGCTGCACGAAACTGTCGGTGGCTTCGCTGAAACGCCCACCCCACAGTTTGCTGGTGTCCTGCTGTTTGCTCATTGTGCTTGATTTCCTGCTGTAAACACCGGGCACCGCTGCGGCTCGTAGCCGCGTTCGGCGCACTGGCGCCGCGGTGATTTTTGGACTTGTTCGCGCCAGGTAAGGGTGCAAGTATACCAGCTATCGAGGGGGGAGAACGGTTTATGCAGCCATCACCGGGGCAGGTGGTACAGGCGGGTGAGGGGGGCGCGCCGGGCGAATTCTTTATCCCTGACCTGTGCGCGCCGCGGACGGTTTTCGTCATGGTGCTGCTGGTCGAGCTGATGGTGCTGGTCTACACCCTTACCGCCAGCGACCTGCCGAATTTCGATTGGGAGACCCTGGCCCTGTGCTCTCTGTTCGTGCAATGGGTGGTGCTGCTCAGCGCCTCCGTGTTGTGCGGGCTGCGCCGGATCATCAGCGGATTTGGCCTGGCGCTGGCCAGCGTGTACTGCCTGCTGGTAGTGCTGGGTATTACTGCCATCAGCAGCTTCGCGGCCTGGCACCTGCTGCCCTTTTTCAATGACGGCACCGGCGTGGGCTGGTGGCTCCTGCGCAACCTGTTGGTGGCCGTGGTGCTCGGCGGTATCGTGCTGCGCTATTTTTACCTGCAGCAGCAGCTGGTAGTGCAGAAACAGCTGGAATTACAGTCCCGGCTCGATGCCCTGCGGGCGAGGATCCGCCCCCACTTCCTGTTCAATACCCTCAACAGCATCGCCAGCCTGATCGTGTCCCGTCCCCAGGACGCCGAGCGGGCCGTCGAGGACCTGGCCGAATTGCTGCGGGTCAGCCTGCAGGAACAGCAGCGCCCCACCCAGGTTGCGGATGAGCTGCGCCTGTGTGAATTGTACCTGTCCATCGAGAGATTGCGCCTGGGTGAGCGCTTGCAGGTCCGCTGGGAGGTTGATCCCGCCCTGCGCGAGACGCCGATGCCCAGCCTGACGCTGCAGCCCCTCGTGGAGAATGCCGTGTACCATGGCGTGGCCCAGCTCACCGCCGGTGGCACGATCGTTATCAGTGTGCGGCGGGAGGCCGGCGCCGTGCAGGTAGTGGTGGAGAACCCGGCGCCGGGTAAATCGTCGCGCACCGATGGGCACCACATGGCGCTGGAAAATATACGCCAGCGCCTGCTGGTGTTGTACGGCTCCCAGGGCCAGCTGCGAATTCTCCAGGCCGGGGGTCTCTTCCGCGTCGAGCTGAACTACCCCCTGCAGGAGGGAGTGTGAAAGTACTGTTGGTCGACGACGAACCGCTGGCGCGGGAGCGACTGCTGCGCCTGCTGCAGAAGTTGCAGCCGGACAGCGAATGCTGGCAGGCGGCCGATGGCGAACAGGCCCTGGCGCTGGTGCGGCAGCACACCCCGGACCTGCTGTTGCTGGATATCCGCATGCCGGGGATGAGCGGGATCGAGCTGGCGGGCCGGCTCGAGCGGGAATCACAGCCGCCGGCGGTGATTTTTTGCACGGCCTACGATGAATATGCCCTCGAGGCACTGCAGCACCAGGCGGTGGCCTACCTGCTCAAGCCGGTGCGTGAGGCCGATCTCGCGCGGGCCCTGGCCAGTGCCGGCAGGGTTAACCGGGTGCAGCTGGCCGCGCTCGCCGGGGCGCAGCGTGCCGGGGCCGGCAGCCAGGCCGGGCAGCGTACCCAGCTGTTGAGCAGCAGCCACCGCGGCATTGAGACCATGCCGGTGGCGGATGTCCGCTGCCTGCTGGCGGAGCAGAAATACGTGACGGCCTGCAGTCCCACCGCCCAGCTGTTGATCCCCGACACGCTCAAGGAACTGGAGCGGGAGTTCGGTGAGCGTTTCCTGCGGGTACATCGCAATGCGCTGGTTGCGCGCGCCCATATTGTCCGCCTGCAGCGTGAGGAGGATGGCACCTGGTATGTGGTGCTCGACGGGATCGAGCAGCGGCCCGCGGTCAGCCGCCGGCACCTGGGCGAGGTCAAGCAACGACTGCTGGCGGATTGATTGGTCCCGGCAGGGTCGGCAGGCCGGCCGGGTTGTCGCGACCGGCCGGTCCGGCTGGTATCATGTCCGGCCGCAGATGAGGAACACGAATGCCCTCCAAGTTGACGATAGCCACACGGGAAAGTCCGCTGGCCCTGTGGCAGGCCGAGTACGTCCGCGGCGCCCTGCAGGCAGCCCACCCGGCATTGGCGGTGGAACTGCTGGGAATGACCTCCCGGGGCGACCAGCTGCTGGACGTGCCGCTGGCGAAGGTGGGTGGCAAGGGCCTGTTTGTGAAGGAGCTGGAAACCGCCCTGCTCGACGGCAGCGCCGATATCGCGGTGCATTCCATGAAGGATGTGCCGATGGAGTTTCCCGAGGGTCTGGGGCTGGGCGTTATCTGCGAGCGGGAAGACCCCACCGACGCTTTTGTGAGCAATAATTACGCGTCGCTGGAAGAACTGCCCGCCGGCAGCGTGGTGGGAACCTCCAGCCTGCGCCGGGAGTGCCAGTTGCGGCAGCGCCGGCCCGACCTGGAAGTGAAGTTCCTGCGGGGCAACGTCAATACCCGCCTGCGCAAGCTCGATCAGGGCGAATACGACGCGGTGATCCTGGCCAGCGCCGGGCTGATCAGGCTGGGGTTTGGCGCCCGGATCACCGGGCGGATAGAAGTGGAGCACTCCCTGCCCGCGGGGGGCCAGGGCGCGGTCGGCATCGAGCTGCGCTGCGCCGATGCGCAGGTCCTGGATTTGCTTCGGGTATTACACCATGAGCCCACCGCCCAGCGGGTCACCGCCGAGCGCGCCCTCAACCAGCGCCTCCAGGGCGGTTGCCAGGTACCCATTGCCTGTTATGCGGAGCATATTCCCGCCACCGGCCGGCTCTGGCTGCGCGGGCTCGTGGGCCGCCCAGACGGCTCCCTGATCCTGCGCGCCGAGGGGGAGGCCGCCGCCGCTGATGCGCGGCAGCTGGGCATCCGGGTGGCCGAGCAACTGCTTGAGCTCGGCGCCGCCGCTATCCTGGCCGGGGTCCATGGGGCGTAGCGAGGGCGTCCTGGTCACTCGCCCCGCGGGGCAGGGGAATGAGTTGTGCGCCGCCCTCGAGCGCGCCGGTTTCACCGCGCACAGCCTGCCCCTGTTGCAATTGCTGCCGCTGGCGGAACCCGATCCCGCGCAGCGCCAGCTGGTGCTGGACCTCGATCATTTTCACCACGTCATCTTTGTCAGCGGCAACGCAGTGCGCTGGGGCATGGCCTGGATCGAGTCCTGCTGGCCCCAGCTCCCGGTCGGGCTCCACTGGTATGCGGTAGGCGAGGCCACCGCCACAGCGTTGTCTGCGCACGGTGTGAAGGTGCTGACACCGGGGATCGACATGACCAGCGAGGGGCTGCTGGCCTTGCCGCAGCTGCGGCAGGTGAGCGGCCAGCGAGTACTCATCATCAAGGGTGAGGGAGGGCGGGCGACCCTCGCCGCCGAACTGGGCCGCCGCGGCGCCCGGGTGGATGAGCTGGCCTGTTACCGCCGGGGCCCGCCCGGCCTCGCCGCCGGCGAGCTGGCCCGGAAGCTGTCGCAGTGGGATATCGGGGTCGTGATGATCAGCAGCGGGGAGGGCCTTGCCAATATGCTGGCATTGCTTAGCCCGGCCGAAACCACTAAGTTTATGGATATCATCCTGCTGGTGCCTTCGCAGAGGGTCGCGCAAATGGCGCGCGCGGCCGGATTCAGCCGGGTGATTACCGCAGAGAATGCCTCGGATAGCGCCATGATGCGCGCCCTGGCGGGATTGCAACCCACCGCTGGAGAGTGAGAGTGAGTGATCGGCAGGAGAAGAATATCGAGCAGCTGGCACAGGAGACCGCCGCGGCGGGGGACAGTATGCTGGCCGGCGCCGGCCCGGACGAAGGGACGGAAGCTGGCAGCGCCGAGCCAGTGACGGCATTTGCCCGCAGGCCCGAGTCCGCGGCGCCGCAGCGCTCTTCCGCCCCGGGCTGGACAGCGCTCCTGCTTGCCCTGGTGGTGGCGGCCGGTGTGGGCTGGTCAACCTGGGAACAGCAGCGCCGGGACGCCCAATTCAGCGAGCGGTTGCAGGCGCTGGAGACCAGCGGGGGTGGCGCCGGCCTGGAAGAGATGAACCAGCGCTGGCAGCGCCAGTTCGACGCCGCAGTGCAGCCACTGCAGGCCGCAAACCGGGAGCTGGGCGACCGGTCGGACCGGTTGGCCCAGGCACTGGCGGACCTGCAGGAACAGCTGGCCCGGCAATCTGCAGAGCTGGCGCGCTACGGTGCAACGGATCGCGACGACTGGTTGCTGGCGGAGGCCCAGTACCTGCTGCGGCTGGCCAACCAGCGATTGCTTATGGCGGGCGATGCCGCGGGGGCAGAGGCCTTGCTCGGCAGTGCGGACAGTATCCTGCTGCAGCTGGACGATGTGCGCCTGCACGAGGTGCGCGCGGCGGTGGCGGCGGACCTGGCAGCTGTGCGGGCGGTGCCGGGAGTCGATGTGGAGGGCATATACCTGCGCCTGGCCGCACTGGTGGAACAGGCCGGATCCCTGGCGATTTTCCAGCTGCCCGGACGGGTGGAACAGGTGGCCCCGGCGCCTGAACAGGACTGGCGGGGACGACTGCGGCAGGGCTATGAGGCCGGGTTGGCGAAGCTCTCACAGTACGTTGTTATCCGGCGCCGGGACGTCC
>Ga0316188_10000525_pt1 | contig 16573 bp, 16 predicted proteins | sample Phiworburrow1_MG_FD_204933 | JGI IMG/M metagenome (GOLD analysis project Ga0316188, IMG submission 204933) | Coastal sediment microbial communities from Maine, United States - Phippsburg worm burrow 1 | ecosystem: Environmental > Aquatic > Marine > Coastal > Sediment | place: USA: Maine...
ACGGCAACCTCACCCGGGCAGCCATTGAGCTGGCCAAGGACTGGCGCAGCGACCGGATGTTGCGCCGCCTGGAAGCCCTGTTGTGCGTAGCGGATGTGGACTCACTGTTCATCATTTCCGGAAACGGTGACGTGATCGAACCCGAGGACGACCTGTTGGCCATCGGCTCGGGCGCCTCCTATGCAAAGGCCGCGGCCCGGGCGCTGGCACAGAACACTGACCTGGATGCCAGGACCATTGCCGAAAAGGCCATGCGCATAGCCGCAGATATCTGCGTCTACACCAACGACAACATCATTATTGAAGAACTGACCGGGAAGGCCGGCGCCTGAGGCGCTGCCGACTGTAAGCAGTAATTAATCTATGTCCCAAATGACCCCAAGAGAAATCGTCCAGGAACTGGATAAGCACATTGTTGGCCAGGATGACGCCAAGCGCGCGGTGGCCATCGCGCTGCGCAATCGCTGGCGACGCATGCAGTTGCCCGAGACCCTTAGAGCGGAGATCACGCCTAAGAACATCCTGATGATCGGACCCACCGGTGTCGGCAAGACCGAGATCGCCCGGCGACTGTCCACCCTGGCCAAGGCGCCGTTCATCAAGGTCGAGGCAACCAAATTTACCGAAGTCGGCTATGTGGGGCGGGAAGTAGACAGCATCATTCGTGACCTGACCGATGTGGCGGTGAAACTGGTACGCGAGGAAGAAACCTCAAAGGTGCGCACCCGTGCAGAAGATGCCGCCGAAGACCGCATCCTGGATGCCCTGCTGCCTGGGCCTCGCAACTCCGGCCCCGAAGTGGTCGAGCAATCCTCGGCCAGCGACACCCGCCAGAAATTCCGCAAGATGCTGCGGGAAGGCAAGCTGGATGATCGCGAAATAGACATCGAAATCAAGGCCATGCCCATGGGCGTGGAAATCATGGCGCCCCCGGGGATGGAAGAGATGAGCCAGCAGTTGCAGGGGATGTTCCAGAATCTCTCCGGCAGCAAGACCAGCCTGCGGAAGATGCGCATCAAGGATGCATTCAAACAGCTAATCGAAGAAGAAGCCTCGCGGATGGTCAACGAGGAAGACATCAAGGTGCGGGCGATTCAGGCCGTGGAAGAAAACGGCATCGTATTTATCGACGAACTGGACAAGGTTGCCCGACGCGCCGAATCCCAGGGTGCGGACGTATCCCGGGAAGGCGTTCAGCGTGACCTGCTGCCCCTGGTTGAAGGCTGCACAGTCAGCACCAAGTACGGCATGGTTCGCAGCGACCACATCCTGTTCATCGCCTCCGGTGCATTCCACGTGGCCAAACCCTCGGACCTGATTCCCGAGTTACAGGGCAGGTTCCCCATCCGGGTGGAGTTGCAGGCCCTGACCAGCGCAGACTTCATTCGCATCCTGACCGAACCCGACGCCTCGCTCACCGAGCAATACAGCGCCCTGCTCCAGACCGAGGGCGTGAATGTGAAATTCAGCGAGACTGGGGTGCGGCGGATCGCCGAGGTGGCCTTCCAGGTAAACCAGAGCACCGAGAACATCGGTGCCCGTCGCCTGCACACGGTAATGGAGCGTTTGCTGGAAACGGTGTCCTACGAGGCCTCCGACCGGTCCGGACTGGAGCTGGAGGTAGACGCGGAGTACGTGGACAAGCAACTGGGAAAGTTGCTGGTCAACGAGGATTTGACTCGCTATATCCTGTAGCATTCGCCGCATAGTTGGCCATACCCGGACCAGCCAGGAAATTTTCATGCCGTACCAGAACCAGATCCCGACCGATATCAAATTGCACAGCAAGTCGCGATTGCTGGATATCACCTTCGATGACGGGGTGAGCTTCAGCCTTTCCTGTGAGTTCCTGAGGGTGAATTCACCCTCGGCCCAGGTGCGTGGCCACGGTCCGGGCCAGGAAGTCCTGCAGTTAAACAAGGAACTGGTCAATATCACCGCTATCGAGCCGGTGGGAATGTACGCCGTCAAGCTGGTGTTCGACGATGGCCATGACTCAGGGCTGTACAACTGGGAATACCTGTACGAACTGGGTGAAGGCCAGGATGAAAAGTGGCAGGATTACCTGCAACGATTGAGCCAGGCCGGGCACCAGCGCAAAGCAGATTAAATCGGAACTATCATGTCTCAGGATTCCAGGAAAACCACTCATTTCGGCTTTGAGGAAGTAGACGAGACCGAGAAGCAGCGCATGGTGCGCGGCGTCTTCGACTCGGTCGCCACAAAGTACGACGTCATGAACGACGTCATGTCCATGGGCATGCACCGGTTGTGGAAGAGTTTCACTTTAGGACAGACCGGTCTGCGCCCCGGCCAGGCGGCACTGGATGTGGCCGGCGGCACCGGTGACCTGACCAAGGGCATGGCCCGCCAGGTCGGCGCCAATGGACACGTGGTGCTCTCCGACATTAACCAGGCCATGCTGGAACAAGGCCGCAACCGCCTGCTGAATGACGGCGTGGTGGGCAACGTGACCTATGCCCAGGCCAATGCCGAGTTCCTGCCTTTCGCAGACAACAGTTTCGACTGCATCACCATTGGCTTTGGCCTGCGCAACGTGACCCACAAGGAAAAAGCCCTGGAGTCCATGTATCGCGTGCTGCGTCCGGGCGGACAACTGATGATTCTTGAGTTCTCAAAACCGATCGCCGCCCTGTCGCCATTCTATGACCTGTATTCATTCAAGGTGCTGCCCTTCATGGGCAAGATGGTCGCCAACGATTCGGAAAGCTATCGTTACCTGGCCGAGTCCATTCGCAAGCATCCCGACCAGGAAACCCTGCTGGGGATGATGAACGACGCAGGATTCGAGCGCACCCGGTATCACAATCTCACCGGTGGCATCGTCGCATTACACCGGGGTTACAAGTTCTGATGGACCTGCGCCCACCCCCGTTGCCCGATGTCCTGCTCAGACCCTTACAGGAACTGATCAGTCGCAACATCATGGACTCGACTCCCGCCAGGGAGTTGCTGCCGTCCCTGGCAGACCGGGTACTGGGCGTATATTTGAAAGACACGCCGATAGCGCTACACATGCTTTTCCATGACAGCGGCGTGACGCTGAGCTTCGCCCCGCCCGCGGACCCTGACGTGATCCTCAGCGGCGGACTGCTGGGACTGGCACGGCTGACAGGCGACGACGCGGGTGAGGCGTTTCGTTCCGGCGAAGTGGAATTAATTGGCGAGGCGGACATGGCCCACACCATCCAGGAATTGCTGCAGCACGCGCACCCGGACTGGGAAGAGGAATTGTCCCGCCTGGTCGGTGACGTGGCCGCACACCAGTTGGGTAACATGGCCCGCAGCATTTTTGGCTGGGGCAAGCAGGCTGGTGAAAGCGTGCAACGCAATGCCACCGAATACCTGCAGGAAGAAAGCCGGGACCTGGTAGCGCCTGCCGAAGCACGAGATTTTTGCGCCACTGTGGACACCGTGCGGGATGACGTGGAGCGCGCGGCAGCGAGACTGGACCGCCTGGAAAAACAATTGAACCAGGCCCGGGAGTCGTAAAATGCTGCGCCCCTCGACAGTCCTGCGCCTGATTGCCATACAGCGAGTTTTGCTGCGTTACGGGCTGGACGAAATCGTCACCGCGACTCACTTGTTCAGACCCCTGAGGTACTTTTCGCCGGGCTGGTGGCGACGTAATTCACACAAGGAAAGCCTGGGCGCCCGGCTGCGCATGGCGCTCATCGAACTGGGCCCCATATTCGTAAAATTTGGCCAGTCCCTGTCCACCCGTCCCGACCTGTTACCCAAAGATGTGGCGATGGAGCTTGCACAACTTCAGGACCGTGTTCCGCCATTTCCCTCGAATGAAGCCCTGGCGATTATCGAGGGCGCCTATGGCAAGACGGTAGACGAGGTCTTCGCAAGCTTTGACACCGAACCCCTGGCCGCCGCATCCATCGCCCAGGTGCACACGGCGACGCTTAAGGATGGCCAGAGTGTCATCGTCAAGGTGCTGCGCCCCGGTGTGAAAAAACGCATCGAAAGCGACATGGCCGTGCTGTACGCCATGGCCGGATTGGCTGAGCGATTCTGGTCCGAGGGCAAACGACTGCATCCGCTGGATGTGATCGCCGAATACGAGAAGACCACCCTGGATGAACTGGACCTGCTACGCGAGGCCGCCAACGCGGCCCAGTTGCGACGCAACTTCGAAGGTTCAACCCAGCTGTATGTTCCCGAGGTGCACTGGGATTACTGCCGCAAGAATGTACTGGTCATGGAACGGATTTACGGCGTACCGATAGCCGACATGGAAACCCTCAAAGCCAAGGGAACCAACTTCAAACGCCTGGCGGATCACGGCGTGGAGCTGTTCTTCACCCAGGTGTTCCAGCACAACTTCTTCCATGCCGACATGCACCCCGGCAATATTTTCGTGGACGTCACCACACCCGAGTTCCCGCGTTATATCGCCGTGGACTTCGGCATCGTTGGCACCCTGAGTACCCGAGACCAGTATTACCTGGCCGAGAATTTCCTGGCCTTCTTCAATCGGGACTACTACCGGGTGGCCAAGCTGCACCTGGACTCCGGCTGGGTGCCATCAGAAACCCGGCTGGATGAACTGGAGTCCGCATTCCGGACAGTGTGCGAACCCATCTTCGCCAAGCCCCTGGAAGAAATTTCCTTCGGTCAGTTGCTGGTGCGCCTGTTCCAGACGGCGAGACGATTCAACATGGAAGTCCAGCCCCAGTTGATCCTGCTACAGAAAACCCTGCTGCACATCGAGGGCCTGGGTCGTCACCTGTATCCCCAGCTGGATTTATGGGAGACCGGCAAACCCATACTCGAGCGCTGGATGAGAGACCGTCTCAGCGGCGCCAATGTACTGGCCAAGCTGCGTCAGCAACTGCCAGACCTGAACGAGACCCTCCAGGATGTGCCCCAATTGGTGCAGACCCTGGTGCAGCAAGCCACCGAAGGACGCTTGAGCATTACCGTCAATGATCCTGGAGTCAGTGCACTGCGCAAGGAAATTGCCCAGTCAGCCCGGGCACGCTACACAGCCATGGCAGCCGGAGCGGTACTGATTGCCGGCGCTTTGCTGATCGGCCTGAATGTTCAGCCCGAATGGTTGGGTTGGGTGGTGAGCGGCACCGGCGCAGCACTGCTGCTGATCAATCGTCCCTCGGCAAGCTAGTTTCCCCATTCACCGATCAGGGCCCGTAGGGTGCACTCTGTGCACCGGTTAGCGACCCCAATTATTCACCCCCTCGCCCCGCCAAAAGCAGGCAAAGACGTTTTCCTGTAAAATACGCGTGAGCCCCCGCCCGAAACTGACTCGACTCGCTGAAATCGTGACCATGGATTTCGCCCAGTTTCACGATTATTTTATTTTCACATTAGGTAGCAATTATGAAACTTGCGATTTTGTCGTGTGGACCGAATTCATACAGTACCCGTCGACTAAAAGAAGCTGCGCTGGAAAGAAAGTACGACGTCAAAGTACTTAATACTCTGAAGTTCGCCATTGACCTGGAAGAAGGTTCGCCGGATCTCTATTATCGACAAAAATCACTGGGCGAGTATGACGCCGTGCTGCCACGTATCGGCGCCTCAATCACCTACTACGGAACAGCCGTGGTCCGGCAGTTTGAAGAAATGGATGTCTTCTGTGCAAACACCGCGAACGGCATCACAAACTCGCGCGACAAGCTGCGCAGCTTGCAGATACTGAGTCGTCATCACATCGGGATACCGCGCACAACGTTCGTAAAGGACAAGCGGGATGTGCTTCCGGCGATTGCACGTGTCGGCGGTGCACCGGTAGTCATCAAGCTCATCGAAGGAACCCAGGGTATTGGCGTACTGCTCGCCGAAACTATCAAGGCAGCCGAATCTATCATCGAGCTTCTGCAGAGCCAGAAACAGAATGTCCTCATTCAAAAATTCGTCGCCGAGAGCCGGGGTAAGGATATTCGTGCCTTCGTTGTTGGAGATCGAGTGGTCGCAGCGATGCGACGGGTTGCCCAAGGACAAGAGTTCCGCAGCAACGTACACCGCGGCGGCATCGCGGAGGCCGTCGAACTGAGCGAGGAGTATCGGGAGACGGCGGTGCGCGCCGCGCAGATACTCGGCCTGCGTATTGCAGGCGTGGACATGCTTGAGAGTTCCAGTGGCCCACAGATCATGGAAGTGAACTCATCGCCGGGTCTTGAAGGCATCGAGAAATGCACACAGCTGGATATCGCTGGCGCCGTGGTCGAGTACATTGCCGCAAGGGTCGATTTTCCGGATATCGATATCCGGCAGCGCCTGACCGTCAGTCGTGGCTATGGTGTCAGTGAGATTTTGATACGTGCAGGGTCGAACTTCGATGGCAAGACCATCACGGAAACAAAGCTCAGAGACAGTGATATCAATGTGCTCACCTTGTATCGCGGCACAACCGTAATCCCTAATCCGCGTGCCGAGCGCACATTGCAAGCGAACGATCGCTTGCTATGTTTCGGCAAGCTCGATGCGATGCGAGATTTGCTGCCACCCAAGGCTCAGCGCAGAAGGCAGCCAACGGTTGGAGCTCTACACCACGATACCGAGGATTAGCGTTAACGCCACGCACTATCAAGAGATCCAGGGCCCCAATCGGGGCCCTTTTTCTTGCTGGTCCAAGATACTGATTCGCAACAGGAATCAAGAAAGTGACCAGGCCCGAAGTGTGAGGATCGCCCTGAATTTGGACGGCTTTGCTCGAATATGCAGCCAGAATTTACTTTATGTTAAATACGAAAGACTCTTTTCCAGAAACTGGTAGCTTTGTTCTATACTGATTTCGCACGGATGCTGCCGATAAAAACTAACAATCTCCAGGGGAGCAAGTTGGTTCGCCTGGGGCTACATATTTCAGCAAGTAACCGGGCTGCCCGTTACCCAATTTGCATTACTGCTCATTACGCCGCGCAGCTGATCCACGCATATCTCACGCATCGTTTCGATCTCGTCAAAAGCCCGGTTTACATTCCACCCAGCCGGGCCGTAGGCCCGAGAGCGCAAGACAATATGTTCGAAGCGTCCCAGCGATGCCACTCATTCCGCAGCGCCAGACTTGTGGTAAACATGCACGTCCCGCTGCGGGAACGGTATGGATACACCCTCGGCGTCGAACCGGCGCTTCACCTCGCGAGTCACATCCCAGTAGACTGCCCAGTAGTCCTCGGGCCTGACCCATGGGCGACATATGAAATTGACGGAGGAATCCGCAAGTTCGTTGAGTTTGACGACCGGCGCCGGGTCCTTCAGAACAAGTTCATGATCACTGACGATTGTCTCGAGGATCGATTGCGCCTTGTCGATGTCATCGCCGTAGCCAATACCAAAAACAAGATCTACCCGTCGCTCGGTGATCCCGGTGACATTCGTTATAACGTCACCCCATACCGAATTGTTCGGCACTATAACGAGCTGATTATCGGGCATTCTCAATTGCGTAGACAGGAGGTTCATCGATTCAACCTTACCCAGCACGCCGGCAACATTGACGACGTCGCCCATATCGAAAGGCCGGTAAACCAGCATTAGAATGCCGCTGGCAAAATTACTCAGCGAGTTTTGAAGTGCAAAAGCAATGACGAAGCCAGCAGCACCGACGATTGCGAGCACGGGCCCAACGTTAACCTCCAACGCTGAAAGGCCGACAAAAAATCCAGCGAACAGCACGAGCCGGCGCGTACTCACTACTAGAAATTGGCTCAGCAATGTCGAGATGTTTTTTGATCCCGTGAGTGTCCTCTGAGCAGCCTTGGCCGCTACGACGGAAAGCAGGTAGAACACAAAAATCAAGAATACGAACTGCAGGAAATTGGCCGCCCAGCGAATGCCACCCTCGGTCGATTGAAGCCAGCCTCTTATCGTTGTCCAGGTAGCGCTTGCGTCCGTGACATCGACCTTGATACCGGATACCGCCTTGATGTAGACGTCATAGTGCGTCCGGTCGCCGCCTTTTGCGGCCAGCTCCGTCAGGACGATCTCGAATCGATCAATTATCGCCGTTCTCTGTGCGCTAAGTTCCGTGACATACTCAACCAGCGCAGTCTTCAGCTCTGCCTTGTCTTCAGCGGCGTCGCTTACCACAGCGACTGTTTTACCAGCCTCCTCCGCGTTATCCGCGGCTGCCTTTATCGCTTCTTGCACAGCGTCATTCTGCACGGACTTTTCTTCTGCTTCCCGCGCCTGTTGCAATGCTTCCTTGACCTCCGCAGCAGCTTCCCGTTTAGCCTCTTGGTCAGATTCCGCAGCGGCCTTTTCCAAGTCCTGAAGTGCCGATTCCGCCTGCTCGACCGTCTTGATCTCTTCCTTCTTAAAAAATTCCGCCACCTCGGCATCGCTGATTTCCGCGAGCTTGGCTCGCAACAGAGCCTGCCAGGCCTCAGCTTCGACTTCGAGTTCACATAGAGTCAGGGGTTTGACGCGAGAAGAGAGAATGGGCACCGGCACAGTCGCATCTGAGTCGGTCACGGCCTGGTACTTGTCGGCGCAGTCCTGAGCAACCGCGCTGCTTGAAACGAGGGCCAATGCAATTAATGTGATTAGCGAGCGTATGGAAGTGAGCGAGGTTATTTGCATCCGGGGCACTCTCAACAAGTTAGGGGGAGGGGCGAAGTCAAAATGGCTGGGGATTATATCTATGAGGACGGTCGACATCAATTCGATACTGCTGCTGAACGCGGGACCTTTGAGTCCCAAATCCAGACCACCTCGACCGGCCTGTCGGTTCGCATGCGCATTCGCTGATTTCGAGACCGTCTTATGGTAGCAACAAGCACTGGTGACTGTCGTGCGCTTCGGCGCAGCGGAAACAATTTGTTACGATTAGGTGGTGCGATCGGCTGATAGTCGTCGAATAATCATTTCCGCTAACGATCCCGGATTTAGACAAAAAGGTTCTAATTTCATGAAAATCCTGGCAGCCATTGCGATTATCCCGGCGATGCTTCTTGCAACAACAGCTGCGGCGGACACTACCAAGGCTCGCTGTGACGTTTATCCACTGGGCTCCGACAATATCAGCAAAATGGTCCCATGCACTTTCAGTCAGCGCCAGGGGTACGTAACCATTAGCCGCGACGACGGGGTCACTCACGAGCTTTCTCCGCTGGGAGACAAAGCTGGCAACTTTCGCGATCAGCACGGTCACGCGGCCTACCGCCAGAGCGGACTCGGCGACCAGGGACAAATTTTTCGTTTCAACACCCAAAGTGTGTATATCTACTGGAATACGTCGGCTCTTGAGCTGCAGTCTGACGAGGACAACGCGACGGCACCGTTCACAACCCGGGACTACGATGCGACGGCACTCCTGCGCTGTCGCGATTCTAGTGAGGAGGAGTTTGCCAGCTGCCCTGCCGGTATCCTGCGCATGGGGGGCGGACAGGCATCGATCGTCGTGCAAAATCTGCGGGGCGAACAATTCACTATTAATTTTATGACCGGCTACATCAACGCTACTAATCGTGAGGTCGAAGCAAGGCTTGACGGGGACACTTGGATAGTGACAATCGATAACGATGAAATTTATGAAGTGCCGCTGGCAGCCGTCGAAGGCGGTTAATAGCCTCCCCCATACGCGCTAACTGGCCGATAGCAGACGGCTAAAGCGTTCCAGCAATCTTTCTCAATATGACACAGCCGCTTAAATTCGACAGGTTCAAGGACGCGCCACCGTTCCGGCGCCCCCGTCCTGCATTTTTAACGCTGCGGGCAGGCCTGCTCGCCATACTCGCGTCGGGTTGTGTGGCCCTGCCAACCGGGGAGGAGCTGCGAAGGGATCCATCACCTCACCTCCTGCCCGGTGCACCGCAAGGTATCGTCGACGGTCGCCAGGAATTCCGTGATTATTTCTGCGAGTCGCTCGAGCAAACGGCCAATGCCGAATTATCTACCGACGACTGCGAAAGCTGGCTGCTTCGACTGTCGGACGAGAAAGAAGGTTCCGCAAAGACTGGCGGGCGGACAGAGACGAGCCTGCAGATCCTGTTTGTCACCGGCGCGTTTAGCGAGTGTTTCGGCGAGAGTGCTCGCCCATTTGGGTCCGCGATTACGCAGCTTGCTGCAGAGAACTTCCGGTTCGGCACGATTGAAGTCGGCGGGCGATCAGGCACTGACCACAACGCCGCCCAGATCGCGACGTTTCTCGATGAATGGCCAACAGATCCGGATACGCCTCTGATTTTGGTTGGATATTCGAAAGGCACCATCGATATCCTCCAGTTCCTGGTGGACTATCCGCTGGCAGCGAAGCGAGTGGATGCCGTGATAAGCGTCTCCGGTGCCGTTCGCGGTTCACCGCTTGCTGACCAGTTTGATACCTTTTATGACCTGCTGTTTTCTCACCTTCCTTCCGGGCACTGCGAGAAAGGTGACGGTGATGTTGTACATAGCCTCCGAACCGACGTGCGTAAGGAATGGCTTCAGTCGAATCCGTTACCGAACACTGTTCGCTACTATTCCCTGGCCGCCTTCACGACGAAGGATCGAATGGCGCGAGCCTTGGTGGGGTCCTGGAAAATCCTGCTCGGAGAAAACCCGCGAAACGACGGACAGCTGCTGCCCGAGGACGCGTTAATTCCAGGATCAACGCTGCTCGGCTACCTCAACGCCGACCACTGGTCGGTAGCGATGGGGATCGAGGCAGATCACAAATTTTTCGCGGGTCGTCGCGACCCGACCCCTTTCCCGCACAAGGCCCTTTTGCAGGCCATGCTTTGGCAGGTCGGCAACGATCTTGCGACTAGGGAATAACCGAGACTTCGTTGATTGGCACAGGGTTCTCTGCAATAACCAGAAGCATCCGACGGCCGTCGGTTCGGTAGGGATCCTCCGTCAGGTTAAATTTCGGTGCCTCCAGGGTTGCCTCGCCGACGCCATGGACGTAACCATAGGATTTCACCGACTGACTGCGCATCAGCGTTTCGAGAAGGTATGCACGATCCTCATCGACTTCCGGGTCGACGACGTGGGTAAACAGAAATGGCGAATGCCAGGTTGGCTTCACACCGATATCACGACTGAGCTGAGCGACCCACACGTTGCTTCCGTCTAAAGTGACGGGCGCCAGCCAGATGCGCATATGGTTTCGTTGAGGAATGGATCCACGCGGACGCTGCATCGCGAAGTCCTGGTGTCGCCCACGGAAATAAAGCGGGCTAATCGGAAAATTCCATTCGGGTGCGCCAAACAACGTCGATTTCGTCGTCTCCCAGGCCGCCTTGCCTGAGATTCGCTCAGTGAACGCCCAGCCACTGCGCGTCAGCGCGCCCATGAGATAGCTCATTTCACCAACGAATATGACGTTGAGCGGATCGCCGAACTTATCCCCCTCGGCATTGGTCGTGCAGCACGGCAAGAACTCGGCCCACGATTTCAGGGCCGGCATATCCAGGTTCTTACGTTGTTCGCTGCCATAAATGGACTCGAAATCGATCACCTCGTAATCGAAAGAGCCATCGGGTAACGCGAACATGAAATCGAATCGATGCAATGTCTGGTCGCTCAATAATTCCACAACCAGGTAACGGCCGCCCCGGTGGCGGTTCACCAAGACATAGCCAACGCTCTTTTCGCCTGCTGCCAGGTCCTTGGGTATCGCCAGCGCGTGAAAGTGTTCGGATAACTGTCGGTTCTGCCCGGGCTTGAACGATGAATGAAACCGGTAGGCAGCTTCGTTCTGCGAAAAATAGTCGATATCCAGGGAAGAAGGCAGCAGGTGCAGGGTTTCGTTAGTATTGTTCTCTATCTCAAGCCAAATAGCGCGAATTGCCTTGCCGCCAAGATCAACACCATAGATTTTCTTTGCTTCCTCGTCATCGAGCACGACGGTCGATACCGTGACACCGTTTTGCTGCGCTATCTGCGCCCTCTCCAGATGTGGATTGTGCCATTGCGGGTCAGGCGAAAAAGTGACGCAGCCGGCAATAAAGAGCTGGGCCAGCAGGCATAGCAGAACCTTGATGATAGAAATTCGCATATCCGCAGCGTCAATCGCCAATTGTATGCTGATCTTAGGCAATGTCGTTTCAACAAGGCAAGTGTCGGAAGCTCCGAATCTGAAATCGCGCCGCGAAATATCTGACCGTCCTGGAAGAAGATGGTGGCCAGGGCGGAGGGAGTTCGCAGTCAATCGAACCACCGACAAGCGGATTCTCAGTCAAGCATCGGTCTCTCACGCCCGCAATGCCAACACGCAGTGAACTGGCCATCCAGTGTCTCGCCGCAATCCGGACAATCCCACTGGGGAAGATCCGGTGACGGTCCTTTCACGTGTTCCGCTACTATCTCACCGGCTCGCTGAAGGTCCTCGTCACGGCTGACCCATAACTGGGGCCAGACCTCGGTAAATGGAACCCCGCCGCCCAGGGTGAACATCTGATCGTTCTTCACCAGGCAGGCAATACCCTCCTGCTCCAGCAGGTTCTTCAGATGCTGGACGGCGACCAGCGAATCGGTTGTGTAGATTTTTTTCACAGGATGTTCACCCCGGCTGCAAGCCGTCCAGGAACTCGCCAATAGACTCGCCCTTTTCCATAACCTCCACCAGTGCGGAACCGACAATGACGCCATCCACGTGGGGCGCCAGGCGCTTCACCTGCTCAGCGGAGCGAATACCAAAACCGGCGCACACCGGAATGGCTGATTTCTCACGCACCCCGTCAAGGTAATCCAGCATATTGTCTCGTTCACTTGCCGCGCCGCCGGTAATGCCAGTGACCGTGACCGCGTAAACAAACCCGGTACTGGCGTCACACAGTTTCTGGATGCGGGACTCCGGAGTGACCGGACTGACCAATTGCACCAGGGCCAGCCCCTGGCTGGTGATGCTTTTAATCATGGGTCCGGATTCCTCCAGGGGAAGATCCGGCACGATGAATCCACACACCCCGGCAGCCCGGGCGCGCTTGGCCAGCTCTTCCAGGCCGTAGGCCAGCAATGGATTCAGATAGCTCATCAGCAGGATCGGCGCCTGGGCCGCCCGTCCTGCTTTTTGCATCTGCTCCAGCTGATCGAGAATCCAGCGCACCGACACGCCTTGTTCCAGCGCCTTGTGACTGGCTCGCTGGATGGTCACACCATCGGCCATGGGATCCGAGAACGGCACGCCAAGCTCTACCACATCGCTGTGCTGGCTCACCTCGGTGAGGTGCTCCTGGAACTTGTTCGCATCCGGAAAACCGGCGGTCATAAACGCGATCATTGGGACACGACCCCCGGCACGGGCATCACGCAGGGTCTGGGAAATCTTTTCATGGGGAAGCATCAGCGTGAGTCTCCTAAAGCGGCAGGGTGCGCAGGGTGGGCATGTCTTTATCGCCCCGACCTGACATGCCGATCAGTATGCGCTTGCCCGGGTTCTCACGGGCCCAGCGTCGGGCGCCCGCCAGGGCGTGAGCACTTTCCAGCGCAGGAAGAATTCCCTCCAGCCGGCAGCACTCGTTCAGCGCATCCAGGGCTTCTGCATCACCAATCACCTTGTACTGCACGCGCCCTATCTGCTTGAGCAGGGCATGCTCCGGACCGACACCGGGATAATCCAGGCCAGCCGATACCGAATGGGTTTCCTGCACCTGGCCGTCCGCGTCCTGCAGCAACATGGAATAGTTTCCGTGCAACACTCCCGGCGTGCCGTGGGACAGGGTCGCCGAATGATCACCCAGTGCATCACCACGTCCACCGGCCTCGATGCCAAGCAGTTTAATACTGCGATCCGCCAGCAACGGATGGAACATACCGATGGCATTGGAACCGCCACCCACACACGCCACCGCAACGTCCGGCAACTCGCCGGTAGCCTCCAGGATTTGCGCCCTGGCTTCCTGGCCAATCACTGACTGCAGGCGCTGCACCAGGGTGGGATAAGGATGGGGACCGATGGCCGAACCCAACAGGTAATAGGTGTGCTCGGGATCAGTCACCCAGTCCCTGATGGCCTCGTCAATCGCGGCCCGCAGGGTTCGGTCGCCAGTGGTCACCGGAAACACCTCGGTACCCAGTCGGCGCATACGATCCACGTTCGGGGCCTGGCGTTCGATGTCTATTTCGCCCATGTACACCCGACACGGCAGACCCAGTCGGGCGCAGGCCGCGGCGGTCGCCACGCCATGCTGCCCGGCGCCGGTCTCGGCGACAATCCGCTTAACACCCAGGCGCTTGGCCAGAAGCGCCTGGCCAATGGAGTTATTAATCTTGTGAGCACCGGTATGCGCCAGGTCCTCGCGTTTGAACCAGACATCCGCGCCCCATGCCTCGCTAATCCTGGGGACGTGAGTCAGGGGCGTGGGACGGCCCACCCAGTCATGCAACTGGGCACGAAGTTCTTCCCGAAACTCCGGGGTATCCAGGTGATCACGCATCCCCTGCTCCAGGCGCTCAAGGGCAGGTACAAGAGTCTCGGGGACGTATCGCCCACCGAACATGCCATAGCGACCGAACTCATCCGGCAGACTGCCGTCGATCAGGCGCTGCAACAGCTCTTCGTTCTGTTCGCTTTGGGTTGGCTTAACAGACATCATTCACTCCATTTCACTTTCTGCTGCACGAACGGCAGCCACAAATTCTCTGATTCTTTCCGGGTCCTTCACCCCCGGGGATGACTCAACACCGCTGCTGACATCCACCCCGAAAGGCCTGACCGCCGCAATCGCATCCGCCACGTTTCCCGGGTGCAGGCCGCCGGCCAACACCAACTGGGTGCGCGCCGACAAAGAGTTCGCCAAAGACCAATCGGCAGTTTCCCCGGCACCGGATTTGGCGCCCTCGTAAACCAGTCTCCTGGGACAAGACTCCGGAGCAACATTTCGGTATACCAGCAACGGCTCGCACCCGGCGGGCAATACAAAACCCTCCAGTGCATGGGCATCAGCCTGGAAATATGTCGGCACAGCCAGGCTGAACAACTCGTCAAACTCCCCGGGCGCCGGCGACAAGGTCACGATAACGCTGCGCACGCCCGGCGGCAGCTGCCTGATCAGTTCCGCCGCCTGGGTGGCAGAAACCCGCCGGGGCGAGGCTGCCATGACAAAACCCACTGCATCCGCACCGGCCCGGACCGCAGCGTCCAGGGCAGCCTGATCTCGAATACCGCAAATCTTGATCCAGGTCCGGCTCATCTGGCCACCTCGCTGTCTTCCCGGCCCGCGGCAAGCAGCTCGGCCAGCGCCTGTGCCGGGTTACCGGAACGCATCAGGGCCGTACCCACCAGCGCCATGTCATAACCCAGGCCCCGGGCCCAGCGGGCATGCTCCGGGGTTTCGATACCGCTTTCCGCGACCCGGTGGGACACGGACGGAAACGATGAGGCCGCGGTTTCAAATCGTTGCGGGTCCACCTGCAGTGTTCTCAGGTCCCGACAATTTAAACCCAGCAATAACTGGTCCGTCTCGGGAAGGCTTGAAAACAACTCGCCCCCGCGTGCCAGTTCCTGTTCATCAAAGGCCTCTACCAGCACGAACATCTTCTGCTCCAGGGCTGCCAGGGTGATCTCCCTGCACTGGGCATCATCCAGCATGGCGAGTATCACCAGCACACCGCCGGCACCGGCAGCGCGAGCCTCCAGCACCTGGTAGGGGTCCACCAGGAAATCTTTTCGCATGGCCGGAATGCCGTGCCCGGCCAGTGCAGCAGCCGCCTCGGCCAGGTGCGTCAGCGAACCGCCAAATCGGCTGGGCTCGGTGAGCACCGACACCGCCGCCGCTCCACCGGAGGCGTAGTCCGCAACCCGCCGGGAAATATCCTCGTCCTGGTCTTTTAATCGCCCAGCCGCCGGAGACACCAGCTTCATCTCGGCAATGATGTCGAATCCTGCCGGATGAAAAACCAGTGACGGCGGCGCGGGCAGCGCGGCGATACGTTCCAGCAGCTGCGCCTGGGCCACCCGGGCGCGGGCCACCTTCAGGCGCTCCCGACTTCCCTGGGCCATGCTGTGGAGAAAATCACTCACCCTGAAATCACCCAGTCGCTCCAAATTCTGCTAACCGTTCAAGCAGGCGTCCGGCCCGGCCATCATCAATCGCCGCCGCCGCCAGCACCAGCGCTTCATCCAGGTTCGCGGCCATGCCAATCAACTCCAGGACCAGGGCCGCCCCAAGCACCAGTGCATCCCGGGGCGCGCCATGCTGTTTTCCGGCCAGTACATCTCGCAAGGCCTGGGCATTTACCGCGGCATCACCACCACGCAGATCTTCGGGAGTACAACGGGGCACGCCATGATCCAGCGGATCCTTCTCATACTCTTCCACCTTGCCGGGGCGCACATCGAACATCAGGAACTTGCCTACCGGGCTCGCCTCGTCCCAGCCCGGTTCGCCGTGAACCACAAAGGCCCGGGTAATCGGCATGCCGGCCAGGGCGTTCGCCATCAGGCGGGCAACCTGGGGGGAGTAGGCACCGATCAGGTAATACTCGGGCTGGGCCGGGTTGGTCAGGGGCCCAAGAATATTGAACACCGTGCGCACACCCATGGCAGCTCGCACTGGCACCACGGCCTTCATGGCCGGATGGTAGTAAGGCGCAAACAGGAAAGTGAACCCGGTCTCTTCCAGGCAGTCCCCTGCCCGGTTTTCATCAAGGG
>Ga0316188_10000526_pt1 | contig 16549 bp, 16 predicted proteins | sample Phiworburrow1_MG_FD_204933 | JGI IMG/M metagenome (GOLD analysis project Ga0316188, IMG submission 204933) | Coastal sediment microbial communities from Maine, United States - Phippsburg worm burrow 1 | ecosystem: Environmental > Aquatic > Marine > Coastal > Sediment | place: USA: Maine...
GATTGGTTACAATGGCCGATGCCCGTTTCATTACGGGCTCCCAGTCCGGATCGGTCATGTCTGAAACAAGCACGTCTCCTGGCTGGACGCGATTCATTTCGGCCACAGAGCGGATGACCTTGGCGGTGCCAGCGCCGATCTTGTGACCGATGCTGCGGCCCACGATAATGACGTTGCCCCTGTTTTTGAGCGTGAAACGCTGGATCGATCTGCCACTTCGGCTCTGCACCGTCTCCGGACGTGCCTGCAGGATGTAAAGTTTGCCGTTGTTACCATCCTTGCCCCACTCGATATCCATCGGACGGCCATAATGATTTTCAATGGTCACGGCCATCCGCGCGAGTTCGATAATGTCCTCGTCCGAAATGGAGAACTTGAGGCTGTCATTCTCGTCCACATCGACTGTGTCTACCGTCTTGCCCGGCTCGGGATTATTGCTGTAGACCATCTTGATGGCCTTGCTGCCAAGGTTCTTGCGCAGAATGGGGTGTTTGCCGGCGGCGAGCGCCGGTTTGTACACGTAGAACTCATCCGGGTTTACAGCGCCCTGCACGACAGTCTCGCCGAGTCCCCAGGATGAAGTGATGAACACCGCGTCGCGGAACCCCGTTTCCGTATCGAGCGTAAACATCACACCCGACGAGCCGACATCGCTGCGTACCATGGTCTGGACACCGGCAGAGAGGGCGACATCTGCGTGATCAAAGCCGTGGTGGACGCGATAGGCGATGGCGCGGTCGTTGAACAGCGATGCGAAAACCTGGTGCATGGCTTCAATCATGTTGTCCAGCCCGCGTACGTTGAGGAACGTCTCCTGCTGCCCGGCAAACGATGCGTCTGGCAGATCCTCAGCGGTTGCGGAGGAGCGAACGGCAACGGCGATGTCCTGACCATCGCTCATCTCGTTCCAGGCGGTCTCTACATCGCGCATCAGTTCCTCTGGCAGCGGGGCCTCCAGGATCCAGCCGCGAATGGTCGCGCCTGCGCTGGTCAGCGCGTCAATATCATCGATATTGAGGTCGTCGAGCAAGCTGTGAATCCGCTTATCGAGCCCGTCCGCCCTCAGGAACTCACGGTAGGCCGCGGCTGTGGTTGCGAAACCTCCCGGGACAGTGACGCCCAGGTTGGAGAGATTGCTGATCATTTCACCGAGAGAGGCGTTTTTTCCACCGACGGTTTCAACGTCATCCATGCCAAGCTCTGCGAGCTTGATGACATATTGCTCCAAGTCTTTCTCCCTTGTGTTCCTTGGCAGGAATGGGACAATCCTACCGATGGTTGAGCGCGTCGTGTTTTTTGTTTCGGATCAAACCGGTGTCACGGCGGAGACACTCGGTCACAGCCTGATTACTCAGTTTGCCGGTCAGGATTTTCGCCAGACGACTCTGCCATTTATAGATTCCGAAGACAAGGCGCACGAGGCAGTTCGGACCATCAATGCGGCGGCCAGGGATGCGGTCGTTCGTCCCATCGTTTTTTCGACGATGGTGCAGCCTGATTTGCGGACGATCGTGAATACCTCAGCGGGGCTGCATCTCGATATTTTCGATGCATTCCTGCAGTCGCTCGCGGACGAGTTTGACGAGGCACCAGAGTACAAGTCCGGGCGCGCACACGGCGTGAGTGATATTGATGCCTACATGAAACGCATCGAGGCGACTAATTTCGCGCTGGCCAATGATGATGGCGGTGTGAGCCGAAACTACGACGTGGCGGATGTCATTCTCGTTGGCGTGTCACGCTCCGGCAAGACGCCGACCTGTCTGTACCTTGCTCTCCAGTACGGCGTCTACGCGGCAAACTACCCGCTCACCGACGATGAGCTGGAAAATGGCAAATTGCCGGATTTTCTGCTGGAGCAAAAGCACAAGCTGTTTGGCCTCACGATCGCGCCTGAACGGCTGCGCAAGATACGCGAGGAGCGGCGGCCACTCGGTAGTTATTCCTCGGCGCAGCAAGTGCGTTTCGAGCTTCGGGAGGCGGAGAAGATATTTAGCCGTTACGGCATACCGAGCGTCGACACGACGATGTTCTCAATCGAAGAGATATCGAGCAGAATTCTTGATAGTACCGGGGTAGAGCGCAGAGTTCGACCCTGATATTGCCGGTCATCTGCTGCTATATTGACAGCATGTTGCTCGACTCACACCTGGTTCCGGAGACCGCCGCAAAGCCCCGCAGTTTTGTGGGTTTGATGGCGGTGTATGAGAGCAATTACCTGCGCCTGTTACGGCTGATTCCTGAGATCGCGCGCCTGGACGGCTGTTTTCGCTCGCGAGTAGCCGGCGATTGTGACCTGCATGTCGAGATACTGGAACGCTGCCGTTACACGGTAACCCTTTCTCTCACCTATCATTTCGAGACCGATGATGGCCTGCTGATCGATCCGGACATGACTGTGCGTGCCTATCTTGACGGACGGCTTGCCGAGGTCATGGCCATCGGCACTACACAGCGTCACGTCACGTTACGCAAGCTGGTGAAGGAGCATGGCAGGGAGCTCAGCCGTCGTTGGCGTCGCAATATGGTCCTGAACAAGTGGCTCGACTATCTGTCCGAGCAGGGGCACCTCGTACTCGAACGCTAAAACTGTCGATTCAGTCAGCGTTTCACTCATTCATGCCTGAGATCATTACGTTCAGTAGCGCACCACATTGGGTGCCGATGCATCGGATTATGTAAAGAGACGAGCCGTGGCGAGCATCACGACAATATTCAGGAATGAACCGGAACAGCCGCCGCAGGACACGGACAAACTCGTGGACCTGTTTCGTAATCGTGCCGAGCTGAAGAAGGAATTCGCCGCGTTACGCAACGAGAAGTACCAGCTGCAGGACCGGATCAAGGCACATCAGGGCGCGACGGAGCGCGTGCAGCAGAAGTTGAATCACCTTGAGTCGCTGCTCCTGGATCCCGATTGGGTTCACAATGTTGTTGTTTTTTACCAGATGCGGCGCCTGGCCGCCCACTGCGAAGCAAAGATCGAGCGCTTTGCAGAGCAGCTGAAACAACAGCGCGAGCAACGGGTGCACAACAAGGTACTGGTCTCCTGGAACGAGGAACGCAAGAAGTCCTCCCGGAAGGTACAGAAGAAGATCGGAGAACAACGCCTGCGAGTCCAGATGCTGGAGGACCAGTTGCAGTCGGAACGTCACAAGTTGCTGTCCATGGGCGGCATTTCGAAGATGCTGCGCGGTCGTTCGCAAGCCTCACAGGTCGAGAGTCTGGAAGCCTCTATTGTCGGGGCACAGGCCAGGGAACAGGATTTACTGCAGGAACTTGCCAGCGTGGAGACGCTCGATCCGCCGGCACACCAGGGGTTGGATATTGCCGCAAAGCGTTCGATCAATTTCATGATCCTGGCGTTCGCCCAGCAGTTGTACCTCGATTATGTCGAGGACAATCTGGTCGGATTGGCGAAGGAATCCAGCGAGAAAAGCGTTGGGGCTGTTAACTATGGCACCAAGTATGAGTGCGATGAACTGCTGCAGCGGCTGACCAGGCGACGCGAAGAAGTGGAGCAGGCTGGCGATTTCGCGGAACTACTGAAGACCCGGGCCAAGATGATCGCCAAATATGCATTGTTCCGGAACGACGATGATGCAGTACCGGTACCGGGCAGTGTTGCAACGATTTTCGATATCGACCCAAACGGCGTTGTGCATCAGTCGGACGCAAGCCTTCTGGGAGAGAATTACTTCGGAGTAGCAAAGGTATTGAGCCGCTAATCGCCGAAGCTCAAGCGGTTCTAGATGTCTCGGCGGTACATCTGGCGCCTGAACGGCACCAACTCGTTGTCTGAGAGTGAGCGCAGGCGCGGAGCAGGCACTTCATCGTCGTCAGATTCGATCTCGATAACGTCGTCGGTCCGGGATTTGTCCGTACTGTCAGCAAAAATCTTTCGTGCTGTCGCTGCAACGCGCGGTTTCAGTACATGGTCGTCGGCGACCGCGTCTATCGTCGTAGACATGGTGTCGGCCTTGATTGCCAGGGTCGCCTCTAGCCTGCTGTCGCAGAGAGCGTCGCGGTCAGGGGCAGCGATTACAGGAGCCGCAAACCAGCCACCCAGCACCAGGATCGCCGCGGTTGCTGCGATGTGGCCCTGCTTAGGCTGTTTGTGCCGTATTGCCATGGCTTGCCCCCTTAACGGTGATTGCCTTATCGCAATCGGCTAGGTGTTATAGTCGAGTATAACACCGCGACTTTTCGGGTCAAGCACAGGAATCAGCGCTGCACCTGGGCTGTCCGCGGCGTCTCCGTCGTCACCTCCCGCATGGTGGCCAGGTCGGCGACTATGCCTGCGGCCTGGTCCAGCTGGATGTCCGGGAAATCGTCGTCCTCAATGTCATCGAGACTCTCGATGGGCTCGATTCCGAGGGCTACACGACGTTCATTCTCCAGATCAAGCCGGCGTTGCAGGTCTTCCTCGTGCTCAGCGCGGCGCGCTTTCATATTCAGAGAAATGGTCTTTTGGGACCGGATTTTCTCGGCTGCGCGGATAGTCTCCAGCTGGAACTGGAAGTTCGGATCGTCCTTGGAGCGCTCGGTGTACGCCGCCGTCAGCGATTCGATCATCCCTTCGAGCGGCTTGCCGGCCCTGAATCGGGTGGTTTGCACCGTGTCCCAGGGCAGGGCGCTGTCACGAACGCTTTCACCGATCAGTTTGGCATCGATATGCGACGGCAGCGCGATGTCCGGATCCACACCGCGATGCTGTGTGCTTTCGCCGGTCACCCGGTAGTACTTGCCAATCGTCAGCGTGAGCTGACCGTAACCTTGATCGTCGTCGCTGCGGATATACTGGTCGAGCGAGTAGAGGTTCTGCACGGTGCCCTTGCCGAAGGTTTGCTGGCCGATAATCACGCCGCGTGCGTAGTCCTGAATGGCAGCCGAGAAAATCTCGGATGCTGAGGCACTGTAGCGGTCAACGAGAACCGCCAGCGGGCCGCTGTAGGCGACGCGGGGAACCGGGTCAGGATCGTCCAGGCGGCTGATTCGGCCATTCGCGTTGCGCAGCTGGACGACCGGGCCATTGTCGATGAACAGGCCAGAGAGGGCCGTCGCCTCGGTGAGGTGCCCGCCGCCATTGCCGCGCAGGTCAATGACCAGGCCATCAATGCCTTCTTTTTCAAGCTCTGTGACCAGGCGTCGCACGTCCTTGGTGGTGCTCTTGTAGTCCTTGTCGCCGTTACTGAGTGCCCGGTAGTCACGATAAAAGCTGGGCACGTCGATGACACCAATAGACCACTCGCGCCCATCACGCTGAATCTTGACAATTTCGCTCTTGGCGGCCTGCTCTTCGAGTTTGACCTGCCCGCGTGTGAGGTCGATGAATTTCTTGGGGCTGCCCGGCAACGCGTTGGCAGGAATGATTTCCAGCCGTACAACCGATTTGGCAGGGCCCCTGATCAGGTCGACCACATCATCCAGGCGCCAGCCGATTACGTCGACAATTTCACCGTCCGCGCCCTGCGCGACACCGGTAATCCGGTCTTCGGGCTTAAGCGAGCCGTCAATCGCCGCCGGCCCGCCCGGAATGATGCCGGCAATCTTGACGAAATCCTCATCGGTCTGGAGCGACGCGCCGATACCGAAATACGAAAGACTCATCTGGATGCGGTACTCCTCCGAGTTCCGCGGCGACAGGTAGCTGGAGTGGGGGTCGAGCGCGTGTGCGAAGGTGTTCATGAAACGCTCGAACACATCGTCGTTGTTGAGCTGGTTCAGCCGTTTGATATAGCCCCGGTAGCGCTTGCCAAGAACCTCCTGGATTTTCTCCCAGGATTCGTCTTCCAGCGCGAGGTTCAGCGCATCGTTTTTGACCCGCTGCCGCCAGATATCGTCGAGTTCAGCGGAGCTCTCTACCCATGGCTCTTCCGAGCGATCGAACTGGTAGGTCTCGTCCTTCGTGAAGTCAGGTTCGGTCTCAAGCTGCTCAAGGGCAAACGTCAGGCGCTCGCGCACCCGCGTCTGGTAGACCTGGTACATTTCGAAAACAGGATCAAGTGGTTTGCTCTTGACGACATCATCGAGTTCGTAACGATAGGTTTCAAAGTACTCGATATCGCCCTTTAGCAGGTACATCCGGTTGCTATCGAGGGACTCGATGAACAGGTCGAGTACGTGTGACGACAGCTCATCGTCAACCGCAACATGATTGTAGTGTTGCTGCTGTACGAACTGAGTGACGATTTCGCCGATTTTTTCGTGGCGCGGTTCGGGGAAGAGAAAGCTTTCCTGGTCGACTGCCGCCGTGTTGCTTAGCGCAGGCCAGGAGACGAGCGCGAGGCCCAATCCTGCCAGCCAGTTAATGCGGCGATATCCGTGTTTCGTCAAAGCAATCTCCAATCGTGCCAAAGAGGTTTCAGCCTAAGCATTTGTGAGCTAGGCTAGTTGTCCTGCGCCCGTGGATCAAGGGCACATTCGTCATATTCTTCATTGTTGCGCGGTTTTTCTGACCGTTATGGAAAATAATCTATGCGTCCATTGTCTGTTGTCACGCTGATCATTCTCGGATCGTGTTTCGCGATTACGTTCAGCCTGACAGCCGTCATCATTGTCATCCTTGTCCTTGGGGACGAGTATCCGCGTCTGCAAGGGGAGTTTGCCCCGGTGCTCCACAGCGCGTCCGTCTTTCTCGGTATGACCGTGATCTCCGGTGTTAGTTTCTACGGCCTCGCAAAAAGCCAGGCCTGGCGCTATTGGGCGCAGGCCGCGATGTGGGGTGGTCTGTTTGCGACCGGGTACTACTTCTGGCCGTAGAACCAGCGGCTGATCTCATCTAGCGCAGCAACCGGCCGCCGCGGCCCCGACGCCGGTGCATTCGCGCCTGAAGTTCCTTGCGGCGAGCGTCAAGCCATCCTTCGCGGCTGGCAGCGCTGCCGTCACCACTCTGCGACAGCCGTTGACGGTAATCGCAAAAATCCTGGTAGGCCTCCATTTCATGCTTCAGTTCGCGAGCGACGAGTTCGATCATGATGGCGTCGTCGAGAAAGCCCAATCCGGGTATATGGTCGGGTATCAGATCCTCAGGTTCAGCGAAATAAGCGAGGGCATTGAGCACACGCGCCGCGTCCTGGTGCGGAAGACGCCATTCAATATCCGATAGCATCTGGATCATGAGGCGCAGCCGCTCTAGGCGCTCGACAATAAAGCCGGGAGCCTCGGCCTTCGGGACTTCTTTCAACAGGTCCTCAGCAGCGGCAACGATATCTTCGGGCGCCAAACGTCGTGCAGCTTTGCGCGCCTCATTCATGATGAGACGGAAGTGCTTCAGATCATTGTCGTCGAGTTCAAAGGAGATTCGCATAGTCACCTGCGAATAATACTATTTGCTGAAGCGGCGGTCCCAATTCTTTGAGCGATCGAAGCCGCCCGTATTGTAGGGGTCGAGGCCCGTTTCCTCGCCGGAGTCAACCAGCGAGTCGTCGAGAATCTTCAGGGTTTCGTGGGTGCCCGTGTCTTCTCGAATAAATTTGTTGCGAATCAGGACGTTCTTGCCCGGACCATTACTCTCGATTTCGCCCGACAGTTCCGCATCAGCATTGACGAATTCCGGATTGGGGCGGGGTACTTTCTGTGGTGGGCGAACTCGCGGTGGCGCAGCATGGGCGCCAGTCATGTGGAGCGTCGGCGTCGGCGCCGAATCTTCATCATCAGAGAAGCGGTTTTTAAACCAGTTTTTCAGTCTCTCCAGCATGAACGTGTGACCGGGTTGGCAAGTAAGGTAATTTCATTGTGCGCCTATGAAGAATGCACCATTCGTCGGCGATATTATACAAACCATGCGGATATGAGGCGGTCAGATGTCTCGGAATTGTGATACGAGTCACAGTTTCCCTGCAGCGCGCCAGCCAAGTGCCATCAAACGAGCTATTTGCCAGGCCAACCAGGGCGAGAGGACGAGGAACCATGCGACCAGGTCGCCACTGCGTATCTTGCCAACCAGCGTCCCGAAGAAATCAGCGTAGCCCGTGCCGCCGTAGACGCCAAAAACCGCTTTTCCGACAAACCAGATCGCGATTGGCAGTATTACGATGCCAAGGAACAGCAGGCCGGTGAAAAGTGCGGCTTCTTTCTTAAGCGATCTGCCTCGAGGGCTGGGGTGTTTACCTGCAATGTCGGTCACGATACGGCGCCGGTGGGAGTAGGGCCGTTATCGTTGCCTAGCTGCTGGTTCAGGTCAAGCGTCAGAGTCCGCCGGGCGATGGCGACGCCGGAAAACCAGCACGCCTAAATGAATGCACACGGCCGAGAACAGCAGGTAGTGTGGGAGCACCCAGAACCACTCGCTGATGTACAGCGTCGCGAAAAAAGCCATGAATCCGGCAATCAGGTAGAAATAGGGCAGCGCATTATAGAGAAGTTTGGGCAGCCATATCTTTCTGGAGATGGTGCTGCCTGTTCTGTGCGTGACCTGCTGCGTATCGGTTAATCCGACCGTCTTCCCTGCGGTGGTAGTCAGCATCGTGCTGTCTCGCTTCCTTGTCGTAGAAGCGGAGTTTAGACCGATCGGAAAGAAAGGAGCGTGATTACGCTCACAATTCAGCTGTCGCGCTTGGGTCGCTCTTCGTAGCGAAAGTGCGCATTGCCAATAGTGACGATATCGCCATTCTTTAAGAAATGCTCAGTCACCCGGGTCGAGTTGACGAAAACGCCATTCTTGCTGCCCCAGTCGATGACCCGAGTGGCATCACCGTCGGCTTGCACGACCGCGTGCCGACGACTGATGTACACGGCATTTAGCTGAATGTCATTGTCCTCGGTCCGGCCAATCGTCAGGCGATCCTTAAACAGCGGAAACTGCAGCAGTTGCTTGCCAACTTTTCCGACCAGCACCCGGGTAACGCGATCCGTTGATTTGTGTGCCTGCGCCTGGGCCTTGTCGGCTTCGTCAAATTGCTCGGAAATGCGGACGTCGATATCCGAAATGACGTTGCCGATCTCATTAATAGACTCCATTTGCTCGGATTTGCGTGCGAGTTCTGAGAGGAGGACATTAATGGCATCACTACGTGCGTCGAGTTTCTGCTCGAAGTCGTTTGCGATGCGCGTCATCTTCGCCAGCTCTTTCTCAAGTTCATCGATACGCTTGCTGGATTGCTCATCGCTGTCGCTCAGCATGCGCTCGAGTTCCTCCTTGAAACTCCTGGTATCGACGAGATCAGAGGCAAGCTGGGTATTGAGGATCTCGGACTGAGCGACCGTTTCCTGTGCCTCTCCGAGCTCGAAGCGCAGCATGCGAAGTTCCTGAGCATGTTTCTCGCCAATGGCCTCAAGTTTCTGCTCCAGCTGCAGCTTGTCGTCCGCCGCGTTGGCCAGCGACTCTTCAAGATGCCTGTTCTTATCATGCGTCTCGGCCAGTGCTACAGAAACTCGGTCGCGCTCGCTCTGCAGGTCGTCCTGCAGTGCGAGCACATCCTGTAGTCTGCGCCGCAGAGAGTCCGCATACGCTTCAGAGCGCGCCAGGCGGGTCTCGTCATTTGCGAACGTGTCTCGCGCATGCGACGACAGAGGTGGTTCGGGAATGTCGAGCACGACTTTGCGCGTCGCTTTTATTTCATCCTTCAGCTCCGCCGTGACAGAGCGATAGTGTTCGTCGCGACTGCGAATTTCCTCTTTGAGCGCCTTGATCTTGCGGTCGCGGGTCTTAAGCAGTTTCTCCTTACGTGAAAGAGATTCACGCAAGTTATCGATGTCGGTGTTGAGTCTCTCTGCGAGTTCCTCGCGCGCTACAATTTCGGTTTCGAGTCCCAGCCACTTGGCACGCAACTGTTCGATATCGTACTGGAGCTTGCTGATCGTCCGCGCATCGCCGCTGCGATGCTCGTCAAATTCGCTGGTGTACTCCTCGGACTCCAGCATGCCGTCAGCGTGCGACGGATGATCCTGGCGGAACGTTATCGCCTCGAGTTCCGCTGTCTGATCGTCATCATCCGCGACTAATTCATTGATTTTGTTTTTCTCATTAGTCATCCGCGCAGTCTATCACGCGAGGGCCGCGGCTCAATCAGGCGCCCGCAAAAAATCAATGGCTTAAGTTAAATGTGTCAGTCGCAGGGTACGGTTCTGCCCGCAGCCCAGTCGCGCATCGCGCCGATACGCTCGGCCATGACGACGGAGAGCGGCCGGGTCTGCCCGATCTCCGTGAGGATATGCTTTGTTGCGAGCGCTTCATTTTGGGCATGGGCGGCATACAGAGACGATACGATGGCTTGCTCGATCTCCGCACCCGAGAATCCCTCGGTCGCAGCGCTGAGTTTTTCCAGGTCAAAGGTCTTTAGCGATTGTTTGCGATTGGTCAGGTGGATGGCGAGTATCGAGGTCCTGACACTATCGTTGGGCAGGTCCACGAAGAAGATTTCGTCGAATCGCCCTTTGCGAACGAGTTCGGGAGGCAGGGTGCTGATGTCATTGGCTGTTGCCACGACAAATACTTTGCTGCGCCGTTCCGCCATCCAGGTAAGAAACGAACCGAGCACGCGTTGCGTGGTACCTGTTTCCCCGCCGCGTCCGGCTATGCCTTTTTCGATCTCGTCTATCCAGAGTACGCAGGGCGACATGACGTCAGCGGTTTTTAATGACTCGCGGAGCTTGCGTTCCGTTTCGCCGTGGTACTTGTCGTAGATGGCGGCGAAGTCGAGGCGCAAGAGAGGCACGCCGAAAATGCCGGCGGTCGCCTTTGCGGCCAGGCTCTTGCCGCAACCCTGCACGCCCAGTAGCAGGATGCCTTTCGGTACGTCGAGGTGGGCGGCCGCGTCATCACCGCGGAAGGCCGGGCGTCTTTGCTGCAACCAGGATTTCAGGCGGGTCAGGCCGCCTACGTCGCTAAACCGGGCAGTGTCATATTCGAATTGTAAGGCCCCGCCTCGATTGAGCAATTCATACTTGGCCTGCATGACGTCGGGCAGGTCGCTGCGGGTGATGGCGCCATCGACATAGATAGCGTTGCGCGCGAGTCTCTCGGTGTCGGCCCAGGTCAGCCCTGCGAGATTCTGGATCAGAAGCTCATGCGCTTTGGGATCCACCTGGACACGCGCGCCTGGGTGGTCCTTTGCATACTCCCTTGCGGCTTTCTTCACGATCATGGTGCGATCGTCCTCCGATGGCAGTTCCATCTCGAAGCGTGCGCAGTAGCTTTCGAGTTCCTGCGGAATCTTGACGGTGTGACTGATCAGGACTATTTGCCGGTTAATTTCCTGTGCGCGCATGCAAATATCTTTTAGCAGGCGCACATGTACCGGGTCGTCGAGGAACGGATGAAAGTCGAGCAGCACATAAATGCCAGGCTTGGAGACCGCACGGATATGTTTCAGGACGTCGGTGGGCTGTGCGTTGATCGCCTGGGGCTCAAGCGATATATCGAGGCGTTGCAGTCCATCGGTAATCGTCCAGCGAAACAGCGGCGCATACGAATCGCTCGCTCGCGACAGGGTGATCGATTGCAGCAGCTCAAGCATGCGCCGCTCATCCTGCGACTCGATGACGACAATTGGCGTGCGGGATCGAAGTACAAGATCGAGGTCGTGACGTCCATCCATACTGCGTTCAAAGCTCCTGGTTAGCCGCTGCCATACTACTGCAGCCGGGCAAATTGTCGCTGTGAAGTGTGTCGGGTGTTACACCAATTGTTTCTTCCACGACATGGATCAGGCTGTTGAGGTCTATGTCTGAATTCACAAGATTTGGCAGGATGGAGTCCAGGTCCGCTTTGCCGTCAGACTTCTCCAGCAATTCGCGGTCGAGTTTCCTGAAGATGGTGACAGCCAGCGCGGTGGTCGCCGCGGTGGATTCTCGGCCGCACAGAGCAGTGCTTTGCGCACCCCATTCGGCCTGCCGGGCGAATGCCTTTTTGGCACGGCTGGTGGAAATTGCGTTGCCTCTCCGGAGTAATTCGATGCTGTAGTACTCGGCCAGACCTTCGACAATCCAGTCGTTTCCGTCACGTGGCCGCAGCCCGAGCGCCGTATGCATCACTTCGTGCAGCAGCGAGCTTGTTGCATTCTCACTGATGAGAGGGCGATCGGCATGCAGGAACAGTGAGGCCGGCGCAGAAAGCCCGCCGCGCCACATGGGTTTGCCGGCACTGATAATGGTCAGGCGAGGCAGGGCGTCCGGTAGTACCTCATGCAGTTCGGGGAGGGTCCAGTTGAGCAGCGCCAGCATATCCATGCGACGCACATCGTGAGCTTGCGGTGCCGCGATCGCCACGCGAGTTCCGGCAATCGTCTCGCGACGGATGCCGAGCTTGCCCATAGCGATCCAGCCGGTGGGCTCGTCAAAGCGCCGCTCGGCTCGATTGATGACGATAGGTTGCTCCACTGCCGGGTATTCCGTGATGACAGACCAGCCGGCGGGTAGATCGAAAGCCAGTGTGGTTCGTGACTCCGAGCCCTTGAGTGTTCTTGTGCGCGCACGCGGGACTACATCTTCAGCACGAAAAATGCCCCACTCGCTGTTCAGCAGCGCATCGAAGACTTTATTGCCACGTTCATGGCGCACCAGGACGCGCCACTCGAGCGTGCCGCCAGCTGCGGGAGGTTGCCATTGAGCGCGGTTGTTTTTGACCCGCAGATCACCGTCACCATTCACGTCACTGACCAGATCGCTTACCGGAAAGGAAATCTCGCGGACAAGATCTCGGGGTTGCCGCAAGCGCATTTCGACCAGCACCGTCGAGGTGGCCGGATCGGGCGACAGGGTGTAGTGGAGGCTGTACTCGAGATTGTTGGTGCGACCGGCGGACTCTGACGTTGGCACCCCACATGCCACGAGCGAAACGAGTGTGACCATCAGGGCCCAGGGACCGGAAGTTTTGCTAAAAGCTGAGAGGCAGTTCATTACAGATTAAGGCGCCAAAGGCTATATTGGAGGCTGTTGTGGAACAGAGAGACGCAGATGATAGCGCAGCCTGCTTACATAATTCGGGTTTTCTCTTTAGCAATCACGGTGTTGGCGCTGGCTGCCTGTGGTTCGAATCCGCCTGTGCAGTCGCCTGTCGAACGCCGGCCAGCGGCTGAGTCTGTCTCTTCGCCTGTTCGCACGACAGCGGGTCACCGGGCGGCAGCTATAGCCCTTGACCAGGTTGGTGCCCCGTATCGCTATGGTGGTGCCTCCCCGGGCGGCTTCGATTGCAGCGGACTCGTGCAGTATTCCTACAGGCAGGCCGGACTGAAGGTCCCACGCACCACTGGCCAGCTTTGGTCGGCGGCAAGTCCCGTCGGCCGCAGTGAGCTTAGGGCCGGGGACGTACTGTTCTTTAGTATCGAGGGCAAGATGTCCCACGTGGGTCTGTACCTTGGGGAGCGACGCTTCGTGCATGCCCCGCAATCGGGGCGCAAAGTCTCCGTAGACTCACTGGATTCCCCGTTTTACAGGGCTGCGTTGATTCGGGCCGGCCGGCCTTACTAGCCGTGCCTACTGAACGATAAAGGACCGCAATTGCTGCGCGAGCCCTTTGCAGGCCCTGGTCTGTGTGCGGGCAATCAGTGGTATCGGAATAACCAGAGCTGGCAGGAAGGATGTGCCGCTGACGTCGGCGGAAACGGTGCCGGCCGATTCATAGTCGTCCAGATCCCAGACGGCGGCTTCGTAATCCGCATCGTTTTGCCACCATGCGAATCCGAAACACCCACCGCCGCCCGGCCCAGCAGCACAGGAGAGGCTGCCACCTTCGGCCACGCGCTCAGTATCGCCGTCGAGCCAGACAACGTAGCGAACTCCCATGTCTTTCACGGCATCCTTCACGCCCGGGCGATCCATCAGCGCAGGAAGTCCCTTGGTATCTGCCGGTGCCGTGCGCGGCTCGAACCACGGGAACAGGTTGTCGACGAACTTCTGATGCGGAACGACACTAATTCCCTTTGAGCCTGCACCAAGTGCCTTTTCAATACAGGTAAGGTAGTCGCCTTCGGTCTCATTCCCCTGGTGATAGCTCTTGGCCATGATGACCACGGACTGGCCATCCTTGAGGCCGGTGACATTCTCCCGCGCATCTTCGATGCGCGATGTCACGCAACCGCTCAGGCTGAAGGCGATGAAAACCACCAGGAAATTACTCTGCCGCATCGTCAATACCTCCGATGGCGAAGATGCCGATAACGCTGGCGGGTTCCTCGCTCTCCTGTTCGGTGCCGGCGAGCATGGCGTCCGACTCTGTTGACGCCGGCTGCAACGGGCCATTCGCCAGCTGACTGATATTGGTAGCCCGATCCATCTGCATGATAATCAGCGCTGCTGCGTCGCGCATGGCGAGCACCGCCGCTCTCTTGAGTGAATCACTGCCGCCTAATTCTTCTTTCTGACTCTTGCCGTAGGCATTGACGGTCCAGCTGGACGCGCGGTTGCCGACGCTGTCGAATACTGACATCCGGTAGCGAATCCAGACAGCAAATGCCTCCGACTGACTCTGGCCTGGTGTGGAAAACTCGAAGCCGTCAATCGACGGTTCGATAAGGGCGTCAAACTGATGATCGCGGGGATCATCGTCCGGCCCAAGAACAATGACCGAATCAAACATATGGCCAAATAACTGCGTAAAGAACGCGGCATTTGAGCGGCCCAGGTCGATCGTCCAGGTGTCTTTTCCAAGGACCTGCTCGACATGCACAAAATGCTCGAATTCCGCAGGGATGCGGACCGCGACATCGACCCCGATTTTCTCCATTCGCGGCTCGGGGATAGTCGGCATTTCCATTGTCACAGTCGAACTGCAACCAACCAGCACCAGGGTTGCGAGACCAGCAGCTATTGCAAAGCGTAATTTTTCGATCAAGTGGATAGAATCCGCGCGAGTTCGGTTTACTGCCTAGTTCAGAGCGTTTCCATTGCACAGAGTTCCCGGAAATGCTCTGTTCAAGCCCGATCAACTTTAGTGGTACCGTTCTTACAGTGCAAATCATAACGATCAGGAGTTGTTAATGGCCCGGCCCAAGGTGCTTGTCTTCCAGCATGTTCCCTACGAGCCACTGGGTTCGCTGGATCCTTTGCTAAAGGGCGCCGGGTTCAGAATTCGCTATGTCAACTTTGGCCGGGAGCCGGATTCTCGTCCTGCCCTGGATGGCTACGAGGCCCTGATCGTCCTGGGTGGGCCGATGAACTCCGACCAGATCGACACCTACCCGAACCTGATCACCGAAGTTGAGATTATCCGGGAGGCTGTCGATCGTGACATGTCGGTGCTCGGCATTTGCCTGGGGGCACAGTTGCTTGCCAAGGCGCTCGGCGGTGAGGTTTCGCGCAATGCGGTGCGTGAGATCGGCTGGTACGACGTCGAGATGACCGAGGCCGGGCTCAGCGACCCCGTGCTTTCGACCTTCGCACCGAAGCAGGAGGTATTCCAGTGGCACGAAGACGGTATGACGTTGCCTCCCGGCGCTGAGCTGCTGGCCAGCTCACCCGCGAGTCCCGTGCAGGCCTTTCGATTCGGTCAACATGCCTACGGTTTCCAGTTTCACCTGGAGACGAATCGACCGTTGATTGAGCGCTGGTTATCGGTGCCGGCACACCAGGAGACGTTGCAGCAGGAGATTGGCAACGTCGATCCCGCGGCGATCAGTCAACAGGCTGACCGGTCTGTCGGCCCCCTTGAGCAACTGAGTCACGATACGTTCTCGCGCTGGATAGACCGTTTCGAGGTCGGCCCGCGCAAGCAGCGTCTCCCGTCTCGCTAGCGTTAGTAGTCGAGCCACTCCAGCGGGGGTTCCTGCATCAGGGCGACCTGTTCGCGCAGCGCGAGCACATGATCGTCCCAGTAACGGCGGCTGTCGAACCACGGAAACGCCACCTTGAATGCCGGATCTTCCCAGCGCCTCGCCAGCCACGCGGCATAATGCATGATGCGCAGGCTACGGAGTGCCTCGATGAGGTGTAATTCGCGCGCATCGAAAGCTCGAAACGCAGTGTAGCCTTCGAGCAGGGCCTTCAGCTGCGGCTGCTGTTCTTCGCGGTCGCCCGACAGGAACATCCACAGATCCTGGACGGCGGGTCCATGACGACAGTCATCGAGGTCCACGATGTGTAGCTGGTCTTCCTTGACGAGCACGTTGCCGGGGTGAAAGTCGCCATGCAAACGGATTTCACGGATAGAACCCGCGCGTTCATAACACGCCTCAACACCATCGAGTACCAGCTCGACAATGCCCTCATATGCCGGGCGGTTGTCGTCCGGAATGTAGTCATTGTCGAGCAGGTACTCGACCGAGTCGGTGCCGTAGCTGTCGATATCGATGCTTGGCCGATGCTTGAAACGCGACACTTCACCTTCGAGGTGGATGCGTGCGACAAGTCGCCCAAGCTGGGTCTGGAGTTCGTAGTTGTCCAGGTCAGGCGCTCGGCCACCCCGGCAGGGGTAGACCGCGACCCTGTGATGCCCGGCATGGTGCAGGGTCGAGCCATTATGGACCAAGGGAGGGACGACCGGGATTTCCTGCGCGTCGAGCGCCGCCGCAAAGGTGTGCTCTTCGAGGATGGCTGCATCACTCCAGCGGCCCGGCCTGTAGAATTTGGCCACAACAGGCACATCGTCTTCGATACCAACCTGGTAGACCCG
>Ga0316188_10000527_pt1 | contig 16530 bp, 10 predicted proteins | sample Phiworburrow1_MG_FD_204933 | JGI IMG/M metagenome (GOLD analysis project Ga0316188, IMG submission 204933) | Coastal sediment microbial communities from Maine, United States - Phippsburg worm burrow 1 | ecosystem: Environmental > Aquatic > Marine > Coastal > Sediment | place: USA: Maine...
CGACGGCAAGCGGTTCAATTCGCCGAACGACATCGTCTGCCAGCGCAACGGCACGATCTGGTTCACGGACCCGAGCTTCGGCATCGCCGGCCACTGGGAGGGCGACCCGGCCGAGCCCGAGCTGCCGCACGCGGTGTACCGGCTGGACCCGGGCAACGGCCAGCTGCAACAGGCGATCACCGGGCTGGCGGCACCGAACGGGCTGGCCTTCTCCCCCGACGAATCGGTGCTCTATGTCGTCGAGAGCCGGGCCGAGCCGCACCGGCTCATCTGGGCCTGGGACGTGGCCGCCGACGGCGCGCTGTCGCGCAAACGCATGCACATCGACGCCGGCGGGCCCGGCGCCTTCGACGGCATCAAGGTCGACGCGCAGGGCAACCTGTGGTGCGGCCTGGGCAGCACCGGGGCGCCCGGCGTCGATTCCGCCGGGCTCGACGGCGTGCGCGTGTACGACCCTGCGGGCCAGGCCCTGGGCCACATCCACCTGCCCGAGCGCTGCGCCAACCTGTGCTTCGGAGGCGCCAAGAACAACCGCGTCTTCATGGCCAGCAGCCACTCGGTGTACGCGCTGTTCGTCAACGTGCAGGGCGCGGTCTGGTGAGCGCTGCACCCGTCCTGGTGCGCATGCACGCCGACGACAACGTCGCCATCGTCGGCAACGACGGCGGCCTGCCGGCCGGCACGCTGCTGCCCGGCGGCGTGACGCTGCGCGAGCGCGTGCCGCAGGCGCACAAGGTGGCGTTGGCCGACCTGCAAGCGGGGGCCGAGGTGCGGCGCTACGGCGTCGTCATCGGCCGCACGCTGGAAGCGCTGCCGGCCGGCAGCTGGGTGCACGAGCGGCGCCTGGCCATGCCCGCGGCACGCTCGCTCGAGGGCCTGCCGATCTCCAGCGCCAGGCCGCCCACGTGGCCGCCGCTGGACGGCCATACCTTCGAGGGCTACCGCAATGTCGACGGCTCGGTCGGCACGCGCAACCTGCTGGCCATCACGACCACCGTGCAGTGCGTGGCCGGCGTGCTGGACGTGGCGGTGGGCCGCATCCGGCGCGACCTGCTGCCCAGGTATCCGAACGTCGACGGCGTCGTCGGCCTCGAGCACAGCTACGGCTGCGGCGTCGCGATCGACGCGCCCGACGCGCCGATCCCGATCCGCACGCTGCGCCACATCAGCCGGAACCCGAACTTCGGCGGCGAGGTGATGGTGCTGTCGCTGGGCTGCGAGAAGCTCCAGCCGGAGCGCCTGTTGCCGCCCGGCAGCGTGCCGCTGATGACGCAGGTGAGGCTGCAGGACGACAAGCATGTCGGCTTTGCCTCGATGATCGACGACATCGTCGCCACCGCCGAGAAGCACCTGCGGCGCCTGAACGCCCGCCGGCGCGAGACGGTGCCGGCCAGCGAACTCGTCGTCGGCGTGCAGTGCGGCGGCAGCGACGCCTTCAGCGGCGTCACCGCGAACCCGGCGGTCGGCGTCTGCACCGACCTGCTGGTGCGCGCCGGCGCCACCGTGCTGTTCAGCGAGACGACCGAGGTGCGCGACGCCATCGACCAGCTCACCGCGCGCGCCGCCACGCCCGAAGTGGCGCAGCAGCTGATCGATCAGATGGCCTGGTACGACGCCTACCTGGCACGGGGCGGCGCCGACCGCAGCGCCAACACGACGCCGGGCAACAAGGCCGGCGGCCTGAACAACATCGTCGAAAAGGCGATGGGCTCGGTCGTGAAGAGCGGCAGCATGCCTATCGTCGGTGTCGTGCCGCCCGGCGAGCGCGCCGTCGTGCGCGGGCTCAACTACGCCGCCACGCCCGCCAGCGACTTCGTCTGCGGGACCTTGCAGCTGGCTGCCGGCATGAACCTGCACGTGTTCACCACCGGCCGTGGCACACCCTATGGGCTGGCCAGCTGCCCGGTGGTCAAGGTCGCCACGCGCACCGAACTGGCACGCCGCTGGCACGATCTGATGGACCTGGACGCCGGCCCCGTGGCCGATGGCACTTCGACGCTCGACGAGATGGGCTGGGCCTTGTTCCGGCTGCTGCTGGCCACGGCGTCCGGTCGCCGCACCTGGGCCGAGCGACATGGGCTGGCGAATGCGCTGGTCCTGTTCAATCCAGCCCCGGTGACCTGAGAAGCCCTCGCAGTCGCTGCATCCGTTGGCGTGCGGCCCGGCAATGGCTATCCTCAGGGGCCTTGATCTTGACGAGGATCGCCATGCTGCCCGACCGACGATCTCAGGCCGCCGCCACCGTGCCCGCGACGACCACCCGATGCCACACCCTTGACGCCGGCTGCCGGCAGCCGGCCAACGGCAGGCGGCGCCCATGAATGCCGTCGCCGTCGCCCAGCTGGGAGAGGCGCGCTACCGGTCGCCGATCCCGTTCTCGATCTCCGACGACCTCTTCACGCCGTCCGACGTGGAATGGCGGGCCGGCCAGATCCCGGACGACATGATGCTGTTCGAGAAGGCCGGGCCGCGCGAGAAGCTGTTCTTCAAGCCCAGCGAAACGCGCGCCGCCATCGTGACCTGCGGCGGGCTGTGCCCCGGGCTGAACAACGTCATCCGCTCCGTGACGCGCGAATTGCTGCGCGGCTACGAGGCCAAGTCCGTGCTGGGCATCCGCGGGGGTTACCGCGGCCTGGACCCGAGCCGCGGCAAGCCGCCGATCGATCTCACCGACGACCTGGTCGAGGGCATCCACAAGGAAGGCGGCACGCTGCTGGGCACTTCGCGCGGCCCGGTCGACATCGGCGTGGCGGTGGATTTCCTGATTCACCGCGGCATCAACATTCTGTTCACCGTGGGCGGCGACGGCACCCAGCGCGGCGGTCGCGCGTTGTTCGAGGAAGCCCGCCGCAAGGGTCACGCGCTGTCGGTGATCGGGATTCCGAAGACGATTGACAACGACGTGCGCTACGTCAGCCGCACCTTCGGATTTGGCACTGCAGTGGACGAGGCGGTGCACGTCATCGACAGTGCGCACACCGAAGCGCGCAGCGTCGAGAACGGCGTCGCACTGGTCAAGCTGATGGGCCGCCATGCCGGCTTCATCGCCGCCGCGGCCACGGTGGCCAGCCAGGACGTCAACATCTGCCTGGTGCCGGAATTGCCATTTGCGATGGACGGCCCGGGCGGGCTGCTCGCCAAGCTGGAGCGCCGGTTGCAGAAGAAGGACCACGCGGTCGTGGTGGTCGCCGAAGGCGCCGGACAGGAACTCCTGGGCCCCAGCGGCGAGAAGGACGCGTCGGGCAACACCAAGCTGCGTGACATCGGCGGCTTTCTGCGCGAAGCCTTCGTCGCCTACTTCAAGGAACGGGAAATCGACGCGACGCTGCGTTACTTCGACCCCAGCTACCAGATTCGAGGACAGCCGGCGAACACCGAGGACGCGCTGCTGTGCGATCAGATGGGCCGGCACGCCGTGCACGCGGGGATGGCGGGCAAGAGTGGCCTGGTCGTCAGCTACCTGAATGGGCAGTTCGTGCACGTGCCCGTGGGCATCATCGCCAACGGCACCAAGCGGCTGAGCCTGGACGGCGAGCTGTGGCGTTCGGTGCTGTCGTCGACCGACCAACCGTCGCAGTTCGTGTAGACGCCGAGGTAGACGGGACGCCGCTGGGCCTGCTCGCGTCGAGCGGGCTCACATGACGACGCGTGCGCCGGTCAGTCGACGGCGTCGCTGCGCCGAAGCTGCGCGCACTGGGCGTGCGTTGCCCATCCGGATTTGGCGCACTGCAACTGCATGCACTGGTAGAGCGCGAATCCGGCGTCGTTGCCGCAGGCCTGGCGCGGGCTCGCCGGTGCGACGCGCGCGGCCACCTTGCGTGGCGGTCCGGCTTCGGCCACCGTTGGCAAGGCCAAGGCCCGGGCCGATCCAGCCTGCGCTGGGACCGCCGGGGCTTGCAGCGGCACGAGTTCCGCGGTGCTGGCCTCCAGTGGCGCCTGTGGCGATGGCTCGGTCGGGGGTGCAGAGCGGGGCAGGCGGTCAACCGGCAGGTCCGTGGGCACTGCGACGGGGAGCGGTTTCCCCAGGGGCGCGAGCGATTCGGTCGACGGCCGGCCGGCAGCCGGCGGATCGAAGACCAGGGGCGTGGCGTCGGCCGCTGCTTGCACGCCGGTCGGGTCCGGCGGTTCCGGTTGGGCTTGGGCCCATCTTGGCGATGGCGATGGCGAGGTCGCGGAGCTGACGCTGCGTTCCGACCACCACAGGCCGGCACCGAACAAGAGGCCCACGGCCAGTGCCGCCGCCGCCGCGGCCCGTCTTGCCGGACTACCGCTTCCAAAGCGCCGCCGCATGCCAACCGCCTGCCCGTCGCTGGCCACCACGGCCCATGGCGGCGGGGCAACGGGCGGCGCCGCGACCCAAGCGTCCGGCGCCGAGGCGTCTCCCCTCGGCTCCGCGACGGGAAGCGGAGCCCCTGGCAGGTCGGACGGGGCCGCCTCGGGGATCGGGTCTGATTCCTCGGGTGGCCGAGCGTCAACCCCGTTTGCGGCGACCGTCCCGCAGTCAGGCACCGGCGGCTCGTCGCACACCTCCGCCTCGTCGGGCAGCAACAGATCCACCTCGACCTGCGCCAGCTCGGCAAAGCCGGCACCGGCTCCGCTCTCGGCACGCTCCGCGATGACGGCGCGCTCGGCAACCGCGGGCGCGCCGCCGAGGCACTCGCGCATGGCCGCCACACTCTGCGGCCTTTGCCGCGGATCCTCTGCCAGGCAGGCGTCCAGGGCGGTGAAGAGCTGCGCCATGTCGAGCCGCATCGGCGCACCACCTGTCGTGCGTTCCCACCACGCGACCAGCGGCTCGACCGGCGTCGGTGCCCGGCCCGGGGCCGGCGTCGCAGGAAGCTGGCCGGTCAGGCCGTAGTGCAGGCTGGCCGCCAGCGAATAGAGGTCGGTCGCCGGCGTCGGCGGGCCCAGCAGCGCCGGAGGCGCGCGCCGCTCGGGCGGCATGAAAGGCAGCCTGGCACTGGGCAAGGTATAGGGCCGGCGATCTGCGATCAGCGCTTCGCGCACGCTGCCGAAGTCGAGCAGCATGGCGTGCTCGCCCGGCCTCAGAAGGATATCGGCCGGCGTCACCGCGCCGTGCATGCAGCCCTGCACATGCAGCGCCGACAGCGCGCCGAGCAGCCCGTCGAGCCACAGCCTGACGTCCTCCAGCGCAGGCACGCGGCCCAGCGCCTGACGGTGCTCCAGCAACGTCGGGCCCGGAGTGAAACGCATCACGCGGTAGGCCGTGCCGTGGGCCTCGAACAGGCCGAGCACGCGCACCAGCGACGGGTGGTTGAAGCGCGCGAGCGACCGGGCTTCTTCGATGAAGGCCTGGCGGCCGAGTTCGAAGCGGCCTGCAAAGTCCTCCGATCGCGGCGCCACCCTGCCGTGCGCGTGGCGCAGCGCCAGCGAGTGCGGCAGGTATTCCTTGATCGCGACCACGCGGCCGGATCCCTGCTCGACGGCGCGATAGACCACCGAGAAGTTGCTCTGCGCCACCACGGATTCAATCTCGTGGTTCTGCAGTCGCGTCTGCGGCGGCAATGCCCGATAGGACGTCGTCGCTGCTTTCGCGTACCGATCGATGCGCGAATTCATCAATGCGGATGCTAGCGACATGCCTTTGCCGCCGTAAGGGGCACGCAAGGTGCCTGTCTCATCCGTGTCACGTTTGCGCCGCGGGGCGCGGCGCGGCCCCCGGGGACGGCCGTCGACCCGGCGTCCGGATGGCTCCACAATGCGCTGCGATGTCGAACTGTCTTCGCCTCCTTGCCGTTGGCTGCGCGATGCTCTTAGGCGGCTGCACTTCCGCACCGCCTCCGTTGCCTGCGCCGTCGCCACCACCGCCGGTCGCGATATCGGTCCTGCGTGCCGCGCAGGCGCTGACGGTCGACGACCCACGAAACCGATGCGTGTCGATGTTGTACCGCGATGTGCCGGGCCTGAAGATCCTGCGTGCCGCGTTCATCGCGGAAGGGGTCGCCTACCCGCTGAACTGGACCACGCGCCGCATCGCTGGGGACGCCTTGCCGGCGCATTGCCTGGTCAGCGGCCATGTCGACCCGGGCATCGAGAGCGGCACGACGGCAGGTGCGGACAGCCCCTCGTCCGCGCCCATCGCCTTCGAAATGCGACTGCCGACGCGATGGAATGGCCGGTTCTTCTATCAGGGCAGCGACGACACGCAGGAGGACGTGCCCGAGGCGTTCGGGCGCAACACGGGCGCAGGCGGCTTCGACGACAACGCCCTGTCCAGCGGATTCGCGGTGCTGTCCAGCGAGGCCGGGCGGCCAGCCGCTGGGCCGGGCGCGGCAGGCGACGAGGCGGGCGCGCTGCGGCAGGCCGCGCTCGGCGCACAGGCGCTGATCAAGACCTACTACGGCAAGCGGCCCGACCGCAGCTACTTCGTCGGTTGCTCGGCGGGCGGGCGCGAAGGGCTGCTCTTCGCGCAGCGCTGGCCTGCGCTGTTCGACGGCGTCGTCGCCGTCGCACCGATCCTGCGCGGGACCGATGCCGCGCTGGCCGCGGCGTGGACGCTGCAACGTTTCACCGCGGCGGCGCCTCGTGCACGGAAGCGCCAGACCGTGTTGTCACGCGCCTTCAGCATGGAAGAACTCTTCATGGTGGCGCAGGGCATCCTGAAGCAGTGCGACGCGCTCGATGGCGTCGAGGACGGCTTTGTCATGGACATGGCCGCCTGCCGCTTCGACCCTGCCGCCCTGCAGTGCGCTCGTGGCAAGCGCAAGGGTTGCCTGCAGAAGGATGAGGTGGCCGCATTGGCCGACGCCATGGCCGGGCCGAGAGGCCCGCAGGGCCAGCCGCTGTACGCGCCATGGCCCTGGGACCCGGGCATCGCCGCGCCCGGCTGGCGCGCGTGGAACCTGGGCGCCGCGGGCCCGGGCAGCGAGCCCGACCCCCGGCACCTGACACGAGTCGATCAGGTCCTGGCCCGGGCGCTGGCAGGCTCGCCGGGCCCGGTGCCGAACGCGCTGGCGCTCGATTTCGTCGGCGACCTGCCGCGCCTGCAGGCCGCGCGCGACGCCGATGCAGCCTTCGTCGACGCGCCGCTGGAGGCGTTCCGCCAGCGTTGGGGCAAGCTCTTGCTGCTGCATGGCGCGGCCGACCCGGTGGTGTCGGCCTGGGCCACCGTGGACTACCTGCAGCGCCTGCGCCGCGCCCGCATCGACCCCCAGGCGCCGGGCGACATGGAATTCGCGCGCGCCTACATCGTGCCCGGCATGAACCATTGCGCCGGCGGGCCGGCCACCGACCGCTTCGACGCCCTCGCCGCGCTGGTCGACTGGGTCGAATTCGACCGCGCCCCGGACCGCATCGAGGCCCATGGCTCGGCCGTGTTGCGTGACGAGTCGCGGCCGCTGTGCCCGTGGCCGCAGGTGGCGCGCTACCGCGGCGAGGGCGACGTGCACCACAGCGCCAGCTACGTTTGCCGCTGAGGCCGACGACGACCGCAACAGCAAGCGGGGCAAACGCAAGCGGCAGGCCGAGCCGTTCTTTCGGGACGGGGCGGGCGCCGGCATGGGATGACCGCCGCTCTGCCCGCCGCCATGGGCCGGCGTGGCGGATGCCCGGGGCCGGACGGGCTCAGGGACTGGACAGCAGGTGGTCCTGAAACTCCTCGCGCAGCTTGATCTTCTGCATCTTCCCGGTGGCGCCGAGCGGGATGGCGTCGACGAAGACCACGTCGTCGGGCGTCCACCACTTGGCGATCTTGCCCTCGTAGGAGGCCAGCAGTTCGTCGCGCGTCAGTTCGGCACCGGGCTTCTTCACCACCACCAGCAGCGGACGCTCGTCCCACTTGGGGTGCCTGGCGGCGATGCAGGCGGCCATCGCGACCTTGGGGTGCGCCATGGCGATGTTCTCGAGATCGATCGAGCCGATCCACTCGCCGCCCGACTTGATGACGTCCTTGGCGCGATCGGTGATCTGCATGTAGCCGTCGGCGTCGATGTGGGCCACGTCGCCCGTGGGGAACCAGCCGTCCACCAGCGGGTCGCCGCCTTCGTCCTTGAAGTACTTGTCGATGATCCAGGGCCCCTTGACCAGCAGCTCGCCGGTGCTCTTGCCGTCCCAGGGCAGTTCCTTGCCAGCCTCGTCGACGATCTTCATGTCGACGCCGAAGATCGCCTGGCCCTGCTTGGTCTGCAGCGCCAGCCGCTGCTCGTCGCTCATCGCCAGGTGCTTGTTGCGGAAGCTGCAGACCGTGCCCAGCGGGCTCATCTCGGTCATGCCCCAGGCGTGCAGGACGCTGACCTGGTACTTCTCCTGGAACGTGCGGATCATCGCCGGCGGGCAGGCCGAACCGCCGATCACGGTGCGCCGCATGGTGCTGAAGCGCAGGTCGTTGGCTTCCATGTGGGCCAGCAGGCCCTGCCAGACGGTGGGCACGCCCGCCGACATCGTGACCTTCTCGCTTTCGAACAATTCGAACAGCGACTTGCCGTCCAGACCCGGACCGGGCAAGACCATCTTGGCGCCCGTGATGCATGCCACGTAGGGCAGGCTCCACGCGTTGACGTGGAACATCGGCACCACCGGCAGGATGACGTCGCGGCTGGAGCAGTTCAGCGCGTCGGGCAACGCGCCCGCATAGGCGTGCAACAGCGTCGAGCGGTGGCTGTACAGCACGCCCTTGGGGTTGCCCGTGGTGCCGCTGGTGTAGCACAGCGAACTGGCGCTGTTCTCGTCGAAGCTGGGCCAGTCGTAGCGGTCGTCCTGGGCGTCCAGCAGATCCTCGTAGCACAGCAGGCCCGGCAGCTTGGTGGCCGCCGGCATGTGCGCCCGGTCGGTCATGGCCACGAAGTGCTTCACTGACTTCAGCCGCGCGGCGACCGCCTCCACCAGTGGCAGGAAGGTCAGGTCGAAGCACAGCACCTGGTCCTCGGCGTGGTCGGCGATGTAGACCACCTGGTCGGGGTGCAGGCGCGGGTTCAGCGTGTGCAGTACCGCACCCGAGCCCGATACCGCGTAGTAGAGCTCCATGTGGCGATGGCCGTTCCATGCCAGCGTGGCCACCCGCTCGCTCATGCCCACGCCCAGCGCCGCGAGGGCCTTGGCCATGCGGCGCGCACGTGCCGCCAGTTCACGGTACGAGATGCGGTGGATGTCGCCTTCGACACGGCGCGACACGACCTCCTGGTCGCCATGGTGGCGCTCGGCGTGCTGGATCAGATTCGAGATCAGCAGCGGCTGTTGCTGCATGAGTCCGAGCATCGAAGTCTCCTGTCGTAGGCGGTGATTGGCACCGATTCTGACGCACGCCACGCCCGCGACGACACAGGTGCGTCCCGGACAGGGGTGGGGCGACCTGCGTCGGGTGGATGGCGGGTAGCCGGGGAAAAGTTCAGCTCCGTGCGGACCGTCGGACGCCCGGGCCGGGCTCCCAGCCCCCAAGACTGGACGCGCGCGGCATCATTCGCCGATGCTGGGGACGCTCGGCCGAACGACCGTGCTGGCCGAGACGCGCCAGGGGCAGGACGAGATCCAGAAACTGAGCCTGGGACCCCCCTGGCTGCTGCGCCGTGGTCTGCCGCTCGTCGACGGCCGGCGCGACGTGCAGGCGCTGGCGACCTTCGTGCCCGGCCAGGACGTGACGCAGATGCCGGCCGCGTCGATGTCGCTGGAATGCGTGGCCGTGGTGTCCCGGCCCGCGCCGGCGCCCGCCGATGTGCGGCCGGAAGCGGCACCCGGCAACGCGGCCGAGCCACTGGCCGGCCAGTCGCCCACGGCATCGCGCAGCGCCGAGCAGACCGAGATGGCGCGCCACTTCATGATCGACACCATCCGCCGCATGCGGGAGCAGAGCTCCCTGCTGATGCTGGTCAAGCAGCCCTTCGACAGCCCCGACAGTCGGCCCCTGCGCAGCTGTTTCACGGACCGGGAGACGGCCATCGGCTCCTCGTGGATGGGCGCCAGGCGCCTGCCCGGGCTGCGCAAGAAGCTGTTCGAAGTGCTCTGAACACGCAGCCGCGGCGGCTCAGCCCGCCACCAGCGCGTGCGCCAGGGCTCGGTGTCGCGCCAGCAGGGCCGGCAGGTCCAGCAGGGTCGGCACGCCGTCGCGCACCAGCAGGCGCCCGCCGACGACGCTGTGGCAGACCCGGGGCACCTGGCAGAAGAACAGGGCCGCCAGCGGATCGTGCAAGGCCCCCGCGAGGCCGAGCTCGTCCAGCGGCCAGCTCACGAAGTCGGCGCACATGCCGGGGGCGAGGGCGCCGATGTCGTCGCGCCCCAGCACCCGCGCGCCGCCCAGGGTCGCGATCTCCAGCGCCTCGCGGGCGCCCATGGCCAGCGGGCCGCCGGCCACGCGGTGCAGCAGCAGCATCAGGCGTGCTTCCGCCAGCAGGTGGCCGGCGTCGTTCGACGCCGAGCCGTCGACCGCCAGCGCCACCGGCACGCCGGCGTCGCGCAGCGCCCGCACCGGTGCGATGCCCGAGCCCAGCCGCATGTTGGAGCCGGGGCAGTGGGCCACGCCGGTGCCGGTCCGCGCGAAGAGCTCGATGCCGGCCGGATCGAGCTTGACGCAGTGCGCGTGCCAGACGTCGGGCCCTAGCCAGCCCAGTTGTTCGGCGTACTCGGCCGGCGTGCAGCCGAAGGTCTCCCGCGTGTAGGCGACGTCGCTGTCGTTCTCCGCCAGATGGGTGTGCAGGTGCACGCCGTGCTCGCGCGCCAGCAATGCGGCGTCGCGCATCAACTCGCGGCTGACCGAGAACGGCGAGCAGGGGGCGACCACGATGCGCTGCAGGGCGTGCCGTGCCGGGTCGTGCCAGCGCTCGATGAGCCGCTGCGTGTCCTTCAGGATGGCCGCTTCCGACTCGACCACGCTGTCCGGCGGCAGGCCGCCGGCGCTCTGGCCCACGCTCATGGCTCCCCGCGCGGCGTGGAAACGCAGGCCGACCTGCGCGGCAGCGTGCAGGCTGTCGTCCAGCGTGCAGCCGTTGGGGAACAGGTACAGGTGGTCGCTGCTGGTCGTGCAGCCCGAGAGCATCAGCTCGACCAGCGCCGTCTGCGTGGACACGGCCACCATCTCCGGCGTCAGCCGGGCCCAGACCGGGTACAGCGCCCGCAGCCAGTCGAACAGCGTGGCGTCCTGCGCCGCAGGCAGCACCCGGGTCAGCGACTGAAAGAAGTGGTGATGGGTGTTGACGAGCCCGGGCGTGACCAGCTTGTCGCGGGCGTCGATGACCTCGTCCGCGACGTTGGGCAACTCGGCGCTCGGGCCGACGGCCTCGATGACGCCGTCGCGCACGAAGATCGCGCCGTCGGCGATCTCGCGCCGGGCGGCGTCCAGGGTCGCCAGCAGCCGCGCGTGGCGCAGCAGCAGGGTGCCCACTACTGGTTCTGCTGCTGCACGGCCATCTGGTCGCTCCACAACTTGCCGCCGGTGGCCCAGTCGTGCGGATGCACGTCGGTGAAGATCACGTCCACGCCCTCGGGCTTGCCGCCCAGGGTCTTGACAGCAGCGTCGGTCAGGGCCTGGGCGAATGCGCGTTTCTGCTCGAGCGTGCGGCCGGCAAAGAGTTCGACTCGGATCGTGGGCATGGGACCTCCATGGCAGGTGTTCACGGAACCGGTATTGTCGGGCCTGCGGCCGTTACAGCGGCAGCCGCACCTCGGCCTTCACTTCGCGCAGCACGATGCTCGAACGCACGTGCGTGATGCCTGGCAGCCGGAACAGCGTGTCGTGCAGGAACTGTTCGTAGTGTTTGATGTCCGGCGCCAGCACCGTGAGGATGTAATCGGCCTGCCCGGTGGTGCTGACGCATTGCACGATCTGCGGACTGTCGGCCACCGCGCGCTCGAAGCGCCGCACCTCGGCCTCGCCGTGCTGCTGCAGGTTGGCCTCCACCATCACGCGCAGGCCCAGGCCGACCTTGTCGCGGTCGACCAGCGCGGTGTAGCCGCGGATCACGCCGGCCGCCTCCATCTGCTTGACGCGCTTCCAGCAGGGGGTGGCCGACAGGCCGACCCGCTCGGACAGCTGCTGCACCGTCTGGCGGGCGTCGCGCTGCAGCTCGGCAAGGATCAGCCGGCTGTGGCGGTCGAGAACAATTTCCTCGTTCATGGTCGATTTCGAGAACAGGATAGTTCGATTTTGACAAGATGTCGTCCAACAAGGGACGACATTTCCGGCTTGCGGGTCTAGGCTTGCACCTCCGCAGTCCACCCGATGCCCCCCGCCATGCGCAGCGCCATCCAACGCCCCGATTACCGCCTGGAGGACAACCTCTGGGCCGATGGCGGCGCTGTCTTCCTGACCGGAACCCAGGCGCTGGTGCGGCTGCCGCTGATGCAGCGTGCGCTCGACCAGGCACGCGGGCTGGACACGCGTGGCTTTGTCAGCGGCTACCGGGGCAGCCCGCTGGGCATGCTGGACCAGGCGATCTGGAAGGCGGGCGACCCATTCACCCAGGCCGGTATCCGCTTCGTGCCGGCGGTCAACGAGGAACTGGCCGCAACGCAGGTGCTGGGCACGCAACGTGTGGAGTCCGACCCCGAGCGCACGGCCGCCGGCGTGTTTGCCATGTGGTACGGCAAGGGGCCAGGGGTGGACCGTGCCGGCGACGCCATCAAGCATGGCAACGCCTTCGGCGCGTCGCCCACCGGCGGCGTGCTGGTCGTGGCGGGCGACGACCACGGCTGCGTGTCGTCGTCGATGCCGCACCAGAGCGATGGCCTGATGCAGGCCTTCCACATGCCGGTGCTGGCGCCCGGCAACGTGGCCGAATACCTGGAGTTCGGCCTCTACGGCTGGGCGCTGTCGCGCTACAGCGGCAACTGGGTCGGCTTCACCGCGTTGTCGGAAGTGGTGGAAAGCGGTGCCACCGTCGACCTGGACCTCGTGAACGCGCGCGTGGCCGGTTGGGCCGATGCCGACACCGTGCGCCAGGCCACCGGCCACCGGGCGCCGGACGACGGCCTGCACTACCGCTGGCCGGACCTGCCGTCGCTGCGCATCGAGACGCGCCTGGTCGACAAGCTGGCGGCGGTGGCGGCCTTTGCGCGCGTCAACGCCATCGACCGCCACGTCATCGAGTCGGCACACGCCAAGGTCGGCATCGTCACCGTCGGCAAGGCGCACTACGACCTGATGGAGGTGCTGCGCCGGCTGCAGATCACGCCCGAAGCGCTGGCTGCTGCCGGCGTGCGGCTCTACAAGGTCGGCCTGTCGTTCCCGATCGAGACCACGCGCATGCGGGCCTTTGCCGCCGGCCTGCGGGAGATGCTGGTGATCGAGGAAAAGGCGCCGGTGGTCGAGGCGCAGCTGCGCCAGCTCTTCTACAACGACCTCAAGCGCCCGGCCCTCGTCGGCAAGTCCGACCGCGACGGCCGGCCCTTCATCAGCGCCGTCGGCGAACTGCGGCCGTCGCGGCTGATCGAGCGCGTGGCGCAGTGGATCAGCTTGCACTTCCCCGGCCACGACGCCTTCGGCGACTACCTGCAGCACGTGCGCGACTTCACGCTGCCGGAACTGCTGGCCAACGACAGCGACAGCGTCAAGCGCGTGCCGTACTTCTGCGCCGGCTGCCCGCACAACACCAGCACCCGTGTGCCCGAGGGCTCCGAGGCGCGCGCTGGCATCGGCTGCCACTTCATGGCCAGCTGGATGGACCGCGACACCAGCGGCCTGATCCAGATGGGCGGCGAGGGCGTGGACTGGGTCAGCCACTCGATGTTCACGCGCCGCCCGCATGTGTTCCAGAACCTGGGCGACGGCACCTACTACCACTCGGGCTATCTGGCGATCCGCCAGGCGGTGGCGGCGAAGGCCACGCTCACCTACAAGATCCTGTTCAACGACGCGGTGGCGATGACCGGCGGCCAACCGGTCGATGGCGTGACCAGCGTCGACTCGATCGCGCGCCAGGTCGAGAGCGAAGGCGTCACCCAGGTTGCGGTCGTCAGCGACGCGATCGGCAAGTACGCGGCGATCAAGGGCAAGTTCCCGGCCGTCACCACCTTCCACCCGCGCGAGGAACTGGACGCCGTGCAGCGGCGCTTGCGCGAAGTGTCCGGCGTCACGGTGCTGATCTATGAGCAGACCTGCGCGGCCGAGAAGCGCCGGCGGCGCAAGAAGGGCGAGCTCGTCGACCCGCCCGAGCGCCTGTTCATCAACGAGCATGTCTGCGAGGGCTGCGGCGACTGCAGCGTGCAGAGCAACTGCGTGGCGGTGCTGCCGCACGAGACCCCGCTGGGCCGCAAACGCAAGATCGACCAGAGCAGCTGCAACAAGGACTACTCCTGCGCCAGGGGCTTCTGCCCCAGCTTCGTCAGCGTGAAGGGCGCGGCGCTGCGCAAGAAGGCCGGTGCGCTGGCCGGTGCCGGTGCGCAGGCATTCCAGCGCCGCGTCGACGCGCTGCCGCGGCCGGCCGAGCACGTCTGGACCGGGCCCTACGACCTGCTCGTCACCGGGGTTGGCGGCACCGGCGTGGTGACCGTGGGGGCGGTGATCGCGATGGCCGCGCACCTGGAGGGCAAGTCGGCCAGCGTGCTGGACTTCATGGGCTTTGCGCAGAAGGGCGGTTCGGTGCTCAGTTTCGTGCGCTGGGCCGACCGGCCCGAGCGGCTGAACCAGGTGCGCATCGACACCCAGCAGGCCGATGCCGTCCTGGCCTGCGACCTGGTGGTGGGCGCCAGCCCGGAGGCGCTGGGCACCGTGCGCCGCGGCCGCACCCGGGTGCTGGCCAACGTGCACGAGACCCCGGTGGCCGAATCGCTGAGGAACCCGGATGCCAGCCTGAGGGTGCCGCTGCTGCTGGACAAGCTGCGCTTCGCCGCCGGTGACGACGCGGTCGAAAGCTTCGACGCCCAGCGCCTGGCCGAGGAGTTCCTCGGCGACACCATCGTGTCCAACATCCTCGCGCTGGGCGTGGCCTGGCAGCGTGGACTGGTGCCGGTCAGCCTCGAGGCCCTGCAGCGCGCGATCGAACTCAACGGCGTGGCGGTGGCGAACAACTTGCTGGCCCTTTCGCTCGGTCGTCTGGCGGCGGGCGACCCGCAGGCGTTGGCGGCGCTGCGTGACGGCGCCGCCCCCGCCGCCGACGCTGGCGCAGGGGAGTCACTGGCGGCGCTGACCGAGCGGGCGATGGCGCTGCTCACGGCCTGGCAGAACGCCGCCTGGGCCCGGCGCTGGCAGGCCACCGTGGCGCAGGCGCGGGCAGCGGAAGCGGCGCTGGGCACGGGCGACGACCTGCCGTTCACGCGCGCCGTGGCGCGCAGCCTGCTCAAGCTGATGAGCTACAAGGACGAGTACGAGGTGGCGCGCCTGTACAGCGACGGCCGCTTCCGCGCCGACCTGGCGGCGCAGTTCGACGGGCCCATGACGCTGGAGTTCCACATGGCGCCGCCGCTGCTCAGCCGCGCGCACGACGGCCAGGCGCCGCGCAAGCTGCGCTTTGGGGCGTGGATGTGGCCGGCGATGGGCTGGCTGGCCCGCGGCAAGGCATTGCGCGGCACCGCGCTGGACCTGTTCGGCCGCACCGAGGAGCGGCGCATGGAACGGGCGCTGATTGCGCAGTACCAGAGCCGCGTGGCCGAACTTCTGCCCCTGCTGAATGCCGATACGCTGAAGCTTGCCACCGACATCGCTGCGCTGCCTTTGTCGATGCGCGGTTTCGGCCACGTCAAGATCGGCAACGTCGCGCTGGCGCGCACCAGAGAGGCCGAGTTGCTGCACCAGCTGGACGGCCGGCGCTGGCCGCGCCCGCCCGCTGCACCGGGGGCCGGGCAGATCCGTGGCATCGCGGTGGTGGCCGGTTGACGTAGGGTGGCCACCGAAGGGTTTGAGGACGGTTCCGGCGCGCGGCGGACCCTCGGGCGGCCGTCCGGCGGGCCGCAAGGCAGCGTGCACAGACTTTGACCCAGGACCATTCGGCGGCCCGTCGAATGGGCGAACATCGAGCCAGGAGAGGCTGCGGCGGGGGCTGCACGAGGGAGCCGTCCGCGTAGTGGGCCAGCAGAATGTTCCGCAACAACCTGAGGCTGAAGGTCAGCTTGTATCTGGTTCTGGCGCTGTTGCCTGCAGCGGTGTTGTTGCCCTACCTGATCGTTGTGCACCAGAAGGAGCGCTTGCAGCTGCAGATCGCCAGCCAGGTGACCGAGATCGCCCAGCTGATCGTCAAGAGCACGCGCTACACGATGCTGGTCAACCAGCGCGAGATCGAGGCGCGGATCGTCGAGGACATCGGCCGCCAGCCGGGTATCGAACGCGTGCGGATACTGGGCAGCGACGGCACCATCATCCATTCGCGGCGCCATGACGAGATCGGCCGCGTGCTCAGCCAGCGGGACGAGCCCTGCGCGCGTTGCCACATGACGAGCGAGCCGCTGGAGCAGGTGTCCGACAGCGAGCGCTGGCGCATCTATACCGGCGTCGACGGGCGACGGCTGCTGGCGGCGATGGAGCCGATCCGCAACGAACCGTCATGCGCCAACGCGGCCTGCCATGAACACCCCCCCAGCACGACGGTGCTGGGCGTGGTCGACATCGCCTATTCGCTCGACGAGCTGGACCAGATGGTCACGCAGCACGCG
>Ga0316188_10000528_pt1 | contig 16524 bp, 22 predicted proteins | sample Phiworburrow1_MG_FD_204933 | JGI IMG/M metagenome (GOLD analysis project Ga0316188, IMG submission 204933) | Coastal sediment microbial communities from Maine, United States - Phippsburg worm burrow 1 | ecosystem: Environmental > Aquatic > Marine > Coastal > Sediment | place: USA: Maine...
CCGGAGAAAACAACAAGAAGATGGCACTGGCCGCGTCTTCGTTATGGAAGCAGGTACTGGGCGTGCAGGCTACATTGCTCAACGAAGAGTACAAGGTGTTCTTGCAGAACCGGCAACAAAAGATACTGACGCAGGTGTTTCAGGCAGGCTGGATCAGTGACTACGCCGACCCGTACAGTTTCCTTAACCTGTTCCGCAGCGGGCACGGCCGTAATGACTTTGGTTATTCCAACAGCCTGTATGATGCACTTCTGGACGAGGTCGCAGCCGAGCGCATTCCCTCCAGGCGCAGACGCCTGATGTTCGAGACCGAGAGCCTGCTGTTGGCTGATGCACCCTTTATTCCGCTTTACACCTACGTGACCAAGCGCATGGTCAACCCGCGTCTGAAAGGCTGGCAAAGCAATGTAATGGATCATCACTACAGCAAGGATATGTATTTCCTCAAGGCTGCGTCTGGTGAAACAACAACCGAAGTTGAAAAAACAAAAGATATCGGGACCGAAACTGATCTGCTGCAGGAGATTGTTGTACCCGCGGTAGAAAATGAGGCCCCACCGATCAAAGCGGATACAGAACAGCCACCCCCCGGTGCAGACACCGACGATGGAACCACGCCGGAGGATTCAATCGAATGATCCAGGACTCCGGCATGGCAAGACATATACTCAGGCGTTTGCTGGGTTTGATCCCCACCTTGCTGATGCTGATCACGGTGGCCTTTTTCCTGATTCGGGTGGCGCCCGGCGGACCCTTTGATTCCGAGAAATTGTTGCCGGCAGATATCGAAGCCAACCTGAACGCCAAGTACCACATGGATGAACCACTATTGCAGCAATATTTCCGTTATCTCAGCCAGGTTGCTGTTCTGGATTTTGGTCCCTCAATTCAATACAAGGACTGGACCGTCAACGAGCTGATCGGACAGGGTATGCCGGTATCGCTGACCATTGGCCTGGCGGCCATGCTATTGGCTTTTGTGATGGGAACGCTGCTGGGTATCAGCGCGGCTTTACGACAGAATACGCGTGTCGATTACTCTTTAATGGCGGTGGCCATGCTCGGCATCTCGATCCCCAACTTTGTGATAGCGCCGATATTGATATTATTGCTGGCTGTTTATGCCGGCTGGTTGCCGGCAGGTGGTTGGGACTGGAGCATCGCGAGCATGGTGCTGCCGGTGGTGACGCTTTCATTGCCGGTGACCGCCTATATTGCGCGTCTGACCCGGGGCAGCATGATCGAGGTCATGCACAGTAATTTTATTCGTTCCGCCCGCGCCAAGGGCCTGCCTGAGAGCGTGGTAATCCGCCGGCATGCCTTGAGGCCGGCATTGTTACCGGTTATTTCCTTTCTGGGTCCGGCAACCGCCGGCATGATCAGTGGCTCGGTGATCATAGAGCGTGTTTTTGCCATCCCCGGCCTTGGCAGTTACTTCGTGCAAGGCGCGCTGAACCGCGATTATACCCTGGTGATGGGTGTTGTGATTTTTTATGGTGTGCTGATCATCCTGCTCAATTTCCTGGTGGACCTGATCTACGCATGGCTCAATCCCAAGGTTCGATATGACGAAAAACGCTGACAATACCGTTATCGATCCTTTTGAAGCAGCGCTGGGGATCAGCACCGTCAAGGGGCGTTCCCCCTGGGAAGATGCCTGGCATCGCTTACTCAAGAATCGTGCGGCGGTTTACAGCGCTTTTATAATGGCAGCGATGTTCCTGATGGTTGTATTCGGGCCGATGCTGATCTCATGGGAGGCCGATTTTACCGACTGGGATCACACATCCACTCCGCCGAGCCTGGCCAGCGGCCACTGGTTTGGTACCGACGCGGTGGGCCGGGATATTTTGGTGCGCACCCTGGAAGGCGGCAGAATCTCACTGATGGTTGGCCTGGTCGCAACCATCGTCAGCCTGTTGATCGGTGTCAGCTATGGCGCCACGGCCGGTTATTTCGGTGGGGCGGCAGATCGCATCATGATGCGCACAGTGGATATTATCTACGCCCTGCCGTTCATGTTTTTTGTCATATTGTTGATGGTGGTGTTCGGGCGGCATATTTTGCTGATATTTGTCGCCATCGGCGCGATTAACTGGCTGGATATGGCGCGTATCGTGCGCGGCCAGACCTTGAGTCTGAAAAACACCGAGTTTGTTGAAGCGGCAAAAGCCTGCGGTGTGAGTGACTGGGACATCATCAGGCGTCATATCACCCCCAACCTGCTGGGTGTGGTGATTGTCTACGTAACCCTGACCATTCCGCAGGTCATACTGGTTGAATCCTTTTTGAGCTTCCTGGGGCTTGGTGTGCAGGAACCCATGAGCTCCTGGGGCGCACTGGTCAGTGACGGGGCGCAGGATATGGAATCTGCACCGTGGACATTGATCGTACCCTCGGTGTTTCTCACGGTGACGCTCTACTGTTTCAATTATATCGGTGATGGCCTGCGTGATGCGCTTGACCCCAAGGATCATTTCTAGTGTCCTGTCACACGGATATTGCGGGGATAGGACACTAATGGCCCTATTGGAAGTGAAGGATCTGGATGTCGGCTTTGATACGCCGGAAGGCAAGGTTCATGCGGTTAACCATCTGAGTTTTTCACTTGAAGCCGGTGTTACGCTGGCCCTGGTCGGTGAGTCGGGTTCCGGAAAAACCCAGGCCGTGATGAGTATCCTGGGTCTGCTGGCGGAGAACGGTCACGTCAGTGGGCAGGCTCTGTTCAAGGGTCAGGACCTGTTACAAATGAACACCCAGGAACTGAATTTGCGTCGAGGCAATGAAATCGCAATGATATTTCAGGATCCGATGACCTCCCTGAACCCGTACCTGCGCATAGACCGGCAGATGACCGAGGTGGTCATGCACCACAAGGGGTTGAAAAAGTCAGAGGCCACGGTTTACGCGGTGGAGATGTTACGGGCGGTACAAATCCCGGATCCCGAGCGCATCATCCGCCAGTACCCGCATGAACTTTCCGGTGGTATGCGGCAGAAGGTGATGGTGGCGATGGGTCTTTTGAGTGAACCGGAGCTTTTGATCGCAGACGAGCCCACCGCGGCCGTTGACGTGACGGTACAGGTTCAGATTACGCACCTGATGAGCGCCTTGCGGGAGAAATCGAATACCGCGATTATCCTGATTTCCCATGACCTGGGTATCGTGGCCGGCCTGTGTGACCGGGTGCTCGTGATGTACGCCGGCGAAGCGGTTGAATGTGGTTCCGTGGAACAGATTTACTACGATCCTAAGCACCCTTACACGCAGGGCCTGCTGAATTCCGTACCCCGTCTCGATCAACCGGGAAGCAGGGAACTGGAAGCCATCCCCGGCAACCCGCCCAACCTTCTGAACCTGCCGGATGGCTGTAAATTCCGTGACCGCTGCCCGAAGGCGTTTGATGCCTGCAGAGAAAAACCACCCATGCAACTGGGTGAGGACCGCCATGCATACCGTTGCTTCCTGGGTTTATCAGAATGAGTGACAGGGTAATGAGGGTGCAGGATCTCGCGGTACATTTCATACTCCGCGAGGGCGGACTGTTACGGCCCAAGACGCACACGATAAAGGCGGTCGATGGTGTGAGTTTTGACCTGAATGCGGGTGAGACACTCGGCGTTGTCGGTGAGTCAGGTAGCGGTAAATCAACCCTTGCCCGCGCCCTTCTGGCCCTGATCAAACCCGACCGTGGCCGCGTTTTGTGGTTTGGCGAAGACCTGCACAAGCTGGATGAGGAGTCTCTGAGGAAAAAGCGGCAGGATATGCAAATTGTTTTCCAGGATCCGCTGGCCGCACTCAATCCCCGCATGACCGTACGTAATATTATCGCCGAACCCTTGTGGACATTTTTCCCGAAAATCGCGCGTGTTCAGGTCGATGAGCGTGTGCGCGGGGTTATGAAGATGGTTGGATTGTTGCCCAACCAGGTCAACCGTTATCCACATGAGTTTTCCGCAGGTCAGTGCCAGAGAATCGGCATTGCGCGCGCGCTGGTGCTGAACCCGAAACTGGTTATATGTGACGAACCGGTCAGCGCCCTGGATGTATCCGTACAGGCACAAATAGTTAACCTGCTGAAAAATTTACAGAAAAAACTAAACCTGTCGCTGGTGTTTATTGCCCATGATTTGTCAGTGGTCAGGCATATCAGCGACCGCGTCATGGTCATGTATCTCGGCAGGGCGATGGAGCTTTCCCGCCGCGATGCCTTGTACAGGCGGCCGTTGCACCCCTATACCAGCGCGCTGATCAAGGCGGTGCCGGTACCCGATCCGAGACTGGCCAGGGTGAAGACTGACAGCGGCCTGACAGGCGACATGCCGTCACCCCTGAGCCCCCCACCTGGCTGCGTTTTCCACAGCCGCTGTCCATACCTGATAAAGCGCTGTCAAATGGAAGTGCCGGCCTTGAGACGAATGGAGAGCGGCGACTGGGTCGCCTGCCACCGGGCTGAAGAACTTGACTTAACCATCGTCAAAAGCGGTTAGAATACGCGCTGCACTCTATTTAACAGAATTGATTGAGGATATTGGAATGATCCGAATGACACTGCGATCCATTGCGGTAATAACCATCGTATTGCTATTGAGCGGATGCAATAGGAATATCAAGGTAATCAGCGAATGGGATGCCGGGCGTGATGAAATCGACAAAAGGGAAAGAATTGCCGTTATTGCCATGATGCCGGAGTCACTGCAACGCCTGACCGTGGAACAGGAGGTTGTAGATGTTTTGCGCAAGAAAGGCAGAAATGCACTGGTATCCAGTGATATCCCGGGATTATCCGGTCGCCTGACGAGAGAAATCGCCGAACCCGCGCTCAAGGCTGCCAGCGTGGATGCGATCATCGTGATATTCCTTACCAGCGGCGGTAAGGGTGAACGCCTGGAACGTGCCGATTATTATGCCGTCCAGGTTGATTCCGGTTTCTATGGCACGGGCTATGGCTGGTTTGCGCCAACCTATGCCAATGTTTATACGGTGGTTGAGGGTAGCGGTTTCTACGACCAGGAAGATTTTCTATATGCCGAGACAACCTATTTCGATATCGTTGATGACCGTGCCAAATGGAGCATGATCACCCGTTCGAAAAATCTCGAATACAACGACACCGCGAAATCAGTCGCCGAGAAGATCGTTTCCAAGATGAGGTCCACTCGGACCCTTTAGGAAAGGTTCTGTGCCGGGATGTGCAAAAACCGCCTGGAAGTCCGCCGGGAATGATTCAGATGACAGATAAGCATTCTGAACACGTTAAGCTTGAGTCCGGTATTGAACGGCTTGGACTGGATGTGTCCCCCGGCATGGTTGAAAACCTGTTGGGCTACATGGACCTGTTGAAGGAATGGTCTGGTACTTACAATCTTATCGCGCCGGGTGAGCGGGATTTTCTGCTGACCCGCCACCTGCTCGATTCGTTATCGATTGCACCCTGGCTGCAAACGGGTTCGCTGCTCGATGTCGGTACCGGCGCGGGTTTGCCCGGGCTGCCATTGGCCATTATTAGCCCGGCCAGGCAAGTCACCCTGATCGACGGCGCAGGTAAAAAGATCCGTTTTATCCGCCATGTTGTCCGCACCCTGAAGCTTGGCAATGTTCACCCCCTGCACCAGCGGATTGAAGATCTGGATGAGGACAAAACTTACGCAAATATAACTTCCAGGGCTTTCGCGTCGCTGCGGGAGTTTGTCGAGGCGGTCAGGGGCTGTGCAGATGAATCCACGCGTTTGCTGGCGATGAAGGGTGCCCATCCCGGAAAAGAGCTTGAAGAACTACCCGACTGGGTCAATGTACAGTCTGTCGAAGCACTAACAGTGCCTTATTTGCACGCTGAGCGGCATCTGGTTTTGATGTCTGTCTCCGATTCATCCAGGTCTTAATTAAATACATGGCAAGAATTATCGCGGTCGCGAACCAGAAAGGCGGCGTCGGAAAAACCACCACCTGCGTCAACCTGGCTTCCGCCCTGGCCGACATGAAATACCGTACCCTGCTGGTTGATCTTGACCCGCAGGGCAATGCTTCCGTGGGTTGCGGGGTGAATACGCGCGAGCTCGAAATTTCGGCGCTGGAGGTCATGCAGGCGGAGTGTGAAATACCCGAAGCCATGGTTCATCTTGAAACCCTTGGTTTTGACGTGTTGCCGTCAAACGGCGACCTGACCGCGGCAGAGATTTCGTTGCTGCAGGTGGATGAGCGTGAGTACCGCCTGAAAAGAGCGCTGGAAAAAATCGCCCATCAATACGCCTGGATCATCATTGACTGCCCGCCTTCCCTGAATATGCTGACATTGAATGCCCTCACGGCAGCCAATAGTGTCCTGATTCCGATGCAGTGCGAGTATTATGCACTTGAAGGTCTTGCCTCCTTGCTCGACACCATTGAGCAAGTGCGAAGCAGTGTTAACCCGGGACTGGAGATCGAAGGTCTGTTACGCACGATGTACGATGGCCGTAACAACCTGTCCAATGCAGTGTCGGACCAACTGATCGAGCACTTTGGCGAACGTGTCTACCGCACGCTGATACCGCGTAATGTGCGTGTGGCGGAAGCGCCCAGCTACGGGCTGCCGGTTTTGAGGTACGACCCGGCCTCACGTGGCGCAATCGCCTATCTCGGTCTCGCCGGTGAAGTGTTGCGCAGAAATCGAAAAAGACAGACGGGCTAGACCGGTTTGGTGCACCCGATGCCGCTTAATTACACATGACCTTATTTTAATTGATAATATGATTTATCAATTTCGGAAAAACAGTTAATGGCAATAAAAAAGAATCCCCTTGGTCGTAATTTGAGTTCAATGCTCAGTCAATCCGCGTTACAGCACGCAGCGGAAAATGTGGGCTCTGAATTATCCGGCAGGGATTCCTTAAGGAGCCTGCCGCTGGACCTGATCAGCCCCGGGCCTTTTCAGCCACGTTCGATATTTGACGTTGACCGTTTACAGGAACTTGCCGAATCCATCCGTCACCAGGGTGTCATTCAACCCGTCGTCGTGCGTGTCCGAGGTAACAATAATTATGAATTGATCGCAGGTGAACGACGCTGGCGTGCTGCGCAGATGGCCGGCATCGAGAGAATTCCTGCGATTGTTCGCGAGGTGCCCGACGAAATCGCGATTGCGATGGCGCTGGTCGAAAACATCCAGCGTGAGAACCTGAACCCCATCGAAGAGGCAACGGCTTTAAGACGTCTTGTGGATGAGTTCCAGATGACCCACCAGGAAGCCGGTGATGCGGTCGGGCGTTCACGTTCCGCCGTGTCCAATCTTTTGCGTTTGCTGGAGTTGTCCGTCGAAGTCCGAGAACTGGTGGATGCAAAGCACCTGGAAATGGGTCATGCGCGCGCCCTGTTAACACTGGAGCCATCGAGGCAGGCGCAAGCTGCGCGTGAGGTGGTCAGCAAGGACTTGTCGGTACGCGAGACCGAGCAACTGGTGCGGCGCCTGAAGAATCCACCGGTCGTTAAAAAACAGGTCATTGATCCCGACGTTCAGAAGTTGCAGGACAAACTGGCTGAAAAACTCTGTGCCAGGGTCAAGCTGACATATAACGCCAAGGGTAAAGGCAAATTGGTCATTGCCTATAACTCGGCAGATGAACTGGATGGAATCCTGGCGCACCTGGGGCTGGATACGGACTGAGCTATTATTGATCAGGGTCAAAGATACAATTCAATTCTACCGTTATCATTCACTCAATTAATTTCAGCAGAAGGTATGCATCATGCAAGGTTATCCTCATCTCTATGTTGCCAGTGCGTCTGCCGGTAATGAAGGCCATGTCACTGTCACCGGCGAAGGCCTGCCAGACCTCGACACGGCCTCACCGCCGCAGTTTGACGGCCCCCTGGGTGTCTGGTCTCCGGAAACCCTGTTTTCGGCAGCGGTTGCCGATTGTTTTATACTGACTTTCCGCGCCATTGCCAGGGCATCCAAGTTCGAATGGACCTCGCTTGAATGCCGGGCTGAAGGTGTGCTCGAACGGCCTGAGAGGGTGACTTTTTTCACCACTTTCAATGTCCACGCTGTTTTGCATGTACCCGCTGGTGCCAAGATCGAGATAGCTCAACGGCTGCTGGAAAAAGCGGAAGACCTCTGCCTGATTACAGCGTCGCTCAAATCGGAAGTCGTACTGACGACGGATATTCAGATCGATTAGCCGGTTTCACCCGGCTTTGGGTTTGGCAAAGCCGCTGCCGTCCCGGCATATGGTAATCTGTTGAAGAAACAAGCGTGTAACCGGTTGATGGCTGGAGCCAGGAAATGAGGACGGGTAAATGACGGCTGCGAATGCTCAGCTGGTGAGCCGGGGTTTGAGGATTCAGTCCATCGTGGCCCTGTTACTGGCCGGCGGTTTATTGCTGCTGGGACCGGTTGCATCTTACTCATCCCTGTTTGGCAGCCTGGCGGCTTATATACCGTCGCTGTTTTTCGCCCTGGTCGTTGTACCAAAGTTTGGTTCGGACAGCGCCACCTTCCTGCGCACGGCTGCGGTTGCCGAGGTCGCAAAGATTTTTTTAACCGGCCTGTTGTGCGCCGCAGTATTTATCTGGGTTAAACCGCTTGCCCCCGGCTGGTTTTTTACCGGTATGGTGGCCGTGATATTCAGCGGACGCTTTGGCCTGCTTTTCAGAGCTGGTCAATAAAGCAGCGGTTGCTGGATGATGAGTTTTCACAGATGTCGGTAATGACGCCAAAAAAGACCGTTGAACTTTGGGTGGAAACATTCAACCAGGGCGATGCGCATGCATTGGCTGAGTTTTACACCGACAATGCAATTAACCACCAGGTGGCCGAAAAACCGGTTGAAGGTAAAGAAGCCATCCGGGAAATGTTCGTGAAGGACTTCGCAAACGCCAAAATGACCTGCCTGGTTGAACATATATACGAGGATGGTGAGTGGGCCATATTGGAATGGAAAGATCCGCTGGGCTTAAGGGGTTGTGGTTTTTTTCATGTGCAGGATGGAAAAATAGTGTTCCAAAGGGGCTATTGGGACAAATTGTCATTCCTGAAGATTCATAATTTGCCCATACCGGCTGAATAATCAGGCTGAGCGAGGTATCGGGATCCGGCACCAGCGATACCCCGGGCAGAGAATTCCAGTACCAGGAGTTTATGTATGGATTATCTCAGTGTTTCCGACCGCAAGGCGTGGCGGGCCTGGCTAACTGAGAACCATGCCAGTGAAAAGGAAGTGTGGCTCGCTTACTACAAAAAGCATACCGGCAAAGCAACCGTGACCTACATGGATTCGGTGAAAGAGGCCTTGTGTTTTGGCTGGATCGATGGTCTCAAAAAACGTATAGATGACCAACGGTATGCACATAGGTTTTCACCCCGCAGGGTGGACAGCAAATGGTCGCCACTGAACATCCGGTTGGCAGAAGAGTTAATTGCGTCCGGGGAGATGACGGAAGCAGGGCTTGCGGCCTTTAATCAAAGGGTGGCATACGATGAGAACCTACAGAAACTTATCAGTGCAAAGGAGATTCCCCTGAGCGCTCAAATGGAGCGGGGTTTAAAGGCCAATCCAATAGCCTGGGACAACTTTAATAAGCTGGCAGCAGGTTACCGTAAGCAGTATGTTGCCTGGGTGCAAAGCGGCAAAAAGCCTGAAACCAGGAAGAAACGCCTGGAGGAGGCTGTCAGCTTGCTCGAAGCAAATCAGAAACTGGGTATGAAGTAGTTGAATTCAAAAACAGGGAATTAACATCGGTGAAGTCTATCAAGCTGGACGGGAAAGAAATTCTTCCATCAAAAATCATATGCATCGGCAGAAATTACGTTGATCACATCAGGGAACTGGGAAATGAGATACCGAAATCACCGGTTATTTTCATAAAACCTAACTCGGCCATATCCGCTGACATTCATTCAGGTGAACCGGGTGAAATCCATTTCGAGGGTGAGATAAGCCTGTTGATCCGCTCGGGCAAACTGGCTGCGGTGGGCTTCGGGCTGGATCTGACGAAGCGGGAACTGCAATCACGTCTGAAGGCAAAAGGTCTTCCATGGGAACGCTCAAAGGCCTTCGATGGCGCTGCCGTTTTCAGTGATTTTGCGGCTTTCAACGGCCAGGTCAAAGATTTGAGGCTGGAGCTTTACATCAATGATCAACTGGTACAGCACGGTGGCTGTGAATTGATGATGTACAAACCGGATGAAATCATAAAGGAAATCAAAAGCTTCCTTTCCCTCGAGGAGGGCGACCTGATCATGACCGGCACACCCGCCGGTGTTGGCCCGCTTCACGTCGGCGACCGGTTTAACGGCAGGATCCTCGAAAAAGACAAACTGATCGTAGAGGGTTCGTGGGTGGTCAAATGAGAGTTGTCGAGATTACAAGTGAACCCGTTGAGCTTTACAAGATTCTGAAATTTGAAGGTATGGCCGGATCTGGCGGTGAGGCAAAGCAGGTCATTGCTGACGGTCAGGTGCTGGTCAATGGTAAAGTGGAAACCCGCAAGCGAAAAAAAATTGTTGCGGGCGATACCATTGAGTTTGATCAGGAAGTTATCTGCATAGAACTCAATCATCAGGCCTAAAGCCGGGAATAGAAAATGACAAACAATGATGTTTTGCGCCGTATCCGTTATACCTTCAATTTTGACGATACGAAGATGATTGCGATATTTGCGCTGGGTGGTCACGAGGTGACACGCGCCGAGATCAGCGATTGGCTGAAGAAGGAAGGTGACCCCGATCTCAAGACCTGTAGCGACGTAAAGCTGGCAACCTTTCTGAATGGTCTGATCATCGATAAGAGAGGCCCCAAGGACGGCCCGCAACCTGAGCCGGAAACGAGCCTGACCAATAACATTATTTTCAGAAAACTGAAAATTGCGCTCAACCTGCAGGCCGATGAAATCCTCACGCTGATCAAGCAGGCGGATTTCAGCATGAGCAAGCACGAGCTAAGCGCATTTTTTCGAAAACCGGATCACAAACACTACCGCAAATGCAATGACCAGGTCCTGCGCTACTTTTTGAAAGGTGTTCAGCTTAAATACAGGGGCTGATGGCAATGCATATAGCGCTTGATGACATCATCGCAGCCTCCCGTATTGTGTATACGCAGATGCAGGCAACACCACAATACCGCTGGCCCATGTTGTGTGAGCGCCTGGGTGCGGAGCTGTGGGTCAAGCACGAAAACCATAGCCCGGTGGGCGCCTTCAAAATACGCGGTGGACTGGTTTACTTTGATCACCTCGTCAGGTCCGGCCAGGTTCCAAAAGGTGTGATTGGCGCAACACGTGGCAACCATGGTCAATCGGTGGGTTACGCTGCGCGCCGTTACGGTATTCCGGCCACGATCGTGGTGCCGCACGGCAACAGTCTTGAAAAAAATGCAGCCATGCGCGCACTGGGTGTAAAGCTGATCGAATATGGTGATGATTTTCAGGCTTCCCGCGAGTTCGCCCAAGGCCAGGCCGAAGAACAGGGCCTGCACCTGGTGCCTTCGTTTCACGAATTACTGGTTGCCGGTGTTGCCACCTACAGCCTGGAACTGTTGCGGGAAATTGAGGATATCGAGCTCGTGTACGTGCCCATCGGTCTTGGCTCCGGTATATGTGGCATGTTGGCAGCGCGTGATGTACTGGGTCTTAAAACCGAGGTGGTGGGTGTTGTATCGGCGCATGCACGCGCTTATGCCAGGTCTTTCAGTGCCGGGCACCCGGTTGAATCTCCGGTCACCACCCGTTTATCGGATGGGATGGCCTGCCGTGTGCCCGAACCGGAGGCGCTTGAACTGATTTTGCGGGGTGTTGATCGTATTGTGCAGGTAACAGATGACGAGGTTGCGTCGGCGATGCGTATGATGTTTGAGTGTACGCATAACGTCTGTGAAGGTGCGGGTGCGGCGGCCCTGGCGGCGGCAACGCAGGAGAAGACCCGCATCAGTGGCCGAAAAGTCGCCGTTGTCGCAACCGGCGGTAATGTTGACCAAGATGTTTTTGCGGAGGTTCTTAGCCATCATTAATGGAGCGTCTTTATGTCAAAAACCCACCTGACCCTGACCGCAGGCTGGTTCCTTTTTTTTAACTTGGCAGTATTTGCAGCTGAACCACTCACAAGGGAAGCCGGCCAGACCGTTGAAGAAACCGAACGCGCCTTCGCTGACACAATGGCCCGGCGCGATTTCGAAAAATTTAAATCATTCATAGCCGAGGAGGCCGTGTTTTTTTCGGGTACCACGCCTTTACGTGGCCGGCAGCAGATAGCCGATGCCTGGGAAGGCTTTTTCAAGGAACCAATGGCCCCGTTCACGTGGGAACCGGAGCAGGTTGAAGTATTGGACTCAGGCACGCTCGCCTGGAGCACAGGCCCCGTGTATGGTCCTGATGGCGAGCGGGTTGCTACATTCAACTCGGTATGGCAACTCGATGAATCGCATCAATGGCGTATTATTTTTGACAAGGGAAATGAGGTCTGTCTGTGCCCGTAAGACGCAGGTTTATGTCAGCCACACCGCTGCCAGTGTGTCATGAAAAGCGTATCAACCCTTCTTAACAAAAAGAACCTCGCCAAATCGGCAAACTCAATTGCACGGGTGGACCATGACTTTGCCCGCACACTGGAGAAACATGGCCCGCCGCCGTTATGGGAGAGGGAACCAGGCTTTGTAACGCTGATTCGCATCATTCTCGAGCAACAGGTATCGCTGGCCTCTGCCGAGGCCATGTATGAGCGCCTGAAAAATAATATCGACCCACTGACACCGGCCACGGTTATCGCAGCAGGCGAAGTTTTTCTGCGCTCTTTCGGGGTAACACGGCAAAAAGCCGGGTATTTCATGAATGTTGCACGGGCCATTCAGAATGGTGAACTTGACCTGGATGCATTGGCTCAGAAAAGTGACGATGCCGCGATTGAAAGTCTCACGGCTGTGAAAGGTATCGGCCAATGGACGGCGAAAATTTACCTGCTAATGGCATTGCGCCGCCCGGATGTCTGGCCGGTCGGTGATGTGGCCCTTGCCACCGCTTACAAGAACCTGAAAGGCCGGTCAGACAGGCCGAGCCAGGCGGAGCTCAGCGAAATAGCAGAGGCCTGGCGCCCGCATCGCGCAACGGCGGCCCGGTTGCTGTGGCACTATTATCTGACCGGAATGAAGGAAGAGCTTTTAAACCACCAATGAGTTAAAAGCATTGCACGATGTTTGGTTCAAAAATGGTTATGCCCCAATCTGTGTGGGCGCCAAGGCCATGCAGTACCTTTCTTCAGGACACGGCACGAGCACTTCCCAGCGGCCCCACCGCCGATAAAGCTGATGTTTCAACAGGCAACCGGATGGCTGTCCAAAATATCGGAGCGGGGCCAGAACTCGAGGATATACTCTTCGATTACCCAATTACCGGGCATTACCGGTATGTACCTTAAGCAAGCAAACCGTTAAAGTCCCTTCCTGCCTTCGGTCTTCAGCAGGCGCGTTCTGCGAAAGTACTGTTCGAAAATACACGTTGCAAAAAAAGTCGGAAAGCCTATGAAAGTATCAGGAAATTTTGAAGTCAAGCTGAGCCCCTTGGATGCCTACGCCAGGGGAATTGGCGGAATCAACCTTGGAAGAATGTCCATAGACAAAACCTTCGATGGCGGTTTAAAGGCGCACAGCCAGGGCGAAATGCTCAGTGCGATGACACCTGAAAAGGGGTCTGCAGGTTACGTGGCCATCGAACAGGTAAGCGGAACACTGTCGGGCAGAAAAGGTGGTTTTGTCCTGCAGCACTTCGGCACCATGAATAAGGGTCAGGACCATCTCGTTCTCGAGGTTGTTCCAGGTTCCGGAACGGGTCAACTTGCTGGTTTGGCGGGGAAGATGGCTATCAACATTGACGATGGCCAGCACCTATATGAGTTCGAGTATGAATTGGCTTAATCGGCGTTCAGGGACGTTCCACCTGCATTTTGATACCATCATATGGAATTGATTAATAATTTATTTATCGTGGGCCGTTCCTGTTGAAAATCTGGGTGGATGCGGACGCCTGTCCGGTTGCGATCAAGGAAATTCTGTTTAAAGCGGCGGAGCGAACCGGTATTCAGTTGACCCTGGTGGCCAATCAGGCCATTCGTGTGCCGCCGTCACGCGTCATCAGCGCTATCCAGGTATCAGCGGGTTTTGATGTTGCCGACAATGAGATCGTAAAAAGACTCGAAGCCGGGGATCTTGTCATCACCGGAGACATTCCACTGGCTGCCGATGTGATCGAGAAAGGGGGTCACGCCCTCAACCCGCGCGGGGAAAGGTATACTGCGGATAATATCAAGGCCCGTCTGAATATCAGGGATTTCATGGATACCCTGCGCGGCAGCGGAATCGATACGGGTGGCCCACCGGCATTGAGCCAGGGCGACCGGAAAAACTTCGCGGATCACCTGGATAGAATACTGGCCAAAAACGCCGGAAAGGAATAGACAACATGGCCAGTGACAGCTTTTCATCCCTCCCCATATCCAAAGAACAACTGGCGAACCTGGAGACGCTCGGCTATCACAGAATGACGCCTGTTCAGGCGCAGAGCCTGCCACACGTGTTGACCGGCAAGGATCTCATCGCCCAGGCCAAAACAGGTAGCGGAAAAACGGCGGCATTTGGCATTGGTTTGTTAGAGCAGATCAATCCGCGTTTCTTTGGCGTACAGGCCCTGGTGTTGTGCCCGACCCGTGAGTTGGCCGACCAGGTTGGCAAGGAACTGCGCAGGCTGGCCCGCAGCACATCCAATATCAAGCTGGTTTTGTTGTGTGGCGGCAAACCGTTCGGGCCACAAAAGGGTTCGCTGGAGCACGGGGCGCATATAGCGGTTGGAACACCGGGTCGTATCCAGGATCATTTACGCCGGGAAACGCTGAAGCTGGATGGTCTCAAGACCCTGGTGCTGGATGAAGCCGACCGGATGCTGGACATGGGCTTTTTTGATGTCATGACCGAGATCATTACGCAGACACCAAAAACGCGGCAAACCCTGATGTTTTCAGCCACGTACCCGGAGGCAATCAAGAAGCTCTGCCGCTCGATTCAGCGCAACCCGGTGACGGTCACGGTCGAGGCTGAACACAAACCCGGTGTGATCGGGCAGATTTTCTACGAGGTTAAGAAACACGAGCGTAACAACACCCTGTTAGCCCTGTTTGAACATTACAAACCCGAAACCACGCTGGTGTTTTGCCATACCAAGAAGCAATGTGACGAAGTCGCCCGGTTCCTGAATGGCCGCGGGATTGAGGCACTTGCCATTCACGGTGACCTGGAGCAACGGGAACGCGACGAGGTGCTGGCGAAATTTTCCAACAACAGTTGTGCGGTATTGGTCGCCACCGATGTCGCTGCCCGTGGCCTGGATATTAAATCTTTGGCCGCGGTGATTAATTATGAATTACCCCGTGATCCCGAGATTTATGTACACCGCATCGGCCGCACCGGGCGTGCGGGGGAAAGAGGGATCGCACTGAGCATTTTTACAGATTCCGAACAGCACCGGATCAATTCGATCGAACAATATCTGAAAAAGCCGTGTGTCTGTGATGTCTACGCGTCACTTGATCGTGATCCGGATTTTAGGCTTGAATCCCCGATGGTTACGATTCAGCTGGATGCCGGCCGGAAAAATAAAATGCGCCCCGGTGACATTTTGGGTGCCTTAACAGGCGAAGCCGGTCTGGACGGGTCCCGGATTGGCAAGATCGACATTTTTGATATGTCCAGCTATGTCGCGATCGAACGTTCTGCCGTTCGACAGGCACTCAATTACCTTGCCAATGGCAAGATCAAAGGCCGCAATATTCGCGCCCGCAAAGTGTGAAATGGACACAAGCCATTACTACTCACACCTGGAGGAAAAGACCAATATCATCTCTCATGCCATTGGCCTGATTCTCAGCATCGCCGCCTTGCTGCTGATGCTCGTTCGCGCCAGTGGCTCCGGTGTGCTGTATATCGTCAGCGCCGCTATCTTCGGCGCCAGCTTGATTGCGCTGTATGCCGCGTCGACCCTTTATCACAGCGCCAAAGACCCGAAAGTAAGGGCGCGATTAAGAATCAACGATCACGCTACCATCTACATCCTCATCGCCGGCACCTACACCCCGTTCACACTCATCCCACTACATGGCTCGGTTGGCTGGACGGTTTTCGGCGTTTCCTGGGGTATGGCAATAACCGGGGTAACTTTGAAGTTGTTCTTCACCGGCAAATACAATGTTTTGTCCACCCTGATGTATGTGCTCATGGGCTGGATTATCATATTCGCGATAAAACCCCTGGCAAACAACCTGTCAGCCGGGGGTCTGTACTGGCTGTTAGCGGGTGGTGTCGCCTATACCACCGGTGCAGTGATCTACAGCATCAAGAAAATTAAATTCAACCACGCCATCTTTCACCTGTTTGTGCTGCTCGGCAGTTCTTGCCATTTCGTCTCGGTTTATTTCTACGTTCTATCGTAGGGCGGGTGATTTTAGCTGCCTTTGAGGATTTACTGAGTCATGAATGCATCCACCGGTTCGCTATACACGCCTTCTGG
>Ga0316188_10000529_pt1 | contig 16506 bp, 15 predicted proteins | sample Phiworburrow1_MG_FD_204933 | JGI IMG/M metagenome (GOLD analysis project Ga0316188, IMG submission 204933) | Coastal sediment microbial communities from Maine, United States - Phippsburg worm burrow 1 | ecosystem: Environmental > Aquatic > Marine > Coastal > Sediment | place: USA: Maine...
TTCGAGCTCGATCCCGAGTTCCTGGAGTCTCTGCTTGAACGCATTGCGTCCGGAGAGCTTGCCGAGCACGATCTTGTTGGCGCTCCAGCCCACGTCCTCGGCCTTCATGATCTCGTAGGTGTCGCGTGCCTTGAGCACGCCGTCCTGGTGGATGCCCGAGGCGTGCGCGAAGGCGTTCGCGCCGACCACCGCCTTGTTCGGCTGGACGACGAACCCGGTGATGCCCGCCACCAGGCGGCTCGACGGAACGATCTGGCTGATGTCGACGCCCACGTCCAGGTTGAAGAAGTCTCTGCGGGTCCTCACCGCCATCACCACCTCTTCGAGCGAGGTGTTGCCGGCGCGCTCCCCGAGCCCGTTGATCGTGCACTCCACCTGGCGGCAGCCGCCGATGTGGACACCGGCGAGCGAGTTGGCGACCGCCATCCCGAGGTCGTTGTGGCAGTGCACGCTCCAGACCGCCTTGTCGGAATTCGGGATGCGCTCGCGCAGCGTCTTCATGAACTGCCCGTACAGCTCGGGAACGGCATAGCCGACCGTGTCGGGCACGTTGATCGTCGTCGCGCCTTCCTTGATCGCGGTCTCCAGAATGCGGCAAAGGAAGTCCATGTCGGAGCGATAGCCGTCCTCCGGCGAAAACTCGACGTCGTCAATCAGGTTGCGCGCATAGCGCACCGCGAGCCTGGCCTGCTCGTGGACCTGCTCAGGGGTCATTCGCAGCTTCTTCTCCATGTGCAGCGCCGAGGTCGCGATGAACGTGTGCACGCGCTTGCGCGGCGCCGGCTCGACCGCGTCGAACGCGCGCTGGATGTCGCGGTCGTTCGCCCGCGCCAGCGAGCAGACGATCGACTCCTTGACCACCCCCGCGATCGCCCTCACCGCCTCGTAGTCGCCGTTCGAAGACGCCGCGAAGCCGGCCTCGATCACGTCCACGCGCAGCTTCTCCAACTGCTTGGCGATCCGCAGCTTCTCCTCCTTGGTCATCGAGGCGCCCGGGCTCTGCTCGCCGTCGCGAAGCGTCGTGTCGAAGATGATCAGTTTGTCGGCCATGTGAATACTCCTTGGTCTGCCTCCCTCGTGGGGAAGCGGCGGTACAACGCAATAATGGGGGGTAAGGGGGATTTAGCGCGCGGGGCGCAGTAGCAGCCGGCTGAGCAGCAGGCTGCCGGTCGCCGGAAGAAGCGGCGACTGGAGAGAGAGCGAGAGGTGATGGATGGCGGTAGCCATTCGAGGAATATAAAGGCTTTGCGGGCAGTGAGCAAGCGTGCTTGGGGAATCGGCCGCATCGGTGTCTCGGGCGCGGGGGCCCAGCACCTGGCTTGCCGCCCGGCGCAGCGAACCGAGGCCCTTCGTCGGCGCGCGGCCGCGCGGACCACGCATGCACGCGCGGCGCGCGCTACGTCCGCGGCAACGTGACGCCCTGCTGGCCCTGATACTTGCCGCCGCGGTCCTTGTAGGAGGTCTCGCAGACCTCGTCGGATTCGATGAAGATCACCTGCGCGCATCCCTCGTTCGCGTAGATCTTCGCGGGCAGCGGCGTGGTGTTCGAGAACTCCAGCGTGACGTGCCCTTCCCACTCGGGTTCGAGCGGCGTCACGTTGACGATGATTCCGCAGCGGGCATAGGTGGACTTGCCCAGGCAGATCGTGAGCACGTTTCGCGGGATCCTGAAGTACTCGATCGTGCGTGCCAGCGCGAACGAATTGGGCGGAATGATGCAGACCGGGCCCTTGAAATCGACGAAGGAGCTCGGGTCGAAGTCCTTCGGGTCGACGATGGTGCTGTTGATGTTCGTGAAGATCTTGAACTCGTCGGCGCACCGGATGTCGTAACCGTAGCTCGACGTTCCATAGGACACGATCTTGTGCCCGTCCTGGCTGCGGACCTGCCCGCTCTCGAAGGGCTCGATCATGCCCTGTGCCGCCATGCGGCGGATCCACTTGTCGGACTTGATGGTCATTGGGTTCGCACGGGAATGGGTGGCCGGAAACCGCTCATTCTAGCGCCCGGCGCGCCGGCTCACCCTCCGCCGCGCTGGGTGTGGCGATCGAAGCGCGCAATCCAGGCACGCGCCGCGTCCCGGTCCTGCGTCGCGTAGTCGAAACGGACGTCGAGCTCGCGGAACTGGACCAGACCGAGCACCCGCACCGGCGCGTCGCACACCGCGATCACGATCGGCACGCCGGCGTGCCGAAGATCCATGCGGTCCTCGACGAAGCGACCGGTTCCCGGGCCCATCAGTTCGTCGACCCAGCGCTCCAGATCGGGACGCGAGCACCCCATCACTCGTCGGTCACCGAAGTCCGGCATCGGCTAGCCGCCGGCCACCGGCGGCCAGATCGCCAGCGCCTGGCCGTCCGCGAGCACCCTGGACGCGCGCTGCTCCTGCGGTACGAAGGCTCCGTCGACCAGCACCAGGTGAACCAGTCTGGCCGGAAGCCCGTAGCGGTCGATCACCTGCTGAACGGTGGTTCCGTCCGGCAGATCGAGCTCGATCACGTTGCCGCTGCGGGGTCGACCATCGAGTTGCTGTGGCAGGTAGTCCGTCAGCATCGCGAAGAGCTTGAACGTGACGCGCATCTACTTCGCCGTCCCTCTCGAGCGGCCCTGCCACTGCTCCTGCGCCTGGGCTTGCGCCAGGTAGGCTTCCATCAGTCGCGTCGGATCCTTGAGCAGCCGGTCCTTCCAGTCGCCCAGGGGCACGCCCCGCTCGACCAGGCCCCGCATCACGCCGATGTGCTCCGTCATGCCGAGGCTGTTGGTGCCAACGAGCCGGTCGCCGTCGAACTCGAGCCTCAGGTACCGGAAGTTCTCCTCGTCGACGAGCTCCGAGTGCTGGCCGCCAGGCACCCCCTCCCACTGACCGAACGACGTCGACACCAGGCCCAGCGTGTCGAGCACGTTGATCTGAGTGACACCTCGTGAAACCGCTGCCCGCCCCGCCATGTTCATGCCGGCGACGTAACCCTGGTCGACCGCGTTGGGCTGGATCGCGGACACGACGGGCTTGCCGCTGGCCAGGTCGAACGCCTCCGCGCAATCGCCGGCGGCGTAGATTCCCGGGATCGAGCTCTGCATGTGCTCGTCCACCAGCACGCCGGCCAGGCACTTGATCTGGCTCCCGGACAGGAAGCCGACGTTGGGCCGCACGCCGGTCGCCTGGATGACCAGGTCGTACTCTTCGGTGCGGCCATCGGAAAACCGTGCGCGCACCGCGTGATCGGCGCCGACTGCCGTGCGGACCACGTCCGCGACGCGATCGATCACCCGCTCCAGCTTGGAACCAGCGTGAGCCGCGGGCTCGCGCGCCGGTTCGATCGCCTCGACCTTGGTGCCGGTGTAGACGGTGACACCCTTTTCCTCGCACCACTTGCGGATCATCGTCCCGGCCGTGGGCCCCATCATCCGCGGCACCATCCGGTCGCCCATCTCGACCACGGTGAGATCGACACCGCGCGCGGCGAGCGCCTCCATGATGATGCAGCCGATGAAGCCGGCGCCCATCTGCAGCACCTTGGCGCCCGAACGCGCGAGCTGCATGATGTTGCGGGCGTCCTTCAGCGTCCAGCACGGGTGCACGAACGGCGAGTCGATGCCGGGAATCGGCGGTTTGATCGGCGTGGAGCCGGTGGCGATCAGGCAGGTGTCGAAGTCGAAGCTCTGCCCGTCGGCAAGCGCGACGCGCTTGGGCGCCGTCGAGATCGATGTCACCGCTCCGGTCACCCGCTTCACGCCGAGCGCATTCCAGTGGCTCGCGTCCTTGCGCAACCAGGTGCCGCTCTCCTCGATATTGCCGATCAGAAGATAAGGGATCGCCATCCGCGAGTACGGCTCTTCGGGCTCGTCGCCGATCAGGACGATCTCGTCTTTTGCCCGGTGTTTGCGAATGGTCTCGGCGGCCACGACGCCGGCCGGTCCGTTGCCGATGATCACGTGTCTCATGTTCGCTCAGTCCGAATCAAAGGGTTCGCCCCCCGGGGTTCCGCGGCAATCGCGAGACCTCGAGCGGGACAACGAAAAAACGGGGCGGCACGCGGCCGCCCCATCCCGTTCACCGCCCCTGGCGAGGCGACCCGTCGGATCGCCTGCCCGGGCCCGCGTGCGTTGCCGCACGCGTCAGGTCACAGGCCGAGTCGGCTGCGGGTTTCCGCAGTCAGGCGGCCGTCCGTGTCCCAGCCTCGCGCCTGGTAGTACTCGGGGATCATCTTGTCGATCCCGCTCGTCAGCCCCTTTGCGGGTCCGGTCTTCGCGGCCTCGGTCTTCAGGCGTGCCGGCAGGTCGTCGTCCTTGCGGGTGAAGCCGGCCTTGTTGTTGAAGTCGCGCTCCATGTTCCAGATGCGCTCGCCGATCAGGTTCAGGTTTTCGAGCGTGAACTCGTCGCCACAGGCGGCGGCGACCTGCGGCGCCAGATCGGCCACGGTCCAGGCGAAGGTGGTGAACACGCAAATACCCGACGAATCGAACGCCGCGGTGGCATCCTGGAACGCCTTGACCAGTTCGGGCTTGCCCTCGGTCACCAGCGGATCGGTCTTCACCGGAATGCCCAGGATCTCCGAGGCGACCGTGTACGAACGCAGGTGGCAGGCGCCGCGATTAGACGTCGCGTAGGTGAGCCCCATGCCCTGGATGCCGCGCGGGTCGTAGGCCGGAAACTCCTGACCCTTGACCGACATCGACAGTTCGGGCTTGCCGTACTTGGTGCAAAGCCGCTTGGAGCCGAGGCCGATCTCCTTGCCGAAGCCTTCGCCGCGCGAGACGAGCTCGGCGACCTTGCACAGCGCTTCAGCCGATCCGAACTTCAGCTCGATGCCGCCGGTCTTCTCCTTGGTGATCAGGCCGAGCTCGTAGAGCTCCATGGCCGCGCCGACGGTGGAACCGAAGGTGATCGGGTCGTACCCGTCCTCGTTGCACAGCATGTTGGCGTACTGCAATGCCTCGATGTCGTTGATGCCGGTGGCCGCGCCAAGCGCCCACGCCGCCTCGTACTCGAGACCGCCGGTGGCGCCCCAGTACTCGGGCTTGTTCACCACCGAAAAATGCGTCTCGTCGATCTTGGAGATCCGGCCGCAGGCGATGGTGCAGCCGAAACAGGCCTGGTTGGTCACCAGCTGCGACTTGCCGTCGGTGGGCCGCTTCTCGGCCATCGCTTCGGCGCCGATCTTGCTCGCGCCCTCGAACTGCACGTCGCGACCGTTGCGGGTGGGCAGCGCGCCGGTTTCGTTGATCACGTTCATCAGGACCTGCGTGCCGTAGGTGGGCAGGCCCTGGCCGGTGACCGGGTGGTCGTGCAGGATCTTCTTCTTCTCCCGCGTGACCTTCATGAACTCTTTCGGGTTGTGGATGTTGCCCACGCCCCGGGTGCCGCGCACCGCGATCGCCTTCAGGTTCTTCGAACCCGCCACCGCGCCGACGCCGGAGCGCCCTGCCGCACGATGCAGATCGTTGACGATGCAGGCGAACAGCACCCCGTTCTCACCCGAGCGTCCGATGGAGGAGACGCGGGTCAGCGGATCCTGCGCTTCCTTCTTCAGGATCTCCTCGGTCTGCCAGACGGTCTTGCCCCAGAGGTGCGCCGCGTCGCGCAACTCGGCCTTGTCATCGACGACCGAGAGGTAGACCGGCTTGGCGGAACGGCCTTCGAAGATGACCATGTCCCAGCCGGCCATCTTCAGTTCGGCGCCCCAGTAGCCGCCCGAGTTCGACGCGGCGATCGCGCCGGTGAGCGGGCCCTTGGTGATCACCGAGTAGCGCCCCCCGGTGGAGGCCATCGTGCCGGTCAGCGGCCCGGTGGCCCAGATGATCTTGTTCGCCGGCGACAGCGGGTCGACCTTGGGGTCGACCTCTTCGACGAAATACTTGGTGGCGAGACCGCGCTGGCCGAGATACTGCTTGGCCCAGTCCATGCGCAGCGGTTCGGACGTGCAGGTGCCCTTGGTGAGGTCGACCCGGAGAATCTTTCCAGCCCATGCCATGTCTAGTTCCCTCCTGCTCAGGCCGCTGACGGCTGGTTGCCCAGCTTGTCGGCCCACTGCTTCATGCGGTCAAGCCCGGTCCAGTCGGCGTCGACGTAGGTGATCGCGCCGGTGGGGCAGGACTCGGCACACGCCGGTTCACCGCCGCACAGGTCGCACTTCTGGACCTTGCCGGTGTCGTGCACGTAGTTCACCGTGCCGAACGGGCAGGCGATGGTGCAGACCTTGCAGCCGACGCAGACGTCGTCGAGCACCACCTTGGCGCCGGTGACGGCGTCGAGCTTGATCGCCTCGACCGGACACGCGTGCAGGCACCAGGCCTCGTCGCACTGGGTGCAGGTATAGGGCACCTTGCGGCCCGTCTGATGGAAGTCGAACACCTTGATCCGCGACTTCGCGGTATTGAACGTCCCGTAGTTCTCGAAACTGCACGCCATCTCGCACTGGAGACAGCCGGTGCACTTGTCAGGGTTGATATGCAGGGACTTCTGCATGGTTCCTCCAAAAGAAATTTCGACGCGCCCTATGCAACGTAAAGCATACCCGCTGACGGGCTTCGATGCATAGCGGTGTGCCACCGTGAAAGCACCTTTCCGAGACGTCATTTCGCATATTGCGCCGCAACATCCCGTCAGCCACGCGGTCCGTCGGCGGCCGCCAGCAAGCGAACGCCTGCGGCCGTATGCGCTTGTTCGATCGGCGTGCCGAAAGCGTGCGACAGTGCGTCGGGCTCGACCACCGCATCGACGCTGCCATGGCGAGGATCGCCTCCGGGCGTCAGCAGCAGCGCGTGATGCCCGGCGCGAAGCGCGTGGTTCGGATCGTGCGTGGAATAGACGATCGAGAGCCCCTCGCCTGCGAGGGCCCGCAGGGTGTCGAGCACCCGCACCTGGTTACCGAGGTCCAGGCTGGCGGCCGGCTCGTCGAGGATCAGCGCGCTCGCCTGCTGGGCCAGCGCACGCGCCAGCGAGGCGAGCTGGCGTTCGCCGCCGGACATCCGCGAGAGCGGGCGCGAACGCAACGCCCCAAGCCCCAGCCGCTCGATCGCGTCGGCCGTTGCCGCCCGGTCCAGTCTGCCCGGCGCGGCCGCCGGCCCGAGCCGCCCGAGCCGCCCGAGCATCACATACTGTTCGACGGTGAAGTCGAATGCGGCGCCAGGACTCTGCGGCACATACGCGACATGACGCGAGAGCTCGCGCGCGCCCAGCCCTTTCAGTGGTTTTCCGCCCCAGATCACTTGGCCGGCCACCGCCGCAGACAGGCCGAGCAGCGTACGGAACAAGGTCGTCTTGCCGACGCCATTGGGCCCGAGCACCACGAGGATCGCGCCGGGTTCCAGGCGAAACGTTGTCGGTCCGGTAAGCGCGACCATTGCGGGCCCGAACTGCAGGCCTTCGGCTGCGAGCAACGGATCAGTCATCGGTTCGACGGACCATCAGGACGAAGAGTGCCGGGGCGCCGATCAGTGCAGTGAGGACGCCGGGCGGAACCTCGACCTGCGCGACGATGCGCCCCACCGTGTCGATCACGACCATCAGCAGCGCCCCCAACAGCATGGCGACGGGCAGGACCCGGGAAAAAGCGGCTCCAACCAGCAGCCGCGCCGCGTGCGGAACCACCAGGCCGACCCATCCGATGATGCCGGCGACAGCGACCGAGGCGGCCGTCGCCAGCGTCGCGCCGACGACCAGCGCGGTGCGCAGCGCACCGAGGCGAACGCCCAGCGCGCGCGCCTCGTCGTCGGACAGGGCCAGCGCGTCGGCCTGCCAACGAAGCATCACGACCGGCACAACGCCCAGCGCCACCATCGTAGCCAGCCACTTCAGATCGCCCGGTTCCACCGCGGCGAAGCTTCCGAGCAGCCAGAACGTGATCGCGGGCAGCTGCGTGTACGGATCGGCGAGCATCTTGACCAGCGCGATCAGCGCGCCGAGCAGGCTGCCGATCGCGATGCCTGTCAGCACCAGGCTCAGCACCTTGTCGCGCAACGGGAGTCGCGCGCCTACCAGCCAGACGGCACCGACCGCGATGAGCCCGCCGGCGAACGCACCCGCCTGGATCGCTCCCACGCTCCAGCCGAGAAAGATGCCCAGTACCGCGCCGAGCCCAGCGCCCGCGGAAACCCCAAGCAGGTCGGGCGCGGCCAGCGGATTGCGGAAAACCGATTGGAGGGCGACGCCTGACGCCGCGAGGGCGGCGCCGACAATCGCGGCAGCGAGCACCCGCGGGCCCCTGATCTGCCAGAGCACGGCCTGCGCGGTCGCCAGCGCCGCGGGGTCGCCGCCGGCGGACGGGCCGAGCAGCAGATCCCGCAGCTCGGTGAGTGCAATCGGATACCGGCCAATGCACACCGACGCGAGCATCGCGACGGCGATCGCCACCGCCAGTGCCGCGTTGATCCTCGGGACTCGCATCGGCAAGCCTAGTCCCGGCCCGCGCGCCAGCGCGGTGCGTCGGTGTCGCCGATATCCGTGCCCGAACCGGTGCCCGCGCGCCGGCCGCCGCACATATGGCGTCGCCGGGCCTTTTCCGCCCGCCAGGAGCACCGGAGATCGCGCCGCCGCATGAGAGATCCGTGATCGAAGACCGCCGAATCGTAGCGGAGCGCGGACACGCCGTCGACGCGCCCCGGCAATGTCGCGCCGGAGTTGTCGCCATCATCTATCAGGGAAGGCATCGCGCTGCGACAATACGCGCAATACTGCAACAACCCGATTCGCGCTCCGTTGACCCCAGCTTCCGACATCGTCTCGATCGCCCTGAGCTACGAGCTTGCCGCCGGTGGCGAACCGCACCTGCGAAATCCGTTTTTCGAGGCGATCGGCGCGATCCGCGCGAGCGGCTCGATCGCCGCCGCAGCGCGCAGCCTGGGCTACTCGTACCGACATCTCTGGGGCTACCTGAAGGAGCAGGAGACGCGCCTGGGCCGCCCGCTGGTCGTCTGGGAGAAGGGGAAGCCGGCACGACTCACTGAATTCGCCGAAAGGCTTCTGTGGGCCGAGACGCGAATCCGCGCGAGGCTCGCACCCGAGATCGAGAACCTCGCGACCGAGATCGGCCGCGAGCTGACCTTCGCGTTCAACGACAAGCTGCCGATCGCCACCTGCTGCGCGAGTCACGACCTGGCGTTGCCGCGGCTCAAGCAGATCTGCGAGGCCGGCCACGGGCTGCTGGTCGATCTGCGCTTCGAGGGCAGCCTGACCGCACTGGCCGCCCTGCGCGCCGGCCGCTACGACTTCGCCGGAATCCATCTCCCGTTGTCCCGGCCGGAACTCGCGCGCCGCGGGTCGCGGTTGCACCGCGCGTTCGGGCCCCTGCTTCGCCTGGGTCGCGAGAAGCTGATACGCGTTTCGCGGCGCACCCAGGGACTGTTCGTCGCACGCGGCAATCCGCTGCGAATCCACGGGATCGAAGATCTGCCACGGGTTCGGTTCGTCAATCGCCCCGCCGGCACCGGAACCCGGGCGCTGCTCGAAGAACTGTTGATCAGCGCCGGCGTCGCGCCCGAGTCGGTCGGCGGCTACGATCGCGAGGAAGCGACCCACCTCGCGGTGGCCGCGGCGATCGGGGCCGGCGCCGCCGATGCGGGCTTCGGGATCCACGCCGCGGCGGCGACGCACGGGGTCGATTTCGTCCCGCTCGTCGTCGAAGACTATTTCCTGGTCTGTGAACGGCCCACGCTGGAGACCCGGCAGGCGGAGCTCCTGATCGAGGCGCTCTCATCCCCCGAGTGGCGTGCCGCGGCTGCGGAGCTTCCGGGCTACGACACGATCGGCAGCGGCGAGATCACGTCGCTGCGGCGGACGCTGCCGTGGTACGCGTGAGCGGGAATGCGGGTTCGACAATGCGCGAGCGCAAACCGCCCGGCAGGGCGAAGGATCGACGATGAGAACCAAGGACAGCAGCGCGATCAGCGTGCGACTTCGCTTCACCGATCAGGCGCGGCTCGGCCCCGGCAAGATGGCACTGCTGGAGGCGGTGCAGCGAACCGGATCGATCGAGGCCGCGGGCCGCGAGCTGAACATGTCCTACCGGCGGGCGTGGCTGCTGATCGACTCGGTGAACGCGATGTTCGAGGAACCCGCGGTGCAGATCGCGGCCGGCGCCGGCCCCGACGGCGACTCCGCACTGACGCCGCTCGGCAACGCACTGATCGCCGCCTACCGCGCGACCGAGGCCGACACGCAACGTGCCGTGGCGCAGCACTTCGCGCAGTTGCTGCCGCGGCTGCGCGAAGTGCCGGCCGAACCGCTCGCGCCCCCGGCCGGCAAGCCGTAACCGTCAGAGTTCCTCGCGCGCCTTTGGCGAGCGGCCTCGCGAGGCGAGCGCCAGCGCGCGATCGTCCAGCGCCACCGCCTTGACCATCGCGAAGATGTCGTCGCCCACGTCCAGCGCGAGTTCATCGACCGAACGGCGCGTCACGAGCGCCACCAGGCGACCGCTCTCGCGCAATGCGATCTCCACGCGCGCCAACGGGCTGTCGTCGCGCTCGAGCACGGTGATGCGACCCAGCAGCACCGTGCGAAAGCTGACATCGCGCGGCCGCTGCACCGCCAGGCCGACGTCCAGCGCGCGCATGATCACGCGATGCACACGCCCTGGTTCCCCGACCCGCCCGGCCACGCTGATCGTGCCTGCCGGATGATCGAGCACGGTCAGCCCGTAGCGCAGGTCGTGTTCGCGAACGACCGCCTCCACGACCGACACCGCCGCCAACCGCCCTTCGCCCCCGACCGCCCAGGCCGGAGCGAGCACGTCGCCGGGCGCACCCGAGGCCTTCATCCGGCCGCGCTCCAGGACCATCACCTCGTCCGCGAGCCGGGCGACCTCGTCGACCGCGTGCGACACGTAGACGAACGGGATCTTCAGTTCCTCGTGCAGCCGCACGATGTACGGCAATATCTCCATGCGCCGCTCGTAATCGAGCGACGCGAGCGGCTCGTCGAACAGGAGCAGGCGCGGGGCCGATAACAGCGCGCGTCCGATCGCCACGCGCTGACGCTCGCCGCCCGACAACCCGGCGGGGCGGCGACCCAGAAGATGCCCGATGCCCAGCAGTTCCGCCACCGGCTCGAGCCGCGCGCTCGCCGCCTGGCGCGGAGCGAACCAGCGTCCGTAGAGCAGGTTCTGGCGAACGGTCATGTGGGGAAAGAGCAGCGCGTCCTGGAACACCAGGCCGATCCGCCGCCGGTGCGGCGAGACGTCGGTGCCTTTGCGCGAATCGAACAGCACCTCGTCGTCGAGCTCGATGCGTCCGCTGTCGGCCTGCAAGAGACCGGCGATCAGACCGAGGACGGTCGACTTTCCCGACCCGGACGGACCGAACAGCGCGAGCGCTCCGCAATCGGTGTCGAACCGGACGTCGAGCTCGAAGTCGCCGCGCCGCAGCTGCGCCTCGAAGCGGATCATGATCCGCCACCGGTGCGCCGCCCCACCTTGCGCGCGAGCAGTTCGGAGGCCGCCAGCGCGAGCAGGGAAATCGCAATCGCGATCGCGGTCAGGCGTATCGCCCCCGCGTCCCCGGTCGGGGTCTGCGTGTACGAGTAGATCGCCGAGGGAATCGTCTGCGTCTCTCCCGGGATATTGGAAACGAAGGTGATCGTCGCGCCGAATTCGCCGAGCGCCTTGGCAAAGCAGAGCACGGCGCCGGCGATGACGCCGGGCAGCGACAGTGGAAGCGTCACCGTCGTGAACACCCACAGCGGCGATGCGCCCAGCGTCCCGGCTGCCTGCTCGAGGCGCCGGTCGACCGCCTCGATCGCCAGCCGGATCGCGCGCACCATCAGCGGGAAACCCATGATGGCGCAGGCGAGCGCCGCACCGGTCCAGCGAAACGAGAACACCAGGCCGAAGTGCGCTTCGAGGAACGCACCGATCGGACCGCGCCGCCCGAACGACAGCAGCAGCAGATAACCGGTCACGACCGGCGGCATCACCAGCGGGAGGTGCACCAGGCTGTTGAGCAGCAGCATGCCCGGGAAGCGGCAACGCGCGAGCACCCAAGCGATCGCGACGCCCAGGGGCAGAGAGCACGCGGTCGCCCATGCAGCCACTTTCAGGCTCAGCAGGACGGCGGTGAGTTCGTCGGGCGACAGGGAGATCATCGCGGCAACACCCCGCGGTTGACGCATCCGAGCGGGGGCAAGTGGCGCATCGCGGCGCCCTCAGGACACGAGCGAGAAGCCATGCTCGCGGAACGCCGCGGCCGCGGCCGCCGATCGAAGGTGATCGTAGAAGCCCTGCGCGTCCGCGTTGCGGCTCGCGCGCATGATCGCGACCGGATAGCGAATCGGTGGGTGCGAGTCTGCCGGGAAGACGTCGACCACGCGCACGCGCGGATCGGCGCGCGCATCGCTTTCGTAGACGATGCCCAGCGGTGCCTCGCCGCGCGCGACCAGCGCAAGCGCCACACGAACGTTCTCGCTCATCGAAAGGCGAGATCTCACCGCGGCCCAGGCGCCCAGGGATTCGAGTGCCGCGCGGGCGTACCGCCCTGCCGGCACGGAGCGGACATCTGCCACCGCGAGACGCCCTCCGGCAAGCGCCGCGGCAAGATCCACGCCGGGACGCAGCGCCAGGTTCGCCGCCGGCTCACCGGCCGGCGCCACCAGCACCAGCCGGTTGCCCAGCAGCGGACGCACCGCGTCCTCCCGGACGAGGCCTTGCTTTCTCACGTAATCCATCCAGTCGCCATCGGCACTGACGAAGAGGTCCGCCGGGGCGCCCTGCTCGAGCTGGCGCGCCAGGGCCGACGATGCCGCGAACGAGAAACGCACGCGCGCGTGCCCCTGTGCCTGCCAAAGCCGCGCAACCGCCTCCAGCGCGTCCCTGGTGCTCGCCGCCGCGAACACGAGCAGGTGCTGCTCGCCGGCGGCGCCGGCGCCGCGTGGGAGCCCGCCGATGGTCAGCGTGAACAGCGCCCCCGTCGCAGCGAGCGCGGCCGCGAGCGCGTGACGCCTCCGGCTCCTGCCCCGGTTCATTGCGGTGGCCGCATCGCGCGCAATCCCCGAGGCCCGCGCGCCCGGGGGCTCAGGTGTTCTGCACCACGATCGAGGGAAACTTCAGCGTCATGTCCCTGGCCTTCTCTGCGATCTTGACTGCGACCTTGCGCGCGATCTGCCGGTAGATCTCCGCGATCGCCCCGTCCGGGTCGGCGACCACCGTCGGGCGGCCCGAATCGGCCTGCTCGCGAATGCGGATGTCCAGCGGAAGACCGCCCAGATAGTCGACGTCGTACTCCTTGGACATGCGCTCCCCGCCGCCGTGCCCGAAGATGTGCTCGACCTGGCCGCACTTGGAACAGACGTGCATCGCCATGTTCTCGACGATCCCGAGGATCGGGATCCCGACCTTCTCGAACATCTTCAGCCCCTTGCGCGCGTCGAGCAGCGCGATGTCCTGCGGCGTGGTGACGATCACCGCGCCGGTGACCGGAATCTTCTGCGCCAGCGTCAGATGGATGTCGCCGGTGCCCGGCGGCATGTCGACCACCAGATAGTCCAGGTCGCGCCAGTTCGTCTCGCGAAGCAATTGCTCGAGGGCCTGCGTGACCATCGGACCTCGCCACACCATCGGGGTGTCGACGTCGATCATGAAGCCGATCGAGATCGCCTGGATGCCGTGGCCCTCCATCGGCTCGAGCATCTTGCCGTCGCGCGTCTCGGGCCGCCCGGTGATGCCGAGCATCATCGGCTGCGACGGACCGTAGATGTCGGCGTCGAGCACGCCGACGCTGGCCCCTTCCGCCGCCAGGGCGAGCGCGAGGTTGACCGCGGTCGTGCTCTTGCCGACGCCGCCCTTGCCCGAGGCGACCGCAATGATGTTCTTGACGTGGGGCAGGAGCTTCACGCCACGCTGCACCGAGTGCGCGACGATCTTCTGGTAGACGTTCGCGCTGACATTGCCCACGCCGGGCAGTGCGCGCAGTGCGGCGATCACTTCCCGACGGATCGGATCGATCTGGCTGCGCGCCGGGTAACCGAGTTCGACGTCTACGCTCACGCCCGCGTCATCGACGCGGATGTTGCGCGCCGACTTGCTGGCGACCAGGTCCTTGTCGGTGTTCGGGTCGACGATCTTGCGCAGGGCTTCAGTGACTTGCTCGACGGTGACGCTCATCGTTAATTGCTCTCGAGACGGTTTCTTCGGGTTGCGGCGCAGGCCGCCCGATCCGCTTGGGAATCCGGTCCGCGGACGGATCCGCGTGGCGGCGGGCGGGCAAACGGCAAGTCTAAACGATACGGGTCCCGCCGCCCTCCGCCGATCACCAGCGCTATCCCCTTGTAGAATCGCGGTTTTTCCGGCCAATACGCTGCCGGAGATCGAAGGACCCATGAAGCGCCGCCTGTTCGTCACCACCGCCCTGCCGTATGCCAACGGCTCGTTTCACATCGGCCACATCATGGAGTACATCCAGGCCGACGTCTGGGTGAGATTCCAGCGGATGCGCGGCCACGAGGTGCACTTCGTCTGTGCCGACGACGCGCACGGCGCGCCGATCATGCTCAAGGCGGAGTCCGAGGGCGTGTCGCCGGAGGAACTGGTCGGACGGATCGCCGACGAGCGGCCCCGCTACCTGTCGGGATTCCACATTTCCTTCGACAACTGGCACTCGACGCACTCGCCCGAGAACGTCGAACTGTCGCAGGACATCTACCGCAACCTGCGGGCCGCAGGCCTGGTCGCCGAACGCACGATCGAGCAGTTCTACGACCCGGTCAAGGGGATGTTCCTGCCCGACCGCTACATCAAGGGCGAGTGCCCCAAGTGCGGCGCCAAGGACCAGTACGGCGATTCCTGCGAGGTGTGCGGCGCGGTCTACGCGCCCACCGACCTGCGCAACCCGTACTCGACGCTGTCGGGCGCGGCGCCCGTCATGCGCCAATCGGAGCACTTCTTCTTCCGGCTCTCGGACCAGCGTTGCGTGGACTACCTGCGGGGCTGGACACAGAGCGGCAGGCTGCAGCCCGAGGTCGCGAACAAGGCGCGCGAATGGCTCGAGGGCGACCAGGGACTGGGCGACTGGGACATATCGCGCGAAGCACCCTATTTCGGGATCCCGATTCCGGACGCGCCGGGCAAGTATTTCTACGTGTGGCTCGATGCGCCGATCGGATATCTCGCGAGCCTGAAGAACCACTTCGACAAGGGGCAGGCGGCGGCGCAGACCGACCAGACCTTCGAGCAGTTCGTCGCCGATCCGAGCGTCGAGCAGTACCACTTCATCGGCAAGGACATCATCTACTTCCACACGCTGTTCTGGCCGGCGATGCTGAAGTTCGCCGGCGCGCCGTACAAGGTGCCGGACAGCGTCCACGTGCACGGGTTCATCACCGTCAGCGGCGAGAAGATGAGCAAGAGCCGCGGCACCGGCATCGACCCGCTGAAGTACCTCGAGCTCGGCATGAACGCCGAGTGGCTGCGCTACTACATCGCGGCCAAGCTCAATGCCCGCGTCGAGGACATCGACTTCAATCCCGACGACTTCCTGCAGCGGGTCAACAGCGACCTGATCGGCAAGTACGTGAACATCGCCAGCCGCGCGGCGAGCTTCATCACGCGCCACTTTGACGGCGAGCTCCGGTACCAGCGCAACGACGTGAGCGAACTGGTCGGGCCGGCGCGGGCGGCGGCGGCCACCGTGGCGTCGCTCCTCGAAGCGCGCGAGTACGGCAAGGCCATCCGCGAGGTGATGACCATCGCCGACCGCATCAACCAGGACTTCGACGCCGCGCAGCCATGGGTGCTGGCCAAGGACCCGGCGAAGCGCGCCGAACTGCAGGATGTCTGCTCGCACGCACTGCACGGATTCAAGCTGCTTTCCGTATGCCTGGCACCGGTGCTGCCCCGCACCGCGAGCCGCGTCGCGCGCGAGCTGTTCGGGCTCGACCGCGACTTCGTCTGGGGCGACGCCGGGGAGCTGCCGCAGCGGATCGGACCGTACTCCCACCTGATGACGCGGGTCGAGGGCAAGCAGCTCGACGCGCTGTTCGAGCCGCCGGCGAACGCCCCGGAGCAGGCACCGCCGGGCGGCGCGACGATCGCCGAATCGATTTCCATCGACGATTTCGCGAAGATCGACCTGCGCATCGCGAAGATCGTCGACGCCAGCCACGTGGAGGGAAGCGACAAGCTGCTGAAGCTCACGCTCGACGCCGGTGAAGGCAGGCACCGCGTAGTGTTCTCCGGGATCAAGTCGGCCTACGCGCCCGAAGCGCTGGTCGGCCGGCTGACCGTGCTGGTGGCCAACCTCGCGCCGCGCAAGATGAAGTTCGGTCTGAGCGAGGGCATGGTGCTGGCGGCAAGCCACGCCGACGAGAAGGCGCAGCCGGGCATCTATCTGCTCGACCCCGATCCGGGATCCAGGCCCGGCATGCGGGTCAAGTAGGGCAGGCATCCACGCAGCGGTGCAGGCTGCCGCGGCGGGCGCTCGCCCCGCCGCGCGGGGCCCGGTCGTCCCGCGACCGGCGCGATTCCGTTCCAGGATCCGGATTCACCGCGGCCGCCTGACCGTCGTCGAGCGGTTCGGCGCGAC
>Ga0316188_10000530_pt1 | contig 16505 bp, 17 predicted proteins | sample Phiworburrow1_MG_FD_204933 | JGI IMG/M metagenome (GOLD analysis project Ga0316188, IMG submission 204933) | Coastal sediment microbial communities from Maine, United States - Phippsburg worm burrow 1 | ecosystem: Environmental > Aquatic > Marine > Coastal > Sediment | place: USA: Maine...
GACCATGATTGCACGCCTCCCGCGAGAACCGTGAAAGCAGGGGAATCCCCGGGGCACAGTCCGTGGCGCTTCTGCGTCGCGCCGATGATGGACTGGACTGACCGCCATTGCCGCTACTTCCACCGGCAACTTTCGTCGCACGCCCGCCTGTACACGGAGATGGTGACCACCGGGGCCCTGCTGCAGGGTGACCCGCGCCGCCACCTTGAGTTTGACCGCGCGGAGCACCCGGTGGCGCTCCAGGTCGGCGGCAGCGAACGGGACGACCTGGGGCAGGCCGCGCGCCTCGGGGCGCGCTGGGGATACGACGAGATCAACCTGAACTGCGGGTGTCCTTCGGAAAGGGTGCAGCGCGGTTCCTTCGGCGCGTGCCTGATGGCGGAGCCGGCGCTGGTCGCGGACTGCGTGAAAGCGATGCTGGACGCTGTCGACATTCCGGTGACGGTCAAGCACCGGATCGGAGTCGACCGGCGCGAGGACTATTCCTTCGTGCGCGATTTCGTCGGAACGGTCGCCGACGCGGGCTGCCGGGTCTTCATCGTGCACGCCCGCAGCGCCTGGCTGCACGGGCTGAGCCCGAAGGAAAACCGCGAGGTGCCGCCGCTGCGCTACGAGGTCGGGCACCGGCTCAAGGCTGATTTTCCTGCGCTTTCGATCGTTCTCAACGGCGGCTTGTTGACGCTCGATGCCGCGGAGGAACAGCTGGCACATGTCGACGGCGTGATGCTCGGGCGCGCCGCCTACCACGACCCGTATCTGCTGGCGCGGGTCGATCGACGCCTGTTCGACGCCGACGCACCCGTGCGCTCGCGCGACGAGATAGTCCAACTCATGACCGCGTACCTGCGCCGCGAAGTCGCGCACGGGACGGCGCCGCGGCACGTCGTTCGCCATCTGCTCGGGCTGTACCAGGGGGTGCGCGGCGCGCGGCAGTGGCGGCGTCAGCTCAGCGATGCGGGGGTGCTGGAGCGCGACGGCGCCGAGGTCCTCCTGCGTGCCGCATCCCTGCTCGCTTCGGGCCCGGCCTTGCGCGCTGCGTGATCAGTGCGGGCAGTCCTTGCTGACTTCGGCCTCGCGCCGGCTGATCTCGTGGTCCGCCTTCTGCATCTTGTCCACGGTGGCCGCGCGCTCGCTCAGCTCTGCCCGCGTCGTCTTCGCCTGTTGCAGATCCCGGCGCGCGCGCTCGCAGCGTTCCTTTGCCTTGGCTTCCGCCCTGGCGCGTTCGTCCGCCGCGCGCTTTTCGCGTGCCTCAGCCTGCGCGCGCTCCTTGTCGACCTGCTTGGCCGCCGTGGTTTCCTTCTTCGCCCGCTCCTGGGCCGCTTTCTTTTCCTCGACGCTCACCGGCGGATCGGTATTGACGCTGCGGACGGGCGTACTGCCTGGCGGGCACTGGGTGTTCGAGTAGGTGACGTGGCCGTCCTTCGACTCGCAGCGCTGCACTCCGGACTGTGCCCAGGCGACGGGGCAGAGGGACAGCGTGGCGGCGCCGACGAGGGGGAGCAGTAGCTTCATGGTGGGGACGTCCGCGGGAGGAATTGCAGGCGCTAGCGGGAACAGAATCGTCGATAGTCCTCGGCCAGCTCGGCTTCCCGCCGGTCCATCTGCTCGACGTCTTCCGTGGAGTAATACCTTCGCGTGGTGAGGACGTTGCGCAGGCGACGGCTGGCGTCGAGCTCGGCGCGCAGGTAGGCGCAGTCCGCCGCGCGGCGCGCTTCCTCCGCCGAAACCACGGCCTGGCCGCGGGAAGGCGGAGCTGCCGGCTCGCGCTGAGCTTGAAGCGCCTTGGCGGCGTCCCTGTCGCGTTCGGCCCGCGCGCGCGCTTCCTGCCGCGCTTCTGTGCTCGGCTGCGTCGCGGGGGACAATGCCTTGACCGCCCGGGTTCCGGGCGGACATTCGGCGTTGGAGTAGACGATGCGGCCTTCGGGGCCTTCGCAGCGTTGAATCGTCTGCGCCCAGGGGCCGGCGGGAATCAGCGCCAGGACGGCGACGAGCAGCGTTCGGCGAAGGTCATCGGGGAGCATGGCGCCAGTCTAGCCAACGCCACGCCCCTGCGGATCACTGCGCCCCGATCGCGTCGCGTATGGCGTCAGCGGCCGTCTTGTTGAACCGGTACTGGTAGTCGTAGATCTTCGCGCCGGCCTGGTACAACTTGCCCGGACGCACGCCAGGCGTGCCCTTCGTCGGCTGGACGAAGGCGATTCGCGCCGACTCGCGTTCCACGTTCGAGACCCCGGTGTCCAGCGGATCCACATTCGCGGGGAACGACAGCACGACGGCACGCGTGCCGCCGATCGTGCGCTCTTCCCATTCGCCCTCGGCGGCGACTTCCGTGCTGGTGCGGTCGCAGAACAGGGTGCCCGTCTTGGCGGGGAACAACTGGACCGACCCCTTCTTCGATGCGGTCTTGAAGAACATCGCGTAGGGCTTGGCCCCGTTGCGGTCCTCGTAGGACAGGCAGTAGGGGATCTGCTTGGAGAAGTTGCCGACGAACTGCGCGGTGTCGGTGGCGCCGGTGAAGGATTCCTTCGCGGGCAGCACCAGCACGTCGTCGACGAAGCGTGCAACGACCAGGTAGGCCACGGAGTTGGCCGGGAAACGGGCGCTGCCGGCGCGGACGGCTTCCTGCCTCGGATAGTTCTCGGGGGTGCGCAGGAACGACTGGATCGGGAGGTCGCTCACGTCGAACGCCTGTACCTTGACCGCGATGCGGAGCGGGTTCTCCCCCGCGGAATACAGGAGGTAGACGCTGCCGTCCGTACTCGGAATGGCGAAGTTCGGGCGCCCCCGCGGTCGACGCTCGCCATTGAGCACGTAGCTGCCGACATCGAGCTGGCCGTTCAGCGTGCCGCTCTTCGCGTCTTCGCTGGTTTCCGTCAGGGCGTGGCGATTGCCCTGTCCGGCCGTGGCAGCGGCGCGCAGGTTCGCGATCTTCGTCCCGTTGACGTAGTAGATGCCGTCGCCCTTCAGGGCGTCGATCCCCGCAACGTTGATCGGCTTGGCGCCCGGGACCGGAACCGGCTCCCGCAGCGGCCCGTACGTGGGGGCCGGGCCCTGCTGGGCGAACGCGGTGGATGCGACCACCATGGCAGCGGCGGCAAGGATGTTCTTGGCTCTGTTCGTCATGCGTTCCTCTGTGTGGCTCCCTCGGATAGCGGCAAATCGTAACCAACGGCCCCGCTCCCGATGATCCGAAAAACGGTGCCTTCGTCTCCCCTGAACAGGGGACTAAAGCCCGGCCCCCCGCCGGTTTGCTAGACGACCTTGCCGGGGTTCATGATGCCGAGCGGGTCGATGGCGTCCTTGATGCTTCGCATCAGCGCCAGTTCCACGGGCGCCTTGTAGCGCCGGTTTTCCTCGCGTTTCAGCTGGCCGATGCCGTGCTCGGCCGAAATCGAGCCACCGTACCGCATGACCTGGTCATGCACGAGCCGGTAGATCGCCGGCTGCTGCGCCAGGAAGTCGCCTTCGGCCAGTCCGGCGGGGGGGCTGACGTTGTAGTGGAGGTTGCCGTCGCCCAGGTGACCGAAGGTCACCATCCGCACTCCCGGCATGTGTCGGACCAGAGCCGTGTCGGTCTCGTGCACGAAGCGCCCGATCGCGGAGATCGGCACGGAGATGTCGTGCTTGACGTTCTTTCCCTCGCTCGCCTGCGCTTCGGAGATCAGTTCGCGCAGGGCCCAGAGTCCACGCGCCTGCGCCACCGACTGCGCCAGGACGGCGTCGGTCGCCAACGCGCGATCCATCGCCTGCCCGGCGATGTCCTGCAGCAGCGTGGCGGCATGCGCGTCGCTGGCGTGGTCGCTCACCTGGAGCAGCGTGTAGAAGGGAGCACGCTCGGCCAGTGGCGAGCGGTGCGGCGGGAAGTGCCGCTCGACGAGCTGCAGACACAGGTCGGAGAAGAGCTCGAATCCGGTGAGGGCCGGGCCAGCGAGCGATTGCGCCAGGGCGAGCACTTCGAGCGCATCGTCGACGGCCTGCACTGCCAGGAGCGCCGTGCCCTGGCCGCGCGGCAGCGGGAACGTCTTCATGCAGGCTGCCGTGATCACGCCGAGCGTGCCTTCGGCGCCGATGAACAGGTCGCGCAGGTCGTAGCCGGTGTTGTCCTTGCGCAGGCCGCGCAGGCCGTTCCACACCTCCCCCGAGGGCAGCACGACTTCGAGGCCCAGCGTCAGTTCGCGCGCGTTGCCGTAGCGCAGCACCTGGGTGCCGCCGGCGTTGGTCGACAGGTTGCCGCCGATCGTCGCGGTGCCTTCGGCGGCAAGCGACAGAGGAAACAGGCGCCCGGCCGCGGCGGCCGCTTCCTGCACCCGCTGCAGCGGGCAACCCGCCTCGACCGTGATCGTATTGTTCAGCGGATCGATGGCGCGCGTCCGGTTCATGCGGCCGAGCGACAGCACGATCGCGCGGCCGCTCTCGTCCGGGGTGGCGCCGCCGACGAGCCCCGTGTTGCCGCCCTGCGGGACGACGGGCGTGCCGGAGGCGGCGCAGGTCGCGACGACCGCCGCGACCTCCTGCACGGTGGCCGGACGCACGACGGCCCGGGCGCGGCCCGTGTAGCGCCGGCGCCAGTCGGTCAGATAGGGCGCGGTCTCGTCGCTCGCGATCAGCACATGGGCCGCCCCGACCGCGGCCTGCAGTTGGTCGATCAGGTTCATGCCGAAGGGCGGCGCGCTTTCGCGGCCTGCTTGAGTGGTCGCAGATACGCGATCGCTGCGACGAAGAACAGCAGCGCGAGCGCGATCTCGATCGTCGCCAGCGGCTTCACCGGAGCCGGTTCGAAGACCCTGACCGCGCCTTCGAGCACGTACAGCAGCGACAGCAGCAGGGCCCATTGCATCGTGTACGGATCGGCGCGCAGCAGTCCGCGCAACGCCAGCGCGAGCGGCAGGGCCTTCAGTGCCAGCCACGAACCCCCCGGCCGCAGTGGCGCGAGCCAGGTCTCCCATACCAGCGCGAGCGCGATGAGCGACAGCCACGCGGCGAGCGCGACGTGCCATGCCAGCCGCTGGCGGCCAGAGATCGCCGGAGTCATGGCCGTCCCAGCGCGAGCGCGCTGCGGGCCAGGCGCGCACCCAGGGCGATGGCGAGACGGCGCTCTTCGCCGGTCAGCGCGACCGGCGCCCCGTTGCGCCCGAGGTGGCTTGCACCATACGGAGTGCCGCCGCTCGCCGTGGCGTGCAGGTCGGGCTCCGTGTAGGGGATGCCGAGCACCAGCATGCCGTGATGCAGGAGCGGCAGCATCATCGAGAGCAGCGTCGCTTCCTGGCCGCCATGCAATGAACTGGTCGACGTGAACACGGCGGCGGGCTTGCCCGCGAGCGCACCGGACAGCCACAGCCCGGACGTCGAGTCGAAGAAGTGCTTCAAGGGCGCAGCCATGTTGCCGAACCGGGTCGGCGAGCCGACGGCGAGGCCCCCGCACTGCTCGAGATCTGACAGTTCCACGTAGGGAGCACCCGCATCCGGCACCGGCGGTTCCGCGGTCGTCACGACCGCGCTCACCGGCGGAACCGTGCGCAGCCGCGCCTGGGCGCCGGCGACACCGTCGATGCCATGTGCCACGGCATCGGCAAGCAGGCGCGTGGCGCCCTGGCGCGAGTAGTACAGGACGAGGATGTCCACGAGCGGGAGAAGAGGAGAGAGGACTGGCATTATAGGAACGGGCACGCACGCCCGAGCCCGGACGATCCGCCGCCCCGATGCGACTCCCGTTTTCAGCACTCATCGACCGCCAGCCGCGCCTCCGGCGCGCCCGCGAGGTGCTGTCGTTCGCCAAGCGGCGCGCGAGCGCTGTGCGCATGGGGGAGGTCGCCGGCAGCCTGACCTACACGACACTGCTGTCGATCGTGCCGCTGTTCGCGGTCGCACTGGCACTCTTCACGGCATTCCCGATGTTCGCCAAGTTCCGCAGCGAACTGGAGAGCTTCCTGCTGGGCGCGCTGCCGGGTCAGATATCGACCACGGTCCTGCGCTACGTCAACGAGTTCGCCTCGCAGGCCACGCGGCTGACGGCATTCGGCCTGATCTTCCTCGGCCTCACGGCGCTGTTGATGATCATCACGGTGGACCGCGTCCTGAACGACATCTGGCGCGTCCGGGACCGGCGTCCGCTGGCCCAGCGGGTACTGATCTACTGGGCCATCATTTCGCTGGGGCCGGTCGTCATCGGGGCCAGCCTGAGCGCCAGCTCCTACCTGTGGTCCCTGTCCTCCGACGCGGTGAGCCAGTTGCCAGGGCTGCTGCGCAGCGTGCTGGACTACGCGCCCCTGCTGGTCAGTGGATTTGCCTATGCGGCGCTGTACGTGTTCGTGCCCAACCGCCGTGTCGCGTGGCGCGACGCGCTGATCGGCGGCTTCATCGCCGCCATCCTCGCGGAGATCGTGAAAGGCGTGTTCGGCGTGTTCGTGTCGCGCGGGACGGCCCGTTCCCTGTACGGCGCTTTCGCCGTGCTGCCGCTGTTTCTCATCTGGGTCTACCTGTCGTGGTACGTGCTGCTGTTCGGCGCGGCCATCTCGGCCACGCTGCCGCGGCTGCGCGCGACGCGATTCGCCGACGAGGCGCGGGCCGGCAACGCGTTCATCTCCGCCGTGGCCCTGCTCAAGGTGCTCCTCGACTCGCGACGAGAAGGACGGCCCGCGGTGCCGACGGGCGAGCTGGCGCGGTCGGTGCGCGCGCCGGTGGATGAGGCGGAGCTGCTGCTCGAGTCGCTCGAGCAACTGGGGTACGTCCGGCGACTGGCAGCGAGCCAGGGCGGGGCGCGCGGCGAGCAGGACTGGCTGCTGGTATGCGACTCGTCGGCGATGACGCTCGCTCCGGCCTTCGATCGTTTCGCCGTCGATCCGGCCAACACGCTGCTGTCCGTCGTTTCACTGGGGTTGCAGCCGGTATACGACCGCTGGTCGCGGGCCGAGTGGCTCAACGTGCCTCTGGACGTTTCTCTTCGCGAGCAGTAGAGCGACCAGGTGGCCGAATCGGTGCGTGCCGCACCCGTGACGTGCGCGGAGGCGATGTTCGCTACGATCGCAGGAGCGGACCGCGCTGCTGCCTGAGAAGTGGTCGACGCCACGGACGCGGTCCTGGACACCACTACGCGGAGCGCCGTCCATGCCTTTCGAGATTGCTTTCCTGCTCGGACTGATCGTGCTGAACGGGCTGCTGGCAATGTCCGAGATCGCACTCGTCATGGCGCGCCGTGGCCGGCTGCAGACCCTCATCGAACGGGGCGACAGCGGCGCGGCGGCGGCGCTGGCCCTGAACGGGGATCCGACCCGCTTTCTCTCGACGATTCAGGTCGGCATCACGACCATCGGCATCCTGAGCGGCATCGTCGGCGAGGCCGCACTCGGCGCGCCCCTGGGCGATTGGCTGATCCGCCTCGGCATGGACATGGAATACGCCCACTTTGGCGCGACTGCGCTGGTCGTGGTGCTTGTGACGTACGTGTCGATTGTCATCGGCGAACTGGTGCCGAAGCGGCTGGGCCAGATGTTCGCCGAGGGCGTGGCCCGTCGGGTCGCGCGGCCGGTCGGCTGGCTCGCCACCGCCGCGCACCCGTTCGTCCGGCTGCTTTCGGCGTCGACCGACGTTGTGCTGCGGCTGTTTGGCGCGTCCGGCCCGGCCGCGAGCAAGGTCACGGAGGAGGAGATCCAGCAGCTCATCAAGGAAGGGTCGGAATCGGGCGTGATCGACGAGCAGGAGCGCGCGATGGTGCGCAACGTATTCCGGCTCGACGATCGGCAGATCGCCTCGTTGATGACGCCGCGTTCGGACATCGTCTACCTTGACCTGCAGGACGCGCGCGAGGACAACCTGCGGAAGGTGCTCGAGTCCGGGCGGTCGCGATTTCCGGTCTGCCGCGGCGGCCTGCGCGAGATCGTCGGCATCGCAAGCGCGCGCCAGCTGCTGCAGCAGACGATTCGCGGCGAAGCCGCCGATTTCGCGACCGGTCTCGAAGCGGCGATCTACGTACCGGAGTCGCTGACCGGCATGGAACTGCTGGAGAACTTCCGCACATCGACCAGCCACCTGGCACTGGTGGTCGACGAGTACGGCGAGTTGCAGGGCCTGGTCACACTGCACGACCTGTTCGTTTCCATCGCCGGCGAATTCAAGACCCACCACGACGAGGACGCCTGGGCGGTTCAGCGCGCGGACGGTTCGTGGCTGCTGGATGGAATGATCCCGATCCCGGAGCTGAAGGACCGCCTCGCGTTCAACGCCGCGCCCGACGAGGAACTGGGTCGCTACAACACGCTGTCGGGCATGCTGATGCTGCTGCTCGGACGCGTGCCGTCGGTCGGCGACGCCGCGGACTGGCAGGGGTGGCGATTCGAAATCGTCGACATGGACAACCACAGGATCGACAAGGTCCTCGCCGCGCGCCTGCCTGAACCCGACGCGGCGACCGACGGGTTGCCGCCGGGCTGAGGGCGAGCGACTCTACCGGCCGCGGACGCTCAGGGTTCGGCGGCTGCCGGGACCGCCGCCACGCGTGAAGCCGCGGCAGGTTCCGCGTCGAGGCCCCACAGGTGCCAGTCGTCGCCGAACAATTCGACCGGGTGCTGCGTGCGCTCCGAGCCGTTGCCGCAGGCGAGCGAATCGGCCGGGCAGTACTTGTCGCAGCCCCAGCAGATCCGATGGGGATTCCGGGGTGCGACGGGGAACTTCTTCGCCACGCGCGCTTGCCTTCGTTGATCGGTCGGACGCAGTCGTTATAACCCAGGCCACGCAGGCGGTTGTTGCGCCCGGTCCCGTGCCCAGCGCCTGCGCGGCCGGGCCGTGATCTGCATCACGGGACGGTGAGCACGAGAGCAGCTGCGCCCAGCACCAGCACCCCCGCTGCACGCTCGGTGATGCGCGTGAAGCGTTCGTCGCTCGCCAGGCGGGCGGCGCGTGAGGCCAGGTACCCGTAGCCACCCAGGATGAAGAATTCGGGAACGATGGAGCCGGCGGCGAGCCATGCCATCTGCGGCCCGATGGGGAGCTTCGGATCGACGAACTGCGGCAGGATCGAAACGAAGAACACGAGCGTCTTCGGGTTCGCGAGTTGCAGGGTCAGGCCGGAAAGGTAGATCGCACGGGGTGATCCGCCGACCTCGTCGGTGCGCGCGACGCTGATGGGCGAGGGCCGTCCGAAGAGGGCGGACAGCCCGATGTATGCGAGGTACGCGGCGCCGAGCCACTTCATGGCAACGAAGACCAGCTTCGATGCGACCAGCAGGGCGCCGAGCGCCGTCGCCGAAATCGCGAAATAGATCGCGTTGGCGCTCAGGATGCCGAGCGCCGCATGGATGGACCTGCGCGCTCCGAATGCCAGTCCGCAGGCGATGACGAGCATCACGGCCGGGCCGGGAGACAGCGACAGGGCCACTTCCGCCAGCACGTACAGCCAGTAGGTGTCCCAGTTGACGGCGTCGAGCCAGTTCGCCACGCTGCTCAGCCGGCCGGCCCGAGGGCCCGCGCGGCGAAGCGCGCGATGGCGTCGCGCACGCCATCCGGGTCCTCGGCCATCAGCGAATGGCCGGCGCCGCGCAGCGTGACGACCTCGGCGTTCCGGCAGGCCTCGATCAGCGTCTTCGCGCTACGGGGTGGAGTCATGGAGTCCGACGCACCCAGAACGAAGAGCGCCGGGCACTTCAATGCCGCGGCCGCGTCGATGCCGCCCGCGTAGCGATTGCAGTTCGCAAAATCGACCGGCAGCACGTCGCGTCCGTTGCGCTCCTGAATCCGCTGCATCAGGCGCAGGCCCTGCCACACATTGGAGAAGCCCGGTCCGGGGTTCGACGGCTTGCGGTCGAACGCCCGAATCGAAGCGCTGTGAGACCACACGTTGATCATGTCCAGCGCTTCGGCCGGCGCATCACGCGTCGCGTTCAGCAACGGATCGGCCACGCGCATCGGGAATGCCGTGGCGACCAGCACGACGCCGCGCACTGCATCCGGAAGCCGGCGTCCGACTTCGAGAGCGATCAGCGAACCCATGCTGTGGCCGACGACGATCATCCGCTCGACGCTGGCTGCCTTCAACGCTGCGACGACGCGGTCGGCGATGGCTTCGACGGAGTCGGGCGGCGGACCCTCGCTGCGCATGTGTCCCGGCAGATCGAGGGCGAGCACGCTGTAGCCGTGATGCGCCAGGTAGCGACTCTGCAGGATCCATACGCTGTGATCGCACTGCGCGCCGTGCAGGAAGACAACCGCGGGCCGGGCCGGGTCAAACCGCCTGCCGCCGGTGTAGGCGTAGAGGCGGGGAGAGGTGGCGAGGTCCATCAGCCGACCTTTTGCGCGCGCTTCAGCGCCTGACCGAGGTCGTCGAGCAGGTCAGTCGCATCCTCGAGCCCCACCGACAGGCGGATCGTGCCCTGCGTGATCCCTGCCGCCTCGAGTTGATCGTCGGGGACGCGGAAGTGCGTGGTCGAGGCCGGGTGGATGACGAGCGACTTGGCGTCGCCGACATTCGCAAGGTGCGAGAAAACCTCGAGAGCCTCGACGAAGGCGCGGCCCGCGGCACGACTGCCTTTCAGGTCGAAGCTGAAAACGGCCCCGCATCCGCGCGGCAGCAGCCGCTGCGCCAGCGCGTGGTCAGGGTGCGAAGGCAGCTCGGGATAGGCCACGGATTGCACTGCGGCATGGGACGCCAGGAATTCGACGACCTTGCGCGTGTTTTCGACGTGGCGCTGCATGCGCAGCGGCAGCGTTTCGAGCCCCTGCAGCAGGAAGAACGCCGTATGCGGGCTCATGCAGGCGCCGAAGTCGCGCAGTCCCTCGCGCCGCGCGCGCAGCAGGAAGGGCGCCACCGTGCTTTCTTCCGCGAAATTCATGCCGTGGAAGCCGGCGTAGGGCTCGGTGAGCGTCGGAAACAGGCCGCTGGAGAGCCAGTCGAAGGTGCCGCCGTCGACCAGCACGCCACCGATCGCGATCCCATGTCCGCCGATGAACTTGGTCGCCGAGTGGTAGACGAGATCCGCGCCGTGGTCGAATGGCGTCATCAGATAGGGCGAGGTGAAGGTCGAGTCCACCAGCAACGGGACGCGGTGGCGGTGCGCGATCGCGGCGACGGCGGGAATGTCGAGCACGTCGAGTCCCGGATTGCCGAGCGTCTCGCCAAAGGCAAGCCGCGTATTCGGGCGGAACGCGCCTTCCCAGGCACCGGGGTCGCGCGGGTCGATGAACGTGGTGTCGATGCCGAAGCGGGCGAGGGTGTAGCCCAGCAGGTTGTGGGACCCGCCGTAAAGCGCGCGGCTCGCCACGATGTGGCCGCCGGTGCCCATCAAGGTGACGATGGCCAGATGCAGGGCGGCCTGGCCGCTGGCCGTGGCGATCGCGCCGACGCCCTTCTCGAGCGCTGCCATGCGCTCCTCGAACACAGCCACCGTCGGATTCGAAATGCGCGAGTACACATGGCCCGAGCGCTCCATGTTGAACAGGGCCGCGGCGTGGTCGGAGTCCTCGAAGACGTACGACGCGGTGGCGTAGATCGGCACCGCGCGGCTGCCGGTCGTCGGGTCGGGCGGTTGGCCGGCGTGCAGCGCCAGCGTGTCAAAGCCGGGGTAGCGGGCGGGCATGGGATGCCCCTTATGGGTAGGAACCCGGATGATGCCAAATCGAAGCCGCTCCGTATTGCACTTGCACAATCGAAATTACCCGGAAGTGCCATTGCGGTCGGGACCGTAGAGGACTAAGTTGAAAGCCCGGGCAGTAAACGTTGGAGGAGACGCATGACTACAGTGACCATGGCAGATGTCGACCTCGCGCTCCGCCGGCAACCGCTGATGAGGGAGTTCACCCCCGCGCAGTTCGAGGAACTGATGCACGCGGCGGAAATGGTCGAGTTCGAGCCGGGAGAAGTGATCCACCGCGAAGGCGACGAGTGCGCCCAGTTGTTCCTCGTCGTGCGCGGCCACGTGGCGCTCGAACTGGCCGGTCGCAATGAAGTGCTGCGGGTCGAGACCGTTGGCCCGGGTGAGGAATTCGGCTGGACGGCGATGCTGATGGGCGTGGGGCGATACTTTCAGGCGCGCGCGCTGGACGGCGTGCAGGCGCTGGCGTTCGACGCCGCTGCTCTGCGGCAGATGTGCGAGGACGATCCATCGTTTGGCTATGCCCTGATGAGCCGGCTGCTTGCCGTCGTGGCAGGGCGCCTGCAGGCGACGCGCCTGCAGATCGTCGACATGCACTGGACCCCGGCGAAACGGGCTGGTGCCTGAGGGGCCTGCTGGCTTGACCGGCCGCCCCGGGTTCGAACCCGGGAACGGCCGATGCTGGCGCCCTGGCGCCGAGTGCTCGAGTGAGGCCCTTACACTTCGCGCCGATGGATACGCGAAGTGTCTTGCATCCCGCGCTGGAACCGCACGACAGCGGCATGCTGCCGCTCGACGCCGTGCATACGATGTACTGGGAGACGTCCGGCAAGCCTGACGGCGTGCCGGTCCTCTTCCTGCATGGTGGACCCGGCGGCGGCTCGTCGCCCGAGCATCGCCGCTTCTTCGATCCCGGGTTCTTCAGGGCCGTGCTGTTCGATCAGCGCGGCGCGGGCGCGTCCACGCCCCTGGGCGAAACGAGCGCGAATACCACCGCGCACCTGATCGCCGACATCGAACACCTGCGCGAGTACCTCGGCATCGAGCGCTGGCTGGTGTTTGGTGGGTCCTGGGGCAGCACACTCGGCCTCGCCTATGGCCAGGCGCACCCGGAGCGCTGTCTCGGTTTCGTGCTGCGCGGGATCTTCCTCGGAAGACAGAGCGAGATCGACTGGTTCCTGTACGGCCTGCGGAGCGTGTTTCCGGAAGCGTGGCAGCGATTCGCGGGGATGCTGCCGGAAGGGGAGCGGTCCGACCTGTTGCGCGGCTACCTCAAGCGGCTGTTCGATCCCAACCCGCGCATTCACCTGCCCTTCGCGCGCGCCTGGAGCGAATACGAAGGCACCTGTTCCACGCTGCTGCCAAATCCGGAACTGGTGCGCCACTTTGCGGACGAGGCGCTCGGCCTGGCCCGCCTGGAAGCTCACTACTTCGCCCATCAGTGCTTCCTCGCGCCGGGCGAACTACTGGGCCGCATCGACCGCATCCGGCACCTGCCGGCGTCGATCATCCAGGCGCGCTACGACATGGTGTGTCCAATCGTCAACGCGGACGAACTGGCGCGCGCCTGGCCGTCCGCCCGCTATACCATCGTGCCGGATGCCGGCCATTCGGTCTGGGAGCCCCCGGTCCGCGCGGTCGTGATGGCTGAACTCGACCGTATGCGACTACAACTTTCGGAGGCCTGATGCCTCGATTCGCCGCCAACATCAGTACGCTGTACCAGGAGCATTCGATGCTCGACCGAATCGGCGCCGCCGCGCGCGACGGCTTCGCCGCGGTGGAGGTGCAGTCGCCGTATGCGGCAGCGGCGACCGAACTGGACCGCGCCGTGCGGGACGCTCGCGTCGAGCTGGTGTTGATGAACGCGCCGCAGGGCAACATGGACGCCGGTGAACGGGGACTAGCCGCGCTGGCCGGCCGGGAGCGCGAATTCGAGGCCAGCATCGCCGAAGCGGTCGACTATGCGCGGACCGTGCGTTCCCCGCGGGTGCACGTGATGGCGGGCAAGCCGGCGGCGGGAGCGGATCCTGCCGAGGCCGAGGAGGTCTTCGTGCGCAACCTGCGCCACGCGTGTGCCGCCTTCGCCACGCTCGGCGTCCGGGTGATGATCGAGCCGATCAACACGCGCGACATGCCCGGGTACTTCCTGACCACACCGGAGCAGGCGGCCCGCATCATTGCGCGGGTGGATGCGTCCAACCTCGCGCTGCAGTTCGACCTTTACCATGCCCAGATCATGGTCGGTGACCTCGCGACTCGGCTGCAGCGGTACTTTCCGCTGATCGGGCACGTGCAGATCGCCGGCGTTCCCGAGCGCAACGAGCCGGACACCGGCGAGGTCAATCACCCGTACCTGTTCCGGCTTCTGGATCGCCTTGGCTACGGGGGATGGATCGGCTGCGAGTACCGGGCGGCGCGCGGCGCCGTGCCAGGGGGAACCTCGTCCGGACTCGGCTGGCTGCGGCGCCCCTGATTCGAAGCCGGCGCCGTCGCGCCTTTGGGGCGCTTGTTGCCCCGTCAGGGCGAGGATACGATGGCCTACCCACGCTCGCGCGCCTTCCCACCCGAGGCCGAGGCGTGGCACAGGAGATTCCGATGAAGGTCGCCGACATTCTGCGCGTGAAAGGCAACGCGCTGTACACCGTGACTCCCGAGACGCCGCTCGCGCAGGCGGTGGCAATGATGGCCGAACAGGACATCGGATCGGTCGTGGTCATGGAGTACGGCGAACTCGTCGGCATTCTCACTTTCCGCGAGGTCATCAACCGCGTTCACGACAACAACGGCGCGGTTGGTGACATCCGGGTTCGCAAGGTGATGGACGATGGGCCCCTCACGGTAACGCCAGGGACCGACGTGATGGAAGTCCGCCGGCTGATGCTCGAGCGCCACGCGCGCTATCTGCCGGTGCTGGAAGGCCGCACGCTGGCCGGCGTCATCTCCTTCTACGACGTGGCACGCGCCGTGCTCGAAGAGCAGAGCTTCGAAAACAAGATGCTCAAGGCATATATCCGGGACTGGCCCGAGCCGGAGGAGGCGCGGAGCTGAGTTGGGAATGACACGCGCCGCCCCGCTGCCTGACAGCTTTCGGGTTGCGGTCGTCGGCGCTGGCATCTCCGGGCTTGCGTGCGCAAGCACGTTGAAGGCGCGCGGGGCGCGCGTGGTGTTGTACGAGGCGAGTCGCCGGCCGGGTGGTCGTGCCGCCACCGAAGTGACGCCGGTGGGCCGCTTCGACTACGGCGCGCAGTACTTCACCGCAGAGAGTTCCGATTTCGAGAGTTGGGTGACGGCATGGCGCGATGACGGGCTCGTCGAGCGCTGGACCGCGCAGGTCATCGCGCTGGAGGGCGGGCGCACTCTCGACAAGACGGCCTCGGCCGAACGCTACATCGTGCGCGATGGCATGCAGGCGCTCGGCAGAAAGCTGGGCGCGGACCTCGACGTGCGGCTCGACTCGGCGGTCGCGTCGGTGGGCCGACGGGGAAGTTCGTGGGACCTGCTCGATGCCGGCGGCCGCAGCCTGTCGCACGGAGGTTTCGACGCACTGGTGATCGCGGTCCCGCAGCCGACGGAGCTGCTGCGCCGGGCCCCCGAACTCGCGCAGCAGGCGAGCAGCATCGTGTGGCAGCCGTGCTGGGCTGTCCTGCTTGCCTTCGAGCCGGCAAGCGGCTTCGAGTTCGGCGGCGCTTTCGTCAACGACCATCCGGCGCTGTCCTGGGCGACGCGTGAAGACACCAAGGGCCCGGCAACGGGCGGCATTGAACGCTGGGTGCTGCACGCCACGCCACGCTGGTCGGCGCTGCACCTGAACCACGGGGCCGACGAAGTCGCCGAAACGCTGGCGCAGGCGTTTGCCACACGCTTCAATTTCGGCTTTCGACCGACGCTGCTGTCAGCGCGCCGCTGGCTGACGGCAACTCCTGCCAACCCGCTGAAGAGCCCGTACTTGTGGGACGCGGGCCAGAAGATCGGCGCGGTCGGCGACTGGTGCGGGGGACCGCGTCTGGAGGGCGCATTCCTGTCGGGCCGGGCGCTCGGACACGCCATCGTCGCGTAGCGGCCAGCCCGCCTAGCGTCGATAATCGCGCTGCGCCCGGGGAGGGCGGGGAGTCGCGCGTGAGCGCAAGCAGCCAGTTCGAGTTGTTGCGGCAGCGTCGGTTCGCCCCCCTTTTCTGGGTGCAGTTCCTCGGAGCCGCCAACGACAACGTCTTCAAGTTCGCCTTCACGCTGCTCGCCACCTATTCGGCTTCCTCCTGGGGCGGCGTCGACCCGAAGCTCGCCGGGTTCCTGATCGGCGGTCTGTTCATCGCCCCGTTCATGCTCTTTTCGGCGACCAGCGGTCAGCTTGCCGATCGTCTCGAGAAGTCGTACTTCATTCGACGCGTGAAGGACGCCGAGATCGTCGTGATGCTGATCGGCGCCGCGGGCTTCTTCCTGCAGTGGCCGCCATTGCTGTACCTGACGGTCTTCCTGCTCGGCCTGCAGTCGACCGTGTTCGGTCCGGTCAAGTACTCCTACCTGCCCCAGCACCTGGACACGCACGAAATCACCGGCGGCAACGGCATGGTGGAAATGGGCACGTTCGTCGCCATCCTGCTCGGCACGATCGGCGGCGGCCTGCTCATCAACCAGTTCGGAGCCCAGGCCGCGAACGCGACCGCGATCGTGGGCCTCGCGATCGCGGTCCTGGGGCGCGTGGCGGCGCACTTCGTGCCTCTGTCGCCTGCCGCCGACCCCGCGCTGCGCATCAACTGGAACCCGTTCACCGAAACCTGGGCCAACCTGAAGATCGCGCGCGTCAGCCCGGCCGTGTTCAATTCGATTCTCGGCATCTCCTGGCTGTGGTTCTTCGGTTCGATCTTCCTCACGAGCTTCACGCCGTATGCGCGCGAGAACCTCGGGGGCGACGAGGGCGTCGTCACC
>Ga0316188_10000531_pt1 | contig 16492 bp, 13 predicted proteins | sample Phiworburrow1_MG_FD_204933 | JGI IMG/M metagenome (GOLD analysis project Ga0316188, IMG submission 204933) | Coastal sediment microbial communities from Maine, United States - Phippsburg worm burrow 1 | ecosystem: Environmental > Aquatic > Marine > Coastal > Sediment | place: USA: Maine...
GTGATGAGCGCGTGCTGCGTGGCGAAATAGTCCGGATTGATCAGCGCCACGAGCCAGTGCGGGGGCAGGTTGTTTTCCATCGGCACGCGGCGCAACAGCGGCAGCGCCGTCGAGGCCGATGCAGTGCCCACCGACCCCAGATCGGCGAGCTGGCGGATTGGCAGCACCGTGCCGATGGATAGGCCGTCGGCGTCGGCGGATGCGCGGCCCAGCGCAGCGAGGTCGACCCGGTGGCCGACATCGGCTTCGTTCGTACTCACAAGCACGAGGCCGGTATCGTCGACGATGGCCAGGCTGCGCAGGTAGGGCTGGCCGGGCAGTTGCTGATCGAGCAGCCGGTCGGCCGCGCTGGTGTCGGTTTTGGCACGGCGCACGGTGCCCCGAGCCGACAGTGAGCGCAGCATCTGTGCTGCTGAGGTGATGGTGCGTGAGGTCTGCTCCTCGAGCATACGTGCATACAGGCTGACTCGCGCCAGGGCCTCGTTCTCCACGACCTCGCGCTGCTGCACGGCATACCAGGTGGCAAAACCTATCGCCGAGAGGGCCACCAGGGCGAGCACGACCCACAGCTGGAGGCGCCGCGGGGCCAGCTGCCTTTCAGTGACTTGGGAGGTGTTGGCAGCCTCTTGCTTCAAGGCCGCCGCCCGAGTTCTGCGGGGATGTAGCCTGCGGCCGAGCCAGGACGTCGGCGCATGCCCTGGCAGCGGGCGTTCATTGCGTCACAACGATCTCGCCGAGGCCGTACTTCTTCGCCGCGCGCTCAAGCCGTCCGTCACGCTTGATCTCGGCCACGAATTCGTCGACCACAAGCAGCCAGTCGTCGTCGCCGGGCTTCACCGCGTAGGCGTAGGGTACCGGATTGAAGGGCTGCGGCGGCGCGATCAGACGGGCCCAATCGGCGTTGTCGAGCAGGCGCCGGCTGTAGGGATAGTCGGTCATGAACACGTCCACCCGGCCGGTCTCCAGCTCCTGCTCGCGCGTCTGCGGCGGCCGGATCACGACCATCTTCGCCTGCTTCAGTGCCGCCGCCATCACCGGTTCCATGAAGGTGCCGGCCTGGACCGCGACGTTGACGCCCGGCTTGTCGATGTCGGCCCAGCTCTTCACAGCCCGGTTGGTGCGCGTGGTGACACCGTAGATGTCGCTGCGCAGGTAGGGCTGCGAGAAGCGCAGCACCTGCTGCCGCTGAGGCGTGATGCCCACGGCATGCATCGCGATGTCGCAGCGATCGCCGCTCAGGTCGTCGACCAGCTTGGCGAAAGACGACTCGACGTACTCGAGCTTGACGCCGAGCTTGCGCGTGAACTCGGCGGACAGCTCGATATCCAGGCCCGTCAGCTGCTGGTTGCGCGGGCTGCGATAGGTGATGCCGTAGTAGTCGGGCCAGATGCACACGCGCAACGAGCCACTTGCCTTGACGCGGTCGAGCACGGCGCCCGCGTGGCTCGAGCTTGCGACCACCAGGGCGACGCTGGCAGCGAACAGGTTGCAGAGAGTCCTGAGGTTCATCGTCGTGCCCAGTCTAGTAGAGGCCCCAGGCCGCGCCTATGGTCAGCAGCGACAGGCCGGGGGCGATCTGCCGCATGAAGTAGCCGAATTCGGCAATGTTGCTCTTCGGCACGAAGATGACGTCGCCTTCCTCGAGCGCGAAATTCACGCGCTGTCGCCCGTCCATCAGATTCTGCAACGCGATGCGCTCGACCGTCTGGCGTGCCGGCCGGTACACGCCGATCTCGTTCGGCTGCCCGTCCTCGTTGGGCCCGCCGGCGGTGGCCAGCGCATCCATCACCGACATGTCTGGCGTCAGCCGATAGGCGCCTGGCCGGTGCACGGCGCCCAAAACGTAGACCATGGTATCGGCAGAGTCCGGGATGTACACCAGATCGCCCGGACGCATGCGCAGGTTCAGATTCGTCTGGCCGCCGTTGAGCAGGCGCTTCAGGTCCACCCAGATGACCTTGTCGCGGCCGCGGAAGATGGCGCAGCGCGTCAGCGTGGCCTGCTTGTCGATCACCGGCAGCGAGCCCGCCTTGGCCAGCACCTCCAGCAGCGTGGGCGGGTGCTCGAAACTCAGCAGGCCGGGGTTCTGCACGCGGCCGAGCACGGTGACGCGGTTGGACACGTACTGCTCGACGCTGAATTGCACGCTGGGGTCGGTGTAGAAGCGCTGCAGACTAGCGCGGACGTGGCGTGCCGCTTCCTCGCGGGTGAAGGCAGCCACCTTCACCGGGCCCACCACGGGCACGGTGATGACGCCGTCCGGCCCCACCGTGTGGCGCCCGCTAAGCTCGGGCCGGCCCCAGACCTGCAGCGACAGCACGTCGCCGCTGCCAAGCCGGAACACCGGGTCGACCGGCGCTTCGAGCGCAGCCAGTTCCTCGGTGCTGGGGAAGACGACATGGTCGGACTTCTCCACCGGCTTGAAGGCCGGCACGCGCGGCTCGACCGCTGCCGGCTCACGCGTGGCGCAGCCGGAACCCATCGCCACGCAGGCGAGGCCCAGGAGCAGGGAATACAGTCGCTTCATGCGGTTCTCCAGGATCGCGGGCTCAGCAGGCGCTGCAGCAGGTTGCGCCGTTCCTCGCCCGACAAGAGCAGCGGCGTGAGTAGTGCGGTGACCGACGGGCACCACAGCAGCAGCGGCAAGGCCAGCGCAGCGATGGCATCTGCCCGGCCGCCTGCCGGGGCAGGTGCCAGTAAGGCGTGCCATGCCCCCGCCAGGGCATGGGCCGCCAGCGTCGGCACGAGCACGCGAGAGGCCAGGCCTGTCCAGACACCGCACAGCCGGCGGTGCGCGTAGGCGAGGTAGGTCAGCGCGGCCAGCACCTGCGCCATCACCAGGGCCAGCACCAGGGTCGACAGCGAGCGCGCCGGGCCCAGCCACCAGACTCCCAGTGCCACGGCCAGCGCGAGAATGCGCAGCGCGTGGTAGCTGAAGTCGGCATGCAGGCTGCCACGGCCACGACTGACCGCGTTGACGGGGCCGGTCAGCAGGTGCATGTGCAGGCCCACGGCCAGCATCGCGAGCAGCGGTGCCACGGCGGCCTGGGCGTCGCTCTGACCGAGCCAGGCCCGCGCGATCGGCTCGGCAAACCAGGCCATGAAGGGCAGCGCCAGAGCCAGCGCCACCACCGTGATACGGCTGGCGTCGCGGTACACCTGCTGCAGCGCGGCCGGCTGGCCCTGCACGTCGTGGCGCGCGCTGGACGACACCGCCACCGTGCTGGCGCTGGAGCCGATCGAGCCCGCCGTGGTGGGCAGCTTGGCCGCCAGGTCCACCAGCGCCATGGCCTGCGGTCCCAGCAGCACGCCGGCCAACAGGCGGTCGGCCGAGTGCAGCGCGGTGGCGATCAGGCCCGACAGCTGCATGCCGGCGCCGTAGCCGAAGAAGCTGCGCAGCAGCTTCGGGTCGAAGTCACGCCATTGGATGCGCAGACCCGGCAGAGCGCGCCAGGCGAGCAAGGCATTGGCGGCGATCGAGAAAAGGTAGCGGCCGGCGAATGCGGCCAGCAATCCCAGCACGCCCCAGCCCGCTAGCAGCAGGCCAACGATCAACGCCGTCTCGAACAGGAAGGCGAGGACCCAGACCTTCTGTTCCTGGCGCACGCGGCCGATGGCGTGCAGCACGCTGCCGAACGCACCCAGGCTCATGTCAGCCAGGAACACGGCCAGCGCGCCCAGCCACAGCCAGCGCGCCAGCGCGCGCTGCGCCTTGGCCACTCCGAACAGCTCCAGCAGGCCTGGCATCGCGAACCACAGCGCCGCCAGCAGCACCAGCGCAACGGCCGCCATGGCCAGCATGCCGGTTGACAGCAGTCGACCGATGGCGGCGACGTCGCCGTGGGCGTGGTGCAGCGCGGTGCGGCGCAGGTACACCAGCGTGAAGCCGGACGCGGCCATGCCGACATAACTCACCAGCACGAAGCAGGCGGCCCACAAGCCGTAGTCGGCCAGTCCAATGTGCGCCAGAGCCAGCGGCGGCAGCGCCACACGGGTGGCTGCATAGAGCAGCTTGCCGCCGGTGCCGAAGAGCATGTCACCGGCGCTCGTACCGGTGGCGGCAGCGCGGCGGGCGTTGGAAGTCTGGTCGCGGTTCATCGTGCTGCGCATTGGGCCGTGCAGCGCAGGCCGAAGCTTGTCGGGACTGTGAAATCGACGCCCGGGGGCCTAGCCGCGAAGCGTCTGCGCCGCGACACTGCTGGCATGAGCATGGTCGTCTACCTCGCCTTCGTTGCCGCTGCCGTGGTCGCGCTACGTCACGGGCCTGGCCGTGCCTTGCTGGGGGTGTACCTGCCGGTGCTGCTGCTCATCCCGGACGGCTTTCGCGCCATCACGCCCGGGCTGCCCGACCCCAACTTCAGTCAAGCAGCGATCATCCCTATCGCCGCGCTAGCCCTGCTGCGGTACGGGCCGCGCTGGCGACCGGCGCCGATGGACGCCCTGATCGTCGTCTTTGCGGCCTGGGTCGGCTACTCGGATTTCGTGGCCCGGGGCTACGACGATGCGCAGAACCTGATGTTCTCAATGCTGTTCTCGGTGCTGGCGCCTTACTTCGTGGCCCGCTGGGTGATCAGCGCCGAAGGCCTGGACGTGGCCATGGCCAGGCGCTTCGTGATCGTCGTCTTCGGCGTAGCGCTGGTCGGCGTGTACGAGGCCAGGTTCGGCCTCAACCCGTTCCATGCGCTGATCGGCCCGCTGTTCCCCGGGCAGGGCAAGGGCTGGGTCACCACTTTCCGCTACGGCATGGCCCGGGTGGCCGGCCCGTATTCGCACGCCATCCTGGCCGGCATCATGCTGGCTGTGGCCTTCATCCTGCAACGCTGGCTGCAAACCGCCGGCCAATGGGAACCGCGTTTTGCGCGCTTCAAGGCCCTGCCGTGGCCCAAGGCCCGCGTCATCACGGCGGTGCTGGTCGTCGGCATGGCGATGACGGTCGCGCGCGGCCCCTGGCTTGGGGCCGTGGTCGCGGTGGCGCTCTTCGCGGTGGGGCAGGCGGCCAACCGCAGGCGCGCGCTGATGATCGCCGGCGCGGTGCTTGCCCTCGGGGCCGCGGCCGGCGCGTGGGCCCTGAACGACTATCTGGACATCAAGCCCGGCGCTGCCATGACCATGAGTCAGGAGTCGGCGTTGTACCGCAAGGTGCTGTTCGAAAAGTATTTCGACATCGCGTTGGAAAGTGCCTGGTTCGGCTGGGGCCTGACCACCTGGCCCAAGGTGCGCGGCATGGCCTCCATCGACAACTACTACCTGCTGATCGCATTGATGCACGGCGTGCCGGCCATGCTGATGCTGGTGACGATGCTGCTCGGCAGCGCGGTGCAATGCGTGCGCCGCGGCCTGGCCGAAGCACCAGGCAGCCACGGCCCCGCATTTGCGTTCGCGGGCATCTTCGTTGCGGTCTTCGTGGCCCTGGGCACGGTGTACCTGGGCGAGCAGGTCCTGCCGACGCTGTTCTTCACGCTGGGCTGGGCCCAGGGCTGGCTGCGGACCGGTGCCACGGTCCCCACGCGGGCCGGTGCGTCGCAGCAGCTTGCAGCTCCGCGGTTTCGTCACGTCATCGGCTAGACGCAGCGCAGCCGTGCGTTGGCCGCACGCAGGTTCACGATCCGATCACACTTCGCCGCGTGGGTCGCGCTCCAATGCATCGCATTCCTCCAGTGGACGTCGATCATGAAGCGAACCCTCCCCCGACTGGCTGCCGCGACCCTGGCTGCAGGCCTGCTCAGTGGCTACACCTTGAACAACGGCAGCATCCAGTGGGCCTATTTCGGCACGCCGCTGGCGACGCATCCGTACAACCCCAGCAACGGCGCCCCGACGATGCTCGAGTACACGCGCTCGCTGCCCGCCGGACTGCCACCGCTGCCGGCTGACCTGAAGTCCAAGATCAGCTACACCCTGCCCGAAGGCCGCGACATCCGCCTCAACGCGCAGGGCCTGGTGCCCGACAGCGACGACAAGACCAACATCCGCTTTGCCGAGGATGCCGACGTTTGGGTGACCTTCGTCAGCGAAGGCGCGGGCTACCGCAACAGCGTGGGGTACTTCACCTACGACCCGGCCTCGCCGCCGATCTCAGCTGCGCAGGTGCAGGAGAAGATCATCTTCGTAAACGCGTCGATGCCCTCGCCGCTGGACTCGGCCGGCACCTACCAGAACACCGTCAAGCTGGGCCGCTTCAGTGCCGGCCAGGCGCTCGGATTCGTCATCGTGTCCGACGGCTTCTCCACGACCGGGCGCCTGTACAACGGCACGCGCATCGGCGGCGTGAAAGACAACGCGTCGCCGAAGTGGATCTTCTACACGCTGCGCGGCCTGAACCCCGAAGCCGCCGGTCCGCAGAACCTGAACGTGCATACCATCATGCTCAAGGACCTGTCCGACGCGAGCCCGGGCTACCAGCGCGTGGTGATCGGCTTCGAGGACATCAACCGCGAGTCCGGCGGGGACCACGACTTCAACGACGTGGTGCTGGCGGTCCACGTGACACCGGGCCGCGCGATCCAGAACCTGAACACGCTGCAGTCGCTGGTGGCCGCGACCGATCTGGACAGCGACGGCGACGGCGTCAAGGACGCGCTCGACGAGTTTCCGAACGATGCCACCCGCGCCTTCAGCCGCTACTACCCGGGCGCCGACAGCTGGGGCACGCTGGCCTACGAGGACCAGTGGCCGATGCGCGGTGACTACGACATGAACGACGTGGTCATGCGCTACCGCACGCGCGAGATCATGAACGCCTCGCGTCAGGTGGTTGCGCTCAGCATCGACTACCAGCTGCAGGCCCGCGGCGGCCTGAACGACAGCGGCTTCGGCCTGCATCTGCCGGGCGTGCCGGCCGGGGCGGTGGCATCGGCCACGCTGTCGACTGCCGGGCGTGCTGCGCAGCCGCTGGCCGTGGAGTCGGGCCAGACCGAGGCCACCTTCATCGTTACGCCGTCGGTGCATGCGCAGATGCCGGTCTCGACCGACGCCAACTGCCCCTTTGCGAACACCAAGGCGGGTTGTCCGACGATCCCGGCAGTTCCTTATCGCCTGGAGCTGACGCTGACGAACCCCATGGCGTCCACGCTGTTCAGCTCGCCGTACAACCCCTTCATCTTCCGCAGCTCACGCCGCGGGCAGGAGGTGCACCTGCCCGGCAAACCCGCGACGCGGCGCGCTGACGCGGCGCTCTTCGGCACCGCGGACGACCGCACGCCTGCGAGCGGCAGCGGCAGCCGCACCTATATGGATGCGCAGCTTCGCCCCTGGGCGCTGGACATTCCGGTGGCCTGGACCTGGCCGCTGGAGGTGACCGACCTGCTCAAACCATACCCCCGGTTCAAGGACTGGGCCCAGTCGTCGGGCGTCAACGCACGCGACTGGTACATCAACGGCACGGTCCCGGCACAAATGGCGCCGCAACGCCCCTGATGCCCGAGGCACCCCTTCCACCCAAACCGACACGATCATCATGCGCAACCGAATCCTTCTCACCCCATTCCTGGTCGCGGCGCTGGCCGCCTGCGGCGGAGGCGGAGGCGGAGGCAGCAGCGCGCAAGCCTCGGCTCCCGAGGCGAGCCCTGCCGCCGCCGAAGCCACCTTTGCCACCATGGTTCCCGGCTCCGGCATGGCGTGGGACACCGCATCCGAGCGCACCCTGAGCTTCGGCCTCGAAGGCGCGGACGGCAAGCCGGCCGCCAACGCGGGCATTCGCGTGTTCACGCTGTCGCGTACCAGCCCGCAGGATGGCGCTGTGCTCGAGGAGCCCGTTCCGCTCTCGTTGCTGGACAGTGCCGTCAGCGATGCGTCCGGACAGGTGACACTGTCGCTGAAGTGGCCGGCTCACGTCGATGAAGTCCTGGTGGTAGCCACGCTTGGCGACACCCAAGGCCGGCGCGTGGTGGCCCTCGACGGGACCTCCGCACCCGTGACCATGACGCTCGGCCGCTGAGGCCTCGCGGGCCGCGGCAGCGGCAGCGGCGGCGGCATGCGTTTGTCCGCGCCAATCGGCAACTTCAACCGGGACTGCACATGACCCTCCTCGTCACCGGCGGCGCCGGCTTCATCGGCAGCAACTTTGTGCTGGACTGGCTCGCTCGGTCCGACGAGCCTGTCGTCAACCTCGACGCACTCACCTACGCCGGCAACTTGGCCAACCTGGCTACGCTGCAGGGCGATGCCCGCCACGTGTTCGTGCGCGGCGACATCGGCGAGCGCGCGCTCATCGACCGGCTGCTGCGCGAGCACCGCCCTCGGGCGATCCTGCACTTCGCCGCGGAGAGCCACGTCGACCGAAGCATTCACGGCCCGGCCGCGTTCATCAAGACCAACATCGAAGGCAGCTTCACGCTTCTGGAGTCGGCCCGCGCCTATTGGACGGCGCTCGACGGCGATGCCAAGACTTCGTTCCGCTTTCACCACGTCAGCACCGACGAGGTCTACGGCAGCCTCGCACCCGATGCGCCGGCCTTCACCGAAGCACACCCCTACGAGCCGAACAGCCCATATGCGGCCAGCAAGGCGGCCAGCGACCACCTAGTGCGCGCCTGGCACCACACCTATGGCCTGCCGGTGATCACGACCAACTGCAGCAACAACTACGGGCCCTTTCACTTTCCCGAGAAGCTGATCCCGCTGATGATCGTCAACGCGCTGGCCGGCAAGCCGCTGCCGATCTACGGCGACGGGCTGCAGGTGCGCGACTGGCTCTACGTGGGCGACCATTGCAGCGCGATCCGCACCGTGCTGGCGCGCGGCCAGGTCGGCGAGACCTACAACATCGGCGGATGGAACGAAAAACCCAACAGCGACATCGTGCACACGGTGTGCGCGCTGCTGGACGAATTGCATCCCGACCCGCAGGGCCCGTACGCTCGGCTCGTCACCTATGTCAAGGACCGACCCGGCCACGACCGGCGCTATGCGATCGATGCGCGCAAGATCGAGCACGAGCTTGGCTGGCGTCCGGCGGAGAGCTTCGAGACCGGCATCCGCAAGACCGTGCGCTGGTACCTCGATCATGGCGACTGGGTGGCACAGGTGCAGAGTGGCGCCTACCGCGACTGGGTCGCCACCCACTACAGCACGTGATTAAGATCCTGCTGCTGCGCGTGGTGCGGCCCGACGTCATCGTCAACGCCGCCGCGCGCACCGCCGTCGACAGGGCCGAGAGCGAATCCGAACTGTCGCGAACGCTCGATGCCATCGCGCCCGAAGTCCTGGCGCGCGAGGCCGCGGCACTGGGTGTATTGCAGGTGCACTACAGCACCGACTACGTCTTCGACGGCAGCGGCAGCAAGCCGCGCGAAGAGTGCTCGCCCACGGGCCCGTTGAGCGTGTATAGGCGTACCAAGCTCGAAGGCGAGCAACTCGTGTCCGGCAGCGGCTGCCGCCACCTGATCCTTCGCACCAGCCGGGTCTACGCGGCCCGCGGCGGCAACTTCACACGCAGGATGCTGCGGCTGGCCGCCGAGCGCGACGAACTGAAGGTGATCGACGAGCAGATCGGCGCCCCGATCGGGGCCGACCTACTGGCCGACCTGACGGCGCACGCCAATTGCGCCATCGCTGCCGACCCGGCGAAGTGCGGCCTGTACCACTGCGTCGCCGCGGGCGAGACCAGCTGGCACGCACATGCGCGTTTCGTCATCGAACGGGCGCGTGCGCACGGGCATGCGCTCAAGGTCGCTGCCGATGCAGTGCGCCCCATCCCCACCCGCGACGACCCGACAGCGGCCACAAGGCCGCTCAACTCCCGGCTCGACAAGCGGCGACTGCAGCACAGCTTCGGCTTGGTGCTGCCGGCTTGGCAGCTGGGCGTCGAACGAACGCTCGGCGAAGTGCTGGGCCATTGACCCAAAGGACTCCCATGCAACGAAAAGGCATCATTCTCGCCGGTGGTTCCGGCACGCGGCTGCACCCGGCCACTCTGGCGATCAGCAAGCAACTGCTGCCGGTATACGACAAGCCGATGATCTATTACCCGCTGAGCACGCTGATGCTGGCGGGCATCCGCGAGGTGCTGATCATCAGCACGCCGCAGGACCTGCCGCGCTTCGAGGCGCTGCTTGGTGACGGCAGCCGCTGGGGCATGGACTTCAGCTACTGCGTGCAGCCCAGCCCGGACGGCCTGGCGCAGGCGTTCATCCTCGGTCGTGATTTCTGCGGCGCCCAGCCCAGCGCCCTGGTGCTGGGGGACAACCTGTTCTACGGCCATGACTTCCAGGCGCTGCTGCGTCAGGCCAATGCACGCACCGATGGAGCGACCGTCTTCGCCTACCACGTGCACGATCCTGAGCGCTACGGCGTCGTCGTATTCGACGAGCAACGGCGCGCCGTCTCGATTGAGGAGAAGCCCAAGGTCCCGAAGAGCCAATATGCAGTGACCGGGCTCTACTTCTACGACGCGCAGGTCTGCGACATCGCAGCGTCGATCAGACCCAGTGCCCGCGGCGAGCTCGAGATCACCGACGTCAACAGCCAGTACATGCGCCAGGGACAGTTGGGCGTGGAGATCATGGGCCGCGGCTATGCCTGGCTGGATACAGGCACGCACGACAGCCTGCTCGAGGCAGGGCAGTTCATCGCCACGCTGGAAAACCGTCAGGGGTTGAAGGTCGCCTGCCCGGAAGAGGTTGCCTACCGAGCCGGCTGGATCACGCCGGAGCATCTCGAGAAACTGGCGCAGCCGATGCTGAAGAACAGCTATGGCAAGTACCTGTTGCGTCTGCTGCATGAGGAGAAACTCTGATGAAACTGATTCCCACCGATCTGCCCGAGGTGCTGCTCGTCGAGCCGAACGTCGTCGCCGACGAACGCGGCTGGTTCATGGAGAGCTTCAACGCGGCGCATCTCAACCATGCACTGAACGCGAGAGGCTTGCCGGCGGCGGCGTCTTTCGTCCAGGACAACCACTCCTGCAGCCGCGCCGGCGTGCTGCGCGGGCTGCACTACCAGTTGCCACCTCACGCACAGGGCAAGCTCGTGCGCGTGGTCAATGGGCGCGCATGGGACGTCGCGGTCGACATCCGCCGCAATTCGCCGCACTTCGGCCGCTGGGCCGGCGTCGAGTTGAGCGCCGACAACCACAGGCAACTGTGGATCCCTCCCGGCTTTGCACATGGCTTCTTGGCGCTTGAGGACGACACCCACTTCCTCTACAAAACAACGGACGTCTACGCGAAGCAGTGTGAGCGCAGCATCCGCTGGGATGACCCGACACTGGCCATCGCCTGGCCGCTATCGCCAGGCCAGCCGCTGCAGCTGGCGAAGAAGGATGCCGAGGCACCCAGGCTCGAAGACGCCGAAGTCTTCGAGCCGTGGCACGCGGATCGAAGACCGAACGCCGCTCGGACCGCATGGCTCCCGGTCGATCTGCCTCGGTGGATGCGGCAACCTGCGGATCTTCACGCCTGAGCCGGCCGCGGTCTTCGCGCGGTTCCAGCCTGCGTCGTGACCGGCGGGCGCGTTTGCATTTGCCGCTTTCGCCTGGGCTCGTCGAGCAGGCGCTGCCACCTAGGCTGGTGCAACAGTCAGCCACGATCGCGGCGGCATCAGCAGCGTGGAACGGCCGGCCACGCAGCGGGCCACGACAGCTGCACCGCCGGCACTGCGCACGTGCTGCGCCGCCTCGCAGGGGCAGCTAACCCGCAAGGGTTGCTCGGCTGCTGAGACGATCGCCCAGCGCGCGCCACCCTCGAAGGCGATGGCGGTGATCGTGCTACAGCCGCTGCCGCTGCATAAGGCGGTGTTCGCATTGCCGCCCGCGACCTGGTTGAGAGCGGCCAGCGCCTCCCCCGTGGGCCGCCAATGGGCCGTGGTGGCGAGGTCGCGGGTGATCCCGAACAGCTGAACCAGTTGGCGCGGCTCGCCGGTCACGAAGCTGTCGTAGCCAGCCAGCGTGTATACGGCCTGTCGCTTCACACCGGCGTTGGCGGCCTGCAGCAGGCGGCGCATCAACGCGGCGCCCGCCGCCGGCGCAGCGAGCACGGCATCGCGCTCGCCGGCTGAGGCGCTGCCTCCCGTTGTGTGGAGGTTGACCTCGTACACGTCGAGCGACCGGCTCTGCGCGGCAGTGCCGGCGAAGGCCTGCTGCAGCGGCCGCGCGTCCTCCTGCAGCGCCCGGTCTAGTGCCGCATCCGTGGCTTCGCCGCGTTCCTGGCGGAGGTGGAAGTACGGCGCCACGGCCACACCCTCGCTGTGCCGCGACAGCGCCGCCATGCGTCCGGCCGCCGCAGCGTCCACGAACTGCGTACCGATGACGCGGTGCAAGGGCACGGCTGCGCCTGCGCCGTCGCGCAGGGCCGCGAAGGCGGCATCTGCCACTTGGGCCAGCACGGCGGCATTGGCGATGCCGGCCGGCCGGAAGACGGTGTTCCAGTGCTCGTTCCCGTGCTCGACCACGATCTCCTCGAAGCGGTGACGCTGCCAGGCCTGCGCCAGCGCCAGGCCGAACTCGCGGGCCTGCGCGGGTGTGGAGGTGGATGGCAGCACCACCCAGGGCCGGGCGCCGACTTCGGCGGCCAGTGCGAGGAACTCGGGCAACGAATAGCTGAACTGAACTTCGTTCATGCCGGGGCGGTAGCGCACGGGCCGCCGCGCCAGAGGGGCCGCCACGCGGTTGGCCGGCGTGTCGGCCAGTTGGCCTTGCCAGTCGCGCAGGTAGCCTGGCCGCAGCGCACGCAGCGTGTCGACCACCTCGGCGCGGAAGGCGCCCGCCTGCGGCGGGACTGCCGCGCCCAGTTCCACATCGTCCACGGCGGCCGAGCCCGCCTCGACGCGAATGGCCAGCATCAGCGGCCCGGGCGGGCCGTCGTCGCGGGTGTCGAACACCATCTCCACTCGTTGCCAGCCGGCGGCGGGAGTCAGCGTGCGGTCCAGCCACGGCGGGCGGCCCTGGCGGCCGAAACTCAGCCGTACGCGCGAATGAGCGCCTTCACCGCGCAGCCACAAGGCTAGGCGCCATCGGCCTCGGACGGGCAGCAGCTTGCCGGCGCGCTCGCCGATCGAGTCGAGATGGTGGAATAGCGCTGCGGGGCCCGCCTGGCTGGCGTTCAGCCGCACGCAGCGTTGTCCGGGACTGCCCGGGCGTGCTTCGGCGAGCGCCTGCACCGTGCCCTCGGTCCACCAAAGCGGGGCCGGCGCGGGGTCCTGCGGACCCTGCAGTGACAACACGTCGCCGGGCCGCAATGCCACGGGCATCGGGGACAGCGCCAGGCGGTCCGGCTCCCGGTCGTTGTCGCGGCGGTTGCCCAGCACGCGGCCGCGCTGCCCCGCGGCGGGCCCGCTGAGCACGTCGAAAGTGGCGCCGGCCCAGAAGCCCGCGGGACGCGCCGTCCAGCGGTTGTCGTCCACCACCTCGGCACCGTCGACGCGCGCGACGACGATGAGCGCGCCGTCCCAAGTGCCTTCGAGACCAGGGTTGCGCAGAACATTGGCCATCAGCTGCTCGGCGCCCCAGACCGTGCGAACCCCCAGGTTGACGCCGACGCGGGGCAGTTCGCCGAGCGGGGCACCGACCGACAGCTGCACCTCGGGCGCCGCGTGGGCGGCCATCGCGCTCGCAGCGAGGCATGTCGCGGCCGCGCGGATCATTGCGCCCCGCGCGGCGACCCACGCCGCCGCCCGCCTCATGCCTGGGCCTTGGCGTGGCGTACGAACATCGAGGTCGCCATCAGCCGCCACCGTGGCAAGCTGAAGATCGCGCCGATCGTGCGGCCGCTCACGGTCTCGAGCATCAGGTCGTGCAGGTAGCCCCCGCCTCGGAAAGGCTGGATGCGGTTGACCACCAGGCCCACGGCGGCGGGGTCCAGCGTGTGTAGCAGGCGTGCCGCACGCTTGACTTCGCCCTGCGTCACGGCGCCGGCCTGCACCACCAGCAGCACCTGGCCCACGGTGCGCACCAGCAGTTCGGCGTCGGCACTGGTCAGCAGCGGCGGCATGTCGACCAGCACGAAATCGGCTTCGGTGGCCCACTGCGCCAGAGCCGGTTGCAGATGGGCCAGGTTCTCGAGCGCGACGCGATCGCCCGTATTTCGGCCATCCACCGCGACGCGATCCGGCAGGGTCGGTGTGGCATCGGCCACCACCTCGTCGGCGCCGGCGCGGCCCGCCAGCAGTTCGGCCAGGCCCGGCCTGGCGCTGGCATAGCGCGCGTCGCGCGAATGGCCGTTGGCTTCCACCGCCAGGACCTTGTAGCCCAGGGTGCGCAGGGTGGCCGCCAGGTCCAGCACCAGGCTGGTCGTGCCGGCACCGGGCTTGCAGGCGGTGAAGCCGAACACTCGCTGGGCACGCGCGTCGCGGCTGCGGATCAGTGCCGCGGCCATGCGGCGCAACTGCTCGTCGCCGAAGACCTGGCTGGCGGTGTCCACGCGCTCCACCTGCCAGCCGGCCGGGGCGATGCCCACCAGTTTCTGGGCATCGTTGACCGTGCGTACCCGGCGGTCGAGCAGGTCGCGCAGCACCGGCAGGACCAGGGCGGCCGCCGCGGCGGCAAGCAGCACCATCAGCAGCAAGCGCTTGCGGCTCGGGCCGAACGGCAGTTCGGGCACCAGGGCCGGATTAACCAGGCGCAGGAAGCCGAACGAAGTGCTCTCGATGTCGATGTAGTTGATACGCTCGCGCACCTTGTCCATCTCGGCGCGGGCCTGGCTGATGTCGGCGGTGAGGCTGGTGGCGTCCTGGAACAGCCGCGCGAAGTGCGCTGCCTGGGATTCGATCTGCGCCAGGTCCTGGCTCAGGCCTTTCTCGACCTGGCGGGCCTGTTCGGCCGTGCCCAGCAGCCGCGCCAACAGGTTGCCGCGAACACCGCCTTCGAGCCTGCCGCTCTGGCCCTTGAGCTCGAGTTCGATCTCGGCCAGTTCGCGGTCGGCGGCCATGGCACCCGGGTGGTCGGGCTTGAGGCCGGACTTCTGCACCAGCAACGCTGCACGCCGCACGCTGAGCGCGCCCTTCAGGCTGTTCAGGCCTGGATCGTTGAGTACGGCGTCCTGTACCGAGCGAGTGCTGACAGTGGTGTCGCCGCGGGTCTTGAAGGCTGCGAGTGCGGCTTCGGCGTCCATGCGCCGCTGGCGGGCGTCGGACAGCTTCGCACGCAGGTCGCCGACCAGGCGGTCGTAGGGGTTGGGCGTGGCTTCGTTGAAGGTGGTCAGGCTGAGCTCCTGCGCGATCTCGCTGCGCCGCTGGCCCTTCGCGGCGATCAGCGAGAGCAGCTCCTGCTCGCGCCCACGCAGGTTCAGGGCACGCGCGTCGGCCCCATAGATCTCTTCGGCCTTCATGCGTTCGATGAAGGTCGCGGTGACGGCATTGACCACCTCGGCCAGGCCCTGTGGCTGATCGCCTTCCAGGGCGATGCGCAGCAGGTAGGTGTCCGGCACGCTGGCCACGGTCAGCCGCTCGCGCAGGCGCTCCACGGCACGGCGATCGCTCTCCTCGGGAAGCTGCCACAACTTGCGCTGCTCGCCCATGCTGGTCAACGCGTCGCTCAGGACGTCGTAGCGGCCCACGCTCTTGCGCTGGTGCTCGACGAACTGGCGGTATTGGGTGTTCGACTGGAAGTCGAGTTCCTGGTCTTCGCGCAGGTTGCGCATATAGCGCGGGGCGACCTGCATGACCGCTTCGGTCTGGTAGCGCGGCTCGCCCTTCTTCCAGACCATCGGCACCCCCACGGCGAGCACGATGACTGCGGCAGCCAGCGCGAGCAGCGGGTGCGCCAGCAGGCTCGTCAGCGGCTTGATGCCGCGACCCGGCAGGTCGGAGTTGGAGTCCATGGTGGACAGGAGGGTGTGCAGGGCCGAACCCGGGCTGGCGCCGTTGCGCCCGGCCCGTGCTTGCCAACTGCCGCGTCAGTTGAAGGAGGCGACCGCGCCGGCGCGCGTGTCGTGGATGTTGAACACGCGGTGCATGCGCATCAGCTCGAACAGCGCGCGCACCGTGCGCGACATCTCGCACAGGCGGAAGTCGCCTTTGCGGCCGTTGGCCTGGCGCAGGCATGAGATCAGCGCGCCCAGGCCTGAGCTGTCGACGAACTTCACGCCCGCCATGTCCAGCACCACGCGAGCACGGTCCTGCATCAGTGACTGTACGGCGTCGCGAAACTCGCGTACGTTGCTGGCGTCGAGGTTGTCCTCGCGCAACTCGATGACCATTACGTCGGCGCCTTCGATTCTTCCGGTCAGTTCCATGGTGTCCCCAGGTCGGGCAGCAGCCCATTCGATGCCTGCATTGGACAACGGTGCGGCAGCACGAGTGTCATGGGACTGTGACACCGACGGCCTCGATCTGCTGGCGCACGGCGAGCAGCGTCTCGTCCGCCCCCTGCATGGCCTCGGCCTGGCGCGCGGCGTCGGCCAGCGCCAGCAGCCCATAGCTGCCGGCCGCGCCAGTCAACCGGTGCAGCCCCGCGACGCGCAGCGGCCCCTGTGGCGCCGAGACGATCTGCGCCCAGCGCTGCGGCAGCCCGGCGACAAACTGGCTGCGCAGTCGCGCAAAGGCCGCCTGCACCGCCGGG
>Ga0316188_10000532_pt1 | contig 16492 bp, 18 predicted proteins | sample Phiworburrow1_MG_FD_204933 | JGI IMG/M metagenome (GOLD analysis project Ga0316188, IMG submission 204933) | Coastal sediment microbial communities from Maine, United States - Phippsburg worm burrow 1 | ecosystem: Environmental > Aquatic > Marine > Coastal > Sediment | place: USA: Maine...
CGTGAACCAGATGACCGAGAACAGCAGCACCGCCGAGAAACGCACCCGCTCCGCGAACGCCCCGACGATCAGCGCGCAGGTGATCGCCGCGAAGGTCGCCTGGAACGACATGAAGGTGAGTTCCGGAATCACGACACCCTTGCTGAAGGTCGCACCCACCGAGTCCGCGGTGATCCCCGCCAGGAAGATCTTGCTGAAGTTGCCGTAGAAAGTCCCGGCACCGCCGAAGGCCAGCGAGTAGCCGTAGATCGCCCACAGCACGGTGATCATGGAGAAGATGACGAACACCTGCATCAGCACCGACAGCATGTTCTTGGCGCGGACGAGGCCACCGTAGAACAGCGCGAGGCCGGGGATCGTCATCATGATCACCAGCAGCGTGGCCACGGTCATCCAGGCGGTGTCGCCCTTGTTGGGCACCGGGGCCGCGGCGGGCGCCTCGGCAGCGGCAGCGGCCGGAGCAGCGGCTACCTGCGGCGCTTCCGCCTTCGCGTCTGCCGCGGGCGCGGCGTCGGCCTTCGGAGCCTCCGCGGTCGCCGCGGGTTTGTCCTGGGCCATGACGCCTGCCGCAGGAGCGAGTCCAAGTGCCAGCGCGAGCGCGAGCACCCTCAACATGGTCTTCATCGAATATTCCTCCAGTGAGCTGGGTTGCGCGCGCGAGATCAGAGCGCTTCGTTGCCGGTCTCGCCGGTACGGATACGGACGACCTCCTGCAGGTCGTAGACGAAGATCTTTCCGTCACCGATCTTGCCGGTGCGCGCCGAGCCTTCGATCGCCTCGATCGCACGCTCGAGCAGATCGTCCGCGACGGCCGCCTCGATCTTCACCTTCGGCAGGAAGTCGACGACGTACTCGGCGCCGCGGTAGAGCTCGGTGTGGCCCTTCTGGCGACCGAAGCCCTTGACCTCGGTCACGGTGATCCCCTGCACGCCGATGCCCGACAGCGCTTCACGCACTTCGTCGAGCTTGAACGGCTTGATGATTGCGGTAATCAGTTTCATCCATCTTCTCCATGCGGGCCGGCCCCGGAAGGCGCCGGCCCCGATCGTGGTGGTCTCAGAAGGTCTTGCCGACCGACAGCACGACTGTGCCCTTGCCGAGGTCCCGGTTGTACGGCATGGCGCTGCGATAGCACTGGCCTTCGTCGCCCTTGGCGTTGGTGTCGATGTAGGACAGCCCCCAGCTCAGCCCGATCATTTCCTTGGCCAGGCCGAGTTTCCAGTCGCTGTACGAGCAGTCACTGCTGCTGCGCCCCGTCGTTCCCGGGATGTACTGATAGCCGGCGTGGGCGACCAGGGTGGTCCCGTAACCGATGTCGAAGTTGCCGGTCAGATCGGTGTAGTTGCCGTTCTTGCTGTCGGTGAAGCCGAACACGTCGGTGAGCGCGTGCGAATACTTCAGCGTCAGCATCTTCCAGCTTCCGGCGACGTACAACTCGAGGGTGTTCGGGCTGTTGAAGCCGGACGGATAGCTTCCCGGGTAGTAGTACTGCAGCAGGCCGATGTCGTAGCCGAAGTCGCCGACGGACTGCTTGAAGCCGCCGTAGAAGTCCCACTCGAGGCTGTTGCTCACCTGACCCGCGCCGCCGTCGGACAGCCAGCTGACGTTCGAAGCCCAGGTGCCGAGATAGAAGCCGCCGGCATGCGTGTAGTCGAAGCCGCCCTGCACCGCCGGCTTGGCGTTGGTCTGCGCGATGCCCCGATAGCGGTATTCGCTGACCAGATTGGCGTTGGCGGTGAACGTGTAGGCCGGCGTGGCGGCGGCACTCTGCGCGGCGCTGAGCGAGGGGACCGAGGACGCCAGTGCCGCGAGCCCGGCGGCGGCAATCAGTTTCTTCATTTCGAACTTCTCCGGTAGTGAAAGGGGATCTGGATCCAGGAAAGGATTCCCGGGTTTGCCCAACCGATTGCATTTCTCGTGCCAGCACCAATCGGTCATGCGGCGGTGCAAAAACCCGCCCACGCGCTGGTCAACCGCCCTTTTTTGCACCATACCGGTGCACCTCAGTCTAATGCGCCTTCATGGTGCACGCCCCATCCAGGGGACGGACCGGCTTCGGGACTCGCGGCGAAGACCGCGGTGACCCCGTGCTAGACTGATTTCCGCTCCCAGATCCGCTTCCAGATCCGAATTTCTGTCGCCCGTTCCGGGCGCCATGCGCCCGCCGAGAGGCCCTGATGACCACCGACAAGCAGACGCTGCTCCAGGACCTGCAGAACCGTTTGACCGACCTGATGCGCAACAGTCCTGCCTCGGACATCGAGCGCAACCTCAAGGCGCTTCTGGGCCAGACCTTCGAACGCCTCGAACTCGTCACCCGCGACGAGTTCGACGGCTACGTGGAGTTGCTCGGTTCACTGCGTGCGCGGGTGGCTAAGCTGGAGCAGACCGTCGCGGCGCTGGAGCGGCCGGCCGGTGCACCGGCGGGCGACCGGCCCTGAAACCGGCAGCCCGGGCCCCAGGTCAACGACCCCCATCGGGGACGAACCGGTGATGTCGGAAGCGGGGGGCCCGCCAGGGCCCAACCCGTCCAGGGAGGACCCGCCGGAGCTCGATCTCTCCGACGCCGACATCCTCGACGCCATGCAGCACATCCCGGGCTACCTCGACATCACCACCGAGGATTTCCGGGCGATCTACCACCTCGCGCACCGCCACGCGGTCGAACGCGTGCACAAAGGGCTGCGCGCCGACCGTCTGATGCGCGTCGACGTCGCGCCGATCGCACCCGGCATGCCGCTGGAAGCCGCAGCGAGCGCGCTCGCGCGAAGCGGCTACAAGGGCCTGCCGGTCGTCGACGCCGCGGGTCGCGTGGTCGGGATGCTCACGGAGACCGACTTCCTGCGATGCCTTCAGGCGGAGTCCTTCCTGGACTTGTTCCCGCGTCTGCTCGGCGACCCCGAGAACTTCCGGCACCGCTGCCACGAGACGCCGGTGAGCGTCGCCATGACCAGCCCGGCGGTCACGGTGCCCCCTGAGGCGGGCTACCTGGAGATGCTCGAGGCGTTCCGCCGGCACGGTGGACGCAGCATGCCGGTCACCGACGCCCAAGCCCGCCTGTGCGGCCTGCTGCTGCGCAAGGACTTCCTCGGCGCGTTCGAGCCGACGATCTCCAGGTGAGCCTTCGCGACTATCTGCGCAAGATGCGCGGCACGCCCGGCAGCAAACCGCCGCGGGTGAGCAACAGCGAGATCCTGTGGTCGTGGGTCGGAGGCTTCGCCGGCATCGCGGCGGTCGCGTGGGTCAGCCAGCTGTTTCTCGACGGGACGGACCTGACCCTGCTGATCGGGTCGATGGGCGCATCGGCGGTCCTGTTGTACGGCGCGCCCCGCAGCCCTCTGGCGCAGCCCCGCAACCTGGTCGGCGGACACGTCGTGTCGGCGATCGTCGGCGTCGCCTGCTGGAAACTGTTCCACCCGCACCCGTGGCTCGCCGCAGCCGCCGCGGTCGCCACCGCGATCGCGCTGATGCACGCGGCCCGCATGCTGCACCCTCCGGGGGGCGCGACGGCGCTGATCGCTGTCGTGGGCTCGCCGGCGATCCACGATCTCGGTTTCTTCTACGTGCTGGTGCCCGCGACCGCCGGCCCGCTGATCCTGCTGGCCGTGGCGGTGCTGGTCAACAACATCCCGGAAACCCGGCGCTACCCCGAAATCTGGTTCTGACGGTCGCCCGATCCGTGCGCGACGCCATGCCCGCCGCGAGCGTCGCGCGTTCCCGAACCCCCAGTGACGCAACGAATTGCCAGGAATGCCGAGCCATGAACAGACGAGTCGAACAGATGATGATCGAGGACAACCCCGCGCGTTGCGCCGGCCATCGGGGCCAGGTGTTCGACGACGGCCCGCGACCGACCGGCACGCGCCACCGCAATGGCCACGTTTCGCCGGGATTCGCGTCGCGTGCCGACAGGCTTCCGGGGTCGCGGGCATGAGCGCCTTCCCGGGGTTCGCCAGGTCCGCCGCGGCCCTGTTGCTGCTCGTCGCCAGCCTGGGCTTCGCCGCCGGGCCGCAGTCGACGAAGCCGGCGGACGGCACGCCACCCCTGCCTTCCGCCCGCGCGCCGTCGACGGCGACCGCCATCTTCGCCGGCGGCTGCTTCTGGTGCATCGAAGCGGACTTCGAGAAACTGCCGGGCGTGATCGGGGCGGAGTCCGGATACACCGGCGGCACGACGCCAGACCCCACCTACCAACAGGTCAGTGCGGGCGGCACCGGACACGCGGAGGCGGTTCGCGTCAGCTACGACCCGGCGAAACTGAGTTACCAGCAGTTGGTCGACTACTTCTGGAGGCACATCGACCCGACGGTCGGGGATCGCCAGTTCTGCGACGTCGGCTCGCAGTATCGCAGCGCCATCTACTGGCAGAACGAGACCGAGCACAAGATCGCCGAAGCCAGCCGCGACGCGTTGCTCAAGAGCGGCAAGCTGCCGAGAGTGCTGACCGAAATCGCGCCCGCGTCGGCCTTCTACCCGGCCGAGGGGTATCACCAGGACTACTACAGGAAGAACCCGATCCGCTACGCCTACTATCGCAGGGGCTGCGGCAGGGACGCCCGCGTGCACGAAATCTGGGGCGACAACTAGCCTGCCCGGACAGAAGGCCGCGGCGGGCCTGGCGGACCGTACAGACCCGGGCCGCGACGACGCGAAGGAACGAGAACGTGATCTGGCAGACATGGCTGATCTACCTGGTGGCGGTCACCGGACTGTCGTTGACGCCCGGCCCCAACAGCCTGCTCGCGCTCACGCACGGCGCCCTGTACGGGCACCGCAGAACGCTCTGGACCGTGACGGGCGGCGCCGTCGGCTTCGTCGTGCTGATCGGCCTGTCGATGCTCGGCATCGGGGCCTTGCTGAAGGCATCGTCGGACCTGCTGACGCTGCTCAAGCTGTGCGGCGGCGCCTACCTGGTCTGGCTGGGAGTGCAGCTCTGGAATGCCCCCGCGCTGCGACTGGACCTGCCGGTCCGGATCCGCGAGAAGAACGGACTGGCCCTATCCCGGCAGGGACTGCTGGCCGCAGTGTCGAACCCGAAGGCGATCCTGTTCTTCGGCGCCTTCCTGCCGCAGTTCATCGACGGCGAACGCCCGCTTCTGCCGCAGTTCGCGGTGATGGCGCTGACCTTCGGCACCGTCGAGTTCCTGGTGGAGTACCTGCTCGCCAGAATGGCCAACAGCGTGCGTCCGCTTCTCGAACGCGCGGGAACGCGGTTCAATCGGGTCTGCGGCGGCCTGTTCGCGCTGATGGGAGTCGCGCTGCCGCTCGCCCGATGAACCGCCAGCCCGATGCGCCCTTACCCGCTGACCCCCTTACCCGTTACCCTCTGACCCTCCGACCAACCGGCCCTCTTCCCCCCTGACCCCCCGACTCGCCGAGCCACCGATGCGACCGCCCGCGGCGGCGATAATTGCCGACGCACCGTTCCAACAACCTACACTTCGTCCGATGAAGCCAAACAACTCCATATTTGCAGCAGAACCCCTCACCCGCGCAATCGAGGCGATCGTCGCCGCCGGCGGCAGCGACGCCCGCGAGGCGCGGGTGGTTGCGGAAAATCTCGTCACCGCCAACCTGACCGGGCACGACTCCCACGGCGTCGGCATGATCCCGCGCTACGTCGAGTCGCTGCTCGAGGGCGGGCTGTCGCCCAATCGCCACCCGGTGATCAAATTCGACGGCGGGGCGCTGATCTCGCTCGACGGTCAGGCCGGCTACGGGCAGGTGATCGGCCTCGAGTCGACCGACATCGCCATCGACCGCGCGAAGCAGTTCGGCGTGTGCGTGATGGCGCTCGCCAACTCGCACCACCTGTGCCGCATCGGACAGTGGGCCGAGCAGGCGGTCGCGCAGGGGCTCGTGTCGCTGAGCTTCACCAACGTGATCTCGCGCTCGATCGTCGCGCCCTTCGGCGGCTCCGACGCGCGCTTCGGCACCAATCCGGTGACGATCGGCGTGCCGCTGCCGGACCAGCCGCCGTTCATCCTCGACATGGCGACCAGCGGCGTCGCGCAGGGCAAGGTGCGCGTCGCGCACAACAAGGGCGAGAAGCTGGCCGAGGGCCTGCTGATCGACGACCACGGCAGGCCCACCATCGACCCGCGCTACGGCGTGATCGACCCGTTCGGCGCGCTGACGACGTTCGGGCTGCACAAGGGCTACGGGCTGGCCGTGGTCTGCGAGCTGCTCGGCGGCGCGCTCACCGGCGGCGGCACCTGGCACTCGGAAGACCGCACCAAGAAGCGCGTGCTCAACGGCATGCTCAGCATCCTCATCGATCCTCAGCGCCTGGGCACCGCGCCGGACTTCGCGCGCGAGGCGGTGGAGTTCGTCACCTGGGTGAAGCAATCGCCGCCCGCCGAAGGCACCGACCGCGTCCGGATCGCCGGTGACCCCGAGCGCGAATCGAAGGCGAAGCGTCTCGCCGAGGGCATCCCGGTCGACGGGACCACCTGGAACGAGATTCTCGCAGCGGGCACGAAGGTGGGCCTGGAAAGCGACGCGCTGCAGCGGCTGGCGCAGGCGCGCGGGTGAGCTTGGCGGGCTGACGCCTGACCCGGGGCGCGTCGCCCCGGTTGGGGCGCACGCCTAGTCGAGCAATACGCCCAGGTCGGTCCTGAAGTAGCGTTCCACCAGCACCGAGACTTCGTTGCGCGCCGCTTCGTAGTCGTTCGCGAAGCGCGCGTGCAGATCGGCGGCGATCGTGGTGAAGCGCGCCAGGAGCGCGGGATCGAAGTGTTTCCCGGCGCCCTGCTGCAGCACCGCGATCGACTCCCGGACCGTCATCGCGTCCTTGTACGGCCGCTCCGAGGTGAGGGCGTCGAAGACGTCGGCGATGGCGAAGATCCGCGCGGTCAGCGGAATCGCCTCGCCCCGCAGCCCTCGGTGATAACCGTCGCCGCCGTACTTTTCGTGATGCCCCCCGATCACTTCGCCTGCGTCGCGCAGCCACTGCGACCGACCGATGATGTCGAGGCCATGCGTGACGTGCGCTCTCATCTTGTCGACTTCCTCGCCAGCGAGGCGCCCCGGCTTGAGCAGGATGTGGTCGGGTACGCCGATCTTCCCGACGTCGTGCAGGAAGGCTCCCTTCATGAGGCGCCGGATGAGGGCGTCGTCGAGGCCTTCGGCCTGCGCAAGGCGCACCGAGTAGATCGTTACCCGATAGTTGTGGGCATCGGTGTCGTTGTCGCGCTTGGCGATCGCGTTGCCGAGCACCTGCAGCGTCTCGAGATTGGCGTCGAGCAGACGCAGCGACAGGTCGCTCAACCGTCGCACGAGGCGTCCAACGAGCGGGTAGATCAGCAACGTACTGACGACCACGATTGCCGCTGCCGTCAGCACCGCCGCCGCCAGGCGGCGCTGGGCCTGCGCAATGGTTTCGGGTGAAACCACGAATACGCCGTTGATCTGCGCCACCCTCGCGCCCTGCCGGTCCGACACGGGAACGGAGATCGCCACTGCCCCGGGAACGCGGTCGTCCCGAATCGGCACGATATCGAGGCGATCGGCGCCGGCCTCGAAGCCGCGCTGTCGGGCAACCGATGCGAGCCCCGCGAGCGCAGGGTCTTCGACGCCGGCGAGCCGTCGGCCGCCGGCGTCCAGTATCTCCACGAAGACGAACCGGCCGAGCGCCGCCGCGGGCATGTCCGCGACGAGACCGTCCAGTGCCTGGGGGAGCACCGCCTGCCACGACTCGCCCCGGGACTGCGCGAGCTGACGCACGCCCAGCCGGAGCAACTCGACACCGAGCGCAGCCCGTTCTTCGATCGCGCCCGCCACCCTGCGGCGCTCCAGCGCGAAGGTCGCGCTCCCGACCAGGGCCGCCAGCACGAGGCCGGCAACGACCGTGCGAAGAATCAGTTCACGCTTTATCGAGCGGCTTCGTGCATTCATGGCGTGCGATGACGATTGCGGTCCAGCGGGTACCGAACGGTTCTCTGCGTCCTGTTCATGTCCGAGTCTCGGGGCAGTGTAGCGGCCAAATCTGGCAGGAGCCGAGTTTCGCGGCACGCGGATTGCCGGCCGATACCGGGCGGCGACGCGCCGTCCACTAGACGGTCCGGCCGACCCGAACGCTTAGGCGCGGGTGCGCACGACACCGAGGCGAATCCTTAGACTGGGCCGATTGCCACCGCTCGCCGGCACAAGCCCACTTCGCGATGTCCCTGGCCGTCGTCCACTCCCGCGCCCTGATCGGGCTGCACGCGCCCGAAGTGCGCGTCGAGGTCCACCTCGGCAACGGGCTGCCCGCGTTCCACATCGTCGGGCTGCCCCAGGCCGCAGTGCGCGAGAGTGCCGACCGGGTGCGTGCGGCGCTGCTGCACTGCGGGTTCGATTTCCCCAATCGCCGCCTCACGGTGAACCTCGCCCCCGCGGACCTGCCAAAGGACTCGGGCCGCTTCGACCTGCCGATCGCCGTGGGCATCCTCGGCGCCAGCGGGCAGGTGCCGATCGACGCGTTGCAGGCGCTGGAGTTCGTGGGAGAACTCTCGCTGACCGGAGAGATCCGCCCGATCCGCGGTGCGCTGGCGATGGCGCTCGCGCTGCACGCCGACCCGGCCCGAAGGCGGCTGGTGATCCCGACCGCATGCAGGGCCGAGACGGCGCTCGTGTCCGACGGCAGCTCGCTGGCCGCGGCGAATCTCGTCGACGTCTGCGCGCACCTGCGCGGCGACTCGCCACTGGAACGCATCGCGCACGCCGTTCCGGCCGCGGCCGCGACACCGGGGGTCGACTTCAGCGACGTCAAGGGCCAGCTGCTCGCCAAGCGCGCGCTCGAGGTGGCCGCCGCCGGCAACCACTCGGCGCTGATGATCGGCCCGCCGGGCGCCGGCAAGACGATGCTCGCGCAGCGGTTTCCTGGACTGCTGCCTGCGCTGGACCACGACGAGGCGCTGGACTGCGCGCTGGTCCAGTCGATCGCGGGGCGCTTCGACGAGCGCGACTGGGGACGACGCCCGTTCCGCAGCCCGCACCACACCGCGTCGGCGGTCGCGCTGGTCGGCGGCGGCGGTGTTCCGCGACCGGGCGAAGTCACGCTTGCGCACCGCGGCGTGCTGTTCCTCGACGAGCTGCCGGAGTTCGACTCGCGCGTGCTCGAGGCGCTGCGCGAGCCCCTCGAGTCCGGCGAGATCACGATCTCGCGCGCGGCCCGGCAGGCCACGTTTCCGGCGCGCTTTCAGCTGATCGCGGCGATGAACCCCTGTCCCTGCGGACACGCGGGCGGCGCCAATGGCCAATGCGCCTGCAGCGCCGACCGCATCCTTCGCTACCAGCGGTCCGTGTCCGGGCCGCTGCTGGACCGGATCGACATCCGGATCCACGTCGAGCCGGTGTCGCCGGCGGACCTGCAGCGGCCGCTGTCGGCACCCGACGACGCCCGTTCACGCGTGTCGGCCGCAATCGCGCGCCAGCGCGAGCGGCAGACCGTGCCAAACGCGCAGCTCGACGTGCGCGCTGTCGAGCGCGTCTGCTCGCTCGCCGAAGGCGCGCGCACCCTGCTGCGTGAAGCGCCCGAGCGGCTGGGATGGTCCGCCCGCGGCCATCACCGCGTGCTGCGTGTCGCGCGCACCATCGCCGATCTCGCCGGCGCCGAAGTCATCGGTCGCACGCACCTGGCCGAGGCGATCCAGTACCGCAGAGCGCTTGCGACCGGCTGACCGCCCGCGGCCGGACCCGGACGGCGCGACACCCGGTACCATCGGTAAACACCATGCGGCATTCGCGCACCAGCCCGCGCCAGACGGTCCGTGCAACGCATCCGACAAAGGGACAGCACCATGACTTCGATTCTGCATCGCTCGATCCGGGACGAACTGCCTCGCGCGGTCGCCGGCGACGGCCCGTTCCTGATCGACGACCAGGGCAGGCGCTACCTCGACGCCTGCGGCGGCGCCGCGGTTTCCTGCCTCGGACACAGCCATCCGGCGGTCATCGCCGCGATCCGCGCGCAGGCCGAGCGCCTGTGCTACGCGCACACCAGTTTCTTCACCAGCGAGCCGGCGGAGGAACTCGCGGAGCACCTGCTCGCCCGCGCGCCCGAGGGACTGTCGCACGCTTACTTCGTCTCGGGCGGCTCGGAGGCGGTCGAAGCGGCGCTGAAGATGGCGCGCCAGTACTTCGTCGAGATCGGACAGCCGCAACGCAGCGTCTTCGTGTCGCGCCGGCAGAGCTACCACGGCAATACGCTGGGCGCGCTCGCGGTCGGCGGCAACGAGTGGCGGCGCGCGCAGTTCGCGCCATTGCTGATCGACACGGTGCAGGTGTCGCCCTGCTATGAGTACCGGGACCGCCTTGCCGACGAGTCTCCCGAAGCGTACGGCCAGCGGCTGGCCGCCGAACTCGACGAGACACTGCGCCGGATCGGCCCGGATCGCGTGATCGCTTTCGTCGCCGAGACCGTGGGCGGAGCGACCGCAGGCGTGCTCACGCCGGTTCCGGGCTACTTCCGCGGAGTGCGCGAAGTCTGCGACCGGCACGGCGTGCTGCTGATCCTCGACGAGGTGATGTGCGGAATGGGCCGCACCGGCAGCCTGTACGCATGCGAACAGGAAGGCGTGGCGCCCGACATCGTCACGGTCGCCAAGGGCCTGGGCGCGGGCTACCAGCCGATCGGCGCCGCGCTGCTGTCACGCCGGATCTTCGACGCGTTCAGCCAGGGCTCGGGTTTCTTCCAGCACGGCCACACCTACCTCGGGCATGTGCTCGCCTGCACCGCGGCGCTCGAGGTGCAGCGCACGATCGAGCGCGACGGGCTGCTGGAGAACGTGAAGCGGCTGGGTGCCACCTTCGAGAACCTGCTGCGCGAGCGCTTCGGCGCGCATCCGCACGTGGGCGACATCCGCGGCCGCGGTTTCTTCCGCGGCATGGAGTTCGTCGCCGATCGCGCGAGCAAGGCGCCCTTCGATCCGTCGCTCAAGGTCCACGCGAGGATCAAGAAAGCGGCGATGGCGCAGGGGCTGATGACCTACCCGATGGGCGGAACGCTGGACGGGCGGCGAGGCGACCACCTGCTGCTCGCGCCGCCGTTCATCGTCGGCGAGGAGCACCTGGTGATGATCGTCGAGCGGCTCGGCGCCGCGCTGGACACGGTCGTGCAGGGTTTGCCCCGCCAGGCCTTCGCCGCCGCCGGACACTGACCGCGGCAGCCGGATCGGTTCAGTCGGCGCGGCGCGGCTGCACCCGCCACATCAGCAGCAGCGCGAACGGCAGCGACTGGATCAGCACCCACACCAGCAGCGCGTGCCGGAACGCCGCGACCTCTGGGTCGCCCAGCGCCCGGAACGCGTCGATGGTGACGCCGAACAGCCACTGGCACACGAAGATGCCGACGAAGATCAGCAGGTTGAACGCGGTGTACGCGCGCCCGGTGAGCGCCGGCGGGAACGTCATGCTGACGTGCGGCTGCACGATGATGTAGCCCGTGCTCGCGATCGCGAACGGCAGCCACAGGACCCATGCCCACGACGCGTCGATCAGCGCGATCGCAAGCTGCAGCAGCAGCACCAGGGTGGTCGAGATCGAGATGATCCGCAGCGTCGACCAGCCGGTCTTGGCCAGCCGCGGCAGCAGCCACCCCAGCCCGACGTAGCCGAACAGCAGCACCAGGTTGAAGATGAACAGCGCCTGCGCGGCCTGCGCCTTGCCCATCCCCAGCACCTGGGTGAACCAGGGGCCGGCCCACAGGCTCTGCATCGAGATGAAGCTGCCCTGGATCACGATCGCCGTCAGGCCGAAGCGCCAGAAATAGGGGTCGGCGAACACCTCCCGGTAGCCGTTCCACACCGACCCGGGCTGCGCCGGGTGCACCGCACGTTCCTCGTCCCTCGGCACGAACACCCGGATCGCGGTCGACGCGACCAGCATCAGGGCCGCCGCCAGCCAGAACACGCCGCGCCAGCCGGCGATCGACAGCGCCGTCTGCACCGGCACGGTCGAGGTCAGCGCTCCGGCGGTGCCCACGACCAGCATCCAGGCGGCGAGCTGCTGCTGGCGCTCGGCCGGATACCAGAAGCGATAGCCCTTGAGCGCCGACATCAGCGCGCCCGCCACGCCGGCGCCGATCAGCGCGCGCCCCAGCCAGAGCATCGCGACGTTCTGCGCCAGTGCGAAGCACACACACCCTGCCGCCGCGACCACCAGCAGGCTCGAGTCGGTGCGCCGCGAGCCGTAACGGTCGAGCCATATGCCCAGCGGGAGCTGCAGCAGCGCGAATCCGAAGAAGTACGCCGACGAGAGTGACCCGAGCTGAGCGTGGCTGAGCCCGAAATCGGCGACCAGCTCGGGCGCGATCACCGCGTTCACCGAACGCAGCGCGTAGGACATGAAGTAGCCGCCGGCGAAGCACGCGAAGACGCGAAGGGCCATCGCGCCCTTCAACGGAGAAGTGTTCACAGGTCAGGACCCCGGCTGCAGCAGTCTGAACGATTCGAAAAAGGTCCGGCCCTCTTCGCGCGGGAACCCCGACCCGATCACCACCCACTGATAAGCGCGTGTTCCGCTCGCGGTGAAGCCGGCAAGCATCGTCGCCGGCTTGCCCTTCACGTTGCCGCTCGCTTCGACGCGGACCGCCGGCACGCGCCCGCGCGCAGCACCGGTCGCGTCGATCACCGTCACGACGTACTCTTCGGCCGCGTTCTCGGTTCCGCCGATATTGCGCACCATGCCCGCGCGCATCGCGGCCCGCGCCTTCTCCCGTGTCGTCGACTGATCGTCGGGAAGCGTCGCGACCGCGACGGTGTAGGAGGCCTCGCCGACACGCGCGCCCTGCATCGTCATCGACACCTCGATCTCGTCGAGCCGGATCCCGCGGGTCATCGACACGGGCTTGCCCGGCAGCAACACCAGGTAGCCGTCGTCGGACGAACGCACCTCGCGCCAGTTGTATTCGGGCGAACAGGCCGCGAGCAGGGTCGCCGCCAGCGCGGCCAATGCGAGTCGCATCGGTTAATCTTAGCAGTGCCGCCTCGGCCGCGACGGCCGTGGGCCGCGCCGGCAGCGACGAGCGCGTCGCAAGCAGCCGGCGCCCAGACCCCGAAGGAGAAGTCCGCCATGCTCTACGAGTTCAAGTCCCGGGCCACCGGCAACCTGGTGGTGACGCAGAAGGTTGCCGAGCGCCTGCTGGCGATCATCGGCAAGGCGCCCGGGCCCACCGGCATCATCCTGCCGGCGCAGATGCCGGCGGCGATCCAGGCGCTGGAGGCCGCGATCGCCGCCGAACGCGCGCACCCGCAGGCCGAGGAAGCCGACACCGACACCGACAACGACGACGACCGCGACCCGGAGCGCTCGCCGGCGATCACGCTCGCGCAGCGCGCCTGGCCGCTGATCGACATGCTCAAGACCGCGGCTGCCGCCGAGCGCGAGATCACCTGGGGCGTGTGACGCGGCTCAGTCTTCGCGCATCAGCCGCCAGTAGTCGATCTTCATCATCAGCGCCGCGCCGGCGATCAGCGACACGAAGGTGATCAGCGATCCGAGCGCGAGCGTCGACATGCCCGACAGGCCCTGACCGATCGTGCAACCCATCGCGGTGATGCCGCCGAAGCCCATCAGGATCGCACCCAGCACGTGGCGCTTCAGATCGGCCGCGTTCGGGAAGCTCTCCTCGCGATAAGTGCGCGAGATCAGCGCCCACGCGAGCGAGCCCGCCACGATGCCGAGCGCGGTGGCGATGCCGAAGGTCACGTGCTTGCTGGTGTCGCTCCAGAACATCAGCAGCTCCAGCGTGTACGCGAACGGCGCGACCAGCGACAGCGACTCGGCGCGGTTGCTGTTGGTGGCGATGAACGCCTCCTCCAGCGTCTTCGGGTGCTCCGCGATGTAGCCCAGGTGCCCCGTCACGTACCAGCCGCCGACCACGGTCAGGCCGACGACGATCCCGCCGATCAGCGTGTCCCGCTGCCAGACGTGGCGATTGGCGAGCACGAAAAGGAGCAGCACGATGCCGATCACCAGCGGCAGCCACATGTCTGTGGTGCCGCGATCCCAGCCCATCGCCGACGACAGCAGCGCGGGAATGTCCTGCGTCTTCTCGAACCTCACCGAGAGCTTGTCGAAGGTGTTGACCCGCCAGACCCCGAACAGACCCTTGAGCGTCACATAGGCCGAAATCCCCAGCACGATGAAGACGACGAGCGACTTCAGGTTGCCGCCGCCGATGCGGATCAGCGTCTTGCTGGTGCAGCCCGATGCCAGCGTCATGCCAACACCGAACAGCACGCCGCCGACGATGTTCGACATCCAGATGAGGTTGGGACCGGTGTAGATCGACTTCCGGATGTCGACGAGGCCGCCCATCTGCAACGCCCAGACGCCCAGGATCGCGATCGCGATCGCGAGAAGCCACATCCGCATGCGCGTCCAGTCGCCCATGTTGACGACGTCGGACACCGCCCCCATCGTGCAGAAATTGGTCTTGTTGCCGACGAAGCCGAAGACCGCGCCGAGCGCGAAGCCCAGCCAGACAATCAGCGTCGCCGAAGGCACCTCTGCGTCCATTGTTCCCTCCCCCCTGTGCGTGTTGGCGCCATGTTCGGCAGCGGGCGCCTCGCCGTCCATACCCCGATCGGGTGGCTTCTCTCGCGGCGCTCAGGCCGCCCAGGCATCGGTGAAGGAGGAAAGCGTTCCTGCGATCCGGTCATGATACCGGGCGCGAAACACCAGCCGGCGGTGCTGCGGCGAATCGCTGAAGGCATCGCGCTCGTGCAGCACATTGTTGCAGACGATGCCCATGCCGGGCTCGAGCCGCAGGCTGTGTACGTAGGGCGCGGCCGCATCGAGCACCGCGCGCAGCGCATCCACCGCGGCGCGCGTCGCCGGATCGTCGTGCCAGGCGATGCTGCGGGTGCGCGCGGTGTAGCGCATGTGCAGGTCGCCGCTCGCCGCGAGCAACGAGAAGACCGGGCCGGACCGGGCGCGGCGCGCCACCTCGCCCGCAACTGCGGCGCCGGCATTCGCATCGGTGCCCGCTCCTGCTCCTGAACCTGCAACGGTGTCGGCAGCGGCACCGGTCTCTGCGTCCGCCTCGGCCTCTCGCGGCGGAATGAGCATCGCGTCCTGGGCCGACAGCGCACGCACGAAAGCGGGGTCGGCGTCGCGCAGCAGGATGTAGGCGATCTCGTGATCGAGCAGCCGGTTGCCGCCGCCCTGCTCGGCGCGCTCGGCGCAGTGAAGCAGCATCGCGTTGATGTTGCGCCGCGGCTCGTTGTAGTAGCCGTCCGTGTGCCACCTGATCGGCCGGTCGGTATACGGGATGAACTCGCTGCGCGTGCCGCGCTCGCTGACCGTGAGGCTGCTGATCCCGTCCTCGTCGGCCAGCCAGTTCGCGTCGAGGCTGCGAAGGCCCAGCTGCTCACCGAGCCGTCGTGCGATCTCCTTGTCGGGCTCGCGACGCCGGCTCGCGTAGACCGCCATGTTCGAGACCCGGCAGCGCTCGACGATCGCGGCGTGCTCGGCGGCACTCAGCCGGGCCGGGTCCCCGACCTCGACGATCAGCGCCTGCGCGCCGGCGGGTGCGCGGGCGAGCTTCCAGTCGCGCCAGCGTCGGTACGACGCATCGTCGTCCAGCGCGAACGGGCTGCGCGTGCGCGCGTGGCGGTCGTCCACACGCGGGGCGGGGCGGAAGTCCGAGCCGGGAACCATGTCGTGCGCAGGCCCTACTCGCCCGCGTCGCCGCCGCCGCGCCGCGGTTTGGGCTCGAGCCCCAGCAGCCCGCGCATCGACTTCTCCATGACGTCCACGCACTCCGGCCCCTCGACGGTCATCGCCTGGTCGAGCGCCCAGCGGCGATCGTCGGGGTCGGCCAGGGTGTCGGTCAGCAGTTGCCCGAAGTGGCGCAGCATCGCGAACTCCGGGCCGTCGTCCCGATAGTCGAAATCCGCGTACTCGGCGGCGCGCTGATTGAACCGGTCGATGAAGCGCTTGCGGTACCCGCCGCCCGGCGCCGGACCGAGCAGATCGTCGAAGCTGTCCTGCAGAAGCTCGCCCACCCGCGTGACCAGCGTCGACGTGAAGACCTCTCGTGCGGCTCCCGGGTCGTGGCGGTAGGCGATGCGGTCGGCGACGACCACCAGGAAGCACAGCAGCTCGACGAGCACCATCAGATAGTCGGGCCCGGCGGCGACGTCGAAGTTGCCCTTGCGCAGGTTCTTCAGCCGCGCGTCCGCGATTCGCCAGACGATGGCGGCCAGCGCATTGGCCACCTGCGCCGGGTCGCGCGGCGTGGCGTCGCGAAACCAGTGGGTCTTCAGTTTGATGCCAGGGCGCAAGCGCGTGTTCTCCGGTCGGGGCGGGGCGAGTCAGGCCTTGCGGATGTAGAACTCCCAGTCGTGCGAGCCGAACTCGACCACGTCCTCGAGCTTGCAGCCGGTGACCCTTGCCCAGCCCTCGACGTCGGCGCGCGCGCCCGGGCAGTTGCTGACCAGCCGGAGGATCTCCCCCGAGGCCATTCCCTCGAGCACCTTCTTGGCCTCGAGGATCGGGCCCGGGC
>Ga0316188_10000533_pt1 | contig 16479 bp, 15 predicted proteins | sample Phiworburrow1_MG_FD_204933 | JGI IMG/M metagenome (GOLD analysis project Ga0316188, IMG submission 204933) | Coastal sediment microbial communities from Maine, United States - Phippsburg worm burrow 1 | ecosystem: Environmental > Aquatic > Marine > Coastal > Sediment | place: USA: Maine...
CGAACCAGTTACAAGATTCTATTCCAGATATGATGCTGCTAGATATTGAAATGCCGCGTATGGATGGATTCGAGGTTGCAAGTTATGTGAGAAATGATGAACGTTTGAAAAATATCCCGATAATTATGATTACTTCAAGAACTGGTAGCAAGCATAAAGAAAAAGCGATGGAAATCGGGGTTAATCAATATCTGGGTAAGCCATTTCAGGAAGAGGAACTGGTAAGTAACATCAACAAGATTTTACATACGTCCTTTTAATTAGCTGATCGAGAAGGTTAATGACAAAAAACACACAATCGATTAAATGCGTGATTCTTACGCTTCGTAAGGAAAACGTTATCGTGCCTAATGCATTGGTAGCTGAGATTGTCTCTGTTAAAGATATTGAGAGAAAGGATAGTTCTCCAGACTGGTTTTTGGGAATAATGAAATGGCGTGGTTCTGATGTGCCGCTATTATCATTCGAAGCTGCCGGTGGCGCCGGTAGAGCTAAAGTAAATCTAAACACACAGGCAGTAATATTATACGGAGTTGCTAAGGGTGATGAGGCCAACGAGACTCCATATTTAGGCCTGGTGATGTCTGGTGTACCTCATGTCAGTCATTTTAATCGTGGGCAAATAAAGACCGATCGAGAAGCAGTGGAAGATCATCCTATGGTTGCTCAAAAAGTCAGAATCAATGGAGCGAGTGTCAGCATACTAGATGTTGAAGCGATGTCAGGTATGGTTTCTCAGTTGGCAGTCTAGTCAGCTCATGAATTGCTGATAATTAAAAATCACCCCATAACATCTGCAGCGCACTGATAACAGCAGGTCCCGCAGTTTCTGTGCGAAGAATGCGCGGACCAAAACTAATATTCTTAAAATCATTTTCTGCAAGAAAGCTAATCTCTTCTTTACTGAGTCCACCTTCCGGACCGATGAATATTTCGATTGACTGTTGACTGAAATCAATTTCTTTTAAAGATGTCTTCACTTCAGGATTTAAAATAATCCTGTATGCATCCCGTTTAAGAGAAGGAATAATATTATTTAATGGAATAATCTCCGTTATCCTCGGGATAATGCTACGACCGGATTGTTCGCAGGCGCTGATCGCGATATTTTGCCAGTGAGCTATTTTTTTAAATTGTTTTTCCTGGGTTAGTTTAGTATTTGAACGCTGGCATAAGACCGGAATAACTTTATTGACGCCAAGTTCTACGGATTTCTGGATGGTGGTCTCCATTCTATCATGGCGTGACAGTCCCTGAAGGAGCGTGATATTTAAGTTCGATTCACTTTTTACTATTGTTTTCGATTCGATTGAAACCTGGGTTTTTTTAGGACTGTCATCCATAGTCCGGCAGTAATAATCAAAACCGTCACCATTGAATAAGACTATAGGGGTGTCTTTTTTTGTGCGTAACACGCGGATGAGGTGGTTAGATGCGTTTGTATCCAGATTTACGGTTTTACCACAAGTTAATTCTTCAGCAAAGTACAATCGTGTGATACGCACGATTAAACAGAAATGTTGTTCCAGATTGCATTTATGCTGTCAGACTGATTCAAGGTGTAAAAGTGTAAGCCAGGAGCACCTTGTTCTAATAGCTGATTGCATAACTTGCTGACAACCTCAAGACCAAAAGCCTGCAGGCTGTCTTTATCACTGGCAAATACCTCTAACTGCTTTCTAATCCAGCGTGGAATCTCAGCGCCACAGGCATCCGAAAAGCGGGTTAGACTTTCAAAGTTAGTGATTGGCATAATGCCCGGCGTTACAGGGATATGTATATTTTCGCGGTAACAGTTATCGATGAAACGAGAATAAGCATCGATATTGTAGAAGTACTGGGTGATGGCGCCATTCGCGCCGGCCGCAACTTTATTTTTGAAATGTTCGAAGTCGCTCTGTGGTGATATAGATTCGGGGTGATACTCGGGATAGGCAGCGACTTCAATATTGAAGTGGTCACCGGTGGTCCCACGGATATAAGACACCAGTTCATTGGCGTGTAGCAATTCTTTAGTAGTTTCACCAGAGGCAGGTATGTCGCCACGGAGTGTGACAAGTCGAGTCACACCCAGGCTGATATATTCCTGCAGTAACTCGCTGATCTGTCTTTTAGTGGAACCAATACAGGAAATATGTGGAGCGACGTTGATGCCTCTTTCAGATAGCAGTTTAACTGTTTCCAGCGTGCTATCACGTGTTGTTCCACCGGCACCAAAGGTGACAGAGTAATAAGCTGGCTCGATGACATCGTTTAATGCCTGTTGTGTTTTTATTAATTTTTCAACACCGGCTTCCGTGCGCGGCGGAAAAAACTCACAACTAAACATTTTCGAACGATTGTTAACGTTCATAATATAAACTCACAAAGTACCGTGGCCAATGGCGGTTTCAAATAAGCAGGCATTAATAGCGATAGTGATCTGCTTTATAAGGGCCATCAACTGGGACATTGATATAGTCAGCCTGAATCTGCGTTAAAGTGGTCAGATTAGCGCCCACTTTTTTCAGGTGGAGACGTGCCACTTTTTCATCGAGTAATTTCGGCAGGATATAAACTCTGTTTTCGTAATTTTCACTATGCTTATAAAATTCGATCTGCGCCATCACCTGATTAGTGAATGATGCAGACATAACAAAGCTTGGGTGGCCTGTTGCACAACCCAGGTTAACAAGACGGCCTTTGGCCAGAACGATAATGCGCTTACCATCAGGGAAAATAACATGGTCAACCTGTGGTTTGATTTCTTCCCACTTGTATTTTGCGATAGAAGCGATATTTATCTCGGAATCGAAATGACCGATATTACATACGATAGCTTCGTTCTTCATGGCGAGCATGTGATCATGATCGATCACGTTGACGTTGCCCGTGGTGGTGACAAAGATATCGCCAAGGGCAGAAACGTCGTTCATTTCGACGACGCGGTAACCTTCCATCGCTGCCTGCAATGCACAGATAGGATCAATCTCTGTGACCCATACCGTTGCGCCCATGCCACGGAACGCCTGAGCACAGCCTTTGCCGACGTCACCATATCCCAAAACCACGCAGATCTTGCCGGCTATCATTACATCGGTTGCGCGTTTGATACTGTCGATCAGAGATTCACGGCAGCCATAAAGGTTGTCAAACTTGGATTTGGTTGCGGAATCGTTGACGTTCATTGCAGGAAACAATAACTGATTTTTTGCCTGCATTTCGTAGAGACGATGTACACCGGTAGTGGTTTCTTCGGTGACGCCTTTGACACTGGCGGCGATGTGCTGCCAGGTGTTTGCGCCGGGCTTGATAGTGCGACGCAGGACATCAAGAATAGCTTTGTATTCCTCGTTATCATCGTCTTTCGTTTCTGGAATGGCGCCTGCTTTTTCGAACTCAACACCTTTGTGGACCAACAATGTAGCATCGCCGCCGTCATCAAGAATCATGTTGGGCAATTTGCCGTCAGGCCATATCAGCGCCTGCTCGGTGCACCACCAGTACTCTTCGATGGTCTCGCCCTTCCAGGCAAAAACAGGGATGCCCTGATCAGCAATCGCGGCAGCAGCGTGGTCCTGAGTAGAGAAAATATTACAGGATACCCAGCGTACTTCAGCACCCAGCGCGACCAGTGTTTCGATCAGTACTGCTGTCTGAATAGTCATGTGTATGCTGCCCATGATGCGACAGCCGGCTAATGGCTGTTCAGCGCCATATTCTTCACGCAATGCCATCAGTCCAGGCATCTCGGTTTCGGCAATACGGATTTCTTTATGACCCCATTCGGCCAGAGAAATATCGGCGACTTTGTAGTCTTTCTTTGAGTTGGTACCAACAACGGCGTTCATGCTCATCTCCTCATCTGTAATTAAAGAAATGAGCGCCGTTGTTAATAAGATACCTGGTGAAAGGATTCTTGCTTCTGAGCCTGACAGAAAAAACTGTTGCAGCGCTCCTCAGAAATGGTTTTCGAATTATAGCCCAGCAGCAGCCTTTAATGCATCCGCTTTATCGGTTTTTTCCCAGGTGAATTCGCTTTCTTCGCGTCCAAAGTGGCCATAAGCCGCAGTTTTCCTGTAGATGGGGCGCAACAGGTCGAGCATATCAACTATGCCTTTTGGCTTCAGATTAAAGTGCTCTCGGATCAGTTCAACAATTTTTATGTCTGAAATTTTACCGGTACCAAAAGTCTGTATAGAGATCGATGTTGGTTGAGCGACACCAATTGCATAAGAGACCTGGATCTCACATTTATCTGCAAGGCCTGCTGCGACGATGTTTTTCGCAACATAACGTCCTGCATAAGCTGCTGAACGATCAACTTTTGACGGATCTTTGCCGGAGAATGCGCCACCACCATGACGGGCCATACCGCCGTAGGTATCAACGATGATCTTACGGCCGGTTAATCCGCAGTCGCCAACAGGGCCGCCGATGACAAACTTGCCGGTCGGATTGATATGGAACTGTGTATCTTTGCTAATCCACTCTTTAGGTAATTCATGCAGGATGATTTCGTCCATCACCGCTTCACGTAAAGTTTTATATTCGATATCAGGGGCATGTTGTGTTGATAAAACCACAGCATCGATAGCCACCGGTTTACCGTCATCATAACGGAAAGTGACCTGGCTTTTTGCATCCGGACGCAACCAGGGCAGGGTGCCGTTTTTACGCAGGTCAGCCTGCCGTTTTACCAGGCGGTGTGCATAGGTGATGGGTGCGGGCATTAAAACACTGGTTTCGTTGCTGGCATAACCGAACATTAAACCCTGGTCGCCCGCGCCCTGTTCGTGGTCAGATGATTCGTCAACGCCAGCAGCGATATCAGCTGATTGTTTGTCTATCGAAGTGATCACCGCGCATGAGGCATAATCAAAACCCATCTCAGAGCTGTTATAACCAATTTCTTTGATCGTGTTCCTCACCACGTCCTGCATATCGATCCACGCTGAAGTGGTGATTTCGCCAGCAATCACCACCATGCCGGTATTGATCAGTGTTTCACAGGCAACACGAGCTTTGTTGTCCTGCTCAAAAATAGCATCGAGGATAGCGTCTGAAATCTGGTCAGCGACTTTATCGGGATGACCCTCGGAAACGGATTCGGATGTAAATAAATGACTGCTCATGTTTAAACCTTTTGTAAATTGCCGGTATGGAACTGGCGTTATTAACTATTCGAGCGGGCATAAAAAAACCCGCTAAGCTGTTTTGCTAAAACGGGTTTCCGATGTTCTGTGTATCGTAGGTCGCTTTAGCTGAATTTATATAGCGCCCGCAATCTGAGTCAAATTAGCGCTTTAGAATGGCATTATCCATCAAATTATGCTGTTGTCAATCATTTTTTGGCCTGTTCATTATTTTGTCGGGCGCGCAAGGTACTCCTTCCATTCTTCATCGCTGAGTTGCTCGTTGTTTTCCAGTTTGCGTTTGAAATATTCATCACGCTCTTCACTAGCAAGGCGTTCAACGATATTTTTATATTCTTCGATGATATTATTGGTGTTGTCTGTTTCGGGTGTTTGTAACATGGCTAGTGCATTGAGCGCTTTTTCATGTTCTGCGCCACGGAAACGCTCGAGTAATGCCGCCGGGGTAATTTCAATGTTCGATTCGATGGTCTGTTGAAGTGTATACAGTAAGGGCAGTCCTTTATTTGATGCATTTTTGAAATTTTCAGGTACTTTGTGGTGTGATGCCAGTATAGGGTTTTGTACCAGCAGGGCTATGGCAATACGGGTTTTGTTATTTGATATATGTTGACCGCGAATGGGTTTGAGGGTCTTAGGCGGCCGTTTCGTTTCCTCAGGTCTTGAGTCGATTTTTGATTCGAGCTGTTGCTGGCTTAAGCCGACTAGCGAAGAGAGTTCTTCGACCAATAGATCTTTAAACAGACTGTTATGCATTTTCTGTATCAAGGTATTAGCTTTGCTGGCAAGCTGAGCTTTGCCTTCTTTCGTGTCGATATCAGATGCAGCTTTCAAAGTCTGAAATAAAAAATCAGATAATGTCGATGCCTGTTTAATGCGTTGTTCGAAAGCTTCCTTGCCTTCCTTTCGGATCATGGTGTCGGGATCTTCTTTCTCTGGAAGGAAAAGAAACTTTGCAACCATGCCGTCACGGATGACGGGTAGTGTGTTTTCCAGTGCACGCCAGGCAGCTTTTTTCCCGGCCAGATCGCCGTCATAACAGAAAACTATTTCATGCGTAGTGCGAAATGTCTTTTGAATCTGTTCAGTGGTCGTTGCCGTGCCTAAGGAGGCAACCGCATAGCTGATGCCATGTTGTGCCAGGGCAACAACATCCATATACCCTTCCACAATGACGATACGGTCAATTTTTCTTAACGCCTGCCTGGTTTCATATAGGCCATAGAGTTCCTGTCCTTTGTGAAAAACAGCATTTTCCGGTGAGTTTAAATATTTGGGTTCGCCCTGGTCGAGGATGCGGCCACCAAAGCCAATGACTCGACCTCGCTGGTCAGTGATAGGGAACATGATGCGGTCACGAAAACGATCATAGGTTCTGTTGTTTTCATTATTTATGATCAGACCAGTTTTACTAAGAGCATTTAAGCTTTCTGTGGTTTTCCCCAGGTGACTCATTAAAAAGTCCCAGCCATCGGGTGCGTAACCGATCTTAAACTGTTTAGCTACCTCGCCGGTAAGGCCGCGTTGTTTCAGATAATCGATCGCACGATCCGATATTTTTAACTCTTGCTGAAATAGCTCAGAAGCCTGTTTCAATATGTCATACAGTGGTTGTTTATCCTGCCTGTTCTGAGTTGCGCCTGTTTCATTCTCATGAGGGATATCCATATGCTGGTCAGCGGCCAGTGACTCAATAGCATCGATGTAACTGAGATGTTCGTAGTCCATTAAGAACCCGATGACATTACCTTTGGCGTGGCAGCCAAAACAGTAATAGAACTGTTTGTTCTCGCTCACGGTAAACGAGGGTGTTTTTTCATTATGGAAAGGGCAGCAGGCGGTATATTCCTTGCCTTTTCTTTTCAGGGGTACGCGGGCATTGATGACTGCGACGATATCACTTCGTGCAATTAAATCATCAATAAAATTTTGCGGTATTCGACCAGACACAGTAGTCGCGTTATGGGATCAGATTAACAAACGATAACTGTCTGGGATTGAAGATCCTTTCGTATTCAACAATGGCATAACGGTCGGTCATGCCGGCAATGTAATCTGAAATACCGCGAGCGATACCGATGTCGCCATGTTTTTCTTTTAAAATATTGCAATGTGCTGATGCTTCGCCAGGCAGGATTTTATGATCATCCATAAACGCACTGAATAAAGCTTCGATAACATCTGCGGCTTTTTTGGTCATGCGATGTACGCGGTAATGTTGATAGAGATTTTTGCGCAGGAATTGCTTTAGTTCCAGTTTTTTCTCGTTCATCTCGTTACTGAACGCCATTATCCGTTGATCGTAATGGCGAACATCATCTACCGAAGTTAAATTAGCATTAGCGATATTTGTGCGGGAAGTGTCTATCAGATCAACTACCATGACATTGATCATACGTCTGATGATTTCATGGATGAGTTTTTTATCGTCGATGCCGGGATATCGTTTATTGACGACGTCGTATTGTGTCCTGAATAACTCTATTTTTAATAAGTCGTCTATGGCTATCAGGCGATAGCGGATGCCGTCATCGATATCATGATTGTTATAAGCGATCTCATCTGAGTAATCAGTTAGCTGCGCTTCCAGGGCCGCCTGTGTTTTGTCAAGAAAACGCTGGCCTACGTCACCGAGGTTTTGCGCGTTGGTGACAGAGCAGTGTTTCAAAATCCCTTCACGGGTTTCAAACGTCAGGTTGAGGCCATCAAAATCTGCGTATTTCTGCTCGAGTTTATCAACCACGCGCAGTGACTGTATGTTGTGCTCAAAACCGCCAAAATTTTTCATGCAGTTATTCAATGCAGTCTGTCCGGCATGGCCAAAAGGTGTGTGGCCAAGATCATGCGCTAATGCGATGGCTTCAGTGAGGTCCTCATGAAGTCTCAACTCGCGAGCTATGCTGCGTGCGATCTGTGCAACTTCCAGTGAATGCGTTAAGCGGGTGCGGAATAAATCACCTTCATGATTAACAAATACCTGGGTTTTGTATTCCAGGCGTCTGAAGGCGGCAGAGTGGATGATGCGATCACGATCGCGCTGGTATTCATTACGATAAGTCGGATGGGATTCCTCATAACGCCGACCGATAGACTTGGTGTCATCACACGCATAAGGAACTAAAAGTCCGCTATAACTGCTGCTGTTGCTGCTTTTCAGGTCTGCGACATTCATACTTGATTCAATCATGCCTCAGTGGTGGTGGAAAGCTGGATGGCTTTCTTCAGATCGTCCAGGGTGAAATCGCTGGTCACCAGTGCGTGTCCGATACCTTTCATTAAAACCAGGCGTAACACACCATCGAGCACTTTTTTATCGACTGACATGAGCTGCAGAAACTTATCAACTGACATCAAGGCAGGGGCTTTAGTCGGTAGTTTTGCGCTTTCGATTAGCTTGATAGTTCGCCTGGTTTCATCATCATTCATCCAGCCCATCTGGTTGGACATGTTGGCTGCCATGCACATGCCTGTGGCAACGGCCTCACCATGCAGCCATTCGCCATAGCCCATACCGTTTTCGATGGCATGCCCGAAGGTGTGTCCGAGATTGAGCAAAGCGCGCTTGCCACTTTCTCGTTCATCGGCTGCTACCACATCGGCCTTGGTCTGACACGAGACCTCTATTGCGTAGCTGAGTGCAGGTTTGTCGCGGCTTAGTAATGCCGACATGTTTTTTTCTAACCAGCTAAAAAAATCAGCTTTGCATATTAGTCCGTATTTTATGATCTCAGCAATGCCGGCGCTTAATTCTCTGTCGGGCAGGGTATCCAGAGTGTCGGTGTCTGCGATGACAGCCCTGGGCTGATAAAAAGCGCCTATCATATTTTTGCCAAGAGGATGATTCACCCCGGTTTTACCGCCGACGGAGGAATCAACCTGAGATAATAAGGTGGTGGGGATCTGAACCAGGTGTACACCGCGTTGATAACTGGCGGCGGCAAAACCTGCCATATCACCGACGACGCCGCCACCAAGGGCGATAACCGTGGTGTTACGATCAAAATGATTGCGTAAAAGACCATCATAGATCTGATTCAATACTTCCAGGTTTTTGTATTTTTCACCGTCGGGCAGGATAACTGCCTGATGTTTTAGACCGGACAGCATGGCTTGTGTTTTAGCAAGGTAAAGCGGTGCTACGGTTTCATTACTGACGATAAGTGCACTATTACCGGGGATATGTTTTTTTAGCAGTTCAGCCTGTCCGAGAAGGGCGTTACCAATATATATCGGGTAACTGCGCTCGCCGAGGTCAACAGTCAGTGTTGTCATCTATCAAGTTTCTAGTGGTAGTTTCAATTGTATTCGAAATAGGGTATGCACGATAAGTTCTACAACTATTTAAGCTGCTTAATGATAGCCTGTATTAGGCTGTGAATCGAGTTGTTTGCGGTTTCTATGATGTAATCAGCCGTTTCTTCATAAAGTGGTCCACGTTGTTCAAGTAATCGACCGAGTGTGGTTTCAATGGCTTCTTCGGTCTGAAGCAGGGGTCTGTTTTTGTCTTTGCTGGTGCGTTCAACGAGGGTTTTCAAGTTGCTTTTCAGGTAAAAAACCGTGCCTCGATTAACCAGGTGGTTTCGATTCTCAGCATTGAGAATGGCGCCACCGCCGGTAGCGAGCACGATGTTCTTTTTTTGCGTCAGTTCATCGATGATGGCCGCTTCCCGTGCCCGGAATCCATCTTCACCTTCTTTCTCGAATATCAGGGGAATATCAACACCGGTACGCTCTTCGATGACACGATCGCTGTCATAGAACTCCATTTTGAGTTTACGGGCTAGCTGGCGGCCGACGGTGGTTTTGCCGGTACCCATTAAACCGATTAAAAATATGTTTTTTTGATTGAGCATAAAAAAAGCGACCTCGCTTCAAGTCAAACAGCGGAGGTCGCTTAGGATATCAGAAATATTACGGTACTGGTGGGCCATCGATTTTCAAGGTGTTCGAATCCCAGATAATCGCATTGGTAATGACGAGAGTGCTGCATAACGAACTGTGTGTACATCCTGCGCCATTGAAGAAGCTATCTCCAATATCGTGCACGCCATTTATACCAGTCAGGTCGTTCCCATTCACAACATCTATAATGTCTTCGCCAAAGTCATACACATCATTTTCATTTGCGTCTACATAGGGCTCTTCTAAATCCACGAAGACGGTACCATCGTCATCATCAAAAATTCCATTGCCATTTGTGTCAGTAAAAGATTCTTCTCCTACGGTGTATGCAACAATAGTAACTAGCAGATCATCACCGGGCCCGCCGGCTTCAGGTCTTTTTATTGCGGACCATGTTACTTCACAAAAACCATTTTCTGTTATACAGCTTGGCGATATAGTGCCATATTCAGTGCGAAAATAAATGGTGTGTTTGTCTGTAAGAATCTGATTATGCCTGTCGCCAATAAAAACAGTCATTGTCACATCAGTTTTGGTAAAGATGCCAGTAGCAGGATCGATAACTTTCGGCTGTGTATCAGAAGCAAGTAAAGAGAAGTTTTTATAGGAGATAGCTCCAGCATTCGTAGGTGTCTCTGATGTATTAGGTGTTTCAAGCGCACTTGTATCTCCATCACAGCTCGCCGCAAAGAATGTGCAGATTGCAATTATCGTGAATATTTTTAAAAAACGGTTGTTCATGTCTGTTTCTTCCTTACCTATGACAGGTAAACATCTAAAGTGAAAGAGCATCTTTAAGGATTTGAGGTGTAACAAATATCAGCAACTCTCGTCTTTCATCACTTTCCAGTGTGTGTCTAAAGAAAAAACCGATCAATGGAATGTCGCCGAGGAAAGGTACTTTATCCACTTCATTGCGTTTGATCTGTTCATAAATACCGCCTAATACCACGGTATCACCGTTGTTCACCAAAACCTGTGTTGCTACTTCGCGAGTATCAATACTGGGGATGCCGGAGAAAATATCACCGACTGTGTCATTGTTGACAGCCAGATCCATAATAACTCGATCATCAGGGGTGATTTGTGGTGTTACTTCGATACTTAACACTGCTTTTTTAAATTCAACCTGAGTCGCTCCGCTTGAAGAGGCAGATAAATAAGGAATTTCTACACCCTGTTCAATGCGTGCCAGGTGTCGGTCAGCGGTGACCACGCGAGGACTCGAGATAACTTCACCCTGATTTTCTGCCTGCAAAGCAGAAATCTCCAGATCAATCAGTGAGCTGCCACTTAATACTGCAAATGCAATACTGCCAGCCGCCGCGCCAGATGTGGCGAGGTTAACGTTTAAACGATCCGCTGCTGTTATACCGCTAGGATAGGTAAAGGGCTCCGGGGTTCCAGTATTGGTTATGTTATTAATACCGCTGGAGGTGATTGTGTCAGAGCCTCTGAAGGTACCAGTGGTTGCAGCAAAACCATCGGAGTTGGTGTTTGCTTGAGTGACGCCGAAGCGTGACCCCAGCTCTTTGGTGAATTCATCTGTGGCGATAACGATACGTGATGAAATCATTACCTGACGGATAGGAATGTCCAGTTTTTGCAAGGTGCGTCGTACTTCAGAGATGACCTCTTCGGTATCTTTTACGATTAAGGTATTGGTGCGTTCATCGACAATGACGCTGCCGCGAGGGCTGAGAATGCCGGAAGATGCAGTTGCACTGGCTTCTTCACCAGCATCGCCACCACCGCCTTGGCCGGTGAATATACCTGCGAGCTCGGTTACTTTGGCAAAGTTTATGGTGAAAAACGCGCTTCTGATCGGGGCAAGTTCAGAGACTGACTGTTGCGCTTCAAGATCGATCTTTTCCTGAGCGGCAATCTCTTCACTAGGAGCAATCATCATGACGGTACCGGATTCACGTTTCGATAACCCTTTAGCTTTGAGGATGATATCAAGCGCCTGATCCCAGGGGACATTTTTCAGTCGTAATGTCAGGTTGCCATCGACTGAGTCACTGACCACAACATTAAGGCTGGTGAAATCTGCTATTAACTGAAGTACGGCACGTACAGGGATGTCCTGAAAATTAAGTGATAATCTCTCGCCGGTATAGCCGAATTTTTCTTTTTTGACTTCTTCGAGTTCATCTTTACTGATGGGTTTTAACTCAATAGTAAAAATATTATTGGCCTGATATGCGACGTGTTCATAATCACTGTTAACGGGCTCTATTTCTATTCTGACATTATCGTCTTCTTCAAAACTGCTGACAGACTTTACTGGTGTAGCAAAGTCGAGTACGTCCAGTGTCTGACGCAGTTCAGCAGGTAATTTGATACCGAGGAATTTCACCACGACTTTGCCAAACTCGTCACTGATGTCCATCGGGATATTGGCATCGGTTAAGTTTACGACAACACGACCTTCACCTTCTTCACCGCGTCTGAAGTCGATTTTTTCTATACCGCGCGGGTTGTTAGAGAATCTAGGTGCATCTTTCGGCGTGCTTCCTACAGTCGCAGCAACCGTTTCAAAGGCGGCTCCTGTGGCCTCACTGTCCAGGGTGATGAGTACATTTTTTCCCTGGGTAGTGACCTGATACGGAACCACCTCGGTTAAATTTAAAATTACGCGTGTCTTGCTCTTGGTTGAGACGGCGGTTATTGATTGTGCGATGCCGATTCCGATAGGTTGTGAACGTTTGGGTAAGTTGCTGCCGGTATCTGCAAAGTCAAAAGCGATGCGTGCGGGATTATCGATAGTAAAACTCAGTGGTGTTACTGCCTGTTCAGTTAATTCAAGACTGATCTGCAGGCGGTTTCCAGGTAGAGATGAATACTGTATATCCTTGATAGCATTAGTACTAGCTATTGCAATTGAGCTGAATAAACAGAACAGTGACAGCGTCTGCACCAGGCGACTAGTCAGGGTTGAAAAATTCATGCTTTTCCCTTCCGCATATTTATTTATTATAGTTTTTAACATGTTTCTCTCCACGAGCACCGCAATGTCTGCTGGTGATATTATTGTCCACCAATCGCGATTGATGCATCTCTTTCTATATAACCGCCAATACCATCAGGTACGATTTCTACAAGAAAGATGGCGGAATCGTTAATTTCAAGTATTCGACCTTCACTTTGTCCCATGTAATTGCCAACCTGGACACGGTGTACAACGTTTTGCGGGTCTTTGATTAATCCCCATAGTTGGTCATTCTGTTCAAGTATGCCAACCATGCTAAGCGTATCTAAAGGAAATGCTTCGAGCGGTTGTTTTGGCCGGGTTGAATCGGGATTGAGCAAGCTGGTTTTTGTTGTATCATCATCAAGATCAACATTAGCAACAAAAGGGTCGCGTAAATCGCCCGCAGAATAGCTAAAACTTTCGTAGGGCTTAAATTGCGGGATCGGCTTTACACTACCTACATGTGAAGATTTTGTTTCTGCGATAAAAGTCCGCAGGTCAGATGTATCCTGGCTACAGGCGCTTACGGTCAGCAAACTAAAACAGATTACGGTTGATTTTAATCTGATCATTTTTCAGCCCCCTGTTCAGATTCATCGAGGTACTGATAGGTGATGGCGGTTAGTTCCATGGTTAATTTCACACCGCCTGCAGGATCAGATGGTGTGATTGAAATATCCTGCACCGTAACAATGCGTGGCAGGGCAGCAACGCCGCTGATAAACTCAGCAAATTCGTGATAGCGCCCAGTTACTTTTAATTTAATTGGATATTCAGAATAGAATTCTTTAGGGCGCAGACCTTCGGGTTTGAAATAGTCAATTTCCAGCCCGGATGAGATACCTGTTTGTGAAATATCGGTCAATAGTGTTTCGATTTCAGTCTCATTTGGTAATTGCCTCAATAGAGTGCCAAAAGAGGTACGCATTTCATCTAGCTGTTGTTTGTATGCTTCAAGGTTGGCTGCTTTGGCCTGTTTGCCAGTAAAAATATTACGCAACTCAATTTCTTGGGCAGTCACTTTATTAAGTTCGGCTGTCTGTTCTGTAGTATCCAGGAAATAGCCAGCAACAGCTAAAGCAATACACAAAGTAAGAATTATCGCTATTTTTACGGGTAATGGCGCGGTGCCGATCTTTTTAAGATCGTTGATGTCGAGTTCATCCAGTCTGATTTCGGAGAGGTCCATTAGATGTCTGCTCCTTTATTTTTTGTTTTTTTATCATCAGGCAAGGTCTGAGATGTGGTAAGGGTAAAATCACTGCTCCTTAGTGTACCTTTTTTGGTTTCGATTACATTAAGTTTCGGTGTGGCCATCCACGCTGAAGCATCAATATTTCTCATATAAGCTGATACTCGACCATTGGACTCTGCAACACCTTTGATGGTCAATTGATCACCTTCCTGTTTGATATTGGTTAAATAAATACCTTCGGGGACGGTGCGTACAAAATCATCAAATAAATGCACAATTTGTGGTCGGCGCTGCTGTAGCGACTGGATGACATCCATGCGTGCCAGCAATTGCTCTTTGGTATCTTCGAGAGCTGCGATTTGTTTTAATGAATCGTCCAGGGTTTTGATTTCATCCTGCAAAATCTTGTTGCGGAATTTCTGGTGATCTATCTGATTCGAGAATGTCACGTGCACCAGAAAAATAAGTGCGCCGGTTAATATCATAGATAGTGCGGCAACGGTTGCAAACTGTCGTGTTTGTTCCTGTCTTTTTTCTTCACGCCAGGGTAATAAGTTAATGTGTGCCATTAGTCAAAGCTCCTCATGGCCAGGCCGCAGGCTATCATCAATGACGGTGCATCGTTGCTTAAGGCTTGTGGATTAACTTTCGAAGATAATGACATTTCTGCGAATGGATTTGCAATGACCGTTGGGGTATCAAGGTGTGACTCCACCAGTTCATCGATGCCGGGTATTGATGCGCATCCGCCAGCAAGTACAATCAGGTCAACTGCATTATGCTGCCCCGAGGTATAAAAGAACTGCAGGAAACGGCTCACCTGCTGTGCAATTGTTTCTTTGAATGGTTCCAGTACTTCAGGGATGTAATTATCAGGCAGACCACCTTCTTTTTTAAGGCGGCCAGCTTCATCATAAGCAAGCCCATAACGTCGCATAATCTCTTCTGTTAACTGTTTGCCGCCAAAGCTCTGCTCACGAGTATATATAAGGTGATTATTTTCGACTACATTCAGGCTTGTCATGGTGGCACCGATATCAATTACTGCAATCACCTTGTCTCCACTGCCGCCTTCCATTTGATGAGCGATCAACTTGGCAGAGTTTTCGATAGTGTAGGCTTCGACATCAACAATTTTTGGTGTCAGGCCGCCGAGTGATAAAGCGGCAGAGCGTAATTCGATATTCTCACTTCGTGATGCAGCAAGTAAGACATCTACTGTATCTGGATTATTTGCTGACGGACCGATAACTTCGAAATCGAGATTAATCTCTTCCAGAGGGTAAGGGATATACTGGTCGGCTTCCATTTCGATCTGGGTTTCAAGTTCGTCATCACTTAAACCGGCCGGCATAGTAATGATTTTTGTAATAACGGAAGAGCCAGCGACAGCAACCGCTGCATTTTTGACTTTGGTGCCTGAACGTTTAACAGCTTTTTGAATGGTGTTGCCAACAGCTTCAACATCCTGAATGTTTTTGTCGACCACTGCGTTATCAGGTAATGGTTCTACCGTAAGACTTTGCACGCGGTATTTATCACCATCCTGGGCTAACTCAAGTAGTTTTACCGACGTCGAGCTAATATCCAGACCTAATATGGCTGGTTTCTTGCGTTTTAGCAGGCCCACGCTTTTCCCCTTATTATTTATATATTTTAAAGGTAGTTATAGAATACATTATAATTTTTTGCATTAAATATTAGCGGTAAGTGTAGAAAATTACTACATGACTTAGAACGAAGTCGTAAATTTCTCTGTAAAGCTATATACTTTGCCGCCTTAGTATTACTCATGTCGCAGGTAATGGAACAATGCGCTTTTTATATATATTCAAATTACTATTTGTTATTTTAATAGTGATAGTGTCGCTTGTCGCTGTTATTACTGCGGGCGGTTATTTCTACCTCAATCCCCAATTGCCTTCGATAGAGGGGCTTAGCAATGTACAGCTGCAAGTTCCACTTCGTATATATAGCAGTGATGGCGCATTAATGGGTGAATTTGGTGAGAAAAGACGGACACCAAAAAAACTCGAAGAAATACCTGAGTTAATGCAACAGGCATTTTTATCTGCTGAAGACGATCGCTTTTTTGAGCATCCGGGCGTTGATTATCAGGGGATACTGCGGGCGGCATTCAATCTGGTGTTGACCGGTGAGCGTGGTCAGGGTGGTAGTACGATCACCATGCAGCTGGCACGCAATTTCTATTTGACCAGTGAAAAAACCTATCTGCGAAAATTAAACGAGATTTTGCTGGCGTTGAAAATTGA
>Ga0316188_10000535_pt1 | contig 16464 bp, 16 predicted proteins | sample Phiworburrow1_MG_FD_204933 | JGI IMG/M metagenome (GOLD analysis project Ga0316188, IMG submission 204933) | Coastal sediment microbial communities from Maine, United States - Phippsburg worm burrow 1 | ecosystem: Environmental > Aquatic > Marine > Coastal > Sediment | place: USA: Maine...
AAGAACCTGAATGTGGAAGTTGAGTTGGGATTTACTGCCGAGCAGGTCGCCGCCGAGGTGGAGCGCTGTCTTAACTGCGATGCGCAAACCGTGTTTACCGATAATTTGTGCATCGAATGCGATGCCTGTATCGATATTTGCCCGGTGGACTGTCTTGGGATGCTGCCGGATGCAGAGGAGCAGGTTCTGCGTGACGGGTTGAAGGCCAAGGCGACAAATATCCAGCAGCAGTTGTTCGTGTCGGGTCCCCTCAAACACACCGCAAGGTTGATGGTGAAAGACGAGGATATTTGTGTGCATTGCGGCCTGTGTGCCGAGCGTTGTCCCACCGGTGCATGGGATATGCAGAAGTCCAGGATACTTATTCCCTACGCTGCAGATCATGCAGATTCAAAACGGTGGCAGGCTAAATCATGAGCCAGGTGAACAATTTCGTTATAAAGCTCGCCAACGTGAATGGCACCGGCTCGGCCAGCGCCAACGGGCTGGTCATGAAAGCCATCTTCAGGATGGGTGTGCCGGTGGTGGGCAAGAACATATTCCCCTCCAACATCCAGGGCTTGCCGACCTGGTTCGAAATCCGCGTCTCCCGTGAGGGCTATCTTGCCCGCTCCGGGGAGGTGGACGTGATGGTGGCGATGAACGGTCAGACCTTCGATCGCGATCTGAAGGAAGTCAGTCCAGGTGGCGTACTTTTGTACGATTCGACCTGGCCCAGAGAACGCAATATCACGCGTCATGACATCACGGTGTTGGGGATACCCCTGGCCAGGATGTGCAACGAGACGTTCGAAAACCCCCGCGCCCGTATCCTGATGAAGAACATGTCCTACGTGGGAGCGCTTGCCGCCCTGCTGAACCTGGACATGGGAGTACTGCGTGGGTTGATCGAGGAGCAGTTTGCCAGCAAGACGAAACTGATCGGTGCGAATATCCAGGCAATCGAACTGGGTTACAACTACGCGCGGGAAAACTTCAAATGTCCGCTGGCCTCGAATATTGAGCCCATGGACAAGACCGCCGGTCATATCATGATCGATGGCAACACCGCTGCTGCCCTGGGTTGCGTTTATGCCGGCGCCACGGTAGGTGCCTGGTACCCGATTACCCCGTCCACCTCCCTGATGGACGCCTTCCGCAGTTTCAGTGAAAAGACCCGGGTAAACAAAGAAACCGGCGAGAAAAACTTCTGCATCATCCAGGCTGAGGATGAGCTTGCGGCTATCGGCATGGTCATCGGCGCCAACTGGGCAGGCGCCCGTTCATTTACCCCGACCAGTGGTCCGGGTGTTTCACTGATGAGCGAGTTCCTCGGATTCGCCTACTATGCGGAAATTCCGCTGGTGCTGTTCAACATCCAGCGTGCCGGCCCGTCCACGGGTATGCCTACCCGCACCCAGCAGTCAGACCTGATTCTGTGTGCCTACGCATCCCACGGCGATACCCGACACGTGCTGTTGATCCCTGATGATCCCAGGGAATGTTTCGATATGGCGGTGCAGGCGTTTGACCTGTCAGACCGCTTGCAGACCCCCATCATGGTGCTCTCCGACCTGGATATCGGCATGAACGACTGGATGGTTCCGGAGATTGAATGGGATGACAACTACCGTCCTGATCGCGGCAAGGTGCTGACTGACGAGGACCTGGCCAAGGTAGAAAAATTCTATCGCTATGTAGATAGCGACGGTGACGGCATCACCTATCGCACATTCCCTGGTGGCGATCCCAAGGGCGCGTATTTTGTGCGTGGCTCCAGTCACAACAAACTTGGCGCTTATACGGAAAGCTCGGCCGAGTACAAGGAAGTGCTGGATCGACTGCTGGTGAAATGGGAGACCGCCAAGACGCTGGTTCCCGGGCCGGTGATTCGTACTTCGGACAAACCCAGTCGCACCGCAATTGTCACCATGGGAAGTTGCGCGGCGGCTTGCCGCGAAGCCAGCCACAAGTTGGCCGCCAACGGCATCCATCTGGATTACATGCGGGTCAGGGCTTTCCCCTTTGGCGAAGAGGTGGAAAAGTTTCTGGAAGAGCATGATCAGATTATCGTTGTGGAACAGAATCGGGACGCCCAGTTGCGTACTTTGCTGATGGCCGAGACCCGGGTGCCAAAGGATAAATTGCACTCCATCCTGCACTACGATGGCCAGCCCCTGGATTACCGCAGCGTGGTAGCCGGCGTAGAAAAATTCCTGAGCAAGGGAGAAGCGGCATGAGCTTTGTTGTTAAGCCCAGAATTATTCACAAGTCCCTGAAGCGAAATGCCCTGGGACTGACGGTCCGCGACTACGAGGGTGTGGCCACCACCTTGTGTGCCGGATGTGGCCATGACTCGATTACCGCGGCCATCGTACAGGCGTTCTGGGAGATGGATATGCCGGCCCAGCAAGTGGCCAAGATGAGTGGTATCGGTTGCTCGTCCAAGACCACCGGGTATTTCCTCAGCGCAGCTCACGGGGTGAACTCGGTGCACGGGCGCATGCCCTCGGTGACCACCGGCGCCAACGCGGCGCGTAGGGACCTGACTTACATCGGTATATCCGGAGACGGTGATTCCATGTCCATCGGCCTGGGTCAGTTCGCGCATGTGATTCGCCGAAACCTGGACATGCTGTACATGGTCGAGAACAACGGCGTGTATGGACTGACCAAGGGACAGTTCTCCGCCTCGGCAGACCTGGGTAGCCAGACCAAGAAGGGCGAGGCGAATCAGCAGCCCCCGATCGATCCGGTGAAGGCCGGCCTGGCGATGGGTGCGAGCTTCGTTGCAAGAGCTTTCTCCGGCGACAAGGAGCAACTGGTGCCCCTGATCAAGGCCGGCCTGAGACACAAGGGATTTGCCTTGCTGGATGTAATCTCTCCTTGCGTAACCTTCAATGACCACGCCACCTCGACCAAGAGTTACGCCTACACCCGCGAGTACTACCATCCGGCAATTCACACGGATTTCATTCCGCCCAGTGAAGAAATTGTTGCCCGGTACGACCAGGGTGAAGCGATGGACGTGAAACTGCACGATGGCAGCCACGTGATTCTTCGCAAGGTGGACAAGGACTATGATCCCACCGACAGAGGGCGTGCCTTCAACTTCCTGATGGACGCCCAGGATCGTGGCGAAGTGGTGACCGGACTGTTGTATATCGACCAGAAACAGGGCGATATGCACCAGCGCAGCGGCACCGCGAGCAAGCCGCTTGGACGCATGGAGCACGAGGAACTCTGCCCCGGATCAGCAGTCCTGAAAGATCTTCAAAATGCCTATCGGTGAAAGTGGCGTCATGGCCTGATCCGCCGTAACGGCTAATCCCAGTTGTTTGCCTGGGACTCAAAATTCCCGGTGTGGGCGGGCACTACGCAAAAGCGCTGACCGGTGGGGGCCTGCATCACCACCCAGTCCCTTACTGCACTGAGTCGCCTGGCGCCCAGTTTTTCCAGCCGGGCGACCTCGGCGGGAATATCATCAGTTTCAATGTCCAGGTGCACACGGCTGGGGTGATCCACGGTCTGGACCTCGATGTGCATGTCCCGGGTTTTGCCGCGAAGTGCCCGGTATTTCTCTTCTCCGGCATCCTCGCTGGCCTCGGCCGCAAGTCCCAGGGCGGAGGACCAGAACAACGCGGCTTCATCCAGGTCGGCATTCTCGCAGTCGATAATAAACCCCCCGAGTCTGCTCTTGTGCATGGCTCTAGTCCTTTACCGTAATCCGGTCCCCGGGGCGAATGGTCCCGCCGCGCACGATGGTCGCACGCAGGCCTCCCCGGTCGACCATGGTCTTGACCACCTTGGCGGACGGAACCTGTTCGGTGGCGAACAAGCCCCCGAGGGTGGCGCAGGGCTGGCACAGGTCCACACCTTCCAGCAGGGTTTCACCGACCATGAATTGCTTGCCCAGCAGGGCGTTCAGGTTCACGCCCCGGGTCACCAGGTTGCGCCGGGTTTGCCAGGCAGCGACGTCCAGTCCGGTTTCGCGATTGAATTCGGCGACCTTCTCTTCTTCGATCAGGGTGACCTGCTTGTCCGGGTCGGCGCCTTGCTCTTTATAGCAACGGTCACCCGGAATGCCTTTGCCGGCTACCAGCGAGGTTTCCTCCAGTCGGCTTAGCGGGCCACCGGATTGGCTGGCGATAGTGATGGAAACAAGTTTTCCTGGCTGCTCGACTGACATGATTCCTCCGGGATGGCGCGCATGCTGTGGTAACAATTTTCCATAGCATGCCTCGGAATGGGCAGCCTGTCTTGCGGGGTGGGGAACTCAGTCCTGGGCCAGCGTGGCCAGCAACTTGTCCAGGTGGGCGGCAAAGGCCTTCTTGTCGGCCTGTCCCAGGGGTGGTGGACCGCCGGTTTGCATGCCGCTGGCGCGCATGGTGTCCAGGAAATCCCGCATGTTCAGCCTGGATCGGATGGTATCGACGTTGAACAGCTCACCCCTGGGGCTGAGTACGTGGGCGCCCTTTTCCATGGCTTCGGCGGCCAGTGGGATATCGCTGGTGATGACCAGGTCGCCGCTGGCCAGCAGGCGCACGATTTCATCGTCCGCTACATCGAAGCCCTGTGAGACCTGCATGGACCGGATCAGCGGCGAGGAGGGCGTGGACAGGTAATGATTGGCCACCAGGATAACTTGCACGCGACAGCGCTGGGCTGCCCTGAACAGCATTTCCTTTATTGGAACCGGACAGGCATCCGCATCAACCCAGATCTGCATTAAAGGTCGGTCTCCCGGGTTCAGGAAGGATTGGTCGTGCGGGGCGGCAGGTGGCCGTAGGGTTTGTCTTCCTCGAAAACCAACTCGTGATCGCTGAGGTTGGCGCCCAGCATACGCAGGTACTCGGCCCCGAAAAATTCCATTGCCTTGTCCCGGTCTCCCTTGAAGGCTTCCAGGTTGGCTGAATTGCTGGCTACCACGAAGGCGTTGAATCTAGACGCGGCGTACAACAGCGCCATACCCACATTTTCTTTATTCATCACATCCAGCTGGGAGTTGGCGACACTGATGAAAGAGTCCGCAACCTGTCTGAATTGTTTGTCTAAATCTTCGTCTGCCATAACTGCCCGCCTGTTTCTGCCTGTGGTGTCTTGTTCCATTGTGCCATGCCTCGGCCTGAATGCATTACCGGGGCATTTATTACGGGCAAAAAAAACGGCCGGGCTGTTTTCCGGCCGTGCGTCAACACGACGCCTTGGGATACGGGAGGGGGCCCGTTTAGCAAAGTACTCTTAGCACGCTCAAAATCAGGGTTGTCTTCCTAGCCCAGCTTCAGGGCTACAAATCGTTGGGAGTCGCCGCGCCGGACCAGGGCCAGGACGCTTTGGTCGCCGCTCTTGCCTGCCGACTCCACCGCCTCGGACAGGGCCTGGGGGGAATCAACCCGGGATTGTCCGATGCGCATGATCACATCACCGGGGCGTAAACCCTGGCGGGCTGCCGGGGAATTGGGCGCCACGCCGGTGACCAGGGCGCCTTCAACCGATTCATCCAGCCGGAGACGCTCGCGAGACTGCTTGTCCAGGGGAGCGATTTTCAGCCCCAGCTTGCCTGTCTCACTGCCTGGCTGGTTGCTGGCAACGATCTCCTGTTCGGGGTCTTTCAAAGTGCCGATCGTGACGTCGATGTTACGTTTCTTGCCATCACGCCAGACCGAGACCGGAACTTCCTGGTCGGGCCGGGTCTTGGCCACCAGGCGCACAAGCTCCCGGGTATCTGTGATTTCCTTGCCATCGAAGGCGAGAATCACATCTGTGACCTCCAGCCCCGACTTGGCGGCGGGACTGTCCTTGCTCACGTCGGATACCAGGGCGCCCCGGGTTCCCTCAAGACCCAGGCTGGCCTGGATCTCTTCGGTGATCGGTTGAATCTGGACCCCGAGCCAGCCCCGGGTGACGTGCCCGTCCTCGATAATTTGTTTAACGGCTGTCTGGGCCTGGGCTGCCGGTATGGCGAAGCCGATGCCGACGCTTCCGCCGTTGGGGGAGAAAATAGCGGTGTTGATTCCGATGACCCTGCCTTCGGTGTCGAATACCGGGCCGCCGGAGTTGCCCTTGTTAATCGGGGCATCGATTTGCAGGTAGTCGTCATAAGGACCTGACTGGATATCCCTGCCCCGGGCGGAAATGATGCCGGCAGTGGCGGTGCCACCCAGGCCGAAGGGATTGCCGATGGCGACTACCCATTCACCGACTCGAACCGAATCCGAGTCGCCAAATAATACGGCTGGCAAGGTCTTGTCGGACTCGACTTTGAGAACGGCCAGGTCGGAGCGGGGATCTGTTCCGACGATACGGGCGGGCAGTGTGGTGCCATCTTCAAGCACCACCTGCACCTGCTCCGCATCCTCTATGACGTGGTTGTTGGTCACCACATAGCCTTCACTGTCGATAATAAAGCCCGACCCCAACGCGCTGGCGGATTGCATGGGTTCGTCTTGTCCAGGTTGGGCAGGGATTCTGCCCGGTCCGAAGAAGCGGCGCAGCATGTCCTCCATACGGGGGTCCATGCCGCGCATACTTGCAGCGTGCGAGGCGGATCGCGTTGCTACTATGTTTACCACCGAGGGTTGTACCCGCTCGATGATGTCGGCCATTGAGTGCGGATTGCTTTCGATGACCTGCGAGTCGTGATCGCCAGTATGGGCCTGGCTGACGCTGACAGTTCCAAGCCCCGTGGCCAGGACAACGGCCATGGCGGTGGCCAGCAGTCCATTACGCTTTGTTCGCGTTGTTGTTTCCGGGCATTGAGTCGTCAGTGTTTGCATCAATTGTTCCTCAAAGAGCATTTTTCTCAATATTTCCGGGATTTCTTCCCGTGTAGAGTCACCATAGCCAAGTGAGCTTTAAGGGCGGGTGGCAGAAGGATTAAATTTCAGAAATGTTTGCCTGGGGCCACGGGCGGGTCGAATATGACAAATCTGTAATGTTCCGAAAAGGGCTTGGATAGCCTCCTGACCCCACTATAGGAACCGTGCTAAGCGAGTCGCTGCTTTGAAGCGACAAACCCCTAGAAAAACCGGCGGGCTGCATGGATGCAGCCCGCGGTCCGTTTCTCCCAGCCAGCAAAGGCTGCCGAATTTCCCATCCTCAGTTATCATCCCCTCATGCGAATACTGGTAATAGAAGACGACGCCACCGTCGCTGACTATATAGTCAGCGGCTTGCGTGAGAGCGGCCATACAGTCGATCACGCTGACGATGGCCGAGAGGGCCTGATGATGGCCACCACTGAAGAGTACGACGCCATCGTGGCGGATCGAATGCTCCCCGGTGTGGATGGCCTGACCATCGTGCGCACCCTGAGAGCCTCAGATAATCACACGCCTATCCTGGTGCTCAGCGCCCTGGGTGAGGTGGATGACCGTGTAAAGGGCCTGAAGGCCGGCGCGGATGACTACCTGGCCAAGCCTTTCGCCTTCAGCGAACTGCTTGCCCGGTTGGATGCGTTGCTCAGGCGTGGCCAGCATGAATCCGTGCAGGTTACCCGCCTGCAGGTCATGGACCTGGAGATGGACCTGTTATCTCGACAGGTTTTGCGTTCGGGCCAGGCTATTGACCTGCAGCCCAGGGAATTTCGCCTTCTTGAATACCTGATGCGCCACGCCGGCCAGGTGGTGACTCGCACCATGCTGCTTGAAGCGGTATGGGACTATCACTTTGATCCCCAGACCAACGTGATTGATGTACACATCTCACGGCTGCGGGCCAAGATAGATAAAGGTTTCGAACAGACCCTGCTGCACACCGTGCGAGGGGCGGGGTACAGGCTCGGTGAACACACTTAGGCTGCTAAAAACCTCCACTTTCCAGCTTGCCGCAGTCTATATGGGACTGTTCGCGGTCTCGGCGCTGGTGATGCTGGCATTCGTGTACTGGTCGACCATCGGCTACATGTCCAGCCAGACCGACTCGACCATTGAGGCGGAAATCAAGGGTCTGGCCGATACTTACCGCCGTGGCGGCTTGCAGAGCCTGACTGGCCTGGTCAACGAGCGCATGCGCAATGATCCGGACCGCAACATGCTGTACCTGTTTGCGACACCGGATTACAAACCCCTGGGAGGCAACCTCCCTGCCTGGCCCGAAGCCATCCCGGCAGGCGAAGGCTGGGTGAATTTCCCGTTTCAGGACAAGGACACCACCTCCACGGCAAGAGGCCGGATTTTCGGTGTCAGCGGCAACCTGCGTTTGCTGGTGGCCATGGATATCGCGGGATTACAGGCTACCGAGTCCCTGCTGTTGAAGGCTTACCTTTGGGGCATGGTCCTGGCCCTGGTGCTGGCCTTGCTTGGCGGGGCGCTGATGAGCGCCAGTGTTACCCGGCGAATCGAGGTGATTAACCAGACCAGCCGGGAAATCATGAGTGGTCACCTGCACCAGCGTATGCCCCTGAAAGGCACCCACGATGAATTCGACCAATTGGCGTCCAACCTCAACGACATGCTGGAGCAGATCGACTTGCTGGTTGAGTCCGTGCGACACGTTGCCGATGGCGTTGCCCACGATTTGCGCACACCCCTGACGCGCCTGCGCAGCAAGCTTGAGCGGCTCTCTATCGGTCCGGGACTGGACGCCTCGGCGAGACAGGAACTGGATCGTTGCATTGATGAGGCGGACGGATTGCTGCAGACATTCTCCGCCTTGCTCAGAATCGCCCGCATTGAGGCCGGCCGCCATGAGGCCAGCCTGGTAGAGGTGGACCTGCTGGAGCTGGCTGCTGATGCCTGTGAGTTGTACCAGGCAAGCGCCGAAGACCAGGGAGTGACGCTCAGTTATGACGGCTCGCCTGTCACCCTGAGTGGAGACCGGGACTTGTTGTTCCAGGCCTTGATCAATCTCATCGACAACGCACTAAAATATGCCGCCACAGGGGAAGTGAAACTGGAGGTCGGCAAGGACAAGCGCTCGATATTCCTCAGTGTCACTGACCAGGGTCCGGGTTTGAGCGACGAAGACCGCCAGAGGGTGACCGGGCGCTTCTTCCGGGGTGCCGACTCGGCGAAAATATCAGGAAGCGGGCTTGGGCTGTCCCTGGTTAAGGCCGTGGCCGGAATGCACGGCGCGAGACTGGAACTTGAAAACGCGAATCCTGGCTTGAGAATCACCATGCGCTTTCCGGCAGATGAGGCAGTGGGCTAGCGAGAGTCTCTCCGCCAACTCCATGGCAGAATTGGCAAAGCGAGAAAAAGGGTCCTAGGATGTGGGATATGCCCTTTGAAAAATCAACCAACGTTTGGAAAACATATGCCTTTTGGGCGGTTTGGGTCGGCGTTGCGTTTTTTTCCGTTTACCCCACCTGCAACTGGCTGACCTCCCTCAGGGGTGAGTACTTCAATCTCTATCTGCCGGTTGAACTGGGCGTGCCATTCGTTCCGCAGTTCATGCTGGCCTATCTTTCCATGTACGTGTTGTTTGCGTTGCCGCCGTTTTTTCTCAACGTGGCTCAATTGACCGCCCTGGGTAAGCAGCTAATCGCGGGTACGATCATATCCGGCCTGGTATTCATCTTACTGCCGGCAAAGCTCGGCTTTGTCAGGGCTGTGCCAGAGGACGAGATATTTGGGCCGCTTTATGCGAATCTGTTTTCAATAGACATGCCGCACAACATGGTTCCGTCCCTGCATGTTGTATTCAGTGCACTTATCCTGCTGGCACTTTCCGGGGCGTCGAAATCCCGGTCGAAAAACGTATTCTGGTATGGGTGGCTATTGGTAATTTGCGCGTCTACCTTGCTGGTGCATCAGCACCACTTGATAGATGTCATCGCGGGTTTGGCGGTGGCCTTTTTGCTTCGTAAACAAATCAAAGAAAGAGAGCGATATGATTAGATATATATTGATGTTAGCTTTTCTTTTCGTGAGTACTGCAGCCCTTCCTGCTGAGGAGGCTGATCACGCAATTCACCAGGAACTCAGGGCTCTTCTCCAGGGTATGGAGCAGGCAATCAATGAGAGAAGGTACTCCGACCTGGAGCCCTACTTCGTTGAGAATCTGCGGGTCACGACCATCAACCAGGAGGTTATTTCAGAACGCTCGGAAATCACCGCGTATTTTGAAAAATGGTTTGGGGAAGACGGTTACCTCAAGACCCTCGAAATCACCCTGACTCCTGATGCGACCACCGAGCTCTATGGCGACAAGTCCTTCGGAATTGTTCGCGGTACTGGCGACGAAAAGTACGTGCTGGCCGATGGGCGTTATTTCGACATGACCACCCGCTGGACGGCCACGGTGATGAAAGATAGCGATGCTCAGTGGCGCATCCTGTCATTGCACATAGGCACCGATTTCCTGGACAACCCGATCCTGCAGAAGGCGGAGTCGGCGTTAATGACCTTCGCTGCAGGTGGCGCATTAATCGGCCTGATATTGGGATGGCTGATCAGCTTCCTCTTCATGCGGCGCAAGAAGGCATCAGCCTGAGGGGTGGCCCGGGGAGTTAGCTGGATAAGGGGTCTGTGCCACCAACCATTGGAGGCGCAGGCCTTGTCCCTCCCCATAGACGGAAGTAAATGCTCCAGAAGGTGGGCCTTGGGTCGTCTGCTTCCACCAGCTTTGGCAAATACAACCAGGGCACCTGTGGGTGTCGATGGTGTGCCAGGTGGTAATGGTAGTTGAGAGCAAAGGCGCTTGTGACAGGTAGCACTTTCAAGTTCCACGCCCCATTTATGACGTCGCGCGGACTCCATGCGTGATCAACATACTGCAAGGCCGACCAGTGCAGGGCGAACGCTCCGTAACACAGTAGCCAGCCCTGCCAGTTTAGTTCCAGAACCCGCCAGACCAGCACCTGGTAAGACACGGCCAGCAGGCACTCGATCCAGATCCGGAACTTGGGCAGCTTTGCGATTTCCCTCACGTAGGGCTCGAAGCCCAGCACCCTGGCTGGTCCCTGGATAAACCATTTCGATGAATATAGCCACGGCGAAGTTAGGTAGACCAGGGTGCTGAAGGGTATGCAAAACCAGTAGAGACCAAACAGATTGCCCGCATACAGGTTGAAATTCTTCAAGCGCCTGGACTGGGTCGGAAGATAATAGTCGTAGAGTTCTTCATCGGTTCGGTTGCGGCGGTGGTGCCCAAGGTGGGCAAACCTTTGCAAGAAGAACGATGTCGGAAATACTGCGCCGGCCAGCGCGCCGAAAAACTCATTGCGGGTCTTGTTTTTGGAAAATACGCCGTGCACGGCTTCATGCATCAATGAAAACGGCAGGTGGTTCACCAGTGAAAAGCTTGCTGCTGCCAGCAGAGCCCAGGGCAGGGCCGCATGAGACCCCAGCCAAAGTAACCCCCAGATGGCGGGCATCACCGCGATAAACAGCAATATGTTGATCTTCTCAACGACAGGATATTGCGTGGGTTTAGGTGTCATGTTTACTGACTCATCTCAATTGGGCGGCAACCTGAATGGCCGTGTACCCTGTATGAGCGTCGGCGGTAGCCCCATACCGGGAATGCGATGGCCACTACCAGTATCAATGGGAATAGCCAGGCGAAGGTCGTGCCGTCAAGTTTGCCCAGCATGGCGAGTCGTTCAGAGACCCCGACGCCAGCTCCGTAAACCAGACCGAATCCGCCGAAAAACCATGGCCCGTAATCCATGGCAATCGCCCTGGAGTCCATGCCGTCTGCCCAGGGTTGGTTATAGACTCGAAGAATTCCCGAATCCAGTGCCTTCACATCGTAGAGTACATTACACAGGCCTAGCACCGCTGCGAATATCACGCTGGTTATCAGTATATCCGTCAGATCGCTAGCCATGTTCAGGTGGACCAGCCAGGCGACTGAGGCCGTGGCGCTGCCAAATACGAAGCCGTGGTGGGGGCGGAATCTGCCCAGCCGGATCCTGGTGTCGAATTCCCAGACCTTCAGCACATTCGTTCCGACCCCGGGAACAATGTAGGCGTAAATGATCGGAATTAGCCAGGCGTTCAGGGTTAGCCAGATATTTCCTTCATAGGTATCCCACCAGAGCAGGAACGACAGCGGCGTCAGGATCACCGGCGCCGCGTACTGATACCATTCGAAGGCGATTTTATTCATTTCAGACCGAACCGCATACCGTGCTTTTTGTACACCTCCTTGCGGAACAAGGTTGTGTATCGCCAGTACGCGGCAACGCTCCATAGTGTCTTGAGATTGGTCTTGATATCGGAAAATCGATAGATCAGGGATGGAATGGTGTTAAACCGCTTTCTCGCCTCGTGACAGGCTTCTGTAAGCCTGTCAGCGCTCATCTCAACGGGTGTGTACGCGGCCTGGTTGAAACGGTATTCAGGATGCAGCCACCACTTGCCGTCAAATAGCAGGCGCCCCTGCTGTTCGAGTTTTCGATAAAGCGGTGTGTTGGGATAAGGCATAAGGATATTAAAGGCGGCGAAGGTAAACCGGTTTTTAAGTGCGAATTTCATGGTCGCCATGATGGACTCGTAGGTGTCATGATCGTAGCCCAGGGTGAACGCCGCCCAGGTCTGCATGCCGTGGTCACGCAGAACCTGGATCTCCCGCTGGTAGTTAGTAAATTGCCCGATGTTCGGTGACTTCTTGGATTCTCTGAGACTGGCGTGGGTAATAGACTCGAATCCGGTGACATTTCCCACGTTCCCGCTGTCCGCCATCAGTTTCATGATTTCCGCGTCCCGGGTCAGGTCCAGGCTTGCCTGGCTGAACCAGTGAATTTTCATCGGGATCAGTTCCCGGCAAAGTTCCTTGAGTGCTTTCCTGTCCGACCCGATATTGTCGTCCACGAAGAAAATGAACTTTCGGTCTTGCGCGTCAATTTCCGCCAGCACTTCATCTATCCTCCGGATGTAGTGCTTTTTATCGAAATATTCACTCACTGCGCAGAAACTGCAGGCAAACCGGCATCCTCGCGAATACTGCATCAAGGCCATGGGCAGGTATCCCTTGCCCTTGAAGATCTCCCGCCTGGGCAAGACGCCACCAATTTGTCCTATTCCGGGAGGGCCGTCGTAGAGCTTCTTGAGACCACCATTTTTCAGGTCCTCTATCACCTGGCTCCACAGGGTTTCGGCATCCCCCAGGAACAAGCTGTCTGCATGGGCGGCACATTCCTCAGGCAAGAGTGTCACGTGCATTCCGCCGAGAATCACCGGTACGCCACGTTCGCGGTATTCGTCAGCGATTTCGTAGGCTCTCCTGGCGGTATAGGTTTCCACCGTGATAGCCACCAGGTCTGTGGGCTTGTCGTAGGGAATGCTTTCCATCCTGTCGTCGTGCAGCACAACCTCGACATCCGGCGGCGTCAGTCCCGCCAGCACCCCGAGCATCAGCGGTTCCATGCGGGCTTCATCCACGTAGAGGCTGTGTTCCCTTCTGCCTATATTCGGTTTGATAAAGCTGACGTGCATGCGCCTATTTCCCTAGCGGCCGGTATTGTTTCCGGTATATTTCTTTTCGCGAGATAATATTCGCCAACCCGACCATGGAGGTCCGGAAGAAGTCGAATCCGGTGTTGGAACCCAGCACTCTGGTGGCAATCGATCTCCATGAATAAAACGCTTTCTTTGCCTCGAAGCACTGTACCGAGAACTCGTCGGAAGTCATGTTGCGGGGCGTGAAAATGGGGTCGCCGTAACAGTAGTCTTTATTTATCCACCACTCCGGTATTAGCAGGCGGCCTTCCTGTTCCAGGCGCTTGTACAGATTAGATCCTGGCGTAGGGGTCAGGGGGTTGAAGTTGGCGATCTCCAACTTGGCTTCCATCGCAAAATCCAGGCTTTGCTGAATGGTTTCAGGCGTGTCGGCGTCGTAACCAAAAACGAATGTTCCATACAAGGCTATTCCCCTCTGGTGAAACTTGTCCACTACGCTCAGGTAATCTCCTGCCACCCGGTTCCATCGCTTGCCCATCTGTCGCAGATTCTGTTCAGACAGGGATTCGAATCCTACCAGGGCAAACACGCAGCCTGCCTCGGCCATCCTGTCCAGCAATTTATCGTCTTTGGCGACATCGATACTAATCTGGCAGGACCAGCGCAAGCCCAGGGGCCTGATCGCCTCAAGCAGTGCGTTCAGGGCTTTCACCGAGTTGAACAGATTATCGTCGACAAAAAAGATCAGCCTGTTCCGGCTGAAGCCGGCCATTTCCTCCACTATGCTTTGCGTATCCCGTTGCCGGATATTGTCCTGGTAAAAAGTGCGAATAGAGCAGAAGTCGCATGCAAACCTGCAGCCTCGTCCGTATTGCACCAGCTCTACCGGGGGGTACTTCTTTCCCTTGAAGATGCTGCGATCCAGCACGAAATCCTTGATCGGTCGGGAATTTCCCCCGGAATAGCTCGCTTGCATGCACCCCTTCCGGAAGTCCGCAAGTAATTGCTCCCAACTGCCCTCGGCATCGCCAATCACAATCGCGTCAGCATGCTGCAGCGCTTCCTGGGGCAGGAATGTGGGGTGATATCCTCCCATGACGACAGGCACACCTTTTTCCCGGTACTGGCGGGCAAGTTCATAGGCCCGGTGGGCGGTAAATGTTTCAACCGTGATCGCGACAAGGTCTGGTTCGTCGTCCGCCGGAATCACCTCGACCTTGTCATCGTAGAACGTGACCTCAATGTCTTTCGGGGTGCGTGCGGCGAGAATTGCCAGGGACAGTGGCGGGAGTCCGTCAGTGGACCGGTAGTTGCCCATATTGGGCCGTAACAGGGTGATTCGCTGCAACTTCATAACAGACCTATTTCCGGTTGGGGAGGCCTTGCGTCCAGGTGCAGCTCAGGACTGTCCGGCCAGGCGATAGTTTCGATACAGCTTCGGTAAACACTGGCGTGAAAGTTCGCCCTGGTGCGATGGTAAAGCGGATTCTCAACGGATAAGCCCAATACCCCGGCCTTTACGCCTTTTTGACGGGCGTGAAACAACGCCTCCTTGATGAGCAGGGTAAGGCTGTCCGTGGCCTGGGCGTCCAGGGCCAGGAAGGAGAGGAAAGCCTGCTCCAGTTGGTGGTCGACGCGGGGTAGCACCAGGTGGCCGGAAAGCCCGGCGTACAAATTGTAGAGTGAACGCAGAACGTTAAGGGGAAACCGGTAGCCACGAGGGACGACTTGCTTGAAGGCGCGCTGGTCCCAAACCGCTATGCAGCCGCGAAGTGTTGATCCGTCCTCCAGTAGAAGGAAGTCGCTTAGCTGCAGGCCAAAATTGCCTGAAAGGTTTCTCAGCCATTGTTCGTCAAGGACGGGGGAGAACTGGTAGGCGGCGGCGTGGCGGTTAAAAAATTCAACCAGAGCCGGGATGTCTTTCGGTTGAGCGGCCCGCAGCAATCCCGCGTTCTTGCCGTGGGCCGTGGAGATTCCCAGGCTCTCCAGTTCACCTATCGGTGTATAGTCGGGCATGCCCCGCAGGTTCGCTTCAAGCAGCCTGCGAGCGGCGTGGTTTTCGCTGGCCAGGCTGGTAAACAATGGAAGCTTTGCGATTCCGGAGAGTGCCCGGGCCGAGGCAAATCCATTTTTTAGAATACGGAGCTTATGCCGGTATCCGGGATTCACACGCAGCGCGCCCATGTACCCGGTGTCCGATGGGCTGCCGTTTATATGAGCCCTGTGTGCAGCCATGGAGTACATGCCCACCACTTCATGGGGCGGGTTCGAGCAGCGGGCAAGCACCGCCATGGATTCGCCCATCATGTTTTCGCCCATGAAAAAGGATGGTTCGCGCTCTATAGACATCCTGACCCAGGAGTCCATGTCATTGTTTCGCAGTAAGCTGCGAATGCACTGGTCATCCTCGCGCCGGGCTTTCCGGTAGACGACGCCTCCTGCGAAAAAGCCCTCGTCGGAGAGATCCCCGGGTATCGAAAGAAGGCTCATTGACTCGCCTCGAGTAGTACTCCCTGCCAGGTCTCATCGCCAAGGGGGTACCCATTTCGGTTGCTTACGTCCGCCCTGTGCATATGATTTATGGGAAAGAAATTCCGGAACATGAACGGGTCGCTGCGATTGGTCTTCTCGAACCCCCGGCGAAGGATGCTTCCCCAGGAGTAGAATTTTCGGCGACTCTCAACACACAGACGGGTTATATCTTCATGCTGCAGGCCAAGCGGGTTGAAGGGCACGTCGTTATAACGGTAGGCATCGTCCAGCCACCATGCGTCGAAACGCAAACGGCCCTCTTCCTGAAGACGCTTGTACAAGGCGGTCCCGGGAAACGGCGTCAGGTGGTTGAACGCCGCGATGTAAAGTCTCTGCTCGATAGCAAAGTCCACGGTGTTTTCGAAGCTGGCCTGGGTGTCGTTCTCGTAGCCGAAGACGAATGTGCCGTAGACCCTGATGTTGTATTTCCTCAGGTTCCTCAAGGCGACCTCGTAGCCGCCACGCATGGCGTTGAAGTTCTTCTTCATCGCTCGCAGGGTTTCCCGGTCCAGGGATTCGAATCCGATCAAGACTCCCTTGCAGCCACTTCGCGAGAGCAGCTCGAGGAATTCCTCGTCATGGGCCGCGTTGATGCTCATCTGGGTGA